>Ga0184629_10000613_pt1 | contig 15863 bp, 14 predicted proteins | sample PLM4_32_b1_FD_133158 | JGI IMG/M metagenome (GOLD analysis project Ga0184629, IMG submission 133158) | Groundwater sediment microbial communities from an aquifer in East River, Colorado, USA - PLM4_32_b1 | ecosystem: Environmental > Terrestrial > Soil > Riparian zone | place: USA: East River... | reverse complement strand
ACTTTCACAACGTGCACGGACATCCGTGTAAGTCAGGGAGGATCCATGCCGGACCGTAACAATGAAGTTGATGCCGAGGAAGAAGTGTGTTTCTCCCATTTCGATTTGCTCCGATGCATTAATTTGTGCGGTTCGAAGGGTTATAAAAAGTGAATCACCATACGTTTCAAGTTTGGGCCGTTGGTGCGCACGGTGAGCATCTTCAATCGCCAATTCATGTAGTCCGAATTCACGCTGAATTTTTCTCAGCATTTCTGCATCCGGTTCGTGCAGGCCTACCCACACAAACTGGTTTGATTTTTTCAGAACTTCACTGATGTCTTGTATTTCAACGTTTGCTACTCTGCTCCCTTCAGCATACGCAGCACAATTAACGATCGTATTCATAGATTATTTCATGAATAGCAAATTGACGAACGAAGCAATCATCCTGTTTATAAAAAGATGTCAAACACCCCTTTTTTGAAATTATTTTCTGTACTTAATGCAATGACCCTTTCCTTTCGCGCATTACGTGCGAAATCATTCTTGATGTTGGGATCACCTTGAAAGTACAGCTGAGTGGTCAGCTCGTTGTGACCTTGAGCCCTGATTTTAAAATGGATGTGTCTTGGACGCCCACCATACGCAGGAGGGAAGATCGTGGTAAAACTATAATGGCCGTTGGCGTCTGTTTTGATCAGCCCGCGACATTTAAAACCCTGCAAATCATATTCACCCTCATGGTTACAATGCCACACATCCAGAATTGCATTGGCAACAGGAGTTTGACAATCATCACCTTTGAGGACTTTTCCTTCTATGCGTAGCGGCGTGCCCTTCGTTTCTATAACGCTCCGGGCTGGGGCATCAGCTTTATAGTATGGTCCTTCCGCATCGCGCTGCGTTTGACATGCTTCCGCTTTGAATGAACTATTACCCTTACCGAGACTATTTACGGAAATATCGAGTAAAGGTATTATGCATAAAGTTTTGAAGAAACTCTTTCTATTCATACTGCGACAGCGATGGAGGATTAGCTCAACATGTATAAAGGCTTTAGACCTGGCTACATTGGCTACCTATATAAATTTGGTGATAATTTATTTCTTATTCAACACGGCTGGATACATTTGAAATTGTCACATGGGGGGCGCAATATTCAATTTCATCTTAAAAATCTCCAGCGTAAGTGGCTTGTAGATGATATCCATGAAACCAGACTCTTTCAAATCAAGGGCTTGCTTTCCATCGACATAATTGGAGACCACAAAGGCTTTGAATGTAGGACCTTTAATCGCCACTAGTTCTTTTAATAAGTGATTGGCGTAGATTCCAGGGCCCAGATAGTAATCAATAATGGCCACATCAAAATCATTTTGTTGCGCCCAATGTATCGTATCTTTCACGGAGGTAAATCCTTCTGTTTCAAACGCGAGACTCAACAGCTTCTTGTTAATGAACAAATCAAGCTCTTCATCGTCCACAATCAGTATTTTCACAGAGGAATATTTTATTAAATATAAATTCTTATGAAAACTTAACCGAGTATGGGGGATAAATATTTATTTGGTGTCCCGTATAGGGCCATTGTGATGTAAGTCCCTTAAGGCTTGCGAGTTATTAGACTTTTTACCTCACTAAGGGGCTAATTGACACCACATTATTGGCCTAACAACCAAGGCCTTGCTAATCTTTCGACTTTGGTCTACTCCGGGAAACAACGGTAATCCAGGTGTCAGATAGTAATTGCCTACGCATAAATATCGGATAGCGGATAACTACCCAGGGCTTCGCGGGCGTATTCAAGCCTGCGGTAAAGTATAAAATCACATGCGGTTAAAGGATAAAAAACAACAACTTTAAGTTCAGGTAGCATCGGAATTCTTTTTTTTCTTTCTGAACTTTTTGAAGGGGTCATAGGTAATGATTGTTTTACCATTTTTATCAGGACGGACTCGGAGAAAAACACTCGGGCCTGCTTTGCTATCATTACCAATATTTTCCGGAGCAAAATCCTGGTCGCGCTTCTTCAAATTACTCAACGGGATCTGGATGCTCAAATCCGAACTGTCTTTCAAATCATAACGTCCTTCAATAAACATCGTTAATGCTGTAGATTCAATCTCCATACGGCTAATGTTCATCCTCGTGGCCGTCATACTAATGTTGGAATTGATCTCCCCAAATTGAACATCTGAAAAGTCACGTCCCTTAAATAGAAAATTGCTTAGCCTTTGCATCGGTTCAAAATCACGTAGCCTTCCATTTTGAATTTTGAAATTGGCAACCGCCTCGAGATGAGGGGTGAGGACTTCCAGTTTGTCATTAACTTCTGCCCCTAAATTAACATCCAGGCTTAGTTTTCCTTCTACGTGGTCATGGCGAAATGTAGTTTGATTAAAATTATCAAATGAATAGAAGAACTCTTTGATCTCAACATTCCGCAGTTTTGCGTTAAGCCTAAATGGATTAATTGACCTTTGAAGATTGGTAAGTCTCAAATTCAGTTCAACTTTACCGCCGGCAAAATCCATCATAGCATTTTTTATGATAAATTTATTGTTTGCCAGTATGAGCCTGCCTTTTACATGGGAGGCTTTAAATTTTTTATTTATGAATTGATTAACGTGAAAGTCAAGGTTAAATTCTAATGCATCGTTCAACTTCTCAAGCAAATCGGCTATCTTTTTTTTTGACGCGGCTTTTGCAACTTTGGATTTTACAATTTTCCGGGATTGCAATAATCCCGAAATATCCATACGAGGCGATGTGATCGCAAGGTTTACTTTTCCGGTTGATTCGGGGTTTGTGAAAAAGGGAACAAAATCTGTAATGAAGCCTTTTACGGACACGCGGTTTTTATTTAGGCGTAGCCCCAAATCATTAATTTCGAATTCTTTCTCTGTAAAACCGAATTTTGCATTTATATGATCTATGGTGATCTTCTTCGGAAAATATTGTAAACTCCCTTTGCTGATTTTTGCTTCTCCGGAAAGTTTGCCTTCATAGTGGGTCTTTGTCTCGTCCAGGTATTCCTTCAGTTTCCCGGAATATGAAAACGTAGAGACAAAATGACCGGCTGTCATTTTGATTTTGGCAGTGTCCAGGAGGTCATTTAATCTTTTCAGTGCGACATTGAATGTTGCTTTCAGATGCAGGGTAGGATCTACGAGATCTGTCAGCGTAACAACAGCGTCAACTGGAAGGTTGTCGACTAAACCACGCATGGATGTAAAATGAAGTTGTGAATTATGGTCGTCGTTCCTAAGCGTGCTGTCCAAATGATTTATGAATATCCCTTCCATCGACATATTTTCCATCACAATTTTCCCGGTGGTAACTTTGCTGTTTTGAAAAGAGAACATCACGTCGACCGCTGGCTTTGCGCCTGGTTCCAGTACGCCTTGTACGATGATTTTTAGTTTTACTGGTTTTTCGATTTGATACTTGATTAGTTTTTTTGCCAATGAATCCGGCAGAATTGAAAGACCTTCATCGTAGGCTAATTTGTCGGATTGAATATCCAGTTGGAAGAGGCCAGGGGCGACCAATTGAAAAGCACCTGACAAATTCACACTGGATTTTTCAAAAATTAAGGATGATGTTGAGATTAATAAATTTTCATGGGATGGATCTAATTCAAGATTCAGATCAGCATTGACTCCTTTGCTTTTCAAATAACTGCCCTTTAATGCATTTAACAGCAACCCGTCAAACTTCATTTCACCGCCAATATGGAATACTATGATGGAATCTTTTGATGTTATTGAATTTTCTGTGGCGATGAAGTGTACTCCAAAGTTTTTTCGTTTAAGAGAATCCTGATAGGTGACCTGGACATTCTTGAGATTTATTTTTTTTAAGTCCAGCAGTAACTGTTTTTCCGGTGAGGACGAATCTGTTTTCTTTTCGAGTTTGAAGACTTCCAGGTTGGTATATCCGGATGTTGTTCGAAAAATAAAGATTTCACCATTTTCAATGTCCAACGATTTTAAACTGATCTGATTACTGAATAGTTTGAAAGGTTCAACGTTAATATCAACACGTTGAGCTTTCAGGAAAGCGCGATGATATTTCTGGTAGGCAGGCCCATGCAAATAGAAATCTTTTAACGTGATGGAAATGTTCGGGAAATTGTGAAATACGGTAATGTAATAGTCGCCGATATTAATATCGCCATTAACAGATTCCATCAGCCTTCCATTAACATTCGCTAATATCTCTTTTTTGTAATGTTGAATAACGATCACAGCAATCAGTGAGGACGTTGCTAATCCTAGTAAAATGTAGGCTAACCATTTAAGCACACGTTTCATATTTCGTCAATAAAAATTTCACCTTAAAGGCATGATGACACCCGGGAGCGCAAACATTAAATGAGCTCTTTGCGCTGCTCCGCGGTTTGGTCTCTTAGCGGTATTGCCTTTCGGTTTGGTTCAGCATGATCAAATACTTTTTATGATACAGTTCTTAAAAATACTTTAATAAACATTCTTGTTGTCATGGAGGGAAGTTATAATTTACAGAAGTAATTTAATTGTAGCATTAGCCCATGAAGTTTGCCTATTACTTCTTCCTCGCTGGACTTCTTTTCCCAGGCTGTAATCAGAAGTCACAGACGAATCGGCTCTTAAAAAATCAAAAAGATCATTCGCTGGGGGGAGAATTACGGGCATTTTATGATATCGGTTCACTGCCAGAATATTTAGACAGCAGTATGAGCGCACAGGTATCCACCTACGATACGACCTGGAAAAATGATGATGGTTTTAGCGGCAGGTATTCATTTTTAAAAAGAAATGCGGACAGTAGTCTTGTCATTTTTGATGTGAAAGGAAGCGGCGTGATCAACAGGATATGGACACCCACACCAACAGATGATACGCTCGATTTTTTTATCGATGATGACCATCATCCGGATTTTTCTATAAAGTATCTGGATCTTTTTTCAGGGAAGAAATTTCCTTTTGTAGAACCGCTATGCGGTAATCAGCTTGGTGGATTTTATTGTTACCTGCCTATTCCTTTTGAAAAGAGTTGTAAGATCGTATCCAGGGGAAAAAAGATGCAGTTTCACCAGATTCAGTATCGACTCTATGAAATGGGCGCAAGGGTTAAAAGCTTCGCCCTCGATCTAGACGCAGAAGAAAAAGAAGCCCTTGTTAAAATTGCTTCGCTTTGGAATAAAAAGGAGAAATCTATTCAGGATTTTTATTCCGAAAAGCTTTCTGAGTTATCGGAGTCGTTTGCAATTAAACCCGGTGAATCCGTCCCTATAGTTGAACTTAACAACGGAGGACGTATCGTGGGGATTGAACTCGGCCCTATAGATGCTTTTGAAGGCGTAAACAAAGACATGGATATAAGGATCACGTGGGATGGCGAAAAGAATCCTGCAGTCTTCTGTCCTGTAGCCGATTTTTTTGGGTACGCTTTCGGTAAAGCCTCCATGCAAAGTTTATTGTTGGGTAGTGAGGGCAATAGAAACTATTGCTATTTCCCCATGCCCTTTGATGTGGAAGCTAAAATCGAACTTATTTACAGACGTGTTGAATCTGCTGCGCCAGACCCTGTACATGTCGCGGTGAGGGTATGGTATTCAGCAGACAAAAGGATACCTGATCAGGAAGGAAAGTTTTATGCCCACTGGAATAAGAATATAAACCCCAAACGAGGACAGCCTCACATTTTTTTAGACGTGAGCGGAAAGGGTCATTACGTAGGCACTATACCTCAGGCACAGGGAATGAAGGCCGGGATGACTTATTTTTTCGAGGGAGATGACTCCACTGCGATCGATGGCGACTTCCGGATGCACGGTACCGGATCGGAAGATTATTTTAACGGGGGCTGGTATGCCATGATGGATCGCTGGGATGGTAAAATGAGTTTGCCATTACACGGAGCGTTGGACTATTCCCTTTCGTTTTGCCGTACGGGAGGTTATCGCCTTTTCATCTCCGACAAGATTTCTTTTGAAAAGAGCCTTTTCCACAGTATTGAACATGGGCCCATTGGAAATGAATTTCCTGTGGATTACACTTCCCTGGGACTATATTATTCTAATGCGCCGGTAGGGGAAATCGTAGAACCATCGGAAGAATTGAGTAGCGTCTTTCTTCCCGATACATTAATTGTCTATCCACAATTAATGGATTATAACCTCTTTGGAAATATAGATGTCAAGACTTCCTGGAAATATGGAACCGGCGGAGAAAGTTACCTTTTTACACCAGGTAGTGATTCCTGGCTAAAGATCTCCTTAGCGAACATACCGCAAGGTAACTACGCCATGTATTTTGATGTCATGAAAGAACCTTTTGGCTGCGACTTTTCACTCTGGCAACGACAAACACAAATCTCAGATTGGATATCGACCGCAGCAGTAAAGGAAGAACGTGTAAGGAATCTATATACGTGCGACATCGACATCCGGGACTTTAAGAATACTTTAACGGTCAGGTTTAGGACAGATGGACAGAAGAATGGTTTGTTGTTGAACCGGATAACGTTGATTAAGAAAGGGGAATAGGGTAGAGGGGCAGAGGGTATAAGGTATAGGGTATAAGGTATAACCAATGAGCTTGTAACTACTATTACATTTTATACTTTCCTGTTACTATACTAGTGGACTTTGATTTTCAGAATTCCATTTTTCAAACCACCTGCCGAAGCTTTTAAAGTAATAACACCAGCTTTTTCATTTGGACGAACAATAACTAATCCTTTGCCTTGAAATACCTTTTTCTCAGGTTTTTGAAAACTGCTCATGTCTCTCGGATTGCCATTTCCAACTCCTGCTATACTACCATTTCCTGTGAGTTGATAGTTAATCAATAAATCATCTATGTTTGGCACCACGTTTCCTGCCTCATCTATGATTTCAACATCAATATAGGCTAAGTCATTTTTGCTTCCTTTGATGGTTGATCGGTCTGCCTGTAAACGAATAGCGACAGGTTTACCCCTGGTTACGATGGTTTCCGAAGCAATTTCTTTATCACCTTCATAGCAACGAGCGACTAATTTTCCAGGCGTATATGGTATTGAGAAAGTTGCCGTTATAGACTCCTTAGGAATAATCTGTTCGGCAATGATTTTACCGTTCAATTCCAATTTCACTTTTGAGCTTCTTGTAAAAACACGGACTTGTAAAGAGTCGTTTTCATGCCCATTCCAAGTCCAACATTTTAACTCATCGGGAAAGTCGTAAAACCCTGCTATTTCCTTTTTCCCATGTGGAATGGGGCGATGCACTAACATTTCAATCGAGCTGTGCCGCCAAACCACGTCTAAATAATAGGACGCAGCTTTTTTATTGCCGATCAAATCCAACTCACCTGTATAGGCATTAAAAATTGGCCATTCGGGTGCCATAAACATTTGTTGGAAACCGGGTAGTTGTTCATTTACATTTTTTAATCGCGCCACTCCAAGACCCGCTTCCCCCAAATAATCAATGGCGGACCAACTGAACATGCCGATTACGTAAGGATTTTTTTCTACATAATTCCACTCTTCTAAGGCTTTGGGTGGGAAATATTCTGTGGCGACCGTCACTCGATTGGGGTATTTTTTATGGTCATTTTCATACTCGTTCGATGTATAGTTATAGCCACCAACGTCTAAGCTTGCAAAAGCGGGTGCTGTAACGTCCCATTTTAAACCTTTTATTAAGGGTAAATAAAAAGGAATCGCATTGGTTACAGGGCGTGAAGCATCGAGGCGATGCACAGCACTTGCCAATTTCCATGAAGTTTGATAGCCTGTGGTATCTATTATTTCTGGAATTTCGTTGCCAATACTCCACATAATTACTGAGGGGTGGTTTATATCTTTCAAAATGTTAGAGGTCAAATCTTTTTCCCACCATTCTTTAAAATATTTTGCATAATCCTTGGGTGTTTTATGGGTATTCCACATATCAAACGTTTCATTCATCACCAAAAGCCCAAGCCTATCGCAAGCCTCTAATAATTTTGATGAGTAGGGATTGTGGGCAAACCGAACGGCATTATAACCATTCTCTTTAAGCAATTCAATTTTGCGCTCTTCGGCTCTGTCAATCGCAACGGATCCAAGAGGTCCATTGTCGTGATGAATACAACCGCCTTTGAGTTTCACCGTTTTACCATTCAAAGTAAAGCCAGTTTCAGCATCAAATTTGATAGCTCTCACGCCAAAATTTTGCGTGTATTCATCAATGATTTTACCGTTTTGTTGGAGCGTTAGCCTGGCTTTATACAGATGTGGATTTTCGATACTCCACAATTTTGGATTTTTAAGAATAATGGTTTGTTCGATTTTGCTGTTGGCAGCAACTTGTATTGTGTTTGAGGTGACCAGCTTATTATCTGACGCATATAATTCAGTAGTTAGTGAAATGTCGGAGCTTGAATTGGTGATATCTGTGGCAATATTAATTTCGGCAGATTGTTCCGAAACCTTATTTGAAACTATCTGAACGCCCCAATTCTCCATGTGGGTATTATTAACCACATGAAGCCAAACATGGCGATAAACTCCAGAGCCAGTATACCAACGTGAATTATCGCCTTCATTTTTCACTTGAACGGATATCACATTTTCTTTGCCAACTGGATTCAAATAGGCAGTCAAATCATAAATAAATGATGTATAACCGTTGGGGTGATTGCCCAAATGGTAACCGTTTATCCAAACATCAGAATTCATGTAAACCCCATCAAATTGGATGTAAACTTTTTTGTTTAAGGTAGATTTGTCTAAGGTAAAATGTTTTCTGTACCAAGCCGTACCACCCACTGTAAATGCAGTTTTATTTTTTCCAACGGCATTTTTGTAAAACGGGCCTATTGTGCTATCAGTCTTGTTTTCTGCTAAATCCTCAATGCTCCAATCGTGCGGTACATCTAATATTCGCCAGTTTGAATCATTGAAAGTGGCAGCTTTGGCATCAATTTCTTTTCCCTTTTTGAATTTCCAATTGGTGTCGAAAGATTGATTTCGCTCTACTTTTATTTGCGAAAAAGCAGCTTGAAATGTGAATGAAAAGGTGATTACTAAAAGGATATTTCTTTTCATTTCTTCATGTTCTTTATGTGAGAATAAATATCATTAGTAGTTACTATTATTACTTTCTGTTTTCTGATGCATTTTGCTCATTTTCTTCACTATAAAATTCACCGCTCTTTGGGGATGTATTCTATAAAGGATATCAAGTATAAGCGCATCTTTTCCAATCACAACTCGGAATCTATTTTTTTCAATAGCATCAATCATTACTGCTGCTGCTTTTTCAGCAGATAGTGCCAATTTGCCTTGGGATTTTTTTGACTCAGCTTCCTCTGCTTTAGTTTTAATTCCCGAATTAGACATGATATTAGTATTGATAGCTCCGGGATGAATTACCGTCACTCCAACGTTGGTATTGCGCAGCTCTGCATACAATCCTTCCGTAAAAAGCTTTACGGCTGCTTTCGATGCACCATAAAACGTTTGTCCGGGAAATGGTATGAAACCACCCATACTCGATACATTTGCAATGTGCGCTTCAGGACGATTTAAAAGATGTGGCAAAAACGACTTTGTCATGTAAAGCGTGCCATAGAAGTTAACATTAATGATGCGCTCTATCTTGTCATAATCTAAATCTTTTACGTCTACGAATGGTTGAATAATTCCAGCGTTATTAATTATTCCATCTATGTTACCGTGAATTTTAACGACTGATTCAGGTAGTTTTTCAACACTTGTTCGGTTTGAAATGTCTATTTCATGGGAAGAAACATTTAATCCTCCACCCAGCGAAGCAGTTTCGGTCATACCTTGTGTATTAATATCTACCATTGCAACCCTGGCTCCTTTCTTTATTAACTGTAGTGTTAGTTCACGTCCCATACCACTACCTGCTCCGGTTACAACTATTGTTTTATTATTGACTTTCATAGTTGAATCTATTGTATAATAAGGTTATTTTTCACTCCCAGGTCATCTGTGCGATTGAAATTCAGCAGCAGGAAGAACAATCCCGCAAAAAAGCTTCCTATTTTTCTTGATCGTTGATTGTTATATCTATTGTCTAAATTGTTTACTAATTATTAGCAGTGTCAACTAACTCAAATGCTTTTATTTTCCCGGATGTTGTAACCAAGGCTATATAACTGTCTAATTCCTCAACACCTTTAGGAGTACAAAATCCTCTAATAATTACTGCGATTGTGTTTAAGAAAATATTTGAAAGAGAGGTTTTAAATCGTTTGAAGTTCCTCGTGCGTGCAATGGAAATGTAAACAGAGGATATTGCTTCTAAGATAATTTCGGGGTCTATGTCTTCTCTAAAAAAGCCTTGCTGAATTCCCTTTTCAATAACTCTAATGAATTGTTTCCAAACCTTTTTACTTACAGTCGCTTCGACCTTCCTTTCAAGTTCAGGATAATAATAATTCAAGTCCTGGAAAAATATTTTGTTCACGTTGCACTCTGCTTCAATTCCTGTGTACCACAAATGGAATAAAGGGCCCACAACGTTTTTACTTGTGTCAAAGGTTTGCACTAAACCATATTGCTGAACATAATAAAGGCTTAAAGCTTCTTCTAATAATTGTTCCTTGTTCTCAAAATATTTATAAACTGTTTTAGTAGAAATCCCTAATGGCGCTACGAGTTTTTGAATAGACATTTCGCGAATTCCATATTTTAAAAACTGCTTGAGAGAAGTCTGAAGAATTTCATTTTTCATAAACGCCAGAAAATATATTTTACTAAATATTTGCTTACAAAGGAAGTGGAAAATATTTTAATATAAATATTTTCCTTAAGATTATTTTTAGATTTTGGACATTTTTTTCGTAAAATGATGGGAATACCGGCTTTTCGATGCTTCATATCCATCTATTGCTATACATTATGATTATGACAGCAGCAAAGGTTTTTAGACATAAGCAGGCGACCAAATGATTTATTTGATTTTCGAAATCATAGGTTGAGGAAGTTGAGAGATGGAACTTTATTAAGTGGCCACTTTTCACAACTTCCCTGTGCGGGCACTTTGTTTGAGTCAGTGTTTGTCAGCTTAGCTATTTCTCCAAAGTCAATTGTCCAAGTTGTCTTTGAAGTCGTTCACTTGTCCACGTGGGAAATCTTTGTTAGTAGAGTGTCACCCGTTAGATGACCAAATTGTCCTGGGCCCTATTACTGCCAACAATGAGCTATCGGTATTGTCACTTGCCCACAATTAACAATTAAACTGTTACGCCTGCCTCCCGGGTAGGCAGGCTTAACGATTAATGGATAATTTTCCCTTGAGTTCTTTTGAGGCCTCTGTATAACCGCCGTCGGATCCGTCGACAAAATGAATGTGCTTCGCATTCATGTTTTCAATGTAGCATGTCATGACGCTCTCTTTGCTGATGTGGTGGCCATACACTAACACACCTTCCTTTTCCCGGGCAGATAAATAATCCAGCAGCAGTTTGCGTTTTTCTGATTTGCCGGAGATAATGGTGTTGATCCGTCCGTCTATGGTTAGTGTATCGGCGTTGGCAATGAGTTGAGAAAGATATTCCTGTCCCCGTATACTCCCGAGTTTCAGATTATACCGGAAATAGAAAAGGCCCAGAAAATTTTCAAAGAAAGTGGTCACGAAGTAATTGATTTTCCAACGGCCGTGCTTTGCCAGCATTTCTTTCTCTATTTTCTGCAGACTCATCAACAACGTTAAACGGTTTAACGACAGGGGACTTCTGCTTTGCACGCTTCCATAAATTTCTTCAATTTTCAACATGACATCGCGATACACGCTGGCTTGTTTTGTTTGATCAATTGCTTCTACCAGGTAACAAACAATTTCATTTTCGCCCGCCGGTGGTTTTACTTTATCCCATCGGCATTCGAGTCCTGTCATGTTTAGCGCATGCGTGCTGATTGCTTCCCCATGAACACTGCGGGTGGCATGCTTGATCTGTTGTTCGGCAAACTTTAAGCCATTGCCAAGGATCACAGCTTTATGAAAACTTTGACCCAATTGCACTTTGGCAATCGTTACACTGGCACCCACGGCTGAAATATCTTTTATAGAAAGGCTGCCTATATGCATGGTTAACCCAAAGTTTTTTATGGAGTTTTCATTGTGAAGTAAGAGTCCGGTGAGCACATCTTCGACGAGTTGTTCGGGGACCAGCAAGGCTCCTCCATCGCCGCTAAAGAAAAAGGGAATTTCGATGTCTTTTTCTTTAGCAATATTCAGTGCTGCAATCAGGCTTCCTGCGGCCACCAGGTTTACATCGTTGTGCTTACCCGCGGCTACTGCTGCAGTTGAATTTTGTACATCCGCAATAATGACAAACCAGTCGGAGGGAACATCTGAAAAATTATGCTGCTGAAGAACTTCTGCGATGGGAAGTTCCAGTGCTTGTATATCACGATAGAAATTCTGGCTTGCCAAACGCTCCGGATTAGGCGTGAAAGATAATATTTAATCCTGCTTGACTTGCAGTTGTGGGTAGAAAAGCCCTCTTCTTCCATCTTTTATTATTGTCGGGCAGAACTTGCCTCGACCTTGTCTCTTCCAAATTGCGTATAAGGCATTAACTAGTGATATGGAAATCATATCCGTATCTTCGATTTTAGGGTCGTAAACCTTGGAGTAAAAGGTGACTACAAAGGAATTCAGGGATCTGGCGCTATCCTTTCCGGGGACAATGGAAAGTCCTCACTTTGATAGGGCCGCTTTTAAGGTAACAAACAAAAGGATTTTTGCCACCGTCCATGAGGAAAGTGGAACAGCTAACCTTAAGTTTTCAGAAATTGACCAGCCTGTTTTTTGTTCCTTTGATAAAAAAGCGGTTTACCCCGTTCCCAATAAATGGTGTTGCAGGGTTGGACAACTTTTGAATTGAATAAGGTTACTCCTGAACTAATGCTGGATGCTTTGGATACTGCCTACAAAGATGTATTAAAGTCAAAACCAAAGAAGAAATGAATGAGGAGCCTGCCTGCCGGCAGGCAGGTTGAGTAGAGTCCGAAAGACCGAAAGTGAGTGAGGCTACTCTAAGAAGGGGAAGGCTTGGATTGAGATGAAAGGCTTTCTTTGGTTGCATGGAAAGCCTAAAAACTATTCCGTGATTTCCCTGCCTTTGCGCAGGCAGGCGTGCCTTCCGTGAGAAATAAAGCGTTTGTAAAAGGCCAATAGGTTAAATCATACTGTCACTTTAGCCATAACAAGATAAAGTTTATGAAGAAAAAAAAGTTTTATCGGCTCATCACTCTTTTCTTATCCATAGTACCATGCTTATCTTTTGGCCAGATACCGGATTTTTCAAAGGTGGAGTTTCTGGACCCTGAAGACTCTGTAAATATTATTCATTTAATAAATTATGGTATAAAACTAAGTAAGGGGAAAGTAATTGCCTGGTTTCCCGGGGATTCTTTATCCGAAAAACGGATGAGTGAGATAGTGGATACGTTGAACATTGGGATTAAGGCTGCGGAAAAATTCATTAATGCTCCGCTTTCCTGGCAAGTGCAACAAAAGGGTGATCTGTATACATATTATTTCCGGTCGGATAGGTTTATATCACATGGATCGCATGCCGGCTTTGTATCCATACCTTTCTGGCGTATTAAAAATGGTAAAGCACCCTGGCTGCATGAGGCCATGCATGAAATGCTAAATACAAAAGCAGCCGATGCTATTTCAGAAAAGGAGTGGGCTGCCTATGAACCACATCTATGGCTTTATGAAGGATTGCCTGACTACATTTCCATGAAAGTTTCGCAGCAACATAACTTGCCACAATTCGATGTGTTTGCAAATACCACTTACGGGAACGCTGACAGCCTGTGTAAACAAGATTTACGTAAGGAAAGAAGTGCCTATATACTTTCCTTTATTGGAAAAAAAGGCACTATGCCAGAATTGTATAGCAAGGACAGGTTTACGTATGCCCCAACCTTTTATCATTGTTCGTGTTCCTTTGTAAAATATTTAGTGGAGAAACAGGGGATTGAACCTCTGTTAAACAGTGTTTCCGTTTACCCAAGAGAACATGAAGCATTGGAAAAACTAATTACTCCTTCCCTTGATGTAATGAAAAGTTCATGGATGGAGAAATTAAAAAATTGATCGGGTCTTATTACTTCCGCTGAGACGCTTTGAGCATTGAAAATTGAAAATTGATTATTGAGCATTATTAAACAAAAATAATCGATCAATGTTCAACAAAGGGAGAATCATAAAGGTAGTTGAATTAGACTACCCACATAACCTGGCTGCTTATGATAATACTCGTCTTAAGAATCATAGTACTCATTGGCCTGGTAGCCGGAGTTTATTTTATTGTGCGAAAGCTTATTCAACCGTCCGCTTTCATTCGTTGCTCCAGGTGTGAAGGCAAAGGATTCTGGTATGCCGCCAGGGGAAAAGAAATATGCGATTGGTGTAAAGGTTCAGGTAAACTGCCCAGGAATCCCAGCTAGGTCAAAAGGGAAATGGCGGAGGTGACTATCAAATAAAGTCCTGCAACAATCCCAATGATTGTATCAATGCGGATAAGGGAATGCAGAAATCCTGAACGTTTACTGTTTCTTACCAATATCCAGGCAAAAGCGATAAGCAACCCGATACCTAAAACGAGTTTGAGATATTCCATTACGAAAGGTAAGGAACAAATTGCATGGACGCAATACTTGGCTAAGTCAGTCGTTACGCTGCATATACGGCACGAGATCATTTTCAATTTTGTATTGAATTTAACCGATCACCTATTACCGATTACCAACTTACTAACTAATCACCCAAACCATTATACATGCCCGTTACCCATCTTCGGGGAAGTGTCCGGATTACAGTAGCGGAGATTTTTGCCAACGTTCCTGGCACGATGATTAACTTTTTTTTCAATGTCTTACGTACCGCTATTTCTCCAACTTTTTTGGGTGGTACTGCCATTTGCATGCCAAACCATCCCAGTTTTTTCCTTGTCGTTTCTTCGATACTAGGTTTGGTAAAAACAGGGCCTGGTGCCAGACAACTCACACTTATTTTTTTTCTCTTTAGCTGATACCGCAGCCCATAGCTAAAATAGATCACCGCTGCTTTTGTCGCGGAGTACATATTCTTTGAAGGAATAGGAGCAAACCCGGCCATGCTTGCCACATTTAAAATATAGGAAGGAGCATTCTTTTCTAATAAAGGAAGTAGTGTAAGACTCATTGCCATGCAAGACTCAACGTTAAGATTGACCATGTATCGCAGGGTATTGAGCGGTAATGTTAAATAATCTTTTTCTCCACCCAATCCAGCCACATTGCAGAGGATTTTTAATGGAATGTTTCTGTCGATACACCATTTCGCAATTTTATCAGCAGATTCCTCCAGGCTCAAATCGTACGTCAGTATTTCGACATGAATGGGATAGAGGGACTCCAATTTGACTTTAGCCGCGAACAATGAGTCATAATGCCGCGCTACTAAAATTAAATTATAGTTGCGCCTGGCCAATGCTGAAGCAATAGCATAGCCAATACCTTTACTGCCACCCGCAACTAGGGCATAGGGTAATGAGTCTTTAGCGTGAAACGAAGAGGCGGAGACCTCCAAAGAGTCTGTGAGGACGAAAACTTCATCCAGTTGGGCAAATACTTTTCCGATAAGGAATAAGGTAACTACCAAGGCTAATAGTTTTTTCATAAGGGTAAAGTTTTTCCTAAATCAGTTTGACTTATTACGCCGTAATTCCCGGCCCAACTGCGCTGTCTTGCATTATTCTCAATTTAAGGACGGTATATCTGATAAAAAAAAAAGGAGAGGGCTTTAACTCATAAGAAGATCATCCTCGGAATGAATAAATATCATTTTCGGGACGATGTGATTATCAAGTGTTGATATTTTTTGTGCTATT
>Ga0184629_10000611_pt1 | contig 15924 bp, 19 predicted proteins | sample PLM4_32_b1_FD_133158 | JGI IMG/M metagenome (GOLD analysis project Ga0184629, IMG submission 133158) | Groundwater sediment microbial communities from an aquifer in East River, Colorado, USA - PLM4_32_b1 | ecosystem: Environmental > Terrestrial > Soil > Riparian zone | place: USA: East River... | reverse complement strand
GATCGAGGATCCGAAGGTGTTTTCGCGGCCGTGGAAAATGCGGATGCCGCTGTACCGGCGGCTGGAACAGAACGCTCAGCTTCAGGAATACAACTGCGTCGAGTTCACCGAAGAGCTTCTCTACGGCCATCTCGTCAAGCAGCCGAGCAAATAGGAGGATCACGATGCGCGATCGTCTTCTCGCTTCAGCCAATGCTCTAGCTGTCGCAATCGCTGCCGGGCTGCTGATGCCGCTGAGCGCGGCCGGGCAAGCACCATCCAAAGCGCCCGCGAGCACGTTTGCCGTCCCGCGCACCGCCGACGGCCAGCCGGACCTGCAGGGCGTATGGGACTATCGCAGCATCACGCCGCTGGAACGGCCGAAGGAGCTCGGCACGAAGGAATTCTTCACACCCGAGGAAGCCGCCGCCTACGAGCAGGACGAAAATCGCCGCCAGAACCGCGATCTGATCGATCCCGAAGTGGGCGGTCTCAACTATCCGGCTGGCGGCGTGATCCCGTACAACGAATTCTGGTACGACCGCGGCGATAAGCTTTCCGGCCTGCGCACATCGCTGATTGTCGATCCGCCCGACGGGCGCCTTCCCGCCTGGACGGCTGAGGGCCAGCGCGTAGCGGATCAACGCGCCATCGAACGGCGCGACGATCAGCTGGGCCGTCCAAAAGCCGACACGTGGGAAGACCGGCCGCTTCAGGAGCGCTGCATTATCGGGCTCAATGCCGGGCCGCCCATGACACCGGGCGCCTACAACAACAATGTCCAGCTCGTTCAGGCACAAGGCTACGTCGTCATCCTGAACGAGATGGTGCACAGCGCGCGCATCGTGCCGCTCGACGGCCGGCCGCACGGCAACATTCGCCAATGGAAGGGCGATTCACGCGGGCATTGGGATGGCGACACGCTCGTGGTCGACACGATCAACTTCAAGAGCGGGACGAATCTTCCTGGCTCGAGCGCGAGCACGCATTTGATCGAGCGCTTCACACGCACGGGCGAGAATTCGCTTCAGTACGAATTCACGGTCGACGATCCGACCATGTGGACCAAGTCCTGGACGGCCATGGTTCCGATGATCAGGAGCGAGGAGCCGATCTACGAGTACGCCTGTCACGAGGCGAACTACGCGATGCCCGGTATCCTCGGGGGCGCACGCGCCGCGGAGAAAGCCGCGCAAGAAGCCAAGAAAGGATCGCGGTAAACGGCGACTCCCACTCCGTGATCCTAGTGGAGCACTTCACCACCGGTTCCTGAGCTTTGGGGCTGCTCAGGTTCCCGATCACCTTCGTAAATGTCGATGTCCAACGTTACGTTTCGATCCGCTAACCAGTTCAACACGACGGGCTCAAGCGAAAAACCCTGGTTGAAATTCTCTAGAAACAGCGCAAGCTTTAAGCGCAGCGTTGCCCGCTCCGAAATCCCGCACCAAACGCTGGGATCAGCCGCAAACTTCGCAATCAGCAGTTTCACAGCTTCGTTCGCATCCCGCTCGTCCGATTCGGTTGCTTCGATCCGAACGGCCCACCGCCCGAATTTGCGTGGTAGTCTTGGCGTGCCGTCTTTGCCAAATACTGGTTCTCCGCGCTTGTGCTGAATGGTTGGCCGAGCGCCCAGAAGCGACGAGATTTCGTCAGGGTCCAGGTCCTCAGCCGTGATCTCGATCCCCATGGCGAACCATGGCATGGGACCGCCGACCGAGACAGTGCCGTCAGGCGCATCTCTTGGAGGAATCGGTTTCGGCTTCTTCACACCCCGACCAGGCTCAACAGCTCCCGCCCGTACTGACTGCGGGCCTCGCCGAAGATCGGGTTCACGGCGCGCGCGAACAGCGCGTGCTCCTGCGGCGTCAGCTCGACGATGTCGCCGCCTTCTTTGCGGATGGTGATCACCGCGTCGTCCTCTTCCTTCACGTGCAAGTCACGCTGGAAGCCGATCGAATCTTGGACGGCCGCGCGCATTTCCTCTTGTAGCGCCTTTGGCCACGCATCGAACGAGGGTCGATGCAGGAAGATCGGACGCGAGAGATAGAAGTGGTTCGTCGCCGTGTGGAACTTGTGGAAATTGTGCACGCCGTAGGTCACGGTGTTGAAGAATGGATTCTCCTGCGCGTCCAGCGTGCCTGCCTTCACACCCGCGATCGCTTCGGACAGGTCCATCACCTTCGGCTCGGCGCCCAGAAGCTCGAACGTGCGCTCCTGGATCTTGCTCGGCAGCACGCGGATCTTCATGCCCTTCATGTCGGCCGGCGTATGGATCGGCCTGAGCTTGTTCGACACGTGACGGAAGCCGTTCTCGAAATATCCGAGGATGCGATAGTTGAACCCGGCCTCGAGCCTTTGTGTCAGCACCTGACCGAGGCGTCCGTCCATCGCGGCCCGCGCCTTCTGCACGTCCGCGAACAGGAACGGCAGATCGGCAATGCCGAGATCGGGCGCGCGCTCGGTGAAATAGCTGCTCGACTGATAGCCGAGCGTCAGCACGCCGTCCTCGACCAGCCACAGGATGTCGTCGCCGCGATAGCCAAGATCGAGGATGTTGTAGACATATTTGACGTCGACCTCGTCGCCGAACTTCGCTTCGAGCCGATCGCCGATCCGCTTGAGCGCGAGGCTGAATCCGGTCGACGCGGGCCCGTATCCGCCCATCAGGATGCGGATCGGCTTCTTGGTCGCGCTCGTCGGCGCTTTCTGCTGGGCAAGCGCCCGTCCCGGCGCGCCGAGACCGCCCGCCATTGCAGCGGCGCCCAGAACCGCCGCGCTCTTCAGAAATTGCCGTCTCGACATGAGTGCCTCCAGCCGCCAGGACCCTTTGAATCTAACACGCCGGGACCACGATGGCACGCAGCCCGAGTTCAGGTGTCCGGGAGCGACCGCTATGATGGGACCGTTCGAACCTCTGCCCGGCACGCGATGAAGCCCGATCTCAATCACGTCCTGAAGGTCTACCTTGGGACCGACGAAAGCGGCGGCTATGAGCCTCTCTATCGCGAAGAACGCTTGCGCCAAGCATTCCCTGACAGCCATTCGCAGATGACGGAGCTGATGGCTCCCTATCTCGAAGCGGATCAAGAACGCGATTGGACACTCGACTTGATCCAGGACACTCAGCGGTTCGAGACGACCCTACGGCGGAAATTCCCCGAACTCGATGCGGTCACTGCCAGGGCCTTGGCCAATCGCTGGTCTTTTGGCTGGAGGTGATCCAGCTACCGACGGACGCGCTCCTCGCCGCCGCTCTTGGGAGGTGATATCGTTTTCGCTGAGATGTGCCGGCTACAAGGGAGGGGTCGTTATGTCGACATCCAGCATGCTGCGTCTTTTGGGCTTGTTGCCGTTCGCGGCCGCGGCCGCTCTGCCGGTGTCAGCTCAGCCAAAAGAGGAACCGCAGGGCCCGCCGTTCTTCACCAACTGTCTGTACGGCTTCGCGATCATGTTTCCCGATCGTCCACAGCAGAGGGATTTCCTCTACGCAGCCAACAACGGGAAGGTTCAGCCCGCGCATCAGTTCTTTGTCGAGAAGGGCCCGAACCGTTATTCGGTCACTGTGGTCGATTTCTTCGATGGACCCAAGGCCGACGTCCAGATTGTGGAGCATGCATCGGCGAACTTGAAAGCCAGAGGATCGCTGTTCCACGAGGACTTCGCGACCTACGATCCGGGCATGCCGGGCCACCAAATCAACATCTTCGAGACCAAGGAGCGGCAGATCCGCGCGTCCGTCTACATGGCGGAGCATCGCCTCTACATCACGGAAGCAACGGTGGCCGTGGGCGACATTCCCGCCGTGCAGTTCGAGCAGTCGATCACGCTCGTCGACGCGATGGGTTGGGACCTCGATCGCGAGGCGCCGAACGGAGAACCCTCGCCGCGCCAGTTCAAGTGCCGCTGACGCGAGCGAACCGAAATCTCACCCTCGCCGCGCCATAGCCGCGACCCGCCCGCTCAACCACAAGCTCGCGTTCAGATGATCGGGCGCGGAGCGGCACAGCCGTTCAGGGATGGCCGTGGACCCACGGGTGCATAACGCGGTCAGCACGTGCCGCCTGAGCATCTCGGTCCCGATCCAGGGATGGCCGGCAAGCCATTCGAGGTTGACCCCGGATGTGCCCCAGCACGAGGAGAACCACCCCAGCCGCTCGGCCTGATCGAGTGCCTGCGTGATGAACCAGTCGCTCCACCCTCGCGGGTTGACCTCGTTATCATCGAAGCGGGCGCTCGCCGGCCAGAACGGCTCGTCCAGGGCACGCCCGCCGCTCTTCAGCCCGGCCTGGAAGATTGAGAGACTCTTGACCGCCAAGTCGCGCTTGCCCGCTTCGAACGCGATGCGCGCGAGCGTCGAGAGCCGCGCCATGCTGGGCTGGGCTTGCGCGAGCTCCGCGAGCACGGCGACGGCAAAACGAAGCGCGCCGTAGTCGCGGGAGGTCCGCCACGCGGCATAGCCCGCGAGCGCGTCCCGATAGGCGCGATCGATGGGCCGGTCATGCAGATTTGAGAACGGCGCCGCAAATCTGCGCGTCTTCAGCAGCGACAGCCCCGCCTCGCGTGCCGCATCATCCGGCGTCCAGTCCCGCGCCTCGTCGATCAACAAGCCGCGCGCCTTGAGTTCCGCCGCCCGGTCCGGCTTTGCGGCAAATAGATTTATCTCATACGAATCCAGCCCGTCGGTCGCATCCAACTCGTTTGTCTCGCACGGCACGAGCACCGCCGCCGCCGGAAGCGACCGATAGATGCGGTAGCCGAGCGCCTTGAACGCGTCGATCGCAGGCAGATTGACCTCCTTTCCGATCCTCACCTCGAACATCACGAGCGGCGAGTGGCGGGTGAAGAACGCGCGCCCGCCTTCGATGATGTTGAGCTCCTCGCCCTCGGCGTCGATCTTGACGATGTCCGGCGACCATCCGCGCGTCTCATCTTCGCGGTCGAGCGCGGTCACCGCGACCGGTTCCCCTGGCTCATGTCCTTCATCGGGCGCGAGCCGGTTTACCTCGCTCGTCTCGCTCACGATAAGCCGCCCCTCGCGCACCGTATCCGAAAGCGCTTTGTCGACGATCTCGAGATTGTCCGCCGCGTTCAGCGTGCGGCTCGTCTCGAGATGTGTGCGCGCCTCGCGTCCCGGCTCGTAGGCGAAGACGCGGTGGATGCGCTTGGCCAGCGGCAGCGCGTAGACGCCGAGATTGGCGCCGATGTCGATGGCCGTCATCTCCGGCTTCAGGAAAGCGAGCAGGAAATCGAGCTCCTTCTCGAACCAGCGCTCCTGCTCGACAAGGACATAGGTGGTGATGGCGTTGAACGTGGCGGGCACGTCGACGATGGTGCCCTCTTGCGTGCGCAGTTGCAGTCCCATTCCCACCTCTTTTGCGCACACGCTATCGCATTTGCCACGCTTCGCGCGCCAGGGTTCACCACCCAGCGGCCAGACCTGGGCCGTTATGCACGACGGCCCGTTTCCGGTGTCCCGGTCTGACGGCGATGACAGACCTGCTTGACCCCTTTTGTTGATATCAATTGGGCCGCCGACTTTGGAGGGCGCCCTGTGCTCGCATCTCTTTTGAACCGGGTAATTGGCGAAACGCCTGAACGCAGTTCCCGTGACCCGCGATTACATGCTCGAAGCAGAGCGGCTGGCAGACTCAGCATCGCCTCTCCAGACGATGGCGCGCAAATAGTGCGCGCGCAGGCAAGACGGGCGCGGCTACTCCGAAGCCACACGAAGCACTTCGGCCTCGATCTCCGTCGCCAGTTTTTCCCAGTGCTGCGCGATATCGAGATATGCCCGCTTCATGGTCGGGTCGGCTGAGAGAGCCAACTCACTTGCCTCATGTGCAAACAATCGGCACCGGCTGACGCGCTCCGCGGGCGCTATGCGACGCCATTCCTCGGCGCTGAACTGATAATCCATCCCCCTCCCCGTTCCCGTCTCGCTAAAGTTCATCGTCGCCATCCCGATCCTCCCTTGCCGCTATCGCGCCATCGTCATCGCAGAACGTCGTTGGTGCTGGTGACGAGAAGGCAAGCGCGACCCGCTTCCGCCTCGATGTCCTCGGCCAATTTTTCCCAATTATGAGCAATATCGAGATACGCCCCTCCCATAGTCGGATCGGCTGAGAGAGCCAACGCGTTTGCCTCGTGTGCAAGCAATCGGCAGCGCTGGACGCGCTCCGCGGAGCCCATGCGACGCCATTCCTCGGCGTTGAACTGATAATCCATCTGCGTCGCCCTAATGCTCAAATCATCGAGACCGACCGCGAGGTTTGCCCTGGTCATCGCAAAACGTCCTTGGTGCTGGTGACGAGCAGACAGGTACAACCCGTCTCGCTCCAGACGCGGTCGTCACCCGCTCCAGGCGCACCGTAATTGTAGTCGCCCGGGAAGAGTTTGCGCTCGTCGATCCACAGCTCGCCGTCGAGCAGATGCAGCTCTTCTGCGCCGGCATGCGTGTGCGCGGGATACCTTGCGCCGCGCGCGAGGCGCACCAGCATGCTGACTCGGTGTCTTTCCGCATCCGTCGCGAGCAGCTTGCATTCGATCCCGGGCGCGACCTGTTCCCATTTCGGCTCGAACCACTGCGGCGCCGGCGGGAGGACCGGCGGCTTCCCCGTCTCTTCGGCGATGCGGGCCGCAAGACGCGCCTGAAGCGACGTCGTCGGACGCAGCACATCAGTGGGCCAGGAGACGAACCCATCGATCACCGGACGGAGGCTCTCCAGCTCAAGCTGGCAACCCGGACACATGGCGACGTGGGCCTCGATCGCGGGCAGTTCGCTCGCAGGTAGGGCCTGCAGGGCGTAGGCGCACGCCAAATCGGCCGCTTCGCAACGGTTCAGGTCAGGGGAATGCGTGCTTTGCATACCTCTATTACGACAAGCGCGAGCTTTTGGATTGGTCCGAGGCGTGACGGATGGAAATGAGTTCCCTCAACCAGCTGGCGGCGCTGTTTCGATTTTCCTCCCCCGCGTGCGGGGGAGGTGCTCGCGAAGCGAGCGGAGGGGGGGCTGCGACTCAATCAGCTTTGTTTCGAGCGCCTCAGCGAAGGATGTCCTTGGTGCTGGTGACGAGAACGCAGGTGCACCCCGTCTCGCTAAAGACGCGCTCGTCGCCCGCTCCGGGCGCACCGTAATTGTAGTCGCCCGGAAAGAGCTTGCGCTCGTCGATCCACAGCTCGCCGTCGAGCAGATGCAGCTCTTCTACGCCTGCATGCGTATGCGCGGGATAGCTCGCGCCGGGCGCGAGGCGCACCAGCATGCTGACCCGATGCCTTTCCTCATCGGTCGCGAGCAACTTGCATTCGATCCCGGGCGCGACCTGTTCCCACTCCGGCTCGGACCACTGCCGCACCGGCGGGAGCACCGGCGGCTTTCCCGTCTCTTCCGCGATGCGAGCCGCGAGACGCCCCTTGAGCGACGTCACCGGACGCAGCACATCGGTGGGCCATGCGACGAACCGATCGACCACCGAGCGGAGGCTCTCCAACTCGCGTCGGCAATCCGGGCACGTGGTGATATGGGCTTCGGCCGCGGCAATTTCGCTCGCCGTAAGCGCCTGAGCGGCATATGCGCACGTGACCTCGCTCTGCCCGCAACCGTTCCTATCCAACGTACTCATGGCTTCGTCCCCTCGTCGCCCAGCGCCCGCCGCAGCTTGTGCAGCCCTGAACGAATGCGCGTCTTGATGGTGCCGAGCGGCTGATTCAGCCGCTCCGCGGCTTCGGCGTGCGTCAGCCCGGCAAAGAATGTCGTTTCGATCGCCTGGCGCTCGTCCGGCGTGAGCGCCGCCAAAGCCGCACGCAGCGACTCCGCTCGCTCGCGCAGCTCGAGCACGTCGCGCGTATCGGCAACGACATCAGCCTCGAGCGGCACATCGCTGCCTTGGCTGCGCTTCTTCCGGTTCTCGAAGCGCAGGCGGTCGATCGCCCGCGAGCGCGCCTGGTTCATGATCCAGCCGAGCACCGTGCCGTTTTGGGCGTCGTACCGCGGCGCGCTCCGCCAGACGTCATAGAACACGTCGACGGTCAGCTCTTCGGCGGTTTCCCGGTTGGCCGTGATCCGCATGATCAACGTGAAGACGATGCGATGCGCCATCTCGTAGAGCGCATGCAGCGCGAGCTGGTCGCCCGCGGCAATCGATTGAACAAGCGTCGCCCAGTGCTGCTCCGGCACCGGAGCCTTGGACTTCGCATAGAGGACATCGCCGAGCGTTGCCGGCGACTTTTGCGGAGGTTCCTCGTGCATGACCGAGAGATGCGCGCTTCGCGAAGATTTTGCAAAGTTTTCCGCGGGTTGCCAAGCTGGGCGAATCACATCTGGCCAATGTCGAGCTCTCGACTTACAGCGATGAGACAGCGCGCCCGCAACGTGGTGTTCCAGTTCCAATTGGCGAAACGTCTGAACGCAGTTCCCGTGACCCGCGATTACATGCTCGAAGCAGAGCTGAGGGAAGAGGCCGGATCGCCGTTCGCGCGAGCGAGGCCGCAATAGGTTCGACAGCTTCGAGCCGGTTGTCTCATCGGTTCAGCGGCACGACGGCCGTAACGTCGATCTCGACCATCATGCCCGGCCATGCGAGCTGGCTGATCGTCAGCAGCGTGTGAGCGGGCATCGGCGTGGTGCCGAATGTCTCTTGGCGACATCTGCCGTAATCGGCCTGATACCGCACGTCGGTCATGTACGTGACCACCTTCACGATGTCCCCGAGCATGGCCCCGTTCCTCGCGAGCGCGCGCTTGATCTTGTCATACGCGTACTTGCATTGCGCCGTGAAGTCCTCCTTGTGGAGGATGTCTCCGGCCTTGCCGTTCTCGTCCTCGGAACCGATGCCGGCGAGAAAGATCATCTTGCCGGGGCCCGTGACGGTCACGGCTTCCGAAAACCGGCCCTTGGTCCATTCGCTGTAGTTATAGTGCCTCTTCTCGAAGGCTTGCTGCGCCGCGACGGTCGCCACAGCGCCAAACAGAACGAACGTGAGCGCGGCAATCGCTACGGAATTTCGCATGTCACCCTCCTCAGATGCATAGCCCGATGGGGACAATAGCGCGCAGCTGGCGCGGCCTGAACCTCTGGTCCCATTGAACTCGGCGTAGGCGGCAACCATCTTCACTTGCCGGCCCTCGTCGTACGCAAAGCCTTAGCGTGCTCGCCCCTACCCCTGCGATTGGACAGGGCTAGCTCGGACGGTTCCTCGCATCCGATTGGCCTTCCAGGATCGGTTTCGCAGCCGCCATGCGCGCGACGACGAAGTCACTGAACGCCTTGATCCTCGGGACGTCCTTCAAGTCGGCCCGCGTAGCCAGATAAAAACCGCTGTCCAGGTCGGGCACAGCGAAACACTCGATCAGGTCCGTCTCGGCACCGTACACGACAATCTTGGGCAGCGGTCCGACGCCGTGGCCTGCCTTGATCGCGGCGAGTATGTTGACGACGCTGTTGCAGACGTTTCGCACCCTTGCGCGAGGCGCTGCCTTGGCAATCCAAATGAACGGGCTGAGCTTGCTGGCGTGTCCCTCGGCGCCAATGATCCAATGGCTGTTCAGGTCGTCGCCGCATCTCGGCACGCCGTGCTTCACTGCGTAGGCCGGGCTGCAGTAAACCGCCCACGGATCATCGGCCAATTTACGGACGACGATACCGGGCTCTGTGGGCATGTTGCCGGCTCGAATCGCAATCTCGGCATCTCCACGGGCCAGGTCGAGGCGGTGGTCGGCGCATATCACTTCGACCTTCACCTCCGGATAGAGATCGATGAACTCGGCAAGCATGGGCGTCAAGATGAGGCTCGCGAGTTTCTCGATAGTGGTCACGCGAATGACGCCGGAGAGATTCCGGCTGCGCAACGCCGCAAGCTGCTCGAGCGTCTCCGCCTCGGTTGCCACCCGTTCCGCTTGCGTGAGGAGGTCCACCCCGGCTTCACTCAACCGGTAGCCATCCTGGTTACGGATGAAGAGCTGCGTTTTTAGGGCCGCTTCCAGCGCCTCAATCCGCCGCACGACGGTGGTCTGATTGACGCGCAAGACGCGTGCCGCCGCCAGGGTGCTCCCGCTCCGCGCGACCGCCAGGAAGAATTTCACATCGCTCCAATCGTACATGGCCTCATTCTGCGATGGTGCGAATACGACCTGCAAGAATTGCGAGGGGGGTAGGTTGGCCCGATAGCGTATATTTTCGACATCTTGGCCGCGGCGAATGAGGGGGCTCATGATGGCGCGCAATACCGATCTATCACCAATCAGCCGTCGGAACGTTCTTAGGGGCGCTACTGCTGTCGCCGCCGGGACGCTTCTTGTAACAACAGGCCTTTCCGCGCCGGCGCAACAACGCCCACCGATCATCGACATGCACATGCATGCTTGGCCTCGGGGGGACGTCATGGATATGCCAGTTCCGTGCATGGCCTTTCCGTGCATCGCCCGTCCGGCCCAGTACAAAGGCAAAGAAGCCGTATTTCGCGGCACGTTGGCAGAGATGGACCGGCACAATATCGTGCTTGGATTCTTGAGCGGTGCGCCCGCAGATGTCGACCTCTGGGTCAAAGCGGCGCCGGGGCGCTTTCTCCCGGCGACCGGCATCTTTGAAGAAGTCCTTTCCGGCAATGCGCTTCGCAACCTCCAAGACTTGAGGCGCGAGTACTCATCGCGCCGTTTCAAGGGCATGGGAGAGATCGGCACGCAGTACCGGAGCATTGCCCCAAACGACCAGCGGCTGGAGCCTTACTTTGCGCTGGCCGAGGAACTCGATCTGCCGACACTGATCCATACTTTAGGGGTCGGCGCGCCGGTTCCTACATTTCGCTCGGCGCTCGGTCGCCCGCTTTTGCTCGAAGATGTAATCGTGCGGCATCCAAGGCTGCGCCTCTATTTCGAGAACGCCGGCTATCCGTTTACGGAAGATGCCATCGCGCTGATGACTCAGTACCCGCAGGTCCACGCGGATCTTTCCACCATCACGTGGCTCATTCCGAAGACAGCGTTCGATCGTCATGTGCGCGGTCTTATGGAGGCCGGGCTCGGCAGGCAGTTGATGTTCGGCTCGGACCAAATGGAGTGGCCTGAGACGATCGGATTCGGAATCGAGCGCATCGAATCGGCGGCCTATCTGACCGCCGAGCAGAAGCGCGACATCTTTTATAACAACGCCGCGCGCTTCCTTAAGCTCGACGCGAACGCGAAGCTTCCCCAATGAAGAACGCTTTCGCATCCCAGGCGAGCACAATTGCGCTGCTCGCTTGCCTCGTGGCCTGCGCTGAACCTGCGGTGCCGCTGCCCGACTTCAGCGGGGTCTGGGCGCGCAACACGCTCGAATTCGAGGAGCCCAAATCGGGGCCGGGGCCGATCAAGCCCATGCTCCGCAAACCCGACGGCACGCCGACCATGGAAAAGGTCGGCGATTACACCAACCCGATTTTGCAGCCCGCGGCGGCGCAAAAGATCAAGGCACTGGGTGACTTGGCGCGCACCGGTGTCGTCTTTCCCGACCCCGAGAATCAGTGCCTGGATTGGCCGCTGCCCAACATCCTGCGCCACATGCAGATCCAGATTCTGCAGGAGCCCGATCAGGTTACGATTGTCTATCTACGGAGCAGCCAGGTGCGCCGCGTGCGCATGAACGACGCCCACCCGGCCCAGATCATCCCGTCCCCATACGGCGATTCGGTTGGTCGTTTCGAAGGCGACACGTTGGTGATCGACACCGTCGGCATCAAGGTTGGGCCGCTCCCCATGATCGACTGGTACGGCACGCCGTACAGCGATGCCCTTCACGTCGTGGAACGTTATCGCTTGATCGACTATGAGGTTGCGAAAGAGGCCATCGAACGCCACGAACGCAAGAGCGCATTGATCCCATCAGGTGAAACAGGGATCGAGCCCGACCTCGCCTACGCCGGCAAGGGCCTCCAGATCGAGATCACGGTCGAAGACAAGGGCGTCTTCACGACGCCGTGGTCGGCTTTCATCACCTATCGCCGCGCCGCGAACGGCTGGATGGAAGAGGTCTGCGCCGAAAACTTGCGCGAATCCGTCGGCCCGGAGCGAAAAGTGCCGACAGCGGTAGTGCCGGATTTTTGAGCCGAACTAGCGCGCGACCGGAACGCCGTTCCGTACTCTTATTCGTTAACTCCGCCCCACCATTGAACTCCGCGTACGCGTCATCATCTTCACTTGCTGGCGCCCGCCGTGAGCGACCGGACCCAACCACAAGGGAATCGTTGTGATGAGTTCTAGGGACGGTACTTTTTCGGGGGAGCGGTCTTTCCCACCGCACGTAAAAATTCGAGCGAGCGAACTGTTGAAAGCGGGAAAAATCCCGCGGGGTCAGATGGTTGGTAGAGGCCGTGCCCGGGTCCTAAGGCGCATTTCAAAATTCGCGCAAACGAACTGTTGAAAGCGTAAAAAACAACGCATGATCAGGCACTTGTGAACCTCTGAGGGACGAGCATGAACAAGAAGGACAGGAGCACGCTCACGCTCGACGACGTGACCGGGTGGTGGGAGACCGACATCGTCGACATCGCGCCCGGCTCGATCCGCATCCGCGGCTATGCCATCGAGGACCTGATCGGCCACATCAGTTTTCCCGCCATGATCTGGCTGGTGCTGCGCGGCGAGCTTCCAACGAAGCAGCAAGCGGACTTGTTCGGCGCGATGCTGGTCTCCGCCGTCGATCATGGGCCGCAGGCGCCCTCGATCGCGGTGGCAAGGATGGCGGCCACCTGCGGCCTCGGCCTCAACGGCGCGATCGCGAGCGGAGTCAACACGCTCGGCGACGTGCATGGCGGCACCGGGCAGCAATGCATGGAGCTGCTGCAGGACGTGGATGCGCGGCACGTGGGGGGTGCCGATGAGGACGTCGCCGCCGCCGAAGCCATCGCCGCCTACCGCGAACGCTGCGGCGAATTCATCCCGGGCTACGGCCACCGCTTCCATCCGGTCGACCCGCGCGCGGTGAGGCTTTCGCAGCTCGTGCGCGAGTCGCGGGAAACCGGCACCGTCAGCGGCCGCTATCTCGAGGCCGGTGAAGCCGTGCAGCGTGTACTGTCGCGCGGCAAGGCGAAGCCGCTGCCCATGAACATCGACGGCATCACCGCCGTCGTGCTGTTGGAGCTCGGCTTCGCCGCCGAATTGGGGCGCGGCATCTTCATCCTCTCGCGCAGCGTCGGAATCTGCGCGCATGCGTTCGAACAGTCGCGCCAGGGCGAACGCATCAAGGGCCCCACGCCGCCCGCTTGCGGCTTCCGCTATCGCGGATTAGCGCCGCGTGCGCTTCCCGACGCGGTGAGGAAATCTCCGCCATGACGGAGACAAGAACGCTGCCGCTCGAGGACATCCGCGTGCTCGAGTTCGGGCACACGATCCTCGGTCCTTGCTGCGGCATGATCCTCGCCGATCTCGGCGCGGAGGTGATCAAGATCGAACCGCCCGAAGGCGAGCGCACGCGGCGTCTCAGAGGCTTCGGCACCGGCTATTTCGCGTTCTACAACCGCAACAAGAAGAGCGTGACCCTCGACTATAAGACGCCCGAGGGACTCGCGAGGGCGCGCGAGCTGATCAAGGACGCCGACGTGCTCATCGAGAACATGGCGCCCGGCGCGCTCCCACGCGCCGGCCTTGGGCCGGACGATGCGAAGCGCATCAATCCGCGCCTCATCTACTGCTCGCTGAAGGGCTTCCTCGATGGTCCGTATGCGGATCGGTTCGCGCTCGATGAAGTCGTGCAGATGATGAGCGGCCTTGCCTATATGACCGGTCCGCTCGGCATGCCGCTGCGCTCCGGCACGTCGATCTCCGACATCACCGGCGGCTTGTTCGGCGCGCTCGGGATTCTTGCAGCGTTGCGCGATCGCGATCGCGGCAAGGGTGGCGCAACCGTCGAAAGCGCGCTGTTCGAGACCGCATCGTTCCTGATGGGCCAGTTCATGGCCTACGCCGCGCTGACCGGCAAACCGGTGCCGCCGATGCCCGCGCGCGTCAGCGCCTGGGCGGTGTACGAGCTGTTTCAGACGATCGACGGGCAGCGCGTCTTCATCGGCATCACCAGCGACAATCAGTGGCAGAGCTTTTGCGAGGAGTTCGAGCTGCCCGATCTGCTGAATGACGTGTCGCTGGCCACCAACGAGATGCGCGTCGATGAACGCGCACGGCTGATCCCGGAGCTCGTGGCGCTGTTCAAGACGTTTCCCGCGGATGAGATCGAGCGGCGCTGCCTCAAGGCCAATCTGCCGTTCGCGCTGATCGCCCATCCCGAGGATCTGTTCGACGATCCGCATCTCAACGCCAACGGAAGCCTCGCGGCGACCGTTCTGCCGGGCGGCAAGGAAGCGAAGCTGCCCAAACTGCCCATCCGCATCGACGGCGAAGCGTTCGACCTGCGCAGCAATCCTCCGGCTGCCGGCGAGCACAACGCGACCCTTGGCGCCAAACGATGACGCCAGTTTCCGTCGCCATTCTCGACGACTTTCAGGACGTGACGCGCACGCTCGCCGATTGGGGACGCCTGCCGCCCCATGTTTCCGTCGCGAGCTTCAATGACCATGTCGAGGGCGATGCGCTGGTTCGCCGCATCGAGCCGTTCGATGTGCTCGTGCTGACGCGCGAACGCACGAAGCTGCCGCGCAGCCTCGTCGAGCGATTGCCGAATCTGAAGCTCGTCGTCACCGCGGGTATGCGCAATCTCGGCATCGATCTTGCCGCCTGTCGCGAGCACGGTGTGCTCGTCTGCGGCACGGGGTCGGGAAGCTCGCCCACCGCCGACCTCGCCTGGGGCCTCATCCTCGCGCTCGTCCGCCACATCCCCGAGGAAGACCGCGCGCTGCGCGAAGGCAGATGGCAGACCACCATCGGCACCGGTCTGAGAGACAAGACGCTTGGCGTGCTCGGCTTGGGAAAGCTCGGCACGCAGGTCGCGCGCGTCGGTCTTGCCTTCGGAATGAATGTGATCGCGTGGAGTCAGAATCTGACGCTGGAGCGCGCCGCCGAAGCGGGCTGCTTGCGCGTCGAGAAAGCCGACCTGTTCCGTATGGCCGACGTGCTCACGATCCATCTGCTGCTGAGCGAACGCACGCGCGGGATCGTCGGACGCGATGAGATTGCGCTGATGAAACCGAGCGCGTTCCTCGTCAACACCGCACGCGCCGCCATCGTGGACGAGCAGGCGCTGATCGCTGCGCTCGTGAACCGTAAGATCGCAGGCGCCGGGCTCGATGTGTTCAGCCGCGAGCCCCTGCCCGCCGATGCGCCCATCCTGCGCGCGCCCAACACTGTGCTCACGCCGCATCTCGGCTACGTGACGCGGGAGACCTACGATGTCTACTTCCCGCACGCGCTCGAAGACATCGAAGCCTGGCTCGCCGGCAAACCCATCCGCGTCATCGCGGCTTGACCGATGGCACTACAGGCGAAACATCGTGTGGCGAATCGTCCAGCCGATGACAAGGAGCTCGGCCGCGACAACAAGCAACGGCACGCGGCTCGTCCAAACCAGCCGCCCGGAAATATCGGCGCGCCGCACATAGGCCAAGGCCGCTGCGGCAACCGCAAGCACGAAGGCAGCAACCTGAAGCCAGAGCCAGTAAGAGAGCCGGTTGAGCCCACGCATGTACAGCTCGCCAGTCGGCTCGATGAAGATGGGAACGATGAAAGACGCGGCAAACACCACGATCCACGCGAGCAGAATGCCGATCACCCAAGACCGGATCGTGCTGCGCATGGCCCCCGCTTGCATTGCGCGACACTAGCACGAGGTGAGGCTAATCCTCTTGCACGTCGATGGAGGTCATCAGCAGCCCGGCAGCAAGCGCGAGCAGCACAAGAACCGACGCAAGAAGCATCCAGTCCCAAGGGGAACGCTCCGGCATTTCTCGCGTCAGGATGTACGCGACGAGAGCTGCAGCGAATGCGGCCACCACCCAGAGCGAGCGCGCAAGCGTCGTTCGGATACGCTC
>Ga0184629_10000610_pt1 | contig 15939 bp, 14 predicted proteins | sample PLM4_32_b1_FD_133158 | JGI IMG/M metagenome (GOLD analysis project Ga0184629, IMG submission 133158) | Groundwater sediment microbial communities from an aquifer in East River, Colorado, USA - PLM4_32_b1 | ecosystem: Environmental > Terrestrial > Soil > Riparian zone | place: USA: East River... | reverse complement strand
CTGCGAGAACGTGCGCGCGTACCAGCCGTCGAAGGCGTCGAGCAGGGCCGCCGCGATGAGCACGGCGACAGCGGCCGCGTCTGCGCGCGCCACGACGACCAGGAACCCGGCGATTCCGGCCATCCCGATCCGCGTGACGGTGAGTATGTTGGGGACCGTGAGACGTTGATGCACGGCTTGCTCCGTCCGGCACCATATCATACGCCCGTCCCGGGCACCACCGTCCCCGGGGTTTACGCGTGAAGCACCTCGCCGAGTCGCGTCACAGCCGGGTCACGATCATGCTCACGGTCGTGCTCCTCCTGCTGGCATTCGGATACGTGCTCCCGTCGCTGTTCGGAGAGCGACGGCACGGCGCGGAGGCGCCGAACGCCGACTCGTCGCCCGCAGTGGGCTCGAGCCCGGATGCGGTCATCGCCATCCAGGTCGACGTCGAAAACCGGCTGCGCCCGATCGACGTGACGCCGATCCCCGACGAACCGCTCCCGCTTCCGGTCGTTTCCCCGCCCGCCGCAGACACGACCGTCACCCACCCGCCGAACGGCGGCGATGACGAACTCGAGTCCCTCGACCTCGCCGACGCGTCGGCGGGGACGCGCGCGCGCGCCCGCGAGTCGTCGACCAACCGCGTCATCCCTCCACGCCCGGTCGAGATCACGTGGCCCGAGACCAGCCGCCTCAAGGAGTGTATCGGTCGCCACGTGGACGTGGATATTCGCGTGGGTGAGGACGGCACGGTCCTGCGGGTGGACCCGGTCGAGCATGATTTCCCGGAGGATTGTCTTCGTTCCGCGCTCAATGCCGCCGCGCAGATCCGGTTCGTGCCCGGCACCGTGGACGGGAAGCCCGCGACGCTGTCGACGCGGGTTCGAATCGATTTCGAAAAGCGGAAGTGACGCTCGCCGCTACCAGACCTCGCGCCCGCGCCACACATCGAACACGCGCACGGTCCGGTCGGGAAACTCCCCGATCACGTCCGCGTAGCCATCGCCGGTGACGTCGGCCAGCATCAGCCGGTCGCCGAATGGCTGGTCGGTCTCGAACTGGATATTGTAGAAGCGGCTGTCGATGATGCGTCCGGTGTTGAGAATGATCTCGAGCTGCGGGTCGTCGTCGACGTTGCCGATCACCATAAACTTCGCGACCATCGGGGTCGTGCTGCTCCACTGGACGTTGCGATTGTAGCCGTCGAATATGGACACGCGATCGTCGGCCAGGATGACGACTTCCTGCTGGCGGTCGTTGTCGAGGTTGGCATGCTCCATGTAATCGATACGGGTATAGCGCTGCTGAAGGTTTTCCCACTCCTGCTGATAAGTGGCGAGGTCGTAGATCAGCACGCGGCCGGCGACGGTGCTCACCACCAGCTTCAGCTTTCCATCCGCGTACAGGTCGGTCACGAACATGGAGGTGGCGCGCGAACCGAGGGTTGTGGCCTCCCACGCTAGATTCAACGCGCCGTCCTTCATCGCGTAGATGTGGACGTGTCCGGCGCGGTCGGTGTAGATGAAGCGGTAGTCCGCCTGCCCGGGCGTGCCCGTCTCGATCGTCATGTAGAACTTCGCCGCCGCGCGCGACACCGCCACCGCGTCGGCGCCGTCGGCGACGGCGCGCACGGAACCACACCCGACGCAGAACACCGCCACCAGCAGGGACCAGCGTTTCATCATCGTAACCTCCGGTTGCAGAACCGCCGCCGTGCGTTCATAGCGCGATCCCCGCGACGAGCGAGCGGACGTGGCCGACGGACATATCGAACAACTGGCGCTCCGCGGGCGTGAGTTTGATCTCGATCACGCGCTCGACCCCGCCCCGGCCGATCACCACCGGAACGCCGACATAGACTCCGTCGACACCATACTCTCCGGCGAGATAGGCCGCGCACGCCAATACGCGCTTCTTGTCTTTGAGATAGGACTCGGCCATCGCGATCGCCGCCGCGGCGGGCGAATAGAAGGCGCTGCCCGTCTTGAGGAGCTCGACGATCTCGCCGCCGGCAAAGCGGGTGCGCTTGACGATGCGATCGATCTGTTCCGGCGTCATGAGGTCGGGCAGCGGAATCCCCGCGACCGTGCAGTAGCGCGGCAGCGGCACCATTTCGTCGCCGTGCCCGCCGAGCACGAAGGCGGTCACGTCTTCCACGCTGACCCCCAGCTCCATCGCGACGAAGCAGCGGAAGCGCGCGGAATCCAGCACGCCCGCCATCCCGACCACCCGTTCGCGGGGGAAGCCGGTTATCTTCTTCATGGCGAAAACCATCGCGTCGAGAGGGTTCGATATCACGATCACGAAGGCGGTCGGGCAGAAGGTCTTCACGTTGGCGGCGACCGTCTTCATGATGTCCAGGTTCTTGTTGAGGAGGTCGTCGCGGCTCATGCCGGGCTTGCGCGGGAATCCGGCGGTGACGATCACCACGTCGGCGCCCTTCAAGTCCGCATAGTCGTTGGTGCCCTTGAGGTCGACGTCGTAGCCGTCGACGGGCCGCGACTCCATCAGGTCGAGGGCCTTGCCCTGCGGCATGCCCTCCACGACGTCGTAGATGACCACGTCGCCCAGCTCACGCTGCGCCGCCAAAAGCGCCAGCGTTCCCCCGATCTGTCCCCCACCAATCAGAGCTATCTTCCACCGAGCCATCTGAATGGACCGTCCTTCGCGGCGACAGGTGTAATGTGACAACGCCCCTGACGGTCAGGGGCGTTGTTTCCGTCCGAGGCAGTATATCACGCTCCGTTTGCGGGGCGACCAGGGATTTCGGCCCTGGCATCACCGCGCCCGTGAGCTATATTCCTTTGTGCCCCGGACCCCGTTCCCCTGGGAGGTACCACCCATGCAGACTCGTTCATCGTTGCCGGCGCTCCGGGCGGCCGGCGTGGCCATCATGGCGCTCGGCCTTGTCACCGCTTGCGGGAGCGACTCCACGGGCCCCGGCGACAATCCGGTCCCATTCAACGGGACCATCACCGTGCAGAACACGAGTTTCTCTCCCGCGTCCGTCACCATTGCGGTCGGTGACAGCGTGACGTGGCGCTGGGCGGGCGGTACCCACTCGGTCACTCAGGGCACCACGCCCGACCCGTCACAGGACCCGACCCGGCTGTTCGACGAGGGCCCGAAATCATCGGGAACGTTCGGGTATCGCTTTACCTCGGCGGGAACCGTCCCTTACTTCTGCCGGCCGCACTTCGCCTCGGGTATGAAGGGTACGGTCACGGTGACGCCGTGACCGGGTGCTGCCTATTGACGTAAGCACAAGGGTTCTGTTAAACTTACTTTCGTGAATTCAGGTCACTTGGCTGGACGGTTCGGCCGTGTGCTCTTCAAAACCCTTTGCCCCGGAAGTCAACTTACCATGAGTTCTCTTCGCTTACTCGCGGTCGTGTGCGGCGTTGTGGCGGCTGTCGCGATCAGTTGCTCCGACGACACCACGTCCCCGCCGCCCCCTGACAACACGCCGGCCCCGGTGGGAACGATTACCACCTGGGCGGGAACCGGCCAGGCCGGCTTCAATGGCGACGGCCACTCGCCCAAGAACACCGAGCTCTACTGGCCGCTGGACGTCGAATTCACGCCGACGATCGGCACGTACGTGTCCGACTGGAACAACCACCGCATCCGGAAGCTGGACGCGGCGGGCAATTTCCAGACTGTTATCGGAGCACATAGCGACGGCGACGGACCGGTGGCGCCGAACGTCGGCAAGGATCTCGTGGCTCCGGGAGTCCCGGGCACGGAGTGCGAACTCAACCACCCGACCGGGGTTTTCGAGCGTGCGAACGGCAAGCTGCTGGTCGTCTGCTGGCACAACCACAAGCTGCGCGAATGGGACCCCGTGACCGGGAATATCATGGTCATCATCGGGCGCGGTAACGGGTGCACGGGCGACGGCGGGCTGGCTTCCGCGGCGACCGCCCTGCTCAACCAGCCGCCGCACGCAGTCGAAGCCGCGGATGGCTCGCTCTATATCAACGACCAGCGCAATCAGTGCATCCGCAAGATCGACGGAGCGACCGGAAACCTCTCCACGGTCGTCTCGGCGCCGCAATGCAACCTCACTCCGGGCAGCTTCGTCGACAACGTCACGCCGTTGTCCGGCAAGCTCAGCATGCCCACCGGTCCCAACCCCAACCCCCCGGGCGGCGGACTCGCGCTCGACGGCCAGGGCCGGCTCTACATCGCGGACACCAACAATCAGCGCATCCGGCGCGTCGATTTCACCGTCCCCATCATCACGACTGTGGTTGGGAACGGGACCGCCGGATTCGGAGGCGACGGCGGCGACCCGTTGCTCGCGTCCCTCAACACGCCGCTCGACATCGTGTTCGGCCCCGACGGCAAACTCTATATCGCGGACACGTACAACAACCGGGTGCGAGCGGTCGATTTCACCGCCAACGTGATCACCACCGTGGCGGGCAATGGCACCAAGGGCTTCAGTGGAGACGGCGGTCCCGCGACCTCCGCCAAACTGGCCTGGCCGTACGGCGTCGGGTTTGACGCCGACGGTCATCTGTACATTGCGGACACGTACAACCACCGCATTCGTCGTGTGAAGATGCGCGATTGAGGGAGCAAAGCATGAACACCTGGACCAAGCGTTCGTTGTATCTGGCCGCGTGCATTGGCGCGGTAGTGATATGGAGCTGCGGTTCGGACGATCCATCCGCGCCGCCCGAGGACACCACGCCACAGCCCGGCCACGTCTACAACTGGGCCGGCACCGGAGGGGCGGGCTACGGCGCGATGAGCCAGCCGCCCGCGCAAACCAAGCTCTACTGGCCGGTGGACGTCGTGTTTTCACCTACGGGAACCCCGTACGTGCTCGACTGGAACAACCACCGCGTGATACGGACCAACAGCGCCGGCGAGTTCGAACTCGTCGTCGGCGTGGCGGACGGCGACTTCGGCGACCCGTGCCCCACCGCACCGGCGCCGTGCACCGGGATCGTGGCCACCAACGCCAAGCTCAACCACCCGACGCACGTGGCCTTCGACCCGAACAACGGCGACATGGTCCTGTGCGCGTGGCACAACTCGATGTTGTTCCGGATCAATTTGACCACCGGGCTGATGGACCGCTTCTGCGGCAACGGCGCCCGCTCGTACAACGGCGACAACCAGCCGGCGGCGCAGGCGTTCGTCGACCTTCCGGTAGGCCTGGCGTTCGATCCGCAGGGTCTTTTGGTCTTCGGTGACCAGGCCAACATGATCGTGCGCCGCATCGACGCCAACGGCATCATTACCACCATCGCGGGGACCGCACCCGTGCTGGTGAACGGCGTCCTCCAGTATCAGGCCGGCTTTGCGGGCAACGAGGGACCGGCGACGGCGGCCAAGTTGAGCTTCGACCGCGGCCAGGTGGCGGATCCGGGTGGCAAGATCGCCTACGACGCGAACGGGAATCTCTACATCGCCGACACGGTGAATCATAGCGTGCGCGTCGTCGACACCAACGGGATCATCCACCAGTTCGCCGGCGTAGGGACCACCGCCGGATTCAGCGGCGACGGTTTGCCCGCCACCTCGGCGCTGTTGCGTCAGCCCCGTGACGTCGCGGTGGACTCGGACGGCAACGTCTTCATCGCCGACACGGGCAACCACGTGATCCGCATGGTCGCGACCGACGGCACCATCTCGACCGTGGCCGGCCAGGTGCGCGCGCCCAACGCCCTGCCGCTCGCGCCCGATGACGTGCGCGCGGAGAGCGGAAAGTTCGCGGCGGAGATCCATCTCACGGCTCCTATCGGCGTCGAGGTGGATTCGCGCGGGCGCGTGTGGATCTCAGACACGGAGAACAACGTGATCCGGATCCTGTACCGCTAGGCGCGGAGACAGAATTGAGCGAGAAGCGCGCTCCCCGGGCTCGGGGGGCGCGCTTCGTTTTTGGGTCCGGGGTCGGGGGACGGGCGGGCGTTCGCAAAGCACGTTGCCGCGCCGGTGGGCCGATGCTACATTCGCTTTCGCGTCGGCTCGAGCGACGCGCTCGACATGAACCCCACGCCTTTCAACCCCGCCTCGCCGGCGGTGATCGATGAGCTTCGCGCCGCGCTTGGCGCCGCGGCCGTGCACACCGACGCCGAAACGCTCGCTTTCGCCGCCTCCGACGAGACCGAGGACCTCGCGTTCCCTCCCGAGGTCGTCGTCACGCCCGCCAATGCGAACGGGGTGGCAGCCGTGATGCGCATCGCGGCCCGGCACCGCGTGCCGGTTACGCCGCGCGGCGCCGGGACCGGACTCTCCGGCGGCGCCCTCCCGGTCCACGGCGGGATCGTGCTGTCGACCCGCGCGCTCAACCGCATCGTCGAGATCGATCGGGACAACCTGATGGCGGTGGTGGAACCCGGCGTGATCACGCAGGTGTTTCAGGAGGCGGTGGAGGCCGTCGGTTTGTTCTACCCACCCGACCCCGCCAGCCGCGGGAGCTGCTTTCTCGGCGGCAACCTCGCCGAGTGCGCCGGCGGCCCGCGGGCCGTCAAGTACGGTGTCACCCGCGATTTCGTCACCGGCATCGAGGCGGTGCTCCCCAACGGCGACCTCATCCGCCACGGCGGCAAACTCCTGAAGAACGTGACCGGCTACAACCTGACACAGCTGATCGTCGGCTCCGAGGGCACGCTGGCCATCATCACCAAGATCTATTTACGCCTGCTCCCGGTCCCACGCCACCGCACCATGCTCCTCGTCCCCTTCGATTCACTCGAGGCGTGCGCGCGCACCGTTCCGGCGATCATGAACGCCGGCGTGATTCCGTCCGCGCTCGAGTTCCTGGAGAGGGACGCGATCGAGATCACGCAACGCCACCTCGGGAAGCCGTTCCCGAACCCCGGCGCCGCCGCCCAGCTCATGATCGAGCTCGACGGCAACGACGAGGGCGTCATCCAGCGCGACGCCGAGCGCGTGGCCGAGATCGCACTCGGAGAGGGTGCCACCGACGTGCTCGTCGCCGAAACCGGCGCGCGCATGAACGAAATGTGGGCGCTGCGGCGCGCGATCGGCGTGGCGGTGAAGTCGGAGTCGAACTACAAGGAGGAGGACACGGTGGTGCCGCGCGCGAGCCTGGTGCCGCTCCTGCTCGGGGTCAAGGAAATCGCCGCGCGCCACGGCATTCGCACCGTGTGCTACGGACACGCGGGCGACGGCAACCTCCACGTCAACATCCTCAAGATGGACATGAGCGACGAGAGGTGGAACCACGCGCTCGAACCCGCCATCCGCGAGATGTTCGAGCTCACGGTGTCGCTCGGCGGGCTCATTTCGGGCGAACACGGCATCGGCTACGTGCAGAAGAAGTATCTTCCGATCGCGTTTTCGAGCGAGGAGATCGAAATCATGCGCGCGATCAAGCGGGCATTCGATCCCACCGGGATCCTCAACCCCGGCAAGCTCCTGCCCGACCCGTGAATCAGCGCGATCAGTAGATCGCTTCGCTCAACGGGCTCTTGTCGGCGGGGTGGTTGTGGAGGAGGTAGTCGACATCGAGGATCTTGACCGGGCCCTCGAAGTACGCGGCGGTGATCTTCCCGGTGTCCATGCGAATCGCGTCGCACGGGCACGCCTCGACACACAGGCCGCAGTAGACGCACTGCAGGATGTCGATGTCGAACCGCACCGGGTACTTTTCGACGCCGTCGTGGCCGGTGTCGGCGCCGACGATTTCGATGCAGTTGGCGGGACAGGCGGTCGCACAGCAGTTGCACGAGACGCAACGCGGCGTGCCGTCGGGGCGCTGCATCAAGCGATGTTCACCCCGGAAGGTCGGCGGCAGGGGCATCGGCTGCTCGGGCCACTGATAGGTCATTCCCACCTTGTCGTTGCGCAGTTCCGCCAGGTTCTTCACCATGTGTGCCATGGTGATCCCGAGGCCCCGGAAGACTTCTCCGAGGTAGGTTCGCTCCCACCAGGAGCGGGGCTGATCGAGAGCGGTGGTAACGACGCGGGTGGCCATGGGTCTCCAGTCGTGCGACGGCTTGTTCTTCAGTTCACGTGAGCCTGAATCTAGCCGACAACCAGCCAATGTCAAGGCAATTCCCGGGTTACGCTTTGACGCGCGTTCGTGAAGCCCGTATGATTCGCGGCGCGGGCCGGGCGCACCGCCACGCCGGCGGGCGTGGCGCCGCATCCCGCCGGGAGGCAACGTGAGCGAGCATCGAGAGATCATGGAGGTCGACGTGCTGTTCGTGGGCGCGGGGGCCGCGTCGCTGGCGGGGGCGCTGCACTTACAGCGCATGATCGACGCCCACAACGAACGGGTCTCGCAGGGCGGCCAGGGGTCGACCCTGAGTCCCGTCATCGCGATCATCGAAAAGGGCAGCGAAGTCGGAGCGCACTCGCTTTCCGGCGCCGTACTCGACCCGATCGCGCTGCGCGAACTCGTCCCCGACTACCGGGACCGGGGCTGCCCCATCGAGCACACGGTCGACGTCGAGGACGTCTATTTTCTCACGTCGAAGCACGCGCTGCGCTTTCCGGTCACGCCCCCGCCGCTGCGCAACCACGGCAACTACATCGTGGCGCTGGGCCGGTTCAACCGCTGGCTCGGTGGTCTGGTGGAGGCGGCGGGCGTGAACATCTTCCCCGGCTTCGCGGGGGTCGAGATCCTCGAGGAGGACGGCTTCGTCGTCGGGGTGCGCACCGGCGACAAGGGCATCGACAAGCACGGCGAGCGCAAGGCCAATTTCGAGCCCGGCATCGATCTGCGCGCCAACGTCACCGTGTTCGGCGACGGACCGCGCGGCTATCTCTCGAAGCAACTGATCGAGCGGCGCAACCTGCTCGACGGACGATCGCGGCAGGTGTTCGAGACCGGCGTCAAGGAGGTGTTCGAGCTGCCCCCGGGGCGCACCGACGTGGGGCGCGTGATCCACACCATGGGCTATCCGTTCCGCGGCGACTGCGTGGGCGGCACGTTCATCTACACGATGGGCAACAACCTGCTCTCGCTGGGGCTCGTCACGCCGCTCGATTACCGGGATCCCTTCATCGACCCGCACGAGCAGCTCCAGCAGTTCAAGGCCCACCCGACCATCGCGAAGTTGCTCGAGGGTGGAAAGAGCGCGTACTACGGGGCCAAGGTCATCAGCGCGGGCGGATACTACTCGATCCCGAAGTTGCACACCAACGGTGCTCTGCTGATCGGCGAGGCCGCCTCGCTGGTCGACATGGCGCGCCTGAAGGGGATCCATCTCGCAATGAAATCCGGGATGCTGGCGGCGCAGACGCTGTACCACGCGCTGGTGGCGGATGATTTCTCCGAGGCAACGCTCGCGCCCTACCAGCAAGCGCTGGATGAAAGCTACGTCGGCCGGCAGATGCGCAAGTCGCGACACTTCCACCACGCGATGTCGCTGGGAATGCCGCGCGCGTTCTTTCACCTCGGGCTGCAGCAGCTCACCGGCGGGGCCGACGTGGTGGGCGCCCCGCACCCGAAGGAGGATCGCTACACGCTCAAGAGCGTGGCGGAGTACTACGCGGTCGACCGCGAGTTGCCGCCGCCGCGCTCATACGACGGGAGGCGGTTTCTCGACAAGGTGGCGGACGTGTACCTCTCCGGCACCAGGCACGGCGAGGACCAACCCTCCCACCTCAAGGTGCTCGACACGACGAAGTGCTACGACACGTGCGTGTCCAAGTTCCGCTATCCGTGCAATCGCTTTTGCCCGGCCAACGTGTATGAAATGATCGGGACCGACGGCGGAGCCCTGCGGCTGCAGGTCAACTTCGCCAACTGCGTGCACTGCCAGACGTGCGACATCAAGTGCCCGCTGGACAACATCCGTTGGACGCCCCCGGAAGGCGGGCAGGGGCCAAACTACACCGTGCTGTAGGCGCGAGCGGCAAGAGAAAACGCCGCCCGGGCAGCCGGACGGCGTTCGGGAGACCGGGTTTGCCCCGCGACAGGTCAGGTCGACGGGGATCCTTCGAGGGGGCGTCTCACGTTGGTGTCGGCGTCGCGAATGGACCGCCAGAACCGAACCGAGTCCTCCCCCTTCTTCCACGACAGGTACACGACGGTGTTGTTCTGGATCGAGAAGAAATCCACCATCCCCTTCTCCTCGTCCTTGAGCACACACCCGGCGTCGCGGACGGATCCGCGCGCCTTTTCGATCTCGGCCTCGACCGCCTTGATCTCCTGACTCTTCTCGTCGAGCTCGACCGTATCACGGTTGGCCTGGTCGGCCCCGCACTCGACGATGAGCTTGAGAATCGCGACTTCCTCGAGCAACCACAGGTAGCGTTGGCGGTTACGCCGAATGCGCTCGAGTGTGTTCTCGAGAAAACCGATCAGGGCGTTGGCTTCCTCGACTGTGAAAAACTTGGGGTTCATGCGAACTCCTTAACTACACCCGGTAGCCGCAGGGACCCTTCCCCCCGCCTGCCAAACCTCTTTTGCCCTTAGCGCCACAACGCGTTCCGATTCCTAGCGTATAGGTAGTCCGATAATGCCTAAAAAGCAAGCGTAATTCCCTATCGTTTCTTGTGCGAGGTTTCACGCGGCGACGCCGTTAGCCTGCGGAGGTTCCATCCGACTCGAATTGGACCATGCAACCCATTTAAGACCCTGAAGATGCCGCATTGACGCTCACGCCACGCAGGGATTACGATTCGATGAACTCATGTACCCTGCCGTTTCGACGTTCGGGCTCCACGTCAACCGCGCGGTCGACCTGTCCAGGATCGACGCGGTGGGGTTCGACCTCGACCACACCCTCGCACTCTACGACGACCACGCGCTGAACCTGCTCGCGGTGAGCGAGACGATCGAATTGCTGATCGGGCAGGCGGGCTATTCGGCGGCGACGTTCGATGCCCTGCCCACGGACCCCATTCCACCGGTGCGAACGATGGCGCTCGACCTTCTCCACGGTGCTGTCCTCAAGGTGGACGCAGAGACGAGGGTGCGACTCGCGCGCCGGGGTCAGCGCTGGCTCCCCGAGCGAGAGATCGTGAGCCGCTATGTACCGTCGGAACGCGTCGCCGAAACCATCTCGGCCATCCACTCGCCTTTCGACATTCCGGTGGTGTGGTTGTTCGAGCACCTGGCGCCTCGGGTGGCCACCTCGCGCGACGGTTCTTCCGCGCTCGTGGAACTGGCCGCCAACATCCGGCGCCTGCTCGACGTCGCGCATACTCGGGGCTTGCTCAAGGGCCGGGTCACCCGTGACCTGGGTCGCTACGTGTCGGCAGCCGGGAACGCGGGCATTTCGCTTCGCACGTGGGCAGACGCGGGAAAACGCCTGTTCGTGGTCACGAACTCTCACCGTGATTACGCCGAAGTGGTTCTGGACGCGGTGATCGGGCCCGCCTGGAGGTCGCTCTTCCAAGCGGTGGTCGTCGACGCCGGCAAGCCCGCGTTTTTCGAGCCGGGCCGCGCCGCTCGACCCGTCGCGGCGGCGGACAACCGCGACGGCAAGATCGTGCGGGAAGGCTGGAGCGCGAGGGACGTCGAGTCGTGGCTCGGCGCCTCCGGGGACCGGATCCTCTATGTCGGCGACAATCTGCGCGCGGACGTGATCGCGGCGCGATCCTTCGGCTGGCGCGCGGCCCTGGTTGTGTCCGAACTCGAGGCGCCGCGCGACGCGTCTCCGTGGGGTTGGCTGCTCTCACACGACGGATACCCCACGTGGTTTTCGCGTTCGCTGCTGCTGCACGCAGACCTGGTGTGCGACCGCGTCGACCGTTTGCTCGACGCGCCGCCCGGCGCCGGGCTCGCACCGGGTGCCGACTTTCTCGCGCGCATCGGTTGCGGCGATAGGCCTTGACATCGGCCCCGTCTGTCGCGAACATACGGGACCGTGGCCTCGGCTGCCGCTCGGGCGCGGTGGTGCAGACCCCTCTGGATGGAGTGAAGCAATGTCGATCAAGCGAGCCGTAGCCATCTCGACCACCGCCGGGGTGGCGACCGCGTCCCCGCTCACGGCGTGGGTGCTCCCGGCCGCGGGCGCGCGCCGCATCGCCGTGGGCGTCGCCCTGTCGGTCTTCTTTGCGCTGCTCACCGTGGTCGGGGCGAACATCGTGATTCCGATCTCGCCCGTCCCCATCACCATGCAGACCCTGTTCGTTCTGCTCGCGGGCGCGTCGATCGGCTCCCGGTGGGGGTCGCTCAGTCAGGTCCTCTACGTGGGTCTCGGCGTGGCGGGACTTCCGCTGTTCGCAGGCGGGGCGGGTGGAGCGTCGGTTCTGGCCGGTCCCACGGGCGGCTACCTGCTCGGCTTTCTCGTCACACCCTGGGTGGTCGGCACTCTGCTCCGCCGCTCGAATTCGATCCGCTGGCAAGTGATGTCCTTCACGGTCGGCATGGTCGTGATCCTCGCCCTGGGCGTTCTGTACCTGACCCTGTTCTACACCCACGACCTCGGGCGGTCGCTCGCGGTTGGCGTCGTCCCGTTCTTGCCCGGCGATGTGTTCAAGATCGCAGCGGCCACGTCGATCCATCGCTCTTCGCAGGCGCTGGTTCGTCACTACTCCCGCCCCTAGCGGCGCCTCCGCGCCTCGTTGCTTCCCGTTGTTCCCAGGCCGTTCTCGCGGCGGCGCGAGTGCATCGCGGCGCCGGTGGCACGCCCCTTGCCACCGACAGGTCGTGATGATCACCCGCATGTCATATGTCCGCGTGCTGCTCGCCACGGGGCTGATCACGGTGTCTGTGGGCTGCGCGACCACGCCGGCCGGGGGCAAGAGCGAGCGTTTCGACCGCAAGTCCCGCAGCGGCAGCAAGTCGAACGCCGCGCCGGAGAACCTCGAGAAGGCCAACGCCAGGCTCACGGCGGAGGTGGAACAACTGCGCCGCGAACGCGAACGGCTCGCGCAATCCAACGCCATTCTCCAGGATGAACTCAACTGGGCGCACGAGGATTTCAAACTCGTCGAAAACCAGTTCGTCGCGTTCGAAGAGCAGATGGCAACGAACTACGGCAAGGCGTCGGCGGTCACCGCTACGGCGGAAGCGCGCATCCGCTACGATCGCATGCACCGCGACCATCTTTTTTCCGCGTCCGATACCACGGCGACCCATGTCCTAGGTCTCATCAACACCGCCGAGCGCCTCATCCGGGACCAGAACTACACGGCCGCGCTCTTCTTCTCCGAGCGCGCCGACCACATGATGAGCGGCGCGGAACGCCGCGCGCGCCTCGGCATACTGCCTTCGTCCCTTTCGGTCGTGGTGGCTGCCGCCAACCTCCGCACCGGCCCGGGTCAAAACTACGAAGTCGTCGAGCGCCTCAACCACGAGGCAACGCTGGTCTGCCTGGACCTCTCGGGCGACTGGTACCGCGTGCGCGCGTCGTCCGGCGTCGAAGGCTGGATCCACACGTCCGTCGTCCGCTAGCCTCAAGTTCTCATCGCAACTCGCTCCTGCTGCCTTTCTCCACGCGGGTCCTGTCATCTCGCCTCGCCAGTCGCTAGTGCCTGACCGATGCACGCCGTGTCGGCCCAGCGCCCGCTCCGCTCGGCTACCCGCCGGTTGGCAGGAAGAGAGTCGATCGTGCAATAGAGACCCGGCGGGTGATCCTCGCTCGCTCCTGCGCGATGGCCCTCCGCGACGTGCATCGGTCAAGGCACGGACGGTTCAAGAAGCACGAGCGGGTGGCGCCGAGACGGGGCCCCCGCCGCGCGAAGCCGGCGGGGTGACGAGGCGACGGGACCCGCGATTAGGATCGAGAGGGAGTTCGTCGTCGCTACGTGAGTGCGTAGTGGACGCAGTTCTTGCCGGCGGCCTTCGACTTGTACAGCGCGCGGTCGGCCGCGTTGAAGAACTCGCGGCGGTTGCCGCGGAACACCGACACCCCGATGCTCACCGTTACCTTGAGCACGATGTCGGTGTCGGGAATGCTGAAGCGGATCGCCTCGATGGACGCGCGTATCTTCTCGGCAACCTGCTGAACGCCGCTCTCATCGGTGTCCGGCAGGAGGACGCCAAACTCCTCCCCGCCGTACCGCGCCACGATGTCGGTATCGCGTACGGTGTCGCTCAACACGGTCCCCACCGTCTGCAGGAGCAGGTCCCCCACCGAGTGGCCGAACTTGTCGTTCACTTTCTTGAAGTCGTCCAGGTCGAGCAGCACCAACGCTAGGTGGCCCTGGTGCAGGTTGACACGCGTCAGCTCCGTGTTCAGCAGGTTCCAGAAGTGCCGATGATTGAAGAGACCCGTCAGCCCGTCTGTGACCGAGAGTTTCTCCAGCCGTTCGTTCATGTCCTGCAGGCGATCATTCTGCGAGTTGAGCATCTTGTTCTTGTACTGAAGCTCGGCCTGCGACAGCGAGATTTTGGTCGCCATCTCGTTGAACGTGTCGATCATCATGCCGATCTCGTCGTCGGCGCCCTTCGGAATCTTGACGCCCACGAGGCCCTCATTGATGCGGCTGGCGCCGACCGCGAGCCCCTTGATCGGCTTGAGGATGGATTGGGCGATGCGGAGCGCCGCGAGAATCGCCATCGCCCCGACCACCAGCACGGACACCCAGATGCGGCGCTGCGCCTCGAGCACGGGAGCCATTGCGGTGCCGTAGTCCTCTTCGTAGACCAGCCACCACCCGAGCTCTTCGAAGTGGATCTTGCTGTGAAACACCTCGCGTCCGCCGTAGCTCTTGCGGCGTTCGACCACGACCGGCCCGGTCTGACGCGTGGGGACTTGCATGCCCTCCGTGCCGACGAGCCACGCGGTCGCGAGACGGGGCTCGGTCAGAAAGCGCCCCTGTCCCTCGAGCAGGTACAGGTCGCCCCCATCGCCGAGTTTGACTTCGCCGAGAATGTCGCTCATCGTCGCCAGATTGACGCGTGCCACCATCCACGGGTGCTTCTCGGTCAGGCGCGTGGAATCGGCGGCGGGCACGAAAAACCACTGGTGGTAACCGTGTGTCCCCGGCATGGGCGGAGAAACACCCGGCTCCAGGCCCAGCTCGTCGAGTTGAGCCCATGCTTCCGCCGCGTCCGCGGCGCTGGCGCCCGAGGCGGACGCGATCAGCGAGCCGGACGCGTCGAGCACGAGCAGGTCCTCGAACACGGTGTAACTCGGGTGCACGAGCTTGAGGTACTGACCCACGTCCGCCCGATAGCGCGAGCTTGCCTTGGGGTCGGCGACACCCGCGATGCGCAGCAGGCTTTCCTGCAAGGTGCGCGATACACCGAGTCGGCTGAGCTCGCGCATCTGCCGGTCGTGCCAGAGCCGCAGGCGCGTGCTGGTGATGGTGAGCGTGGACGGGAAGCGATCCTTCATCCGCTCCGTGAGAAACTGGCCGGTGCTATGCGTCGTCGCCAGCCCCACTACGAAGGACGTGGCGATCACGCTCAGCGCGACGAGCAGGATGATCTTGGCGGAGAAGCTCTTTCGGATCCTGTTGAACGGCACGAGCCACATTGGACGCGGTCCCCCAGACCGGAGTTAAGTGCAGCGGGCAGAGCAAGAACGATACACAATCCGGGAACGGGCGAAACACGGCGGGCGGAATGTTTTTCCGGCGCGTTGGAGGAACGATGGGAAACCGGGAGGCCGTCGAAGGACGGATTGGAAACAAGCGCCGCTGCCCACCGTGCCCGGCGGGCAGCGAGCTCAAGCAAACGCCAATTTGATGAGTGCTTTCTGCTCCAGCGCGTGCGCCTTCGCGGACCCGGTGGCGGGGCTGGCGCTCTCGTAACGCTTGATGCTCGTGATGTGGCGGACGCCGACGACCGATTTCAAGAGCGGGCGGATGTAGCCCAGAGCGCCCATGTTCGCAGGCTCTTCCTGGACCCACACGATCTTTGCGGTTTCGGGGAATTGAGCGAGCGCTTCCACCAGGGCCGCCGAGGGGAACGGATAGAACTGCTCCACCGTCACGATGGCTCGGTCCATGGCCCCCTGCGCGGCGCGTTCGGCGCGCAGCTCGTGCGCGATCTTGCCCGAACAGATCAGGATCGCGCGCACGTTCGCCGCCTCGGGGTCGCCGAGTACCGGGCGAAAGGAACCG
>Ga0184629_10000609_pt1 | contig 15953 bp, 11 predicted proteins | sample PLM4_32_b1_FD_133158 | JGI IMG/M metagenome (GOLD analysis project Ga0184629, IMG submission 133158) | Groundwater sediment microbial communities from an aquifer in East River, Colorado, USA - PLM4_32_b1 | ecosystem: Environmental > Terrestrial > Soil > Riparian zone | place: USA: East River... | reverse complement strand
TTGTACTTCGCCAGCCCCGTGTGGCCTGGTTCACCCAATAGGTTTACCATGGCACTTGGCAATATAAGCGTGGTATCGCCCAGCGGCAAACCCAGAATGGCTCTTAGATGTTGTTCATATTGGGATGTTACATTGGCTTCAATCGTCTGATGACCACTATTATGCGGACGAGGCGCAATTTCATTAACGAGTACCTTGCCCTCTTTTGTCACGAACATTTCGACAGCGAGCAAACCCACCATATCAAGTTCATGGATAACCTTTCTGGCGACATGTTCCGCCTCGTTTAGAATCTCATTCGAAAGCGCGGCGGGGGCAAAGAGATACTCTACCAGGTTATGCTCCGGATGAAAGGCCATTTCAACAGCCGGGAAAGTCCTAACGTCACCGTAAACATTACGGGCGACGATCACCGAAATTTCTTTTTCAAAATCAATTAATTCTTCCAGCAACCCGGGGGCATCAAAAGCTTTATGAACGTCGGAAGACGAACGGAGTATCTGGACACCGCGCCCATCATAACCCTCACGTCCGAGCTTATTAACGGCTGGGAAAAAGTCTTTGTTTTTCTTAACATCGTCCGCATTCTCAACCAGAATAAAATTGGCTGTTGGGATGTTACACTCGCGATAAAATACTTTTTGAGTCCGTTTATCCTGGATAAGTTCAATAACTTCAGGCTGTGGATATATTTTTTTGCCTTTTTTAACAAGTTCTTTGAGTGCAGCGGTATTAACACTTTCAATTTCAATGGTAAGGATGTCGCACAATGAACCAAACTTCATTACCGTATCAAAGTCCGTCAGCTTGCCATGATAAAACTCTGCCAAGGAAGAACAGGGTGCATGGGCGTCGGGATCGAGCACAGCAAAAGGAATATTAAAATCAATGCCTGATTGAATAAGCATTCGGCCAAGTTGACCACCCCCTAAAATACCGAGCTTAAAGTCTTGTTGAAATGAAGAACTCAAGTGACATTTATTTTGAGCCGAAAGGTAATGATGAAGTACAGACAGTCTATCATTTATTTCAAGTCAATTTTAAGAATTTTATCACCTACTTCAATTCGATTTACAACCTCCATTCCCTTTTCTACTTCACCAAAGATTGTATAACGACCATCGAGATGTGGTGTAGGGGAGTGCGTAATGAACCACTGCGTCCCTTCCGTATCCTTACCCGAAGACGCCATGCCCAAGCTTCCTGTTTTATAGCGTCTTTCTGAAATCTCAGATCGTATAGAATAGTCTTCGCTACCCCACCCATCACCCCGGTTGCAGCCGGCTTGAACTACAAAGTTAGGGACCACACGATGAAAAAATTTGTTGTTAAAATACTGCTGGTTTACAAGCGTCACAAAGTTTGCCACCGAACCGGGAGCCTCCTCTACAAATAAGCGGATAGTAATATTTCCTTTTGTGGTTGTAATAATTGCTTTCTGCTCTCGTGGAATGGTTTTTACCAAACCCCAATCAATTGGGTGATTAAATTCATTTTTAACAGGTGGAGAGAATTCTTTTTCTTCAAAATATGCTATTGCTGCCTCCAGGGGTTGCATAGCTTCATTGTCTTTGGGTAGGAATAGTTTTCTTTTTGCTTCGTAGAGAAACGAAAAATCTTTAATCTCATTTCTATAACCAAGGGTGGAGTCTGCCAGCGCTCCTGCAATTGTACCGATCACAGCAGGATCACCGGAGTTCATTGCTTTACTATATAAGGAGGCAAATCGTTTCCTTAATGACAGGTCAAAGTTTTTTCTATAATTCATGGCTACCAGTGAAGTAGCTGCAGAGGATCTTATAACCGGCACCCTGGAACTGAACAATTGTTCTTGTACAAACCTATACGACATGATGGATTGTTGCAACGCTATAAGCAACGCAGCTTTATGGTACGGATCTGTTGCATTCCTATAGACAACGCTGACTTCTTCCGCAAGTTCTTTATGATCGGAGGCTGCTAGTGCAGCTTCATACAGGTTGGCCTGAATACGCCAGTTTTTTGCGTCACGGGCTAGCGGAACAAGATCCTTCCAAAAATCCTTTATCGTTAGAGTTTTGATTACCTCTGACGCAGCGATCCCGACATTAACGTTTTCATCATTCAGCATTCCAATCAAAAACTCCTTCGTTTGTTCAAATGGAAAAGACTGGAGGGTGCGAATGGCATTTATGCGTACACGATGATCCTTATCCTGCATTACAATATTTTGAGCGGCAACTCGTGAAGAGTCAGTTTTTATTTTCCTCAGGGCCAGGGTTGAGGCCATGCGTACGTTGGCTGAGATGTCTCGTTGCGCTGACGATATGATAACATGCTGCAGCTTTTCAAAGTCCTTTGCACTACGGGCAAAGTAGTGGGCTGATCCTAACCGTGTAGCTTCGTTATATGCTGGATTTAATAGACCACTTGCCATGGCGTTTAAGGTACTATCACCAATTCCATTTAAACCTGATCGATAAAAAGACCATCCAAGTCCGCGCCGGACAAGGGAATCGTCAGGTGATATTTCAAGATTCCAGTTTTTGGTGGCCTTGCCGTAGGATTCCAGAATCTCTCTTAAGACCACTTTATCTTTTTCCTTTCTGGAGGCATCCAATAATATCAGTTCGCTCTGATGGCAAGGAGTTTGTCCCAACGCAAAAGCAGCTGCTTTACGGACCTCAACGGCTCCGTCATTCAATAACAATTCGCCAATGCGGTCAACCCGTGTTGAGTCCTGTATGGAAGCAAACGCCAGCACAGCCTCTCTCCGATACAAGACATCTTCACTGGAAAAATATTGATGTAAACTGTCTGAGAGTCTTCGGTCCTGGAAATCGCTAATCTTAACAAAGACAGAATCCGAAAATTTGTTTAGGCCTATTGACTGTCGTTTCTGGCACGAAGAAATTACCAGGACAATAAGTAGTGCAGTCCAAACCAGAAGCTTCATTCGAAATCAACCGTATTTAAAAAATTAAAGGATTCGTTTTAGCGTAGTCTACTACCGCATTGAATTCGATCCCTGCGGTTTTGAGGGAATAAAGTAATAACCTGATTTCTTTTGTATGCACCCGCCCATCAACTTCAGATAATCGATAGAGTGTGGCAAACACTCTTAATTTTTCGACATCAGAACACTTGCGAAGATGATCAAATCCGCGCTGGTAAATTTCCCGTTCTGTTTTTGATTTCGTGGTCTCCTCGAATTCTTGAAAAGTAGCATCGGGAATATTCTCCTTGATTTTTATTTTATACAATGCATCAAGCTCTTTTCGATCGGCTACACCATCTACATTAATAAGGAGGTGGATAAGATAAAGCAATCCCAAGTGATAGTTCTTGTCCATAGGAATAGGAAGTCTTAAAGATAGGAATTCTACCCGTTTGGACTAAGAGAGAATTTGAAATACAGCAAAGGCAGAGACGTAAGCGAGAAGGGTCATATAAGTTAGCTGGATCATTGGCCACTTCCAGCCCTTTGTTTCACGATAGACAACGGCAAGAGTACTCATACATTGCATCGCAAAAGTATAGAACACCAACAGAGAAAACCCTACTGCCGGGGTGAAGCGTGGGCCGCCTGTTTCAGGATTGATCTCCGCCTTCATCCGTTCTTTTATAGTAGCAGCGTCCTCATCATCGACACTGCCTATACTATAGATGGTAGCCATTGTTCCGACAAAAACCTCCCGGGCGGCAAAGGACGTGATTAAAGCAATTCCAATTTTCCAATCATAACCCAGCGGTTTGATCAAGGGCTCAATGGCCTTACCAATAACACCTGCGTAGGAGTGTTCCAGCTTATACGCTGCAATCCGGTCTTCCAGTCCCTGCTCTGTTAACCGTAAGTTTTTTGATTCTTCCACAACAGATTCACGGGCTTTGCTAAGGGTGTTGCCTGGTCCATAACTCGCCAGCACCCAGAGAATAACGGAGATCGCCATAATAATTTTCCCTGCCTCCAGCACAAATGCTTTTGTCTTCTCCAGAATGGTGTAGCCTACATTTGACCACTTCGGTATCCGGTAGGTGGGTAACTCCATGATCAGATAGCTTCGTTCTTTTATGTTTATCAATAGTTTCATTGCCCAGGCGGAAAAAATGGCTGCGAGAAATCCAAGCAAGTACATTCCCATTAATGCAAGGCCCTGAAGATTGAAAAAGCCAAGGGCCTTTTGATTTGGAACAATAAGTGCGATAAGGATTGTAAAAACCGGCAAACGCGCAGAACAACTCATCAAGGGAGTAACTAAAATTGTTATGGTCCTTTCCTTCCAATTGTCAATCGTACGAGTTGCCATGATAGCGGGAATTGCGCAAGCAACACCGGACATCAATGGAACTACACTTTTTCCATTCAGCCCAAACTTCCGCATAATCTTATCCATCAGAAAAACAACACGCGACATGTAACCTGATTCTTCGAGTATTGAAATAAAGGCAAACAGTATGGCGATCTGTGGAATGAAAATCATTATGCCTCCAATGCCAGGGATCAAGCCTTCGGCAATTAGACTGCTGAGAACCCCCTTTGGCAGAAAGGCACTTAAGTAGCTGCTAAGCGAAGCAAATAGTCCATCAATAAAATCCATGGGCATGGTGGCCCATGCAAAAATGGATTGGAATATTAGGAATAGTAAACCGAAGAAGATCAAATAACCCCAGACCTTGTGAATAAGGATCTTATCGAGTCGGGTGGAGTACTTTTTCCAGGAATCATCAGATGCAATTAACGTAATGTTATTCAATAGATCCTGGATGAAGCTATAGCGCTGAATGGTTTCTGCTCCCTGAAATTTACCAGGGAAGAACTCGTATGCTTTCCGGATTCTAGCAACGACTTCTTGTTTCTCCTTGTTCAGGAATTTTAATGACTTTGGCTGCTCTAAAAACTGGTAAGCTTCATAGTTGTTATCCACGTCAAGTTGTTCACGAAGCTTCTTAACAGGAACTTCTGCTTCCTTCCAGATATCAAATATTTGTTGCGTTGGAGCGCTCAGCGGATTTGCCATGACCGCTTTCAGTTCTTCTAATCCTACTCCATTTCGGGCGTTAATGGGGATAACTGGAATACCTAATTTTTTTGAGAGCGTATTAAAGTCATAACTGATACCTGCTTTCGCGGCGAGGTCCATCATATTTAAGGCGAGAATAGTGGGGAGTCCGAGGTCAATGATTTGGGTAAGCAATAGAAAACCTCGTTTCAGGTTGGTACCATCCACAATGACAACAACTTTATCGGGTGTTGTGGGTGCATGATGATCCAGCAGAACCTCCGCTACAATTTGCTCATCAAGACTTCGCGGATAGATGCTATAAATACCAGGTAAGTCAATAATCTCGGCTGTACTGCCATCCGGCATCGGGCAAAATCCGGATTTTTTTTCTACTGTGACGCCAGGAAAATTTCCAATCTTTTGATTGAGCCCCGTCAAGTGATTAAAAAGGGATGATTTCCCCGAATTCGGGTTTCCGACGAGAGCAATTTTTGGACGAGGTGGAGTTGTCATTAATTGAGGATTCTTATCGCTGCAGCCTCCTCAAGACGAAGGGAAAGTTCATACCCCGAAACACTAATACAGACAGGATCGCCAAATGGAGCAGTAAAGTTGAAGCGGACAGCCGAGCCTGGCAAACAGCCCATTTCCATCAGTTTAACGGATAAATGATCGTCCGTAAACCCCGCCACAATGCCAACTTCTCCAGGCTGCATCTCCGCTACATTCTTACTTCCTCCGGCCATGCCATTTATTTAGATTAAATTTAAACAAGGCAAATATATAGGCGGTTCCTATCCTAAACAATGATTTGTATCAGTTTCGGATGAGGGGTGTGAATACAGATGGAGATCTATACTATAATTTTACCAGGGCGCTTTATGAAGAATCAATGACCAAAAAGCAAAAACTCAGAAAAAAGCGAAATAAAAAGGAAAACAGTGATCCTAAGGCAGATCATGTTCTGAAAGAAGATGAAAAACCTTTTGATTTTGGAGGGATTCCGCCACGCGATTTGAAAAAGAACTTAGGGTGTGGATAGCCAGTAGTTGGCGGTCATTTTCCATTCGAACAGTTCCTGACAAAATTACAGTTTTGGTTTTCAAATTACCCTCATCAATCAGGCTCTGATGACTTTTGAAGCTTTAAAATGAGACGCTTCCGAAACGCTTCCGAGATGCTCCTCAGACGGTTCCTAGAAACATCGAAAAATCCAGTCTGTTTTTAGCATGCTATTATGTCATGGTTTTTAAAGGCTGCTTACCAAAATACCCTGGTAAAAAGGGATCAATTAGATAGCTATTCTTGCCATCAAAAGCTGCGAATCGGGTATCTATTCCTTCATTTGAACAACCAGAAATCGATGAAGATTGAAAATAATACCAGGCTGGAATCGGAAAACTGATAACGCTCTAAAAGATTGCGCATAGAATTTTTCCTACGTTTGTTTCAAGCAGCGACCAAAGGTCATGTATAAGCGGTTAGTGTTTTCCTGATAGACGATATTGAACTCAGGTTTTAAACATTTACAATAATGGAATATAAGTTATACATCCTGTACCCAATCGTTGGGTGCCATAAATTTTTGGAAAGAATGTGCAAACTATTCGGACTGACTCTTGGAACAATTTTCCTGACAACGATTCTCTATGGACAAGCGGTCACAAAAGAGGAAATTGTAAAATTTAAGATTAAATCGATAACAACTGTTGACAGTAACGGTAAAATCAAATCTATTGATTTTTACAATGAGCATGGCGACATAGTAAATGTCGGAGATGATGATAATGGGAGGACGCAAACAAAAAAGGAATTCATTTACGACAACAATAAACGTTTGACCGAAGAAAAGACTTTCACATCTGAAGGTCAAGTTCACCATCGTGACAAGTACTCTTATAATTCAAAGGATCAACCGATTAAAAAGGAGTCATCTGATTCAGATGGAAGTGTTGATGCAACTTGGACTTTTGAGTATGACGAAAATGGAAATAAAATAAAGGAGACTCAGAAATCTGGAACAATGGGGAACAGTGTAACGAAGTTTAAATATGTAAATGGACAATTGAGTGAAACTGAAACTTCAAATGACTCAATTGGTAAGGAGAACAAAGTCACCTATAAATACAATGAGAAGGGTCAAGTGATAGAAGAGAAAACGAAGGACTATTATAGCAACACAACAATTACTTTGACATATACCTACAATGGGACTGGTAAGCTTACTAAGCTGGAAGAAAAATCTAGTAATGGCGTTTCATCCCTGACGACATACCAATACAATGACAAAGGACTTTTAGAAAGTGACGTTTGGAAAAGTTCATTGGGAAAGACAGCCCACAGGACAACTTACAAAATGGCGTACTAAAATTTACGGCACCCAACAACATAAGTAATGGCCTGCATTCTGCAATTCGTTTTAGCATTCTTTTACTAATTTGCAGAGGCAACAGCGGACAGTGGACTGCAAGTCGGGCATTGCATTCGTTCCTCATTTACCAAGCCCTCCTAATCAGGCCACTACTTATACATCAACGTTAGCGCGCATTGCAAATGGACATAAGGTATAAGATACTACTTGAACTAAAGGCTAGGGAACTAGAGACAAAGGAATTTGTGGCAAATGAGTATTTGAGCAAACTACGATACGACCTTGGGACAATTAAGCGTGCTCTCATCGAACTTAGAAACTCAAACTATATTCAAGAGTCAAATGTTCCTCCAAATAAATCAGTAATTGACGAAATAGTGGCAATTGCCAACGAAGGACCGGAGAAACTTTTGAACAAAACGCACGGAACAATAAGGCTCGCGCTGACATTGGACGGCACACGATTTTTAATTGAAGACAACAAGCAAAAGGTGGACTACGCAATTTCTCGATGGACAAAGTTTTTGTTTTGGGCAATTGCTGCATTCAGTGTCATTTCTCTTGCCTTAAGCCTAACTAACTTCTTTAACGATAGCAAAAAACAAAATTTAGACTCGCCACCACAGACTAATACTTACAAACGAGAAGAAGACGAATTTACAAATGGTGACATAATATTTCAGACCTCGCTTTCAGGACAAAGTGAGGCGATTCAATTAGCAACCCACTCCAAGTATAGCCACTGTGGTGTAATTTTTTGGGACAGTGGACAATGTTTTGTTGCTGAGGCTGGTAAGGAAGTCGGAATGACACCGCTTGACGATTTCATTAAGAGGGGCAAGGACAAACACTATGTTGTGAAACGACTTAAGAATTCTGATGAAATATTTACTACTCCAGGAGTTTTAGAGAAAATGACTAACCTTTTCTATGATAGGTTTTCGGGTAAACCATATGACATATATTTCGAGTGGTCAGACGATAAAATATATTGTTCTGAGTTGGTTTGGAAAATTTACAAGGAGACGGTGAACATTGAGATAGGGAAATTAGAAGAATTGAGAGATTTTGATTTGACCAGTGACAAGGTAAAACAGAAAATGAAAGAGAGATACAAAGGCAAAATCCCTCTTGACGAAAAAGTAATTTCACCTGGGACAATGTTCGACTCAGACAAGTTGATAACCATTGCGGAGAAGTGAAAGCAACGCGCGCTGGCAAATATGTATAAGTAATGGCCTGTATTCTGCAATTCGTTTTTAACATTGTTTTACTATTTGCAGGGGCAACGGCGGAAAGTGACTACAAGTCGGGCTTGGCATTCGTTCCTCCCGCCTACAGAAGCTTACGGCGGGCAGGCATTTACCAAGCCCTCCTGATCAGGTCACTACTTATACATAAAGGTTGGCGGTCATTTGCAATGAAGAGATTACTTACAATTTTGAGTTTGACAGTTTTGACTTGCTCCTGTAATACATTTACAGAGAGTAGGATCATTGACAATCAGGACGAACTCAAAGAGATATTTGAAATTGGACTTAGGAATAAGCTACAGAAATTCACTTGGGGTGACGAAGACATAGACGGATTGAACTGGAAATTACAAAAATATCAAATTGATTATTTTGAAATAAAAATTAAAGGAGACAAGAAAACTGAAACCGTAACGGACTTGGACAGCGTTGTGGTCTTTACACGAAATAGTAAAAACATTTTTGACGGCCAAGACAATATGGTTTATGACTTCGCTAAGACTTCTCGACAATTGGGAAGTTTCGTTGTTGAAAATGCAGCTTATGACCAAAAAATGGTTTCGGACAGGTGGTATCTTGTTACAATTGGATTTGACTAAAGCAAACGACCGCCAACAAAAGCTTGACGTTGTAGCCCATTCGCAAAACGCCTCCGTGGAGAGTAACGACGATAATGATCAAGATTGGGTTTCAAGGAAAAGAACGATTGAAAGGCTTCGATTTAATTTTTGTCCACGCAACAACGTTATCGACTTGCAGATAATTTTGTAACGGAAAGTCAAAACAAAACAGTGAGTCATTTCTGACCCACTGTTGACAATTCACACGTTTGCAATAAAAGGAGACTTCTTAACATATGTGTCATCAGACAATTGTTTGATGATAAAGGTTGCTATATCAGTAGCACTTATTTTATTACCTCGACAGTCTTCTAAACTAACAATTGTTTCACCCCTTGAATTAGTAAATTCTATTAATGGAACTCTGACCAAGGTCCAGTTTATGTCACTGGTGGACAAAATAGCATAGGCCTTTTGTCGATCGGCGTGAATCATGGGGAAGTTTATTTTCATCCATTCGGATGCAATACTTGTTTCCGGGTTTTTTTTATCAAAAGGAGTATCGACGTTTAGTCCTGCAACTAAAATGTAACGTTGAATTCCATATTCAACCATTGCTTTCAGCACATTGATAGTGGCTTGACTGGCTACAAGAGGTTCATCTTTCCGTTGGCCCACCGTACTCATAATAGCTTGGCAACCTTCAGCCAGTAAACGTACTGCTTGCGAGTCAATTGCATCACCCTTAATGATTTCGATGAGCGGACTTTCAAGTTGGAAATTTTCAGGGTTTCTGAGAAGAAGTTTTACATTATAGCCCTGACTTAGTAATTGGGTTACGAGATATTTTCCTGTTCTTCCACCACCGCCCAATACGGCAATCTTTATTTTTTCGCCCATGGCATTGTTTATAAAATTTAAAAATAGCTGATTTTTACCCTGTGTTTAGCTGATAGAAAACGCAAGGCAACAAAAGCAATTGGCTTTTGTAAAGTGAATTTTAATATTTTATAAAGGGATTTTAATGTCTCGAAGGTATACAAAATTCTGCGGAGAAAATATCACTTCATTCATCGCTAAATACCATCTGCAATGAAAACTCGCTTCACGCGCTCGCTTGTATTGGTTAAAATTTCATAGGGTATGGTATGAATTTTTAAGGCTACCTCCTGAATGGGAAATTCTTTTCCAAAAAGAATCACTTCATCTCCTTCACTCGCGTCGAGCCCCGTGATGTCGACCATGGTCATGTCCATGCAAACATTGCCAATAACTTTTGCGCGTCTCCCCTGTATCAAGACTTCTCCTACACCTTGGCTAAAGGCCCGACTAAATCCGTCGGCGTAGCCAATGGCAATTGTCGCAATCGTTATATCTTTTTGCGCATTTCCTTTCCTTCCATAGCCAATACTCTCGCCTTGTTTGACGTGTTTGATCTGCGAGACTATGGTTTTTAAAGTTGCCACTGGTTTAAGTTGGCTGAACCCTTCATTTGTAGGATCAACGCCATACAAGCCAATCCCGAGCCTGACCATATCCAACTGCAGCGCTGGTAACCGAAGAATTCCGGGAGAATTAAGGATATGATACAACGGCTTGTATCCTAGCGCACTTGAAATTTGATCTGCCCAACTCGTAAAGTTGTTGAACTGTCCTCTCGAGAAAATATCATGCCCGGCCTCGTCTGCCCCCGCTAAATGGCTAAAGATGGACGCTACCCGGATATTAGCATTTGATTTAAGAAGGTCGATTACATCCATAAGATGCTTCTCCTCGAAACCTAAGCGATGCATGCCCGTATCCAGCTTCAAATGTATTTTGCAAACTTTGCCTTGAAGATAGCTTAGCAATGCATCAAAGATTCTGAGATTATAGATTTCCGGTTCTAAATTATAGTGTATGATTGCATCAAAACTTTCTTCCGAAGGGTTCATCACCATAATGGGCAAGCTGATATTGTTCCTTCTTAATTCAACACCCTCATCGGTATACGCCACTCCGAGGTAATCAACTTTATGATATTGAAGAATGTTAGCAATTTCCGTGCTGCCACTTCCGTAGGCAAAGGCTTTCACCATCACCATAATCTTTGTTGTGTGCTTTAGCCGCGATTTGAAAAAGTTAAGATTGTATACCAACGAATCCAAGTCAATTTCCATGACAGTACCATGGACTTTTCGTTGTAGTTGATTGACAATTTTTTCAAACGTAAATGCTCTTGCACCCTTTACTAAGACTACTTCCTGCTGGAGGAGATCAAAATCAAATTGGTCCAAAAAATCCTGTGTTGTTAAATAAAACGCTGAAGTAGTTGGAAATAAATGCGGAAAACTGCTGAGTACAGGCCCAATGCCGATAAAGTTTGAAATGTTGTTCTGATGAACGAGTGATGCAATTTTTCTGACAAGCTCTTCATCCCCTAAGCCGGATTCCAAAATATCCGAAAGAATCAAGCGCTTCCTTTTCTTTTGATGTTGGTTAGTGAGGAACTGCAGGGCGATCTCCAGGCCACCCAGGTCATTATTATAGGTATCATCAATAACCTGGCATTGGTTAATACTTTCTTTCAATTCCATGCGCATGGGCACTGAACGCAATCCTTTGATCCTTTCCTGAATTTCAGGAATGCTATAGCCCATCTTTAACATCACCGTGACACAATGGAGGAAGTTTTCCTGAGAAGCCCTGTCTGAAAAGGGCAGATTTAGCGGGAGACTTTCTTTGTTATAATTTATAACGCAGCTATTGCCCTGGTAAGAAATTTGGACGTCGGCAAAACGACTTGATCCCCAGGAAAAAGTTTTGATTTTGGAGTGGGAAATGATATCATCAAGTTGTCCATGATCACGGCAATAGACTACCACGCCGGTATCTTTAAAAAGTTTCAGCTTTTCGATTATCTTTTCCTCCTGGCTCTTAAAACCTTCATCATGGGCAGAACCAATGTTGGTGAAGATGCCTACGGTAGGGCGAATAACATTTTCAAGTTTCTCCATTTCACCAGGCCTGGAGATTCCGGCTTCGAAGATGCCTAACTGATGATGCGGTTGGATTTGCCAAACGGACAACGGCACACCTACCTGGGAATTATAACTGCCTGGGTTTTTCACCACAACCATATCTTTTGAAAACATGTGATAAAGCCATTCCTTAATGATAGTCTTGCCATTACTCCCGGTAATACCAATTATAGGTATTGAAAGACGCCTGCGATGAAAAGCGGCCAGGCGTTGTAATGCCTCAACGCAGGATTGAACGAGAATAATGTTGGCTCCAGGAACACTATTAAGGTCATGTATAGGTTGTTCAACGACAAATTGACGTACACCGGATTTATAAAGGGCGTTAATGTATAGATGGCCGTCATTACGCTCACCCTTAATGGCAAAGAAAAGGGTTCCTTCTGATTCTGTAGCTTTACGACTATCGATACAAAGTGAATGTATGGGCAGGTTATTCGAGAGGAGAAGGTATTTTCCTCCAGTAATTTTTTCAAGCTGTGAGAAATTGACCATGATCAGAAAAGTCGGGCGCCGTTGGGCACTTTTTTATCAATGCTACACAAAACAACATGCTTCTCCTCGTCCGGGAAACCAGTCACCAATACCTTTGAAATAAAGTCTGCAATCTGTCGTGGAGGAAAATTAACAACGCAAACGACCTGCCTTCCTACAAGCTCCTCTGGTTTGTAATGACGGGCAATTTGTGCACAGGATTTCTTAACGCCGAGTTCGCCTAAGTCTACCCAGAGCTTAATAGAGGGCTTGTTGGCCTTAGGAAAGGCCTCTGCTTTAACAATCGTTGCTGCCCTAAGGTCAGAGCTTATGGTAGTCAGAATCATCCGTTTGTCGGTTTAAAATCTACAAAATCATAAAATTGGCCTGCATACGTCATTTTCAACTGGTACCATATGCCAAAGAAATAGTAATGATGGTTTAATTTTGTACTTTTCAGAAACAAAAAAGAAAATATTGGTGTTACTCAGACTGTTCTGATAATCATGAAGATCAAATTTCATCATGTTCTGCTCAGCCTCAACCTTGCTATACTAACACCGGCGGGAATCTTCACTATGCAGGCCCAGGATGCCAGTTACCCAATCCTTGACTCTTACGATTCAGAAGCAGAAAAAGAAAAAGTAATGTATTCGCCAGGTGAAGCCGACCCGCTGTTGAACAATAAGGTTTCTGCCGCGAAGGATTCGATACTCTCAAAACCAGGAACATTACGCGTTAATAAAACACAGGCCGAGGGTCCAAAGAATTCCGCTAAGCCATCATCGCAGGAAGACGATTCTATCCTTTCTTTTAATTTCCTGTACTACTTATTTGAAAAATATAAGCTCCAGGACATTGTTGATTAGACCCCTTTAATCATACCTTAATTTCAGATTTCCGGCGTAAAGATTCAGTATTGAAAATTTAACAAATTAGTTTGCAACATTGTTGCAAATGATATTACAGCCTTTATATTTGCAACATTGTTTCATGATATGAGGTCCAACGTACCCGGGGTTACTATTTATTTTTGCTTCCTCTTGTGTCATATTAATGGACTTGCACAACAAGCATTAACGGGAAAAATATCAGATGCAAGTGACCATAGTCCAATAGCCGGGGCAACTGCTTATTTTCCTGATTTGAAAAAGGGAGCTGTATCTGATCAGGATGGAAATTATAAGATTGAACAACTGCCTAAGGGTATATTTCTGATTGAATTCAGGTTCATAGGTTATTCTCCAGAGGTTCGTAAGGTAACTATAGATGGACTCACGGTCTTTGATATTGAGCTGAGCACGAAGGCCACGGAATTAAATGAAATAGTGGTCACCGGCATTAGTCAATCGTCAGAATTAAGAAGCAATCCTGTGCCCATCGCGACCGTAAATGGCCAATCGCTGCTAGAAAATTCAGCTACCAATCTTATCGACAACATTTCAAAAGAAGCGGGCATTAATCAGATTACCACCGGGACCGCCATATCCAAACCTGTCATTCGTGGACTTAGTTATAATCGAATAATAACACTATACGACGGAATAAGACAGGAAGGACAGCAATGGGGGGATGAGCACGGTATTGAGATCGATGAATTTTCTGTAGAGCGGGTTGAAATAATCAAAGGTGCCGGAAGCCTGATGTATGGGAGTGATGGCTTAGGAGGGGTCATAAATTTTCTTGCTCCGGATCCGGTAGCACAAGGAACAATTAAAAGTAAGTGGATCAGTAATTACCAAACTAACAACGGCCTGATTGCCAATTCTATTCACAACGCCGGGAACCTGAACGGGCTTTATTGGCAGGCAAGAGTTACGGGCAAGTATGCCAGGCCATATTCAAATGTTAATGACGGCAAAGTGTTTAATTCCGGTTTCAATGAAACCGATTTCAATGGTTTCCTGGGAATTAACCGTGCCTGGGGATATTCTCAGGTAAGCATCAGTTCGTTTAGCCAGTCCGTTGGATTAGTAGAGGGAGATCGGGACGAGCAGGGTAGATTTGTTTATATGAAAAACAACAACGGTAACGCGGAAGAAGTTACAGCAACAAAATCTGACCTCCATTCCTATTCGCTTTTTATTCCTAACCAGTCTATCAATCACCTTCGAATCACGAATACCAATAGTCTTTACCTGGGGTCATCAAGGTTACAAGTCAATCTATCCTATCAAAATAACAAAAGAAAAGAATTTGGAAATGCCCTGGACGAGCAAGAAATGAATCTTTTTTTTGATCTATCGACGTTAAACTATAACATAAATCTATTCTTACCGGAAACATCAGACCGGCAGATTTCCTTTGGTACCAGCGGGATGCAGCAGGTAAATCAGAATTTAGGGCGAGAGTTTCTCATCCCGGAGTACAGATTGTTTGATTGGGGTATATATGGTTTCATAAAGCAGCATTTCAACACACTAACTTTAGCAGGAGGTATTCGGTACGATATGCGCAAAATTCATGCAGATGCACTTTACCTGGATGTAGAAGGAAATCCGGTCAACCCGGCAAATGGCATTCAAAAATTCCAGCAAGCGGATGTAAACTTCTCCAATATCACCGCAAGTCTCGGGCTATCACAGCAAATAACTAAATTATTAACGGCAAAGGTAAATGCTTCAAGGGGTTTTCGGGCACCTAACCTGGCGGAGTTGGCTTCCAACGGTAAGCATGAAGGATCTTTCCGTTATGAGTACGGTAACTATAACTTAAAGGCAGAAAATTCCTTTCAACTTGATGCTGGGTTACTACTCAACTCCGATCATATTACAACAGAGTTATCACTATTTCATAATGGAATTAATAACTACATCTTTGTTGAGAAACTATTGGCCAGGGATGGAACGGATAGTATACCCGATCCAAGTGACCCGGCTACAGCTTATCAGTATGTCCAGGGCAATGCTGTATTAAATGGAGGGGAATTCCTCCTTGATCTCCACCCGCATCCTTTTGACTGGCTGCATTTTGAAAACTCCTTTTCATTTGTAAATGCCCTCAACAAGAGTCGATCCGCGAATGATAGTTCGAAATATTTGCCCTTCATTCCCGCCCCTCGCTTCCAAAGTGAAATAAGGGCTAACATTAAAAAACTAGGAAAAATCCTATCTAACGTTTTTTTGAAACTGGAGTATAACCATTACTGGAAACAGGATCGCGTATTACTTGAAAACGGAACGGAAACCATAACACCTTCATATTCCATCTGGAATGCAGGGCTAGGATCCGATGTAATAACTTCAAAGAATCGAACGCTTTTTTCGTTTTACGTTACCATTACCAATCTGATG
>Ga0184629_10000608_pt1 | contig 15973 bp, 10 predicted proteins | sample PLM4_32_b1_FD_133158 | JGI IMG/M metagenome (GOLD analysis project Ga0184629, IMG submission 133158) | Groundwater sediment microbial communities from an aquifer in East River, Colorado, USA - PLM4_32_b1 | ecosystem: Environmental > Terrestrial > Soil > Riparian zone | place: USA: East River... | reverse complement strand
CGCACGAATGTTAACTTTATTTTTTCCTAAAGTGCTAAACATTCTACCGCTTAAACCTTGATGGTTTTTCATGCTTTCGCCCACCAAAGCGATAATGCATAGATTTTGTTCTACGATGCAAGGGTCAATTTTATTTTGGGAAATTTCCAATTGAAACGCTCTATTGATGGCAATCTCGGCAGTTTCGGCATCCGAATTTAGAATTCCAATACAGATGGAATGCTCTGATGAAGCTTGAGTAATAAAAATTACATTGATACTTTCATTCGATAACACTTCGAATAATCTTTTGGAAGAACCCGCAACTCCAATCATTCCGGAACCTTCAAGAGTAATCAAAGTAATATTGTCGATATGGCTAATCCCTTTTACAGGGCTGGTATGTGGTGCAACATTATTCGAAATCAAAGTTCCTTCGGCTGTTGGCTCGAAAGTATTCTTGATGAAAATAGGAATATTTTTTCTTAGAACCGGTTGGATTGTTGGTGGATACAATACTTTGGCACCAAAATGCGACAACTCCATGGCTTCTTGATAAGATATTGTGGCAATAGGTTGTGCTTGTTTTACAATTTTTGGATTGGCGGTAAACATTCCGTTTACATCTGTCCATATTTCTAGATCGCTAGCATTTAAAGCTCCTGCGATAATTGCTGCGGTGTAATCCGATCCGCCGCGACCTAAAGTAGTGTTGATTCCGTCAAGCGAAGAAGCTATAAAACCAGGCATTAAGACAACTTGCGCAGTATTCGAAGCGAAAAAATCAGCAATCAGTTGGTTTGAAACTTCAAAGTTAACGGCAGCTTTCCCGAAATGATTGTTGGTTTTGATTAGCTCACGGCTGTCTTTGTAACTGCTGTTTTTTAATTTTTGTTTTAAGGCTTCGGCAATGATATAAGAAGACAATAATTCTCCAAAACTTAGAATAGTATCGGATGTTCTAGGGGATAATTCTCCCAAAAGAAAACAGCCATCAAGTAATGTTTCCAAGTGGTTGATGATTCTTTTGATATGACTTAACAAACCACTTTGTTCGCTAACAGGAATCAGTTGTTTGAGTGCTTCTAGGTGCTTTTTCTCTATTTCGGCAACAATATCTTTAAAGCTCTCGTCATTTAAAGCTGCTTTTGAAGCTGCCGATTGCAATAAATCGGTTACTTTACTTAACGCGGAAACAACAACAACTAATTTTTCTTTCTGTGCTTTATTGATAACTATATCTAATACTAATTTTATATTTTCGGCATTGGCAACCGAAGTTCCGCCAAATTTTAATACTTTCATACGAAGTTTAATTTTTTATGTAATGTCGCATCGTCTTTTCTGTGATTATTAATATTGTGAAATAGGACGATTCTTTTTTTTTTTTGTTTTAAAATGCAAATGGTTTTTATACACCCATGACTTTCTTTCTTTAAGAAAAAAGTACAGCAACTGGATTATATGTTAAATGTATACCCCTAAGGGGTAGTAGTTGTAGTAGATGTAGTTGTAACAGCAAGTGCAACCCAATTTTGAGTTGTTATCGAAGAGTGATATGTGCTGTTATTTTTTACCATTTTGATTTTTCAAAAGTACAATTTTTCATTAAAAAACAAAGCTTTAAGGTTCGCTTTTGCGAATAGTTTAATATTTGATTTTAATACGGATTCAAATTTAGTATTGCGTAATTTATTTCTTTGTTTATTGAGATTAACCTTGTTTTTAATTTAGATTCCAATTCAGATTTGATATCGATTAAGTCTTTAATAGAGTCAGTTTAGTTTTAAAAACGATACTTTTACTACTGTTTTTTTTTAACGTGATAGGATTTAATGCAAAATGTGGAATAGTAAAGAATAATAAATTTTATTTCGGATGATTTTTAAATTATTGTCAAAAAACATTGCTTTTTAATATTGATTTGTGGAATTTTGATCCCTTAAATACAAACAAATGGAGAATACACATTATATAAGTACCGATTTACTTTCTTTCGAAGCATTACAAGAGATTATTTCCCATAATAAATCTGTGGCGCTTTCAGAATCAGCAAAAATAAATATTCAAAAGTGCAGAGACTATTTGGATAACAAAATGGCTTCGCATTCAGAACCAATTTATGGGATAAACACTGGTTTTGGTTCCCTTTGTAATGTGAAAATTTCAAATAAAAACTTATCGAAACTCCAAGAAAACCTGGTAAAATCACATTCTTGTGGTACAGGTGAGGAAGTACCAAATGACATTGTAAAGCTAATGTTGTTGCTTAAAATTCAATCTTTAAGTTATGGACATTCGGGAATTCAATTGCAAACAGTAGAACGTTTGGTGGATTTTTATAACAATGATGTTTTACCTATTATATATACTCAAGGTTCACTTGGGGCATCTGGGGATTTAGCTCCATTGGCGCATTTATCATTGCCTCTCTTGGGAGAAGGAGAAGTTTGGTTTGAAGGTAAAAAAGTACATTCAAGCGAAATGTTAACTCATTTTGGATGGGAACCGATAGTATTAAAATCTAAAGAAGGATTGGCATTGTTAAACGGAACTCAATTTATGAGTGCCTATGGTGCACATATATTGATGAAAGCGAATAAGTTTTCTTATTTAGCCGATTTAATTGGGACAATCTCTTTGGAAGGTTTTGATGGTAGAGTAGAACCTTTTAATGAGTTGATTCATTATATACGTCCTCACAATGGTCAAATTGCTACTGCCAAAAGAGTGAAAGACTTTCTTGAAGGAAGTGAAATCATTGAACAACCAAAAGTGCATGTTCAAGATCCATATTCTTTCCGTTGTATTCCTCAGGTGCATGGAGCCTCAAAAGATGCTTTTGATTATGTGAAAAAAGTATTCAAAACCGAAATCAATTCGGTAACCGATAATCCTAATATTTTTATTGAAAGCGATCAGATTATCTCTGGAGGAAATTTTCATGGACAACCATTGGCATTGGCATTAGACTTTATGGCAATTGCTTTGGCAGAACTAGGGAGTATTTCGGAACGCAGAACCTATCAGTTGATTTCGGGATTGCGTAATCTTCCTGCGTTTTTGGTTGATAATCCAGGACTGAATTCCGGATTTATGATTCCACAATATACAGCGGCAAGCATTGCAAGTCAAAACAAACAGTTGGCTACGCCATCTAGTGTAGATAGTATTGTTTCAAGTAATGGTCAAGAAGATCACGTGAGTATGGGAGCCAACGGTGCTACAAAATGTTTGCGTGTAATGGATAATCTAGAACGTATTTTGGCCATCGAATTGATGAATGCTTCGCAAGCCATCGAATATAGAAGACCTTTACAATCTAGTGATTTTATCGAAATGTTTTTAAAATCCTACAGAGAGGAAGTTCCTTTGGTTACAGAAGATCGAATCTTGCATTATGATATCGAAAAAACAGTTTCATTTCTCAACAGTTTTCAAATCGAAGATGATTTGTTAACAATAGCTTAACATTGGCTTAAAATAATGAACTAATTTTGCACTTCTAAAAAATAAACAAATGTCATTAAATAGTATTTTTCAATTTTTAGTCCCAAAAGACAAAAAATTCTTTCCTCTTTTTGAAGAAGCATCTAGTAATTTAATCAAATTAGCTTCACATTTACACGAAGCGGTGAATCTTCCTTTGAAAGAAAGAGAAGTTCTTTTTCTAAAAATTGATGAATTGGAACAAAAAGGGGAGGACATTACACGTCAAACCAATTTGGAATTGAGTAGAAATTTCATCACTCCTTTTGATAGAGAAGACATTCACTCTTTGATAACATCAATTGATAACGTAGCTGATTATCTTCATGGAGCAGCCAGTAGAATGCGTTTATATCAAGTAGATAAAATTACAAAATCGATTCGTAAACTGACAGAAATCAATCTAGAAGCCTGTCAAAATATTGATGCTGCTGTAAAAGAGTTGAAAAACTTGAAGAACATGAAAACTATTACTGTTGCTTGTGCAAAAATCAACAAGCTGGAAAATAAATCAGATATGGTTTATAACAAAGCTGTTTTTGAAATATTCGAAAATGAAACAGATGCAAAAAACATCATTAAATATAAAGAGGTATTGTCAGTTTTAGAATCTGCAACTGATAAATGTAAGAGTGTTGCCAGTGTTTTAGAATCTATTACAGTAAAACATTCTTAATTTAATTCTTTCATTCTGAAGTTATAGATATGACTCTACTTATAATTATTATAGTACTAGCATTAATTTTTGATTACATTAATGGTTTTCATGATGCAGCCAATGCTATTGCTACTGTTGTTGCCACAAAGGTTCTTTCTCCTTTTCAAGCTGTGGTTTGGGCCGCTTTCTTTAACTTTTTGGCCTATTGGGTTTTTGGTTTAGGAGTAGCAAACACAGTTGCGAAAACGGCAGAAGCAAGCGAGATTAACTTGACAGTTATTCTTGCTGGGGTTATTGCCGCAATTGTTTGGAATCTTATCACATGGTGGCAAGGTATTCCTTCTAGTTCTTCGCATACTTTAATCGGTGGTTTTGCAGGAGCGGCGTTAGCGCATGCAATTGCCTCTCATGGTTTTTCCGACTATACTATAGACGGAAACGTACATCATTGGTACAATATTGTTAGTTGGTACAAAGCCGGAAAAGATGGCGGAATGCCTTCTGGTGTGGTTGTTATCATTGCTTTTATTGTATTGGCGCCATTATTGGGAGCTTTAATCTCTTACCTGATTTCGATTTGGCTTTTGAATGCTTCTCGAAAAAGTATTTATCCTAAGATTTTCACCGTGGCTTTAATGGCTTTGACAATTTGGTTTGTGTATGGGCAGATGGTAAACTACGCCGATATTGAAAAACCGCGTTTCAATTCTCATTTTTGGAGTGTTGTTTTTGAATCTCATAACATAAAGTGGTTTTTGGTTGCTTTTATTATACTTACGGTAAGTTCGTTTTGCTTAATATTTAGCAGCCTTAATCTAAATCAAGCGACAGCATGGTTAAAGAAAATGCAATTATTGTCATCTGCTGCTTTTAGTTTAGGGCATGGAGGGAATGATTCTCAAAAGGTAATGGGTATTATTGCAGCAGCCGTTGCCGTTTATATTCATACTACTGGAGCCGTAATTGTTAGTCTTCCTGAGTGGTTACAAGTAGTACTTCCAGATGATGATAAAGGTATAAAAGGGGTAATGCCAGCTTGGATTCCTTTGGCGTGTTATACCGCAATTGCGATAGGTACACTAAGTGGTGGTTGGAAAATTGTTAAAACAATGGGATCAAAGATTACCAAAGTAACTTCTTTTGAAGGTGTTGCTGCCGAAACGGCTGGTGCATTAACGCTATATTTTACGGAGCATTTTAAAGTGCCCGTAAGTACAACGCACACCATTACCGGTTCTATCATTGGAGTTGGTTTAACCAAACGTATTTCTGCGGTTCGCTGGGGTGTTACGGTAAGTTTAGTTTGGGCTTGGGTATTAACCATTCCAATTTCAGCTTTATTGGCTGCTCTGTGTTACTATTTTCTCAGTTTATTCTTGTAGTAATTTAGAATATATATATCATATCAAAAACCATTCACATAATGTGAGTGGTTTTTTTTTTGAATACTACCCAAGCAGTACAATACCAATAACCAAAAGTTTCGGGAGCAAAAATATCCGTTTACCAAAGCTCCAGTCCCGCTGTACACTCTATCTTTTTATGAGGCAAAAAAAGCCTCATAAAAAGGATGCCGTTTCCATCGGGGCTATTCCAAAAATTTATGTTTTTTTTAAAACTTTTTCAAAAAAACATAAAATAGAAATACATAAAAATATCTAATATTTATGTACAATACTGGTTATTAAAATGTTAATGATTAAGGGTAAATATTTTGTAACTTTGGATATCACGATGATAGAATTTGGAAAAATTAAGGTAAGTGTCCGTCAATACAATTCTAAAGTACACCAATAAGACAATTACTATTTTTAAATTGAACAGAAAAAATGGAATGGTATAAATCATGAATTGGCGCTTAAAACACCAAGCTAAATTAAGATCTTATGGTAGAAAAATTGATATCGTTTTCACTGAAAAACCGTGTGGTTGTCCTGCTTGTTTCCGTCTGTTTATTTGGTTGGGGGATTTATAGCGTACAACAAAATCCCATAGATGCCATCCCCGATTTATCAGAAAATCAAGTCATCGTTTTTACGGAATGGATGGGAAGAAGTCCGCAGGTGATAGAAGCCCAAGTAACATATCCATTGGTTAGTAATTTACAAGGCATTCCGAAAATTAAAAATATACGTGCCACCTCCATGTTTGGAATGAGTTTTGTCTACATCATTTTTGATGATGATGTCGATATTTATTGGGCAAGAACCCGTGTACTAGAAAGGCTTAATTACGCACAAAGATTATTGCCTCAAAATGTTGTCCCAACCTTAGGCCCCGATGGCACAGGTGTGGGACATGTTTTTTGGTATCATCTCGAGACCAATGGCATGGATTTGGGAGAGCAACGCGCCTTGCAGGATTGGTATATAAAATTTGCTTTGCAAACCGTTCCCGGCGTGGCCGAAGTGGCTTCATTTGGTGGATTTGAAAAGCAATATCAATTGGTTTTGGATCCGCTTAAGATGCAGTACTACAACGTCAGAATGATGGAAGTGATGAATGCCGTCAAATCAAACAACAACGATGTTGGAGGCAGGAAATTTGAAATGAGTGATATGGCCTATATCATTAGAGGATTGGGGTACATTAAAAACATAGAAGACGTAGAAAATATTGCCATTAAAAATTACAATTCCGTTCCCGTAAAAGTTAAAGATATAGGCTCCGTACAAATGGGAGGTGATTTGCGTCTTGGTATTTTTGACGAAAATGGAGAAGGTGAGGTAGTCGGGGGAATTGTGGTGATGCGTTATGGCGAGAATGCCGACAAAGTAATAAATGCTGTAAAAGTAAAAATGAAAGAAGTAGCTAAGGGATTACCCGAAGGTGTCACTTTTAAAACTTCTTATGACAGAAGCGAACTGATAGAGCAGGCTGTCGAATCAGTTAAAGGAACTTTAACAGAAGAAATGATTGCCGTTTCGATTGTGATTTTAATTTTTCTTTTTCACTGGAGAAGCGCTTTGATTATCCTTATACAGTTACCCATTTCCGTTTCGGTTGGGTTTATTTTGCTGCAGACTTTCGGGATATCGTCAAATATTATGTCACTCACGGGTATTGCTCTTGCCATTGGCGTTGTGGTGGATGACGGGATTGTCATGGTCGAAAATGCGTATCGGAATATTTCGGAGAAACAGGAAACGTTGGATAGTAATCAAGAATCGACTGAACAATGAAAAGTATCTTCAAAAAACAAAACGATCCATTATCTTCAGAAGAAAGACTGAAGATTATTGAGGCTTCTTCCAAATTGGTAGGCCCGGGTGTTTTTTACTCCACCGTGATTGTGATAGCTTCTTTTTTGCCGGTATTTCTTCTCACTGGAATGGAAAGTAAATTATTCAGTCCGCTGGCTTGGACAAAATCGTTTATACTCATTGTCGATGCGTTTTTGGCCATTACACTTACGCCGGTTCTGATTAGTTTTTTACTTAAAGGCAAGCTTCGTCCTGAAAAGGAAAATCCAATTAACAGAAAACTCGAAAGCGCTTATACACCAGTTCTGGCTTTTTGCTTAAAATGGCGAAAAATGGTATTGGGGTTGAATGTCGTTGCGCTTCTAATCGGGGTATTGATGTTTTCTAGATTAGGGTCGGAATTTATGCCACCTTTAGATGAAGGTTCAATTTTGTTTATGCCAGTTACTTTGCCTGATATTTCAAACGGGGAAATAAAAAGGATTCTGCAGGTTCAGGATAAACTAATCAAAACTATACCCGAAGTAGCCCATGTCTTGGGAAAAGCGGGAAGGGCAAATACAGCCACCGACAATAGTCCCATTAGCATGATCGAATCCATCATTTTGCTAAAACCAGAACGCGAATGGCGAGCAGGAAAAACAAAAAATGACATCATAACCGAAATAAACAACAAACTCCAAATTCCGGGAGTCACCAACGGTTTTACCCAACCTATTATTAATCGAATAAACATGCTTTCCACCGGAATTCGGACTGATGTGGGTATAAAAGTTTACGGAGCAAATTTGGATACCATCAATGTTTTATCGCAAAAAATAAAAAAGGCATTAGAAGGAACTTCGGGAGTAAAAGACTTATATGCCGAACCTATAACTGGCGGGAAATATATTGACATTGAAGCAAAACGGGATGTTATTGGCAGATATGGACTAACCATTGATGATATAAACAATATCGTAGAAACGGCTATTGGAGGAATGAAACTCACCACAACTATAGAAGGAAGACAGCGATTTTCGGTAAATGCAAGGTATGCTCAGGAATACAGAAACAGTCTTGAAGCTCTGAAAAAACTGCAAGTGCAAACCATGCAATATGGGCCAATTCCATTAGAAACAGTTGCGAATATAAAAATAAGCGATGGCCCACCCATGATAAACAGTGAAAACGCCATGCTCCGAGGTAGTGTTTTGTTTAATGTGCGAGATCGCGATTTGGGAAGCACCGTAAAAGAAGCGCAAAAAAAACTAAATGAGATGATGATTAAAATGCCCAAAGGTTATTATCTGGAATGGAGTGGTCAATGGGAAAACCAAATCAGGGCCAACAAAACATTAAAAATGATATTACCCATCGTGGTTATTATCATTTTTCTGATTCTATATTTCACCTATCATTCGATGAAGGAAGCTTTAATCACGATGATAACGGTTCCATTTGCCTTGATTGGAGGAATTTTTATGGTTTACTTTTATGGGATTAATTTATCGGTGGCAGTGGCGGTAGGATTCATTGCCCTGTTTGGAATGGCCATAGAAACCGCCATGCTTATGACCATTTATCTCAATGAATCCATGAACAAAATGGTGGCAAAACACGGCAATTCAAAAGAGACCATTACCGAGGCTATTTTAAGGCAGTACATTATTGACGGTTCGGCCAAAAGATTGAGACCTAAACTAATGACGGTTTCCGTTTCACTGTTTGGATTAATACCCATTCTTTGGTCAACGGGAACGGGCGCCGATGTTATGATTCCAATTACCGTTCCGCTTATCGGGGGAACCATCACTTCCACAATTTATGTTTTATTGGTAACTCCAGTAGTTTTTGAAATGGTAAAACTTCACGAATTAAGAACAAAAGGTAAAATTGAATTGACAGATGTTAACGAATAAATATTATATAGCAATAGGCTGTTTGGTTTTAAGCTGTACGAATAGTATGGCCCAAACTCTTTCATTGGATGCGATTTTGAAAATAATTCAAACCAACAATCCACAATTAAAAATGTATGATGCCGATATACAAAGTATGGATGCTACCGCAAAAGGCGCCAAAAGTTGGATGCCACCGCAAGTGAGTACTGGATTTTTCATGACTCCCTATAATACAAAAATGTGGAAAGCGAGTGAGATGTCACCCGGAATGGGATTTTATATGCTGGGTGTTACACAAATGATTCCAAATGCTTCAAAATTAAAAGCCGATTTTAACTATATGAATGCCATGTCTTCGGTGGAAAATGAAAATAAAAACTATACCAATAATCAGTTGAATGCTATTGCAAAAACAAATTATTACCAATGGCTGGTGCTGAATAAAAAAATGAAACTTGCCAATGACAATTTATTGCTTTTGGATTATATGATTAAAAGCATGGAAATTCGATACCAGTATAATATGGATAAATTGTCCACGTATTACAAGGCAAAATCGCAATATAGCGTATTGGAAAGTATGATAGTGATGTTACAAAATGATATTTCCCAAAAACGAATTATGATTAATACGTTGATGGCAAGAGATAAAAACACCGTTTTCGACATAGATTCAACGTATCAATTAAATGATTTTGAAACGATAAAATCTGACACTGTCTCACTTTCTCAAAATCGAAGCGATGTTAAAGCAATTGAGAAAACGATAGAAGTGAATCAGCTGAAAATTAAAGCCGAAAAAACAAAATTGTTGCCTGAATTTGGAGTGCAATATGACAATATGTTTGCCTTTGGAAAACAACCACAACAATTCTCCCTGATGTTGATGGTTAATATTCCTTTTGCACCATGGTCATCCAAAATGAATAAAGCCAACATCAATAGTTTTCAAATAAAGAACGAAAGTTTGAATTGGCAAAAACAAATGATTCTCAATGAAGCTATGGGAATGATTTCGGGAATGAATGCGGAATTGGCAACCTTAAAAAAACAATATGATATTGCTGAAAACAAGATCATACCTGCCTTGCGAAGAAATTACGACACTTCCATAATTGCCTGGCAAAACAATACGGGGGATTTATTTGTAGTTCTGGATGCTTGGGAGGCATTAAATATGGCACAAATGGACGCTTTAGATAAATTACAGATTATTTTAATTACGCAGGTGGAGATTGAAAAACAACTGGAAACAAAATAAGGATGAACAGGCATTTAAAATATGGTTTAGTGGTTATGGCTATTGCCGTTATTGGATTTGCAGTCTATTATTTTATAAATAAATCCAATAAAATTGCACCAGATACTGCTTTTTATACTTGCTTGATGCATCCTGAAATTATCCGGGACAAACCGGGTAGTTGTCCTATTTGCGGAATGACTTTGGTTAAAAAAGAAAAACCAAACCGACCTATTGAAGGCATTCCGATGGAGAACGTTCTAAAACCCACCAATAATTATATATTGGGCAATTATCAAACCACAATGCCAAAAGACACCACGATAAGCAGTGAAATAAATTTACCTGGAATTGTGGTTTACGACCCAAATTCGGGTGTGAATATTTCAGCAAGAGTGAGTGGCAGGATAGAAAAAATGTATGTGAATTATAAATACCAAAAAGTAAATAAAGGACAAAAACTTTTTGATTTGTACAGCCCTGAATTGTTGACTGAACAACAAAATTTTATCTATTTGATTTCTAATGATGCCAATAATACATCGATTATTAAAGCCTCCAAAGAAAAATTGATTCTCTATGGAATGAGTCTTTCTCAAATAAGTACATTGGCTTCCGCCAAAAAGGTAAACGCTATAGTTTCCATTTATAGTCCTGTCTACGGAATTATTCAGGGAACGGAAAGCATGGATCTAAATGTGGAAACGGAGATGCAAAACTCAAATGCACTCACAGAATCCCTAACCATTAAAGAAGGCGATTATGTGAAAAAAAATGAAGTTGTCTTTAAATTATTGAATACAGATCAAGTATGGGGAGTCTTTGATGTTCTGCCAGGATATAATAGTTTGATTAAAACCAACCGACCAATCCGTATTTCATCAGAATTAAACGAAAATGAATGGATCGATGCTAAAATTAATTTTGTCGAAAATCAATTTAATTCAACCGACAAGAGCAATAAAATCAGAGTTTATTTGAATAACAATGGCAATAACAATAATAATTTGAAATTTCCAATCGGTGCAAGATTACAGGGAGTAATTAAAACAAATCCATTAAAATCCATTTGGATACCAAAACAGTCATTGGTAAGTATTGGAAACAAAAAAATAGTTTTCATAAAAAAGAACAAAGGCTTTAGAGCAGCGGCAATAAAAAAAGGAAATGAAATTAATGATTATATACAAATAATCGAGGGCATTTCCCTTGATGATACCATTGCGAAAAATGCGCAATATTTAATAGATAGCGAGAGCTTCATAAAAACGGAGTAATCATGGAAAGTTTTAAAAAAAATATTCTTTTATTTTTAATATTCACTGTGCTTCTATCCTGTACTCCCAAAAATAAGGAAGCCCATGGAGAGCATCAGGCAGAAAAAAATGTGTATTACACTTGTTCGATGGATCCACAGGTAAAGGAAGATAAACCAGGGAAATGCCCCATTTGCCGCATGGTTTTGATTCCAATAAAAAACAATGATGAAGGAACCGATGAAATAAGTCTTAGCGACCAACAAATAAAATTGGGTAACATCACCACCCAGACAATCGGCGAAACCCAAAATAGATTGGAAGAAAGCTATAGCGGTGTTTTAACCATTAATCAGGAAAAAATAAAAATCATTTCTGCACGGGCAATGGGACGTATTGAAAAACTATATTTCAAGGCAACGGGGGAATATGTCAAACAACAACAACCCGTTTATGTAATGTATAGTGAAGATATAGCCATTGCCAAGCAAGATTATTTTGTCGCCTATAAACAACTCTCCATGCCCGGAGATTATGGGAAAAATGCGAAAAGGATGTTTGAAGCTTCCAAGCAAAAACTTTTGTTTTATGGTTTGTCAAACGCCCAAATCGAAACTTTCAAATCGTCCCATGAAGTGTCGCCTTACACCACTTTTTACAGTACATCAAGCGGTTATGTTACGGATGTAACAGCTACGGAAGGCAGTTATGTCATGGAAGGTTCGTCTATCATTAAATTGGCCGATTTAAACAGCCTTTGGCTAGAAGTACAGGTAAATGTAAACTATTTAAAAAGTATAAACATTGGTCAAAAAGCAACAGCTTCCTTTGTCGATTATCGCAATACAATCATAAATGCAACGGTTTCCTTTATCAATCCGGAAGTAAATCGGGACAGTAGGCTGCTTTTAATTCGTATGGAAATACCCAATCCGAATTTGCTTTTAAAACCGGGCATGCAGGCTATCGTAAAAATAGCACAGCCCAATTCAAAAGGGCTATTTTTACCTGTTGATGCTGTTATCAGGGAAGAAAACGCCTCTTACGTTTGGGTTGAGAAAAGGCATGGCATATTTGAAAATGTAATGGTGGAAACGGGAACAGATAACAATGGCATGATTGAAATTAAATCGGGATTGGATAGTTCCAAAAAAGTAGTCATCACAGGAGCCTATGCCATAAACAGTGAATACAAATTCCGAAATGGAAGTGACCCCATGCAGGGAATGAAGATGTAGGGTTTAAAAACTATAGTCTATTACAATCAAAAAAAATATAATGAAGTAAAATGGAACAGCATAGTCACTCAAATACATTAAAGATTAAGTCACTAGGAATTGACACCTATCGGGAGAATACCGTTTTCATGCGGAGCGACTGTCATATCTGTCGTTCAGAAGGATTTACAGCACTGACACGACTTGTTGTGCATTATAAAAGGAAAAGAATAATAGCAACATTGATTGTAGTGCATTCAGATTTATTGAGGGAAAATGAAGCGGGACTTTCGGATATAGCGTTAAAACGTCTCGATGTTAAGGAAGGCGATTTGATTACCGTATCGCATCTTAAACCAATTGAATCCTTGAGTGATGTTCGTGCCAAAATGTATCACAAAAAAATCAATGAGGCCGCTTACCGCAAAATTATAAGCGATATCACCAACGGGTTTTATTCAGACATCGAAATTGCTGCTTTCATCACCGCATGTGCAGGAGATAACATGGATTTGGATGAAATCACATGGCTTACCAAAGCCATGATCGATTCTGGATCCAAATTAAAATGGGACGAAAAGATAATTCTGGATAAGCATTGTGTTGGCGGTTTACCCGGAAATAGGACGACGCCTATTGTAGTAGCAATTGTGGCAGCAGCAGGTTTGATAATTCCAAAAACCTCTTCCCGTGCCATCACATCTTCGTCAGGAACGGCCGATACCATGGAAACCATAACTACAGTAAACCTATCCATTGAAAAAATGAGAGAGGTGGTCAATAAAGAAGGAGGATGTTTTGCCTGGGGACGTTCGGCAAAACTGAGCCCTGCCGATGACATTCTTATCGCAGTGGAGAAAGCCTTGGATATTGACAGTTCTGGGCAAATGATTGCATCGGTGCTTTCAAAAAAAGCGGCCTCTGGTTCAACACATGTTGTGATTGAAATTCCTTTTGGAGAAACGGCAAAAGTGCGGACGCATGAAGAAGCATTAAAATTGCAATATTATTTCAAAGCCGTTGGCCATGCCATTAATTTAAATGTTGAGGTATTAATTACCGATGGTTCGCAACCTATCGGAAGAGGTATTGGCCCTTCATTGGAAGCAATGGATGTGATTTCAGTTTTGAGAAATGATCCGAATGCTGCAACTGATTTAAAAGAAAGATCCTTGATTATCGCAGGTGCATTATTCGAATTATCAACCAAATTCGGAAAAGGGAAAGGGTATTTGGAAGCGAAACAAATCCTAGAAAGTGGAAAAGCATACGACAAATTTAATAAAATTTGTCTGGCGCAAGGAGGATTTACAGAACCCACATTTGCCAAGCATAAAATAGAAATCAAAGCGGATAGTAGCGGAACTGTGATTTCCATTGACAATAGAAAACTCGCTAAAATTGCCAAACTTGCTGGTGCACCACATTACCCTTCGGCAGGAATTTATTTCAGTTCACCCATTGGATCCAAAGTAGAAAAAGGACAGACACTATTTACTATTTATTCCGAGTCTGAAGGGGAATTGCAATACGCGGTTGATTATTTAAAATCCATACATTCGATACTTAAAATAGCTTAGAATGAAAAAAATATTTTTTTCCTTACCTGGAAATGAAATGTTGACCCAATCATTGGCAGAAAAATGTCAAGCCGAATTGGGTAAGACAATCATACGCAAATTTCCTGATGGGGAAACGTACATCAAGATTGATTCTGATGTAAAAAACAAACTAGTGATATTGGTTTGCACCTTGAATGATCCTGACGAAAAATTATTTCCTTTATATTATTTGTCGCAAACCGCTAAAGAATTAGGCGCAAAATCTATTTGTCTCGTTTCACCTTATCTTGCTTACATGCGCCAAGACAAACGCTTTCAGCCGGGAGAAGGAATTACTTCGGACTATTTTGCCAAGCTCATTTCATCATTTGTCGATTCATTGATTACCGTAGATCCCCATCTGCACAGAAGAAGTTCATTGTCTGAGATATATACCATTCCAACCATCGTAATTCACGCTGCCGATCTCATTTCGAAATGGATTAAAGGCAATATTCTAAACCCTGTATTGGTTGGCCCAGATAGTGAAAGTGAGCAGTGGGTTTCTGAAGTGGCTCGTCTCGCCAATGCTCCTTTCATTATACTTGAAAAAAGAAGAAGAGGTGATGAAGTCGTAGAAATATCCGTTCCACATGTTGAGAAGTACAAAGAGTTTACTCCAGTTTTAGTGGATGACATTATTTCCACCGCAAAAACCATGATAGAAACCATTGACCATTTAAAAAGTGCAGGAATGAAAAAACCAGTTTGTATCGGTATTCACGGAATATTTGCCAACAATGCTTATTCAGATTTGATTAATGCGGGAGCTGAATTGGTCGTTACTTGTAACACCATTTCGCATGAATCGAACAGCATAAAAATAGATGAAGCTATTGCCGGAAGAATCAACAGTTAATAAACGTATCTGTTTTTAAGGAGGACTTCTAATTAATTTGTGTTTTTTTTATTTCTCTTTGGTTGTCTTTGTTGCTATCGTTTTATTGTTTCGAGACCATTCGCTCCACGAACCAACATACAGTTTTGGAATCTCCAATCCTGCGTAAGCCACGGCCAATAATGTGTGACAAGCTGTTACACCCGAACCGCAATGCACAATAATATTTTCAGGTTTTATGGAATTGAACGCTTTTTGGTATTTCTCTTTAAGTACCTCAGGAGATAAGTAATATCCGTTGTCATCCAAATTGGTCATAAATGGAATATTGACTGCTCCCGGAATGTGTCCCGCAACCAAATCGATAGGTTCTTTTTCTCCAATGAAACGTTCATGGTCACGAACGTCAATAACGAGGTGATTTTTGTTTTGTGACACTTTTTCAACTTCCGTCATGTCAGCTAATGGCAATTGCCAATTTTTAATTTTGTAAGGTTCAGATTTTTTAGGAACACTGATTTTAGAATTTGTCGGAAACCCCACTTTTACAGCTCCCTGAAATCCTCCATCAAGAACTTGTACTTTATTGTGTCCAACAGATTTTAGCAT
>Ga0184629_10000607_pt1 | contig 15980 bp, 14 predicted proteins | sample PLM4_32_b1_FD_133158 | JGI IMG/M metagenome (GOLD analysis project Ga0184629, IMG submission 133158) | Groundwater sediment microbial communities from an aquifer in East River, Colorado, USA - PLM4_32_b1 | ecosystem: Environmental > Terrestrial > Soil > Riparian zone | place: USA: East River... | reverse complement strand
GCACGTTCTCGCAGTGTTCGGCCCTGGGAACCCACCTCGACCCGCTCGCGGACAAGCTGCTGATGGGGGTCGTCTTCGTGTGGATTGGAACCGACGCCGGTTCCCCGCTGGTGTGGGCGCTGATCGCCCTGACCGGCGCGCGCGAAGCCGCGATCACCGCGCTGCGTTCGTACAGTTTGCGACGCCACGGACGCTTCATCCCGGCCAGCCGGCTCGGTCGCGCCAAGATGCTCGCGCAAAGCGTCGCCGGCCTCACGATCTTGTCCGTGTCTCACTTCCTGGGGCGATCGGTCCCGACCGGAATCGTCGCCCCGGCGGTGCGGGCCACGCTGGCGGTAGCGTATGCCGGGGGTATCGCGTACGTGGTGGAATGGCGGCGTGGCGGGCCCGTCGACGGCCACGAAGGCAAAGGGGCCTGCCGCCGACCAGAAGCAGACCCACTTTGCGCTACCCACATCCATGGTTAGGCTGGTAGCACACCAAAGGTAGGCGAGGCGTTCGCGGTTGTCAAGGCGACTGCCCGACGCTATCTTCCGAGTAGTGCTCACCGACTGGCTGAAACAGTTCATCGCGCTTCTGGTTTGCGCCGCCATCGTCGCGGCCGGACTCCCGCGCGGCCCGGCGCGCGCCGCAGGATCGGCGAGCCCCGGGAACGAATACTTCCTGCGCGACGCGCTCCCCGCCGTCGCCCACGCGTCGGAGCCGCCGGACTCGACCGAAGACGAATTCTTTCTCCCCAAGGAAGAAGACAACAAGAAACTCATCCGCGACATCACCGTGTTCGTCATCGTCTCGGCATTCGTCGCGTTCTTCATCATCAAGGTATTCATCGAAAAAGACGAAGATCCCCCGCCGCCGGATAACAACGGCAAGCCGATCCCGCCGTTCTGATCAACGTTCACTCACGTCGGGCGACGCCTCGCGGACCAGCGGGGTGTGGGCGACCGCCCGGCTTCCGCTGTGCAGATCCGTGATTTCCACCACCAGGCGATATCGCCCCGGCCGCAGCGCGTCGATGTCCACCGCGACGCGCTCGCTCTCGACGTGACGGCGTCCTTCGCGATGGAACGACTGTGCCACCGCGGGTTCGCCGTGCGTCAACCCCACCACCTCCGCGGCACGCCGGCCCCAGTCCAGCCACGAGGGAGACTCGTCGTCGGGCGCCGGATAGATGGCGATGCGCATGTCGTACGCGGACACGCCCTCTGCCACGTCGAGGTTGTACGTTTCGAGGTAGATGTTCACCGGCTGCCCGGCCGGGTAGCGATGGCTGACACGCGGGCGCATGCGTGCGCCGCCGCGGTCGATGGTCTCGCCGGCGGGGTCGCCGGGCAGCGGCGCCTCCGGGTCGAAGAGCAGAATGTCGCTGACCGCGAGATCGTCGCGGGCGAAACGGGAGGAGTCGGCATCCTTGCGCGCGACCGCGCGCACCGAGGCGGCCGGGTCCTCGAACGCGAACGCGACGTGGTAGCGATCGAAGGGAACCGACAGCCGGCACACTCGCTCCAGCACGCTACGTTCGCCGACGCGGCGCTCGCCAACGTTCGACGCCCACGACGTGTCGGCCATGCCGCCCTCGCGGTTCCACGCCGCGTCGAAGTAGGCGCAGCGTGTCACCATACGGTCGGCGCGGGAGGGATCCAGCGCCGCGCGGAGGCTGTCCGCGTCGACGAGCGCGGCCACGTAGATCGAACTCGACAGGTCGTCGTCGCGGAACACGGTGACGTCCGCGGATGCGGGGACCGGCACCACCCCCGTTTCCACGCTCGACACCGCCGGGCTGTGGCGCAGGAAAGGCATGAGGACGTCGGACACCTCGTAGGGGATGCGCGGGTTGCCGTTGAGAAACTCGTCGACGAACACGAACTGGTGGAACACGCCGCCCAGGGCGTATGACCAGATCTCGATCACGCCGTCGAACGCGTGGTCGCCCAGCGTGTAGTCGATCGCCATCGGCCGTCCAAACTTGACGAACACCTCGCCCCGGTCGGTCTCCCAGCCCCGTTGTTTCCCGGCGGGGTGCGAGAAGAGCATGTCGGCGAGGAACATCCGGCGCGCGTGCTCGAGCGCAAGTTCGTTTACCGGGGTGGTGGGATCGGGGTCCGCGCCCAGCCAGTACCCGCGCTGCATGGTCGCGCGCGCGTCGGCGATCGCGCCGTCATAGCGGTCGCGTTCGCTCACCGGCAGGACCGGCCCCAGGGCTGCAAAAGCGTCGCGCTCAGCGGGGCCGGCCGCGTCGAGGCCGCGGGCGAAGCGCTCCGCGCATTCCGGGTAGCGGCCCGCGTCGAAGTCGAGCAGGCCACGGAACATGTACAGCTCGAAGCAGTCCGGGTGCCGCGCGAGCTGCTGGTCGCACTCGGCGCTGGAAGTGTCGCCGAGGGTGTAGCACGCGTAGAGGTACATGAGGGCCGCGTCGACGTTGGCCGGGTCGCAGTCGACGACCGCGCGCAGTTCCCGCCGGGCAGCCGCGAGGTCGTCGAGGAATCGGTTCATCCGCTTCCAATTCAGGTAGTAGTACCGGCCGACCATGAAACGCGCGTCGCAGTCGTCTGGATTCCGGGCCAGGACCTTGCGGAAGCACGTGAGCCCGTCGCGGTAGAAGCCCTGCGCGAAGTACGTGCGCCCCAGCTCGAGCAGGACGGTGCGATCGTTACCGAAGCGGGCGCGCGCGGTCTCGAGCACGCGCTGGGAGCGCAAGCGTGCCTCGATGGTTCCGCGTTCGCGCCACAGCCGCCCCAGGAGGACGCAGGCGCGCGGGTCGGTTTGATCGTCGAGGTGGGAGTGTTCGAGCAGGCGGATGGCCGTGAGGGTATCGCCCCGCGCCAGGCAGTGCTCGGCGTCGTGGATCGCGCGGGTGTCGTGGGGCGAGGCGTGGGCATCCGCCCCGCGGCCGACGCCAGCGGTCAGCAACACCGTGACTATCATGGCCGCACGAATCCGTGTCTGCATGCCCAGTGGAACCGGGTGGGCGGCTTGCCTCCGCCTCCCAATATACGCGCGTGTCGGGCATCCGAGAAGTCCGGATGCAGCCGGAATGCAAAACGGCGCGAGAAAGCACATCGCTCTCTCGCGCCGCTCGTGCCGGGGCCCTGGCCCGTCTAGAGATTCATCGGCTGTCCGATGGGCTCGTCCTTACCCTGGAAGGACACCGTCAGCGAGGCGGAAGGCTCCGTCGTGAGCAATCTGAACCTCAGCGAATTGCCGGACTTCACCGGGTTCTCGCCCGTCCGGAAGACCACGTGGTTGCCGGACGCGACGCCCACCCAGCCTTTCGGGGCCCGGATGTCATCGAGATTTGCTCCGGAAATCGTGACGGCGAACACTTCGTCGTCCGCCGACGACACGGTGACGGCGAGGGTCGAAATGCCGTCCGCTTCGCTGGTGACGGCCTTGGTCGCCGACGGCCCGGCCGCGAAGGCGGGCGCGGCGACGACTGCGACCACCATGAGTAGAGAGAGAAGGTAAAACCGCTTCATTGTCGATCGAACTCCTTGCGATGCAATACCTGTGGATGCAACTACGGTCGATGGATCGATCACGCGACGAGTCACGCCGGATTCACCCCGGGGCTACCCGGAGAGGGCGGGCGCTTCTCGTAGTTCATTTAGTGGTGTCATTCTACCACGAAACGCCCGCTGGTGTCGAGGAGCGTGGCGTCGGGACGCCACAAAACCGGGTGCGTCTATGGGCTTGTGGGGAGGCGGTCGGGCCGCTATCATCGCGCCTCTCATCTCCCCTACCGGAAAGCGAGTGCCATGAATGCGATGCGCCGTATCCTGCTGGTGGTCATGACTGCCGTCACCCTGGCTCCGGTGGCCGCCGTGGCGGAGACCGTGCGACTGAAGGACGCCTCGAGCCTCCGTGGCCGCCTGGTGCGCGTCGACGGCGACAGCCTCACATTCAGATTGAGCGTCGGCGCCACGGTTCCGCTCTACCGGGCCCAGCTCCTCTCGATCTTGTTCGACGATTCGACAACGGTACCCGCGCCGGCGCCGGGGGCGGCGCCCGCGGAAATCATTCGCCTGCGTGACGGGTCGAGCCTCACCGGTCGCCTGGTGCGCGTCGACGGCGACAGCCTCACCGTCCATCTCGGCGTTGGCCCCACCGTCGGCCTCCACCGGTCGCAGGTGCTCGCGGTTGTTTTCTATGAGATGGCGACGCCCGCCCTGCCCGCGCCGGCGGCGGGCGAGGCCGCCGAGACCGGGTCCGGCACGATCGAAGTGGTGTTCAAGGACCGTGAGCTATCCAGCAAGATTTCGATCGAATTGAAGAAGGACTGGGATGGTCACGTGAAGGCGAATCACATCGTGGTCGAGTTCCTGGTCGACGGGGTGGTGGCCTTCACCTCCGTCGATACGACCATGGACAAGCGGATCTACAAGGGGCACGAAACCCAGCTGAAGAACGAAATCGAGCTCCCCGACTTCACGATCGCGGTACCAGCGGGGATGCGTCAGTGCAAGCTGATCGTGCGTAACCGCGGCGCCGACGAGTATCGCGAGGATTTCGACGCGGAGCCGCTGCATATGGTGCTCGCGTTCAACAATCTGGTGGTGAGCGACGGCGAGATCAGCCGCCTGGACGTGGGACTGGCGCGGGGGAAGCTGAAAATGGGGAAACCGCGCTTCTATCGCATCGAGTAGACGCGCTCGTCGCGCACCTCACCGGGGGATGGTGTCCAGCGCGGACCGAATGCGGGCACGCAGCGCGCCGTCGGAGCCCGCCGCGTCTAGCGCCATTTCGAGGTAGGATCGCGCCAGTTGCGGGTTCTCCATCTCGGCATACACCTGCCCGAGCCGGTAGAGCACCTGGGGGTTGTGGGGCGAGTGGACCAGCGCGCTCTTGAGTGCCGCTTCCGCCTCGACGAGATCGCCGCCCGCTTCGAGGGCGGCACCGAGCCCCAGATAAGCCTCGGCGTAGTCCTCCCGCCGCACCACCGCGTCGCGGTAGAGCGCGACGGCCTCCGGGTAGCGGCCCCGCGCCGCGAACGCGTCTCCCATGCATTTGCTCGCGCGGGCGTCGTGTGGCGCCCGCACCCGCGCGATCTCCAGGATGCGCTGCGCTGAATCGTAGTTCCCCAACCGCACCTGACAGTCACCGATGCCCACCATGGCCTGCACGTTGGTCGAGTCCGCCGCGTACACCTTCTGAAACTCCGGCAGCGCATCGGCGGGCATGTCGCGGGCGAGGTAAGACTCGCCGAGCCCGATGCGGCCGTACACCGAGGTGGCGTCGACGCGCAGCCCGCGCGCGAAGTAGTGCGTGCCCTCGATCGGACGGCCGGTGCGGATGTAGACCCAGCCGAGATAGAACTGGGCGGTGGCGTGGTCCGGCTTGAGCGAGATGGCCTCCAGCAGTTGTTCGGTGGCGGCCGGGTACTGTCCGGTTTCCATCAGCAGCTGGCCGTAGCCCGTGTGCGCCTCGACCAGCCCCGGGTCCTGGCGCAGCGCGTATTCGTACTCGGTGCGCGCCGGCTGCACGCGGCCCAGCGCCTTGTACGCCTCCGCGAGATTCACGTGAATGCTGACGTCGTTGGGGAGCATGGCCTGCGCGCGCTGAAACTCCGCGAGCGCGCGCTCAGGCTGTCCGCTGCCCAGCAGCGCCACCCCGAGGTTGACGTGCGCGTCCGGGTCGGAAGACCGCTTCGCCACCGAGCTCTCGAAGCGCTCCAGCGCCGCGGCGGTGTCGCCGCGCTCGAGGGCGTCGACGCCGAGGTTGTAGTCGTCGAGCGCGGAATCGGGGCATCCCAGCGCCATCGCCAGCACGGCGAGCGCGAGCAGGGTCGAGTAAGGGAAAAAGCGCTGCATGGTATGGCGGCGGACGCGAGCGCGCGGATGATAGCGAACCCGGTCCGCGCGTGTCAAAGGAGAGTGCGAAAAAGCGTCAGCGCGGCAGGGGGGGCTGGGGGAAGGCGGTGGCGAGCGAGCACAGCTTGACACTGCGCGTCGATGCATGGATCACGAATATCTTCTCGTTGTTGCTCGACGGGTCGCCGGGGAACACGAAGAAACCGAAGCCCTGGGGCGAATAGTTGAGCGTGTACCCGAACAGGATCTCGCCGTCGGTAAACTCCACCATGACCTTCTTGCCGTTGTTCTGGCGCGAAAAGAAGCCCTTGCGCTCGTCGTACTCGGGATTGCCGTTGAAATCGCGCACGAAGAACAGTGCCTTGAGCGACGCGAGGCCGATGTCGTGGGTGAAGGGCCCGTCGTTGAGGTGGAAATGGGACCGCGCCGGCGAAAAGTCAATGGTGGTGCCACGGGCGATGGTGCCGTCGCGGAAGCGTACCACTACCCGGTTTTCCAGTTTCGGTGCCATACGCACCGGAGAATGCAATGCGCGTACCACCGCCGGTACGGGGGGGGCGAGGGCGGAAGCGGGTTGCGCGCAGGTCGCAGCTCGTTCCCGGGATTACCGGTTGGGCGTTGCGGTGGTGCGGCCCGGGGCCCGCGTCGGCGCCCGGCTGCGGAAGATTCCGCGCCGGGGTGGGAAAGAATCGCCAGCCACGGGCGCCCGACTACGACGGACCCGCGGTCCGGCGCAGGTTCCGCAGCAGCGGTTCGAAGAGGTCGATTGGCACCGGAAATATGATGGTCGAGTTCTTTTCCACCGCGACTTCGGTCAACGTCTGCAGGAACCGGAGCTGGAGCGACGCCGAGTTCTGCGAGAGCACATCGGCCGCCTCGCGGAGCTTGGCCGCCGCCTGGAACTCGCCGTCCGCGTGGATGACTTTGGAGCGGCGCTCGCGCTCGGCCTCGGCCTGCTTCGCAATCGCGCGCTGCATCTCGACGGGCAGGTCGACGTGTTTCACTTCGACCATGGACACCTTGACGCCCCATGCGTCGGTCTGCTCGTCGATGATGCGCTGGAGGCGCTGGTTGATGACTTCCCGCTCGGAGAGCAGCTGGTCGAGTTCGAACTGTCCCACCACCGAACGCAGCGTAGTCTGCGCGAGCTGGGTGGTCGCGTAGAGGTAATCCTCCACCTCCGTGATCGCCCGCGCGGGGTTCATCACGCGAAAGTAGACCACCGCGTTGACTTTCACCGACACGTTGTCCTTGGTAATGACGTCCTGCGGCGCCACGTCCATGGTCACCACCCGCAGGGTCACCTTCACCATCTTGTCGACGATCGGGACCAACAGCACCAGGCCGGGCCCGCGCGCGCCCGCGAGCCGGCCGAGGCGAAACACAACGCCGCGCTCGTACTCGCGCAGGATTCGAATCGCGCTGGCGATCAGCATGAACGCGATCAAGGCGATGGCGATGAAGGAAAGTTGCATGGGGGCCTCCTTGCCGAACGTTAGGTCTTTTGTCGTACGCTCACGCGCATGCCGTCGACCCCGACGACCACGACCGGTGTCCCGGCCGCGATGGGGTCGTCGCTGCGCGCGTTCCAGAATTCGCCGTGTACGAACACCGAACCCTCTTCGTGCACGGCCGTCTTGGCGACGCCCGCCTCTCCCACCAGTCCCTCGTTCCCGGTGGTGACCCGGCGCCGCTGGGCGCGCACGCCCATCCCCACCGCGAACAGGAAAAACAGCGCGGTAAACGCCACCGCCGGGATGATGACCGAGAGCGACACGCGCATGAATGGGAGCGGGGAATCGATGAGCATGATGGAACCGACCAGCATGGCGACGACTCCGCCGATGGTGAGGGCGCCGTGCGAGGCGATTTTCACCTCGAGGACGAAAAGCACGATCGCGATCGCGATCAGCGCCAGCCCCGTCCAGTTGATCGGCAACATCTGCAGCGCGAAGGTCGCGGTCAGCAGCGCGATCGCGCCGACGACGCCCGGGAGAATGGCCCCCGGATTCTGCAGCTCAAAGAAGATGCCGAAAATGCCGGCGAGCAGGAGCAGGTAGGCGATGTTCGGCTCCGAGATCCGCGCGAGGAACTGCTCACGGAACGAGGGCGGCGCGTCCACGACCCGAGCGCCCGCCGTGTGCAGCGTGACCGCGCCCGAATCGGTCTCGACGACGCGGCCGTCCAGGCCGCGCAGCAGGTGGTCGAGGTCGGGCGCGACCAGGTCGATGACCCGCTCCGCGAGTGCCTCTTCCGCGGTCGACGAAATGCTCTCGCGCACCACGCGCTCCGCCCACTCCACGTTGCGCCCTCGGCGCGCGGCGATGCTGCGGGCATACGCGGCGGCGTCGTTGGTGACCTTCTCCTCCATGATGTGGTCGGCGGCATCGTCGGGGTGACCGGTCGGGCCGATCGACACCGGGTGGGCGGCGCCCATATTGGTCCCGGGCGCCATCGCGGACACGTGCGCCGCCAACGCGATCAAAGCACCCGCGCTGGCGGCATGGGCTCCACCGGGGTAGACGTACGTGGCGACCGGTACGGGGCTTGCAAGAATCGCCTGGATGACGTCCCGCATGGCGGCGGAAAGGCCACCGGGCGTGTCCATGCGCAGGACGACGCAGACGGCGCCCTGCGCGTGTGCGTCGCGGAGCAGGCGCTCTACATAGAGTGCGGTGGCGGGACCGATGGCCCCGTCGATTTTGCCGACCAGAACGCTCGGTGCCGCAGCCGGCACCGGCGTTGGATTCGCCTGGGCGGTCGCGCGCGGCACCAGCAGCGCGGCGCCGATGGCGAGCCCGAGCGCGGGGGCGAGGATTCTGGGTGCGGGAGTGCGCATGTTCGATGCGCCGATGCGACCGCGGCATGTGCCGCGGTCGTCGTCGCCAGCTCGTGCACATGGTAGCGCAGCGGTGGGGGCGCGAGAAGGACAAACCCCGCTGCGAATTGGGTTTGATCGCGGGCGAGCCCGAATGGTAGCCTTTTGGGCAGCTTCGTTGCCTCACAACGCTAGGGGTGAGTTCGTTCGAACACGTTCTATTGCTCAACGCTTCGTTTGAGCCGCTAAACGTAATCGGCTGGCAGCGCGCGATCAAACTGGTCGTGCTGGAGAAAGCCGAGATAGTCGAAGCGACCGACCGCCACGTGCGGTCCGTGTCCCGGCACGTGCCGGTTCCATCGGTCGTGCGGCTCACCTGTTTCGTGCGTTTTCGCCGCCGCGAGGCGAAGTTTTCCCGCCGCAATATCTACTCACGCGATGACCACCGTTGCCAGTATTGCGGCGAGCGACTCACCCCCGGCGACCTGACCTGCGACCACGTGATCCCACGCTCGCGCGGCGGCCAGACCGAGTGGGCCAACATCGTGACGTGCTGTGTTCCTTGCAATCGGCGTAAGGGCGGGCGTACTCCGTCGGAGGCGGGATTGCGTCTGGTCCGGTCGCCGGGGCAGCCCACGTGGCTGTGGGGCGTGCAGAACCGCTTCGTGAACCGCCGACCGCCGAAAGCCTGGCAGATCTACCTCTACATCGACCGGGAGCTTGAAGGGGTTTCCTGACGCCGCACCGCCCACGCGGGCCGCGCCGGGAAGAGAGAGCTTGGTGCCGGAGGTCGGAATCGAACCGACATGGAGTCGCCTCCGGGGGATTTTGAGTCCCCTGCGTCTACCAGTTCCACCACTCCGGCACCACGGGGATATTGTCATTATCTACCGCAACGGCAGGCGGTTGTCCAGACATTCCCCTTGACGGAGCGGGCCGGTCTGATAAGGTTGATCCGGCATGGGGTTGTAGCTCAGCTGGGAGAGCACTTGACTGGCAGTCAAGAGGTCACGGGTTCGATCCCCGTCAACTCCACCATCTTTCACTCCTCCCACCCGATTGTCGACGAACCTCTGCATTTTCGAAGACAAGAAGTTCTCGAACTTCTTGCCGCTCTCGTTGAGCCAGCCCGTTTTCGACCTGCGTGTCGGGTACGGGACTCTGCGGACGCGGCTGGTCGATGCCCTGCCACGCCACCGCCTGTCGCTCATCTGCCGCGACTACCTCGCCGACGTGGCGAGGATCTCGTCGCCGGCGTCGGTCAACGAGACCCCGTCGGGGAGCACGCTGTTCCTGAACGGCCGTCTGCTCTGCTTCGGTGACGAGCACGCCCGCCTGCTGAAACAGCTCGACGATGACACCGTCGCGGTCAAGGGCGGCTACATTGTCGCCGCGCGCCTGAACCGCGCGGCGGCGGTGGAGGTGGCTGCCTATCTGCGCAAGCGCGTCAGCGACGACGCGGTCGAGCAGATGTGCGCCGCATTACGCGCGCAGGCGACGGGGACGGTGGAACCGACGCGCCGCCGCAAGACGGCGTCGCGCGCGTCGAACGCGGCGCAGGGCACCTACGAAGACGTCCACGCGATCGGCCAGGACGACGTGGAAGAGAAGCTCCCGCTGGAGCTGGAGCGCGTGCTCGACGCGCGCAGCGTGCGGCGGGTCGAGTGGCCCGAAGCGCGGCTGGTCTCGTTCCCATGGCAGCTCATCGAGTTCAACGGCGCGGCGATCGCGGATGATTTCACGCGCATGCCGTTTCGCGGCCAGGCCGAGGACTGTGTGGTCTATCCGGGCGTTCACGTCGTCGAGGCGGAAAACGTGGTGATCGGAGAGAAGGCGGTGATACGGGCCGGCGTCGTTCTCGACGCGTCCGGCGGTCCGATCGTCGTCGGCGACCGGGCGGTGGTCATGCCCAACGCCTGCGTCGTGGGCCCCGCGAGCATCGGCCCCGATTCGATCGTCAAGGCGGGAGCCAAGATTCTGGAAGGGACCTCGATCGGCCCGGTGTGCAAGGTCGGCGGCGAGGTCGAGGAGACCATCCTTGGGGCCTATTCGAACAAACAGCACGACGGGTTCATCGGCAACTCCTACCTGGGCGAATGGGTGAACATCGGTGCGGCGTCGAACAACAGCGATCTCAAGAACAATTACAGCCCAGTTCGCATGTGGTGCGCGGGGAGCATGCGCGAGACCGGGCGCCAGTTCCTGGGGCTCTTGATGGGCGATCACACCAAGACCGGGATCAACACGCTGTTCAACACCGGCACGGTGGTCGGGTTCAACTGCAACATCTTCTCGAGCGAAATGCCCGCGAAGTTCGTCCCCAGCTTCTCGTGGGGACACGGCGAGCACATGACTGCCTACGACGTCGACAAGGCGATGAACACGGCGGCGGTGGTGATGGAGCGCCGGCGCGTCAAGTTTACCGCGGCGCACCAGCAGCTGTTCCGCAGAATTCACGAAATGAGCGAGCACGCCGCCCGCAACCTCTAAGGATCTTCCGCCCCTCGCCGGGAATCCCGACGCCGCACACGCCGCGCGGCGCCCTCGCCATCCACTCGTCACCGCCATGAGACGCCGCGTTGCGACTGGCGAGGCGCGCTGACCCGAACCCCGGTGTACGCCGATCTCGTTACAACGAATCGAACTCCGCCTTTGTGACTCCAAGCGGCTGCGCCGCGTCCCGCAGCGGCGCAGCAACGACCAATTTCACGCGAAACCAACCGCGACTCGCAACCGCTTGCGCCGCTTGGAGGTGGCCGGGTGGCCCGCGTGTCGCCGCAGCGCGCGAGGGCGTGGCACATGCCTTGATAGGTCCAGGGTGAAAAGGCCGCTGCTTCGCCCGTGTCTTGCTTCGGCGTGGGCCCATTCCCTCAAGGACATTGCGTTTCCCGAGACCAGGCACACGGCGCGGCGGCGCCTTTTCGTTTTACCCCAGATCCAGGACCCGTCGCTCCCACCCGCACACACTCCCACGCCCGAGCGCCCAGGGAATCGAGCCCGTCGGCCTGTAAGGTCTTATTTGACAGAGGTTCTGTGGTGTGTTAGGTTCGGCGCCGATCTCGATGCCGGTGTTCGACTCGAGGGCTCCGTCGTCCAGGCGGCGACGGCAGCACCACGGGATCGGTCCGGTGGTTCGCGTCGCGTTTGCGACGCAACCCGTTGTTGTCAACTGGGAGAGAACCATGACAAAAGCAGACTTGGTCGAGGACATCTCGAGGGTCACCGGGCTCAACAAGAAGGACACGAGCATCATTGTCAATGAGGTGATCAACAATATTTGCCGCGCGCTGGCCGAGGGCGACAAGGTCGAGCTGCGCGGTTTCGGGAGTTTCAAGGTGAAGGAGCGCCGGGCCCGGCAAGCACGTAACCCGCGCACCGGCGCCGGGGTTCAGGTGCCCGCGAAGTTGGTGCCGTTCTTCAAGGCGTCCAACGAACTCAAGGCGCGTGTCAACGATTCCACCGTCTGAACGCGAAGAAAGGGAGCATTCGGGAATGCCTTGCGGACGCAAACGTAAACGACAGAAGATCAGGACTCACAAGCGTAAGAAACGCCTGCGCAAGAACCGCCACAAGAAGAGACTGCGGTAGTCGACGGGCGGCGGTCGGTGAATCCGGCCGCCGCCTTCGTTTGAACTCGAAGCGCGGTATTCATCCGCAGGAGGTCAAAGAGGTCGATGACACGAGTCGAACGACGCTCCGCCGCCCGGTTGCCGGCGCGGCTGGCTATGGAGATCACGCTGGGTGCAGACCGCGCGCGCGCGGAGAGCCTCAATGTGAGCGCGAACGGCGTGTATTTTTCATCCAAGGCCTACATTCCGCTCCTCACGCGTCTGCGCATCACGCTCGAGCTCCCGGATGAGCCTGGTTCGACGGCGCGGGTGGCGTGCGATGGGGTGGTGGTGCGTACGGAGCCGGAGGTGGAAACGGCGTCGGCAAGCGAGTACGAGGTCGCCTGCTACTTCACGGACATGTCCGACACCGACCGGGACCGCCTCGAGTCCTATATCCTCCGCCACGTACCGTTTTGAAATTGAGACGGTTGTCTCGAGAGGTGGCCGCCCCCGGGGGGGGCGGCCACTTTTTGTTTGCCCGCCTTTTTGACCCTGTGGTAAGCCTGTTACCACGCAGGCCACTCCGTTGAAAAAAAGAACCCCAAAATCGCCCCGCACCGGTGCCCCGGCACGCGCGGCCCGCGTGGTGTCGCCCGTCGTCGCCGGCGCCGCCGCACCCGGGCAGGTCCGGGCCGAAGCGAAGCGCGCGGGTGGCGCGCGCGTCCCGGACGCATCGCGGGCGGGGCTCGAGCGCGTGGCTGCGCAGCTCAAAACGCTCTACCAGATGGGGCGCGACCTCGGGGACGACGAAAACTGGAGCGACGCACTCGACCGATTCCTGATGGCGCTGGTGACCTTCATGGGGGCGAGCGGGTCCGCGCTACTCCTGTTCAGCGACCGCGAGCGCTCGCTATCGGTGCGCGCCGTGTTCCATGTCGACGACGAGCTGGTAGCGCGCGCGATGGCGACCATCCGCGAGGGCTGGCACCAGCACGCACGCCGCGCGGAGATCCACAGTCTCGAGAGTTATGGCGAGCCCCGCGCGACCTCGTGCCTGGAACGCACCACCCGCTGGAGCGTCACCGTGATCCCGCTGCGGCACCGCGGACGCGCGCTCGGGTTCCTGGTGCTCGACAAGGTGTACCGGAGCGCGCCCGATTTCCAGCGCGACTATCATTTCCTGAGCGCGTTGCAGACGATTTTCGGCGAAGAAATCGCGAACGCATCCTACATCAGCGACCTTCGTCAGCTGAGCCGCTTCAACCAGAAAGTCCTCGACAACATCCGCAGCGGCGTTGTCACCACCGACCTGGAGGGCAACATCCGCTATTCGAACTCGTGGGCGAGCGACATGTGCCCGCGGCTGCGGTCGGTCTCGCGCACGACCATTGCGTTCGACGACCTCTTCCACGGCTCGCTCCAGCCCGGTCTATTTCGGCGCTTCCGGGACGCGCCGGGGGACAGCGACGTGGTCGAAGTGGACTGCCACGGCGGGCGGGCGCTGCCGTTTCCCGCCCGGCTCCGGCTCGCCAAGATGCACGACGACCACCTCAACGGCACGGTCGTGATCGCGATCTTCGACGATCTTTCCGAACACAAGCGCATGGAAGAGGCGATTCGGCGCAACGATCGCCTGCGCTCGCTGGGGCAGTTGTCGGCGGGCGTCGCGCACGAGATTCGAAACCCGCTGGCGGGGATTGCAACCACCGCCGAGGTACTCGCCTCGAAACTCCGCGGCGACGAAGAGAAGACCAAGTACGTCAACGTCATGCTCGACGAGGTGAGTCGGCTCGACGGCATCGTGCGCAACCTGCTTGCGTTCGCGCGCCCGCCCAAACCGCAGCTCGCCCCTTGCCTGGTCGGCGAGATCGTGGAGCGGGTGCGCGTGCTGCTCGCGGATCAGGCACGGGCGCGCAGCGTGGCGGTGGAGGTCGAGGCCGGCGGCGCCGCGCGCTGCCTCGCCGACGCGTCGCAGCTCACGCAGGTATTGCTGAACCTGGCGCTGAACGCCGTGCAGGCGTGTGGCGCCGGGGACCGGGTGTCGATCGGGGCACGGCGTGAAGCCGACGCGGGCCGGGAGTGGGTGTCGATCGAGGTGTCCGACACCGGCGCCGGGGTCCCGAGCGAGGTCCGCGAAAGCCTGTTCGAACCGTTCGTCACCACCAAGACGCAGGGAACCGGGCTGGGGCTCGCGATCACGCGCCAGATCGTCGAGGACCACCGGGGGACGATCGCGTGCACGTTCCTCGATCGCGGGACCACATTCACCGTCCGCCTGCCGGCGTACGCGGAGGTCGGCGCCGGGGCGCGTTAGCCCGGGGACCGACACCAAGGGCATCAACCCGAAGGAGTGATTCATGCCGAAGACGATTCTCATCATCGACGACGAGAAGAACATTCGCTGGTCGCTGGCGGAGGCGCTCAATGCCAGCGGCTACGAAACGGTCGACGCGGACGGGGCGGCCGCCGGCATCGCCCGCTTCCGCGAAGCCACCCCGGATCTGGTGCTGCTCGACATGAAGCTGCCCGACGGATCCGGGCTGGACGTACTCAAGTCGGTAAAGAGCGAGGACCCCGGGGTTCCCGTGATCATGATGACCGCGTATGCGGAGGTGGAGACCGCGGTGGAGGCGATGAAGAACGGCGCGTACGACTTCGTCGCCAAGCCCTATTCGCTGGAGAAGCTCCGCGTCGCGATTTCCAACGCGCTGGAGAACGAGCGGCTGCGCACCGAAATCGCGTACCTGCGCTCGGGCACCACCGGCAGCACCGTCTTCAAGTCTTTCATCGGCCGCAGCCCGGCCATGCTGGAGATCTTCGACAAGATCCGCAAGATCGGGCAGAGCAAGGCCAACACGATTCTGATCACCGGCGAGAGCGGGTCGGGGAAGGAACTCGTCGCGCGCGCGATTCACTCCTGCAGCCACGACGACGCCCGCCCGTTCATGGAAATAAATTGCGCGTCGGTTCCGGAGACGTTGCTCGAGAGCGAACTGTTCGGCTATGAGAAGGGCGCATTCACGGATGCCAAGACCCGGAAGAAAGGTCTGGTCGAGCTCGCGGAGGGCGGAACGCTGTTCCTGGACGAGATCGGCGAGATGGGAATCACGCTCCAGTCGCGCCTCCTGCGGGTGCTCGAGAACAAGACCTTTCGCCGCGTCGGCGGCGTCAAGGATCTGACCGTGAACACGCGGATCGTGTCGGCGACCAACCGCGAACTCGGCCAGGCCATCAAGGACAAGCTCTTTCGAGAGGACTTGTATTACCGTCTCAAGGTCATTCCGCTCCACATTCCACCCCTGCGCGAGCGGCGCGAGGATGTTCCGCTGCTCGTCAATTATTTCGTCGAGCGCTTCAACCGCGAACTGGGCAAGCAGGTGGCGCCGCCGGAGCCGGTCGTGATGGACTACCTCGTGCGCTACGACTGGCCCGGCAACGTGCGCGAAATGCGCAACGTGATCGAACGGGCGATGCTGCTCGAGGCCCAGGACGAGTTGCTGGTGTCGCACCTCCCGAGCGAGATCCGCGGTCACGCGGGCGGTGACATCCCGACCGTGCGGTCGTCCGCGGTGGTGGTCGAATCGTTCTTCCCGATGACGCTGCGCGACGTGGAGCGGGTCCAGATCGAGCGAACCCTCGAGCAGACCCACGGCAACAAGTCGCGCGCGGCCGCGATCCTCGGCATCTCTCGGCAGACGTTGCGCGAGAAGCTCAAGACGTTCCACGGCGACGAGGCGACGGTCGGACCTTAGTTGTCATCGAACACCGCGGGTCCTGTCACCAGCCCACCCCGGCGTGCTCGCT
>Ga0184629_10000606_pt1 | contig 15987 bp, 12 predicted proteins | sample PLM4_32_b1_FD_133158 | JGI IMG/M metagenome (GOLD analysis project Ga0184629, IMG submission 133158) | Groundwater sediment microbial communities from an aquifer in East River, Colorado, USA - PLM4_32_b1 | ecosystem: Environmental > Terrestrial > Soil > Riparian zone | place: USA: East River... | reverse complement strand
GGATATGTCTGGTCGGATTGTGCGGGTGAAGCACCAAACTGTCCAATTCCGTTCGACTGAAATGAAATACGCGAGCCTCACGGTGATCGATCCAGATAACGGCATGATAATGGGCGGCCATTGTCGTCCTCTCTAACATCCAACTCTCTTACCAGTGATTGCGTTATGCCGGTTGGAGCACAATTTAGTCAGCTTATCGCATGTGCTCCCACAATTCGCGTTCCTCCTCGAAACGACCCTCCTCGATGGCCTTGAAGTCGCCGCGCGAGATCATGCCCACGACATTGGAATTCTCCACGAGGGGTATGTGCCTAAATCCGCCGTCCCACATCAACCGAAGGGCATCGATCGCGGTCATTTTTTGCGACATGGTCGTTGGGTTTGGCGTCATTACGTTGCCGAGTTTGGTCTTGGTTGGGCTCTTGCCCATGGCCAACACGCGAGCGACTGCATCACGCCCAGTGAAGATGCCAAGCAGACGTCCATCGTCGTCGGCAACGAGCACGGCACCCGCGCGATGATCGCGCATTTGCCTGCAAGCATCCCTTACTGAACACGAGGGTGCTAACATCAGGGGACGCTGGTTGCAGATGATGTCGGAAAGCTGACGCAATCGCATTCTCCATAGCTGGGTGCGAATGCTAAGAGTAAATGCTGCGTCACGTGCAGCATTGATCCATCGCAAAGTGAGCCGATGTGACGTGCGTGGGCTGCCGCTGTCTAAATGTTGGAGGAAAGGTCCCTTCGGAAAAGGAAAAAGCCCGGCGGGGGTAGAGCCGGGCTTCCTTACGAACCGACACGCTGGAAGCCGTGGCCGGCCGCGGCTACTTCAGCGGCGAAGAAATCCTGGCCTGCGAGAAATGGGCATCACGGTCACGCTGCCAAAGCCAATGACCTCAGGCGCCATGGCTTGAGGCCGTCTGAATCTGGCCCTTTGCGGTCATTAAGCGCTCTTTGGGCTGTTGGTCGACAGATAGGATCACCGAGCAGCATGTCACCGTCTTACTCGGGCTTTTGCGGTTCTTCCGCTCGGAAGAACCACGCCTTCGCCGCCTCGGTCGCTACAATGTAGCCAACGACAATAGCGACGGTGGCGCCGACTTGGAGCGCAGAAAGCGGCACAAAGCCGAACACTGAACTCAGGCTTCCGAGGAAGGGGATTGTGAACGTGGCGATGACAACCGCGATCGTCGACCACAGCAACAGAGGACTGGGACTGCTCCGGTAAGCGGGTCGGTGAGTCCGCAATACAAGCACGACGGCCAGCTCGGTCAAGAGCGAGATCATGAACCACGACGTCTGAAAGATCGCCTCTGTGGCGTGGAACACCAGTAGCAGCGCGGCGAATGTCAGCAGATCGAAAACCGAGCTGATCAGGCCAAAAACAATCATGAAACGCTGAATGTCCCTGACGCTCCAGCGCTGGGGACGTGCGAGCCTGTCTGGATCGACGTTGTCAGTCGAGATTGCGATCGACGGCACGTCGGAGAGAAAATTGTTCAGCAGGATCTGCTTGGCGAAAAGCGGCAAGTAGGGCAGCAGTGGCGTCGCCAGTGCCATGCTGACCATGTTTCCGAAATTGGCGCTGGTCGTTATCGAGATGTATTTCAGCGTGTTGACAAAGGTCCGCCGCCCGTCCTCGACGCCCGCGCGCAGGACGTCGAGATCGCGGCTCAGCAGGATAATGTCGGCGCTCTCGCGGGCAACATCGACGCAGCCTTCGACCGAGATGCCGACATCGGCTGCATGCAGGGCCGGCGCATCGTTGATGCCGTCGCCGAGATAGCCGACGGCGTGTCCTGTGCGCTGCAAGGCGCGGACGATCCTCTCCTTCTGCTGCGGATCGATCTCGACAAAGAGATTCGTGCGCGGCGCGAGATGCCACAAGGCCTCGTCGTTGAGTGCCGCAAGCTCCTCGCCGGTGAGCATAAAGGCCCGATCAAGGCCGACCGCTTCAGCCAGATGCGCTGTCACATAGCGATTGTCGCCGCTGATCACCTTGATACGGATACCGAGGCGGGCAAGGTCGTGGATCGTCACCTTGGCTTCGGCCTTGGGCGGGTCGTAAAAGACGAGAGAACCGCGAAACGTAAGGTCCTGCTCGTCGTCTCGGCTGTAGCTTTCCTTGGCTGCGACCTTTCGGGTCGCGATCGCCAAGACGCGATAGCCCTCCGCGCTCTTGGCTTGGAAGGCCTGTTCCAGTTCCGCGCGCCGTTTGACATCCAGCGGAACATCGGCGCCGCCGTCATCCATCGACGAGCAGATGCCGAGCACGTTCGCGAACGCGCCTTTGGTGACGATTAGGTGCTGCGACGGAGCACCGTCTTCCGAGACGACAATCGTCAGCCGCCTGCGGATGAAGTCGTAGGGAATCTCATCGATCTTGGAGAGGCCGCGCGTTGTCAGCCCGGCGGCTTCTCCGGCGGCCACGATGGCGGAGTCGAGTGGGTTTTCGATGCCGGACTCGAATGCAGCATTGAGAAACGCGAGACGGCGAATTTCATCCGAAAGGTGATTTTCTGGATCCAGCGTCTCGTGCAGAACGATGGTCCCCTCGGTCAGCGTGCCGGTCTTGTCGGTGCAGAGGACATCCATGCTGCCGAGGTTCTCGATCGCATCGAGCCGGCGCACGATCACGCCGCGTTTGCTCATGGCCCGGGCGCCGGCCGAAAGGGTCACGCTGATGATCGCCGGCAGCAGTTCGGGTGATAGTCCGACTGCGAGCGCCACGGCAAACAACAGGGACTCGATCGCCGGCCGGTCGAGAAGCAGATTCATCGTCAGAACGAAGAAGACGATAATGACCATCACCCTTACGAGGAGATAGCCGAACTGCCGCACGCCGCGGCCAAACTCGGTCTCGGGCGGGCGCGCCCTCAACCGTGCTGCAATCGCTCCGAATTCGGTCCGGTGGCCGGTCTTGACCGCGAGAACCTTCGCGTTCCCGCTGCGCACGGAGGCGCCGAGAAAGACGGCGTTGGTCCTCGCAGAAATCGGCGCGTCCGGCCGGACGATCCCCGGCTGTTTTTCAACCGGGAACGACTCGCCCGTCATGCTCGCTTCACTGACGAGAAAGTCTCGCGCTTCGATGATGAGTCCGTCGGCAGGAATCAGATTGCCCGCCGCCAGGAGAATCAAGTCACCAGGCACGATCGCGCTGACAGGCACCGTCTGCTCGACGCCGTCCCGTATCAGGCGAGCGGTCAGCGCGAGCCGTTGCCTCAGTTCCTGCACCGCGGTCGATGCCCGGTATTCCTGGAAGAAGCTGAGAAGCGAACTGCCGAGGACGATCGCCAGGATGATGGCGGCGTCCACCCATTCTCGAAGCACGAGCGAGATCCCGGCGGCGAACACGAGAATGAGGACGAGCGGACTCTCGAACTGTCGCAACAGCAGACGAAAGGCGCTCAGCCGGGAGGAGTCCTCGACGCTGTTGGCACCAACTTCGACAAGCAGCGCTGCAGCGCGCTCAGATGACAGCCCCCGCGGCCCAGACCCAAAGGTCGTTGCCAGTGCTGAAGCATCGTGGCTCCAATATGGAAGGTCACCGCCCGCCAGCTCATTCACAGTTCCAATCTCCAACCCGCATAACGCACTGTTAAGCAAATGCCGCCAACTTCGCTTGAGGCGGAGGGGCTTCAACTGCACAATATTCGAGTCATCGCTGGCGTCACCACCGGTAACTTCAGTGAACGAACATCAGAGTCGGAAAGCTGAATAATCGCGAACACCGGTACGTCCGGCGATGGCGAAGCCGGACATCCTTGGCAGCTTAGATGCGCGCTGGATATCGCCCAAAACCTTCCATTGATCACAAGGTGGCTCAATTGCAGATGGTACCGCTCGGCAATCGATGCCATTGGCGCTTAACCAGCCCAAGACCGTTTAGGGGAGCACACACCTTCTGTTGGGAGCGTTCGTTGATTCAAGTCAAGTACCCCCAGCCAATTTGTTGGAAAGCTTGGTCGCGCGCGTAGAAGGTTGATGAACATGAAAGTAGGCTTGATCGGTCGCGTCGCTTGTGTGGTGGCCGTATCCCTCACAGTGGCGATGAGCAATGGGCAAGCGGGTTCTCCCGCCAGCTACATGTACATTCTGATGGTGAATATGATCGGCCCTGCCGCCGATGTCTTATACAAAACAGCGGCGACACCAGTGTTGAGCGACCAGGACTGGGACCGCATCAAGCAGATGGCCACGAGGCTCAGCGAGTCCGCACAGGCGGTGTCGGCGGGCGGCACGACCTCCGCGGATATCGAACGTGAAGGGTCCAGCGAGTGGAAGAGCTGGGCCGGCAAATTCGCGGATACAGTGTCGCTAGCAGTCAACGCCGCGGAGCGCAGAGACCAGGCAGCTCTGGTCGCAGCAACCGATGATCTCGAGGAAGTCTGTAAGGGCTGCCATATGGGATTCCCGCAAGCTGCCCAGTAGCCGAAGATCGATGAGAGCAAGCGGCAACTAAGCCAATGCGCGAGATGCAGCTACAGGTCCCCGGTGCGGCGCTGACAATGGCTGAAGCGCCTTCAACGGATCTCGGCCTCCGCCAAGTGCGCGTCGCAGTATCGGCTTGCGGTGTGTGCCGTACCGATCTCCACGTCGTCGATGGCGACTTGCCGAACCCGAAACTCCCACTCGTGCCGGGCCATGAGATCGTCGGGCGGGTTATCGCGGCGGCGTCTGACGTCGAACGTGTGAAGATCGGAGACCGCGTTGGCATTCCGTGGCTGGGGTGGACATGTGGCCGGTGTGAATATTGTCGGCAGGGTCGCGAGAATCTGTGCCCGAATGCGCGCTTCACCGGCTACACGCTCGATGGCGGGTTCGCACAGGAAGCTATCGCGGATGCCGATTACGTCGTTCCGTTGCCGGACTCGTATTCTGACGAAGCCGTAGCGCCGTTGTTGTGTGCCGGACTGATCGGTTGGCGGGCGCTCAAGGCCGCCAAGTCTCCGCAGCGACTGGGCCTTTACGGCTTCGGCGCGGCCGCACACATCGTTGCGCAGGTGGCACAGCATCGAAAGCAAGAGATTTATGCGTTTGTGCGTCCAGGCGATCAGACCGCCGAACGCTTTGCATATGAGATGGGTGCTCGGTGGGCAGGTCCCTCTAATGGCCCTGCGCCGGTTGAGCTCGACGCGGCGATCATCTTCGCACCCGTTGGAGATCTTGTTCCGCAGGCACTGCAGGTGATTCGACCAGGAGGGATCGTGGTGTGCGGTGGCATCCACATGAGCGACATCCCGCAATTTCCCTATGCCCTTCTCTGGGGCGAGCGCACGCTCCGCTCCGTCGCCAATTTGACACGAGCCGATGCGACGGAATTCGTTGCTTTTGCCTCGCAACACCTCATCCGCACGACCACAAAGCGCTACGCGCTGGAGGACGCCAACCTTGCCCTTGCGGACCTGCGCGATGGCAGGCTGACGGGAGCGGCTGTCCTGATCCCCTAGCGTGCCGACACATGACTACAAGGTCGGTGCGAACGGGCGCTGCATGCACAAATGATTATTCACAGCACGAACACCAGGGACGTTCTCTGCCGCGATCCGAATTGCTTCCCGCTCTACTTCAGACCGACAGATTCCCCAGATATCGACAGTGCCGCCGTTGACGGTGAAGTTGAGCTGCCACGTGTCCGACCACGGCTCTTCTTTCAGATGCGACAAGAGTTCTTTGCGGATCGCCGAATCTTGCAACGGCATTTCCAGTTTGTCGCGAGCGGTTGCAAGCGCCTGGACAACATTGGCTCTGCTAACGATACCAACAAGTCGGTTGTCGGCGAGAACCGGCACTCGCTTGATCGAATGTTTCTCCAGTGTCTCCGCTATGTCATTTATCGGTGTATCGATTGTTACGGTGATCACGCGCTTAGTCATGACATCAGCCACCCTTCGCGCGCGGGCTTTGACATATTCGGCCGCTAGATCCTCATCTCCTGTCAGGAGACGAAGCCAAGACGATCGATTGCGCTCAGTTTCTATCTCGACCCGGCGTAGCAAGTCGCCTTCAGTTATGATCCCAACGATGTTCGCGGCGTCATCGACAACAGGGGCACCGCTGATGCGATGCTGAATGAAGGTCCTAGCAGCATCGCGAACGGATGATGTGGGGTGCACCGTTACTACCGGCGAAACCATGATGTCTCCGGCTCTCATCTCGGTCTCCAATCGTGTTTATGCGTTTCCAGTCAGTGAACGAGCAACACCGGCAGGGACGCATCCTCAAGGATCCCTTCAGTGAAACCGCCAAAGACAACTTCACTCAGACGACTGCGGCCGTAAGCGCCTGCGACCAGAAGATCGGCGTCTGCATCTCGAGCAGTCTCCAGTACCGAGTCATACGCGCTTCGGCTTTTGGGCTCGACGAGGAGCGCCTCGCATTCCAAGCCGTGCCATTGAAGGTGAGAGACAACGCCCGTCTGGTCAGAGCGCGACTCTTTATCCTCGTTTGCTGTCACGACTAGGATTTTCTTTGCTTTCTCCAGTAGTGGCATAGCAGCGCTCACTGCACGAGCGGCCTCGCGTGTGTTCTGCCAAGCAACCACGACAGTACGGACCTGGCGAGCCGGCACGGTCGGTGCCAAAAGGGTCGGCCGTCCGGTGCTGAGGATGAGCCTGCCTATGTCGCGCGGACCAAGCCCGCCGTCCCTTTCACTGCCGCCCTTCACGACAGCCAGATCATGGCGGCGGCTTTGAGCGATCAGACGATCCACGTCGCTACCGATGTCCTCCCGGAAAGATGCGCTAATCCCTCCGGAACCGGTGGGCAACTCGCCTCGGCGAATTCGCTCATTGATGCAAAAGGCGGCGAAAGAATCGGACGCGCGCTGTGCAGACTCGGCGCTCTCCTTTTCGAGGTCCTTCAGCGCCCTCGTGATCGTGTCCGTCTCTCCCTCCAGGATGGCCGGACGAGCGAGTGAAATCAAAGCAGCCAAGTCTGGTCGAACGTGCAGACATTCGAGATGAGCACTGAAGGGACGCGCGATTTGCAGCGCCGCAGTTAGTGTGGCTGCATCGCCCTTCATTCCTCTCAAATGCACCAGCGCCGTTTTGATCATATGGCAGACCTCCCACAGAAACGCGGGGTAGCGTAACAGCGGTACGAAGAAGACGATTGATCTGAATCAGTTGGAACGCGAGCCGCGGTCCAAAATCGCCTGAGTAAGAGGCAGGAGTCCAAAAACGACCTGTGCGGCTAACCCAACAATTGCCGGTGGAGTCTGGTAGAGAGCAGCCGTGTTTTGCCAACCCCTGCCGAAGACGAATGTCGAGACAGCAATCTCTCCTGCAATTAAGAGTGCAAACGCCACGCCCCCCATTGCCAACCGGGGCACCACCGTGGCCGGGACAGCAAACATATTGGCGCACCACCGGGCGACGATCCAACTCGCGCCGAGGATGATCGGCGTTTCTAAGAGAACAGAGCCCATCTCGCCGGTACGCGGTGCCAATAGCAGAACGCGAATCATTCCCAGCAGAAAGCCGAGTGAATAGACGACAACAAAGTAACTTACCCCACCCTTCAGCGCAGCGATCATCCGAACACTCGGCGTATCGGTCGGTTCACGAGTAAATTCGCGGTTTGAGGCTCAATCTCTTTGACTTGCATCAAAGAAACCGAGCACTGCTGGTAACAGACTTCCTCTGGCATCGAGGAGACTGAACCATGCACGAGCGCTCTATCCTCATTATAGGCGCAGGAATCGGCGGCCTTGCGACTGGCTGTTACACGCAGGCCAACGGGTATCGGACGCGCATTCTCGAAATGAACTCGACGCCAGGAGGAGTGTGCACATCCTGGACCCGAAATGGCTATACGTTCGACGGCTGCATTCACAATCTGGCGGGATGCGGGACCGGCAGCACGCTCCATGAGCTTTGGCGCGAACTCGGTGTCGTTCCAGAAGTACCCATGCACGCGTACAAAGAGATGGTGCGAGTCGATCGATCCACCGGTGAGCCGCTCAAGGTGCACGCAGACCCAGAAAAACTTGAGAGGGTCCTTATGCGGCTCTCGCCGGCTGATGCCTCAACGATCGCAGAGTTGATCGATGGCGTTCGCAAGTCCTCTCGATTTGATATCCTCGGTTTGGCGGTCGCGACACCATGGGAACGGGTGAAGGCCTTGGCAAACGCGATCCCGTTGTTTGCCAAGTACGGCGCCATGACGCTCGAGAAATTTGCCCTGCGTTTCAAAGATCCGTTTCTGCGGCAGGCTTTTCCGACGCTTATGTACGACTGGCCGAAACAATCGATGCTGATGCTGTTGTCGTTTCTCGCGGGACTTAACAACAAGGATCTTGGCTGGCCGATTGGCGGCTCCGCGGCCCTGGCCCGGGCGATCGAACGACGCTTCCTCTTGCTCGGTGGCGAAATCCAATATCACGCCAAGGTCCAATCTATCCTGGTCGAGAATGACCGTGCCGTGGGCGTTGTGCTTTCGGACGGATCGGAACAACGCGCGGACATCATCATCTCCAACGCTTATGGTCCCGCCACCATCTTCGACATGCTGGCCGGACGCTATACCAGCCCGGCCATTCGTCGGTACTACGCTCATCCAGAAGACCGCGTGGAAATGGGACTGCACGTTAGTCTCGGCGTGGCGCGCACATTCGAAGACGAGCCGCACGCAATGGTGATGTTGCTCGACCAACCGGCGGAGATTGACGGTGAGTTGAGACACCGACTGTATGTCCAGATCTTCGGTTACGACCACAGCATGGCCCCGCGTGGCAAATGCGTCGTAAAGGTCCTCTTGCCGACCAGCTATTCGCGTTGGATGGAGCTGTATCGCAATCCAGAGCAATACAAGGCCCAAAAGGCGCGCGTCGCACAGGAAGTGATCCGTCAGCTTGCCAAGCGGTTCGAGGGACTCGACCGCCAGATTGAGGTGGTGGATGTAGCAACGCCAGCGACAACGACCGCCTATACCGGCAATGGCCGTGGCTTCCGCTTTTCCCTCAGCCGTATGGTTCTTGGGCTTTTTGCCGGCCGCCGAGTAAGCCAAACGCTGCCCGGCCTGCAGAATTTCTACATGGTCGGCCAGTGGGCAGGGCTGCCAGGCGCCCCCCTCGTTGCAGCGATGGGCCGCGACTTGGCAAGGGACATCTGCGCGTGGGACGAGCGACCCTTTATCAGTCCGCAGGTGGCAATAACCAGGATACGTCCGACCTCAGCTTCAAAACGGGCAGCATGAGACGCATTTCACAGACGACAACGCGCACGTATCCATTCTAGCTGGGACGGCCAACAGCGGCCCGCCCTGGGCCGTTCTGTTTGTCTTTCTTTGACATCAGCGTTGTTCGAACGGTGATCGTCTGGCGATCACGAATGATGCCCAGCTCGACCACATCACCGACACGAAGCAACGTCGTCTTAATGTGCAGGTCGGCCGGATCCCTTACGGGCAGTGAATTAAACGTCACGATGACGTCCCCGGCTCTGACGCCTGCGCGTGCTGCTGACGACCCGGGTTCGACCTTGGTGATCACTGCCCCAGCACGATCGGGTACATCTGTCCCTTGGAACAAGTCGCCTTGCGGGCCAGCAACGGTAAACCCCAATTCGCCATGACTGGCCTTTCCGTACGTTATCAGTTGATTGGCTATGATCCGAACTGTGTTTGCGGGTACAGCGAAACCAATGCCGACGTTACCGCCGCCAGCACCCAAAATGGCCGCATTCATCCCGACGAGTTCGCCTCGAAGATTGACAAGGGCACCGCCCGAACTTCCCAGGTTAATGGCGGCGTCCGTCTGAATGAAGTCCTCGTAGCCATGATCTCCCAAACTGCGGCGGCGAAGTGCGCTCACGATGCCCGACGTCACAGTCTGGCCAATGGCGAACGGATTTCCAATCGCAAGCACGAAATCGCCGACCTCGACCTGGTCGGAGTCACCCATGACGAGACTGGTCAGTCCCGCCGCCCTGACCTTAACCACGGCTATATCTGTTTCCTGATCCAAGCCCGTAATCGTGGCAGTGAGGCGCCGGCCGTCGCCCAGGATTACCAGAATCTCATCTGCGCCATCGACTACATGACTGCCTGTAACGATAAAGCCTCTCTCGGCGTCGATAATGACGCCCGAACCAGAAGCGTAAATCGTGCGATCGCCCGGCGACGAAGGAGCACGCGGATCCTGAAATAGCGGATCATTCATTATTGCGAACTCTTCGTCCGTCATCCGCCTGCGTATGGCAATGCTCACGACGCTCGGCGTTATCGTCTTCAGCAAGGGCGAGAGCGTGGGAATGACGTGTGCGTCGCCCGCGGCAATCGGGATTTGCGCCATCGCGTCATGCATCAACGCAATACCTGCGGCCAGAAAGGCCGCGGTCAGCGCGGAGCGAAATTTGTTCACGCAAGTCACCCATGAGAAGAGCGGGTCACAGGGTGACGGACAATAGTGCCGCCGAAAACTCAGGGATTGTACTTAGTGCCGCGTGGACAGGTCAGTTTTTCACTAAATTTTTAGTCGCCCCACATGCCTTGATCAGCGGACGATCACTGCTCCAAGAAGAGCGTTGATATGGCCGTCGCCCCACAATGGAAGAATGAGTCTGGCGTAGGAAGGTAACGAAGGATGGCGATAGAAGCTTGGTACCTTCCCCTCCACAGTCGCACTACACTGCGAAACAAAATAGTCGAGTGGAGGCCGCGGTACGATCTCGTCCGCGAAGAGACCTTCAACTGGCTGCCCATATCGATGCCCTATTCCAGGGCTTGCGATGGCAATGCGAAATCGCGGCGGACGCTCGAACACATCCATAACCATCAAATCAACATCGAGGCTTTCCAATTCACTCAATTTGAGGTCGTCTGTGAACGGAATGTCGGCCTGTCCCCGGCGCAACCCGAGCCAGTGGTCGCGGACGCGAGCCAAGCCACCGTGCAGATTAGACGGAACCGCGAACGGCGCTGAAATGGCGCTTGCTTTGGTCAAGGTTGTGCATCCTGTTTCATGCAAGCCCTTATGACACAGTCGGGGCCGGCAAGTACTTGACCTGCATCAACACTAAGAAAGGAGCAATCCAGATAAACATCCAAGCCGGTCGGCTTGAATTGCCGCATTCAGGGATGCGTTGCTGCAGATATAAGATGCTACAACCGAAAGTCTGGCGCTCAGCTCTATCATGACTATCCGCAACCTCGACGCTATTTTTCACGCGCGGTCCGTCGCTCTGATTGGTGCAAGCAACCGCTCCAATTCGGTTGGGCTCGTGACGCTGCGTAACATGCTCGCTGGCGGATTCGCCGGACAAATCCTGCCCGTCAATCCGAAGCATGAGGAGGTGGTTGGACAACGCTGCTATCCCGACGTCGCCAGCTTACCCATCACACCGGACACGGCGGTGATCTGCACGCCACCCGCGACCGTGCCGGGCCTGATCGCTGAGCTCGGGGCGCGTGGTACGAAGGGCGCGGTTGTAATCACAGCAGGATTTCGAGAGTTGGGAAATGAGCAGGGCGCGACACTCGAGCGCACGATGCTCGAGGCCGGCCGGCCCTATTTGATGCGCATCATAGGACCCAATTGCGTCGGCGTCGTTTCGACACCGATCAATCTGAATGCCTCATTTGCTCCGGGCAATGCTCTCAAAGGTGGTGTTGCGTTCGTCGCGCAGTCGGGCGCCATGGTAACCACGGTGCTTGACTGGGCATCGGGCCGCGGCATTGGGTTTTCGCATCTCGTGTCGCTTGGCGATATGGCGGACGTCGATTTTGGGGACATGCTCGATTATCTCGCTGGCGATCCTGCGACCAAGGCAATCCTTCTCTATATCGAAGCCGTAACGTCGGCACGAAAATTCATGTCGGCTGCGCGCGCGGCTTCGCGACTGAAGCCCGTGGTCGCGATCAAGGCGGGACGCCACGAAGCGTCCGCGAAGGCTGCTGCATCGCATACCGGAGCTCTCGCCGGAGTTGACGCCGTCTATGACGCTGCGTTTCGCCGTGCCGGTATTCTTCGGGTTCAGACTCTGGACGAGCTCTTCGACGCTGTTGAAACAGTCGACGCTTCTCCCGAGTTCAGCGGTGACGGCCTGACGATCTTGACCAATGGGGGTGGCGTCGGCGTACTCGCGACGGATGGATTAATCGATCAGGGAGGCAAGCTTACCGCATTGTCGTCGGAGACGATTGCCAAGCTCGATAAGGTGCTCCCCGCAACGTGGTCACGGAGCAATCCGGTGGACATCATCGGGGACGCAACTGGAAAGCGATATGGAGACGCACTGTCCATCCTTCTTGATGCGCCCGAGACCAATGCAATTCTCGCGATCAATTGCCCAACTGCGGTTGCCTCCGGTGTCGAAGCCGCACAGGCAGTAATCGATACCGTCGCTCGTCGGCGGAAGTGCGTCCTAACCAACTGGCTAGGTTCGGCCAGCGCCCAGGAAGCACGCCGCCTGTTCTCAGCGGCACGGATTCCGACGTTCGAAACACCCGACGACGCGATAGCAGGCTTCATGCACTGGGTGCGGTATCGCCGAGGCCAAGAGATCATTCTGGAGGCTCCGCCTTCTGTCGCGACCGGCTTTTCTCCGGACATCGCTAAGGCGCGCCACATCATCGACGCTGCGCTTGCTGCAGGTACGGCTTGGCTTCCTCCGCCTGCCGTACATAGTCTCTTGCAATGCTATGGCATTGCATCACCACGGACCTCATTCGCAACAACTGCAGCCGAAGCAGCCTCAATCGCATCCGAGTTTCAGGTCCCCGTTGCGTTGAAAATCATCTCTCCGGACGTTCTTCACAAATCGGACGTGGGTGGGGTAGCGCTTAATCTAGAAAGCGCCAAAGACGTTCGGAACGCTGCTGATACGATGGTCGAGCGCTTGCAGAAGTCGGTGCCCAAAGCACACTTCGCAGGATTTCTGGTCCAGGAAATGATCCGCAAGCCACGCGCCTACGAGTTGATCATCGGGATGGCGATCGATCGTCAATTAGGCCCCTTCCTGCTGTTCGGCCAAGGCGGCACAGCCGTCGAAGTCATCGGTGACAAGGCTGTGGCTCTGCCGCCATTGAACGCGGCGCTCGCCAAGGAGCTCATGTCGCAAACCCGAATATATCGGCAACTCTTGGGCTATCGCGACCGGCCGGCTGCGGCACTGGACGCTGTCGCCACAACGATTGTTCGTTTCTCTCAGCTTGTTTGCGACCACGATGCGGTGCTGGAGGCGGAGATCAACCCGCTTCTCCTCGACGAGGAAGGTCCCATTGCACTGGACGCACGCATCAAGGTCACTTGTGGCGCGGGACGAGCGAGTACAAACAGGCTGGCCATATTGCCCTATCCGCGGGAGCTCGAGCGCTTCGAGTCCATCCCAGGCTTTGAGAGTGCTGTACTGAGACCGATCAGGCCAGAAGATGCCGCAGCACTCGAAGACTTGGTGGCGAGGTCAACGCCTGACGATACGAGGTTGCGGTTCTTCATTCCCTTGCGCAAGTTGGCGCCGCGGCAGCTCGTGCGCATGACACAGATCGACTACGACCGTGAGATGGCCTTGGTTTTGATGGCGGGTTCGACAGCCTCAACGGCAGCGATGATTGGCGTGGTGCATCTGATCGGGGATCCGGACAACGAACGAGCGGAATTCGCAATTCTTGTGCGGAGCGACCTGCATCGGCGAGGGATAGGGCGACTACTGATGACACGTCTTATCGAGTACTCGCGGGCGCGGGGTCTTTCTGAGATATTTGGTCATGTCCTTCGTGAGAATGTGCCCATGCTGAGCCTGTGCAAGGAATTGGGCCTTCACATCGCTGCCTCGGCGGATAGGTTCGACACCGTGCAGGTCGAGTTGCGGCTTCGCTAGAACTGGGTCAGCCCTGCCCTGCCTTTGGTCCCGATCATTGGGAGACAGCCCCTACTACGTAAAGTCCCTTAAGGGGAACTCCTGAATTTTCCGCGGCACTGATCCGAGACAAGCTCCTCGCGTTCGCAACAAGAACAACCCCGGGGAGTGCCGATGTTAGTTGCAGCCAACCCAGTCAACGAAATCGCCCTCAACCAGAACCCGTTTGGCCGATCGGCGCCTTGCATGGCCGCGGGGGGAGTCTCCAAAAGCTCCTACGTAGATGAGGACCTTCGCGCCCTCCAGCAAGTAGGGATCAAGGTCCGTTTCGCTCGCAACGAAACGATCTTCAATGACGGTGACGAAGCAACGCACTGCTACCAGGTGATTAGCGGCGCCGTCCGCCTGTGCAAGCACATGAGCGACGGACGGCGGCAGATCGCCGACTTTCTTTTGGCTGGCGACATGTTCGGCGTCATGCAGTTCGGGAACTACAAATTCACGGCGGAAGCGGTGGGCCCCGTCGTTCTCATGTGCTACCCGCAGCGCCAGGTCGCACGCCTGAGCACCTCCCTTCCGAACCTGCGTGGCCGCCTGCTTGTGCTGCTGTCGCAGCGGCTGCTTGGCATGCAAGACCACCTCGTCATGCTCGGCCGGCAGACTGCTAAGGAACGCATCGCATCGTTCCTCTTGCAGGTCGCCAACCGGTCCGACGCCGAAGAGGGCCTCGCATTCGAATTACCGATGAGCCGGCAGGACATCGCAGACTATCTCGGTCTCACCATCGAAACCGTCTGCCGCATGCTGAGCGAGCTGAAGCGCCAGCGCATCATCGCGATTCCTTCGTCGAACCAAGTCGTGGTAGATGACATGGAATGCCTCCAGGCGTTGACCGGGGCCGGCGAGTAATTGCTACATCACAAGATGAGGGCGAAACTTACATTCCTAGGCGGCGCTGGAACCGTCACAGGGTCAAAATACCTGGTCGATTTCAATGGCCACCGTATTCTGATCGATTGCGGATTGTTTCAAGGCTACAAACAGCTGCGTCTGCGCAACTGGGCAGCCCTCCCAGTCGATCCCAAGACTATCGACGCCGTCCTTCTCACGCACGCGCACATCGACCATTCCGGTTACTTGCCGTTGTTGGTCCGTCAGGGATACCGCGGGCCTGTGATTTGCACCGACGCCACGTGCGATCTCTGTGGTGTGCTGCTGCCCGACAGCGGACACCTTCAGGAGCGGGACGCTGATTTCGCGAATCGACACGGTTACTCGAAGCACAAGCCAGCACTGCCCCTCTATACGCAGGTCGATGCTGAGCGGGCGCTGACGCAACTCGAGGCGGCGCCTTTCGATAAGGAGATCGCGCTAGCTAGCGGGATGAGAGCACGGTTTCGATACGCTGGGCACATTCTGGGCGCAGCGATGATCGAGCTCAGATGTGGCGGTCGCAAGCTCGTGTTTTCAGGGGACATCGGACGGCCGAACGACATCCTGTTGCACAGTCCAGCGGCGATCGAAGTTGCGGACTATCTCATCGTCGAGTCGACCTACGGCGATAGAACGCACCCATCGGTCAGCGCGGCAGACGCGCTTGCGGAAACAATCGGCCAAACGGCAGCCAGGGGGGGCACCGTGCTCATTCCCGCATTCGCCGTGGGCCGAACGCAAGAACTGTTGGTCTACCTTCATCAACTAAAGCGCGCCAGGCGGATTCCGGACTTGCCGGTCTATCTCGACAGTCCAATGGCGATCGACGCCAGCGACATTTTCAGCCGATATCACAAGTACCACAGGATGAGTGAAGCGGACGTGAGATCAGCGTTCTCGGTGGCGAAGTACACCGCGACACTTGAAGAGTCGAAGGCGCTCGACCGGAATGGGACGCCGAAGGTGATAATTTCGGCGAGCGGCATGGCGACGGGCGGGCGTATTCTCCACCACCTCAAGGTCTACGCGCCGGATCCACACAGTACGATCGTGTTTGTCGGTTTCCAGGCAGGCGGGACACGCGGGGCCGCCATGATCTCTGGTAGCACTACGACGAAAATACACGGAGAATATTTTCCCGTTCGCGCGAGCATCAAGCATCTGCAAATGCTGTCTGCGCATGCAGATTCTAACGAGATTCTCAGTTGGCTTCGCCAATTCAAGGCGCCGCCGAAAAGAACCTTCATCACGCACG
>Ga0184629_10000605_pt1 | contig 15994 bp, 7 predicted proteins | sample PLM4_32_b1_FD_133158 | JGI IMG/M metagenome (GOLD analysis project Ga0184629, IMG submission 133158) | Groundwater sediment microbial communities from an aquifer in East River, Colorado, USA - PLM4_32_b1 | ecosystem: Environmental > Terrestrial > Soil > Riparian zone | place: USA: East River... | reverse complement strand
TGTTTAATGGACTGGTGATCAACCCTGCCTATACAGGCAGTCATGAGTCCTTGACGCTGACGGCAGCCTCGCGTGCTCAATGGACAGGGCTTAATGGTGCTCCAAAGACACAAGTAGCATCCCTGCATTCACCTATAAAATTATCTCGTTCTGCGGCAGGAGGTGTATTCATACACGACCAGATTGGCGTCGCGAATCAATATACGGTCTATGGGACCTATGCCTACCGGATACCGGTTTCGGAAAATGCAAAGATTGCCGTGGGTGCACAGGCCGGGGTGAGCTATTTTCAGGCTAATCTATCCGACCTTCTCATTGTTACTCCCAATGGCCAGCCTGATCCCGCTTTTGCCCAAACTGAAAGCAGGTATTTACCTAACCTTGGTATCGGCGTCTATTACTATTCCAAAAGAAGTTATTTGGGTTTTTCGATACCTACGCTGATCAATAACCGTTGGGAAAACCAGGATGCCATCGCCAAGACAAGGCAAACGCGCCAGTACTTTCTTTCTGCCGGTCACGTTTTCGATGTTGGCCGCAATCTTAAATTGAAACCCAATGTTTTGCTGCGGTGGGTAGAAGGGGATGCTTTTCAATTCGACCTTAATGCCAACCTGCTTATTCATGAAGTTGTCTGGTTCGGGGTCTCCTATCGTTTAGAGGATTCTTTTGACGTCTTGGTCCAATGGAATATCACCAAACAACTGAGCCTGGGATATTCGTATGGTTATCCCACTACGAGCCTGGCTTCCACACAATCAGGCACCCATGAAATATGTGTGAATTACCGTATCAAACACAGTCGGAACATCGTTTTCTCACCACGATATTTCTAGCCGGATGGCCTGTGGGGACGCCAGGTTATAGGTCCTTACAGGTTTTCACCACTAACTTTAGAGGCATTAATGAAAAAGACACCACTCTTACTGCTGATATTATTGATTGGATCCCAGGTTTTTTCACAGGACGGCAGCCATGCGTATCGAAAGAACGGGGATACGCAATATAAGCATCACCATTATCAATCCGCCATAGACTTTTACACGAAGGCCCTGAAAAAATCACCTGAGCCCGGCAATATCATGCTTCTGATTGCCAAGAGTTACCTCAAAATCAATCATGCCGATGAAGCTGAAAAATGGTACATAAAAGCCCGGGAGAACAAAGCCGTATTTTCTATAGATGACTATTATCAGTACTCACGGGCACTGGTGACGTTGAAGAAAAGAAACCAGGCGGATGCCCTGCTGACACACGTGGTGGAAACAGATCCCAACAGCTACCTGGCCCGGAGAGCACTCTCCGACCTCAGGGATTTTGAGAAGTACTATCAGGACTCCGCCAGCGTTTTGGTGGACAGCCTTTCCATCAATACATCCGTGGCGGAGTTTGCCCCTGTTTATTATAAAGAGGGTATTGTCTTCACTTCGGCCAGGCATGAAGGCTTCCTTCGGAAAAAGTATCACTGGGACAACAGTTATTTCCTGAACCTGTACTACAGCCGCAAAACCGGTGAGAAACAGTTCGGGGTTCCGGAGTTATTTGAAAAAGACCTGAACACACGCTATCACGTGGGACCGGCCATATTCTACAGCAAATACCAGAAGATGATCCTGAACAGGAATCAAACATTGAAGGTAGTAGGAACCGAGAACGCCATGGAAAGGCATTTGGCATTATTTGAAGCGGTAGCCGACGAAGGAAAATCCACCTGGAAGGCTGCCCCTTTGCCTTTTAACGATCCAGCCTATTCGTACGCCCATCCATCGATATCCGAAAATGGCGATACGTTGTATTTTGTTTCGAACCAAGCCGGAGGATATGGCGGCACGGATATCTACCGCGTTGTGCGTACGAACGGTGCATGGGGAAAACCGTTCAACGTGGGGCCGTCTGTAAATTCGGCAGAAAATGAGGTCTTCCCTTTTTTCATCGATAATACATTGTACTTTGCTTCCAATGGTCATGGTGGATTGGGAGGTCTTGATCTCTTTAAGAGTACGCGGACGGTGAATGGATTCAGTCCTCCGCTGAACCTGGGTTATCCTATGAATTCCTCGGCGGATGATTTTTCATTTATCACTCGGATTGATCAACGCAATGGCTACTTCGCTTCCTCCCGCAAGGGAAACGATGACCTCTTTTACTTTGAGAAACCTCCCATCAAGATAATGGCTTATATTTATGATAGCCTTACGCATATTCCGCTGTCCGGTGCCAACATCCAGATCATCACGAACAATGGAAATGATTCCACGCTCAATGCCGACAGTGAAGGAAATTTCACCATTGAAGTACCTGAAGAAACAGCTTATGTAATCGTCGGAACCAAAGACGACAAGATCGGAATGGTCTCAGACATTGCCGATCAATCTAAATCACACCGGATCCCGGCTTACGGAGACACCAGCCGCATTGCCTGCATCGGTTTTATTGAGAACGAAAAAGGGTTGCCAAAAGAAGCTTCCCTTATCTCGATCCTCGATGAAACTACCGGAGAGAAAATAGAGTACCCCGGCGATACATCGCAGATTACGTTTCTGGGTGAAAAAGGACATGACTACAAGATAGATGTTCAGGATTCCGCCGGTCATCAGGCGAGTCATAAACTTTCTATCGGATTGAAGGACAAAGACCCTAAGACTTTCACCATGATCCTGCCAGACGCAGTACCATTGAACATGGCCGCGCGCGTTTTCAGAGGAGATGACAACCAACCGCTGGCAAATGCCAACGTGAAAGTGATCACCTTCGCAGAAGACGATAAGGAACTTACAACCGATGAAAAGGGTATGGTTGACTTCACTCTGAAAGAAGGAACAGACTTTCTTATTGTCGGCACAAAAGATGATCTGACGGGAAAGTTATCCGGAATGGCAGAACGTGGTGTCACGGATAAAGAAACGGTGATTCTCCCTGTTCCGCTCTATGGTGACAAGGTCAAGGGGGTACTTGCCGTGGGACTGGTCACGAATACTTCGGGAGTTCCCGTAGATGCGTTCAAGGCTACCGTTACGAATAAAAAAACGGGAGAGCAAATCCCCGTGGACACCAAGACAGGTTTGATGACCTTCCAAGGCGACCATGGGCAATCCTACAACATTGCTGTCTCTCATAACGATTATAAGACAACGCTCCAGGAAGTTGTACTTCCCGAAAGCGGACCCGATGTCCACAAATTCACCGTGATCCTGGAAAATAAACAAAGCAATAAAATGATATTGCCTCTGGCATCTGCGGAATCGACCAAAATTGCTGATAATATCAAGACAGGAAAATCGGAGCTGCTCGTGGTCGATACAGACAAAGGTACGTCGAAAGCGTATATTCTATCCGGCAAAACACTCAGCGAAATTACGGAACGCGACAGTCTCCTTTACCATGAGACGCCCCGTGGTAATGCCTATCTGGGCAAAGGGGAGCTTTCCGACCTTAGAACGAATCCATCCTCTGTTTTAAAGGGTGTGGAAAAATCGGACCTTACCAAGCTAAGAAATATCTACTTTGACTTTGACAAAGCAGACCTGGATGCTGACGACGAGAAATATTTGCTACAGGTAAAAAGTATACTGGATCTCGATCATACGTCCAAGCTCATTGTTGCCGGCCATGCCGACGACCGGGGGAGCGATGAATACAACATAAAATTATCCCAACGGCGGGTCCAGGCGGTGAGTAAATATTTAATGAGTGAAGGTATTCCAAAAGACAGGATCATTCCGAAAGCATATGGCGAATCCCTGCCCGTAGTACCCTGCCATGGAACGGATTGTACGGAGGAAGATCATCAAAAGAACAGAAGAGCCGAATTTGTGCTGAGTCAGTATGATATAACAACGCCACATTCATCGAAAACAACGGGCCAACCCCGGGCAGTAGTGAAGCAGTAGTTCATTGAGACCGTAGATACGCCCTCCTTCAACGGCCGTTATCCTGAGTTGTGTATACCCCCCTTTCAATTGCCGTCATCCTGAGCTGTGGATACACCGAAGACGGAACGGATTGTACTGATTATTAGAATTGAGAATCATAAGGTATTCGCGCTGCGAAGGATCTGCCTACTGTTAGTGTGCTGCTTTTTAATTGACAATGGCTTGAGCTTTGACAGATCCTTCGCAGCACAACAACCTCAAGCATTCAAGCGTCCTCAGATAAAGCTGCTGTCCATTCCTTCAATACACATCTTGAGCTCTGGATGACGGTTTCAAAGAAGAAGGCAAATCCTTCGCTACACGACAGGCTGTACCATCCGCGCGTCCTTAGCAATATCTTCTTTACAATTACTTTGATTCACTTCTTGAGTCCTTCCTTTCTCAACGGCCGTCATCCTGAGCTGTGGATACACCGAAGACGGAACGGATTGTATTGATTATTAGAATTGAGAATCATAACGTATTCGCGCAGCGAAGGATCTGACCACGATTAGCGGGCTGCTCTTAATTGCCTGGGGCTTTTTGTTTTGACAGATCCTTCGCTTCACGACAGCCTGAACCTTCCGGCATCCTTAGCAATATTTTCTTCACAATTACTTTGAATCCCTTCTTGAGCTCCTTCCTTTCTCAACGGCCGTCATCCTGAGCTGTGGATACACCGAAGACGGAACGGGTTGTATTGATTATTAGAATTGAGAATCATAACGTATTCGCGCTGCGAAGGATCTGCCTACGGTTAGTGTGCTGCTTTTTAATTGACAGTGGCTTGAGCTTTGACATATCCTTCGCAGCACAACAACCTCAAGCATTCAAGCGTCCTCAGATAAAACTGCTGTCCATTCCTTCAATACACATCTTGAGCTCTGGATGACAGTTTCAAAGAAAAGGATGTGAACTCTGGATGACGGTTCAAAAGGATTAGAGATGACGGTTTCAAAAAAAACCTTGAGCTCTGATGACTACAAACATTTCGCGGACCAAAAGTGATTTAGTAAATTACTTCTACCTTATAGTAGTGAAGTGCTCCGTCATTCAATCATATTATCTGCTTCTCTCTTTTTGAGCTCCACGGTTCATTGCCAACCTTCATGGCGGGTTGATAAACTAGGCGTTGAGGATGGCTTATCGGAAGGAAATGTATATGTCATTCACCAGGATAAAAAAGGATTTATCTGGATAGGAACCCACGGCGGATTGAACCGTTATGATGGCTACGGTTTCCGGATGTTTCATTATACCCCTTTCAATTTTTCTACATTAGGTGATAATGCAGTTTTTTTCCTGAAAGAAGATAGTGCTTCCGGCAAATTCTGGATTGGAGGAAGTTCCTGCCTGAATGAATTTGACCCCGAAACATTCGCCAATACAAGGTATCGCTATGCAAAGAAACAGCTGGAATTTGCCGATGGCATCTTTGTGAGCTCACATGAGATACTGCTTGCCTGTGAAAATGATGTATTATTATTCGATACCAGGGAAAAAACATTTTTGGAAATACCGGTCTATGATGAAAATAATAACCCTGTTTCTATAACCCGTGTCGAAAACGCGTCGGCCGATAAGAATGGAAACTTCATGATTATGAGCCGGACTGGTATTTTCTTTTATGATCCCGTTACAAAAAATTGTAAAAGGAAAACGGCAGGCAGCCCGGATTTTTCAGCTTTCAACCAATATGAAATTTTCAATGTCACACCGGATAACCGGGGGAATTATTGGATCGCCACCAATAGAAAAGGATTGATCCACGTTGAACCCTCGTCAAAGAAAATAACGACCATTTCGTTGCCGGCTCCGTTCAAAAACGAGTCGCTTCGCTTTGATGTTATCACGGAAGACAGCAGGGGAAATATCTGGGCCGGTAGTTCCGGCGGTCTCTTCAAGATACATCCAACGACATTGAAAGGGGAATATTTTTCGACCGATACCGGCGACAATGGTTTTCTCAGTCATCCTGAAATAAATGTAATCACGGAAGACAGGAATCATTTTATGTGGGTGGGCACGGTGGGTGAAGGTATCTATAAAATGATACCCCTGAATTCCGGGTTCAGAAATTTTGTCCTTTCCCAAAACAGTTCAGGTGTTAAGACGGGAACTTATATTATGGCTATACAGCAAATGGGCAATGACATCTGGTTTATAAATATATGGGACCAGGTAGGGAAAGTAAATATGCAAAACGGCAAAACAACATTACTCAACAGGCCTTTGCTCCCTGACGGGTATAGCTGGTATAGCGAAGGCGCTATCGTCAGCGATAAAAAAGATGAATTGATAGTGTTGAATGGAGAATCCCGGTACGACATCTCGCAAAACCAGGCGGGAGTTTCTGTTCAATCGCAGGCATCACCGGGGTTGTCACATATCTATCAAGCCAAAAACAATAAGACCTGGTTTATGGTAAAAGCCGCGGTTGAAAAAACATTCCATCGTAATGACACCATTTTTGGCAACCAGTTCTTTTATGATGCCAAAGAAGATAATGCTGGAAATATATGGATAGGGAGCAGCAGAGGTTTAATCAAATTTAATCCGCTTCAAAATCTGTTTACCCACTACCAGCATGATGATAATAACAGCAATAGCATCTCCTCTGATTTTATTTATGCCCTGGAAATAGCTGGGCAGAATATCTGGATGGCTGCCTATAATGGCGGGCTTTGTTCGTATACTATTGCATCGGCAACCTTCCGGCATTACAGCAAGGAAGACGGGCTTTCAGATAATACTGTTTATTCCATAGAAAAAGACAACCATGGCAATTTATGGTTTAGTAGCAATGCGGGCATTTCGGCTTATAATACAAGCACCAAGACCTTCCGCAATTATGGTGTAGCAGATGGGTTGTTGAATCACGAATTCAACCGGCGTTCTAGCTTTAAAAACGAAGAAGGCTGGTTATTTTTCGGCGGCATTTCCGGGATAGATTACTTTCATCCGGATAGCATCATCAATAACAATACTACTCCTATCCTGGCTTTTACCAATTTCAAAATTTTTAATAATGATTATATACCGGACAAAAAAAAGACCATACCGGTCATTGAACTAAAACCCAGCGATCGCTACATCACGGTAGAATTTGCCTCGTTGGAATATAATGACCAGCAAAAAATACAATATGCTTACCGGGTCAATAATAATGAATGGATCAAAATGGGCAGCCAACATATACTTTCCTTTTCAGACCTGGCGACCGGTAATCAGCATTTATATGTACGGTCAACCAACAGTGAAGGCGTCTGGCTTAACAACGAAATTGACTGTTTGATCATCGTTCAACCCTGGTGGTGGCAAACCTGGTGGTTCCGATTAGGAATCGGGCTATTGGGAATTGGGATATTGGTTTCCGCTATTCGTTTCTATTATCGCCGAAAATTGGAAAAGCAAAAAATAATCCTGGAAAGGCAACAGGCTGTAGAAAAAGAGAGAACCCGTATTGCCACCGATATGCATGATGATCTCGGGGCCAATTTATCCAGGATAAAATTCTTAAGCGAAACGATCGGAATCAAAAAACAAAAACAGGAAACTATTGAAGCTGAAATCAACAGCATACGCCATTACGCTCATGAAATGATCGATAAAATGGGTGAGATCGTCTGGGCACTCAATGAAGAAAATGACTCGTTGAGTGATCTGCTGGCTTATACCAGGTCCTATACGGTAGAGTACCTTTCACAAAACGGCATACAAAGCTATGTACAAACCCCCGAACAGATCCCGAACTTGTTTGTCAGTGGTGAGTTTCGCCGGAATGTTTACCTGACGGTCAAAGAAGCGTTGCATAATATTGTGAAACACGCACAAGCAACCACGGTTGACATTCGGGTGGAAACCGGGAAACAGCTTTTCATCAGTATCCATGATAACGGGAAAGGCTTTGATGAAAGGAATATCCGTCCTTTTAGTAATGGCATCACCAACATGAAAAAAAGAATAGCAAACCTGGGCGGCAATCTTCAGATAACAAACACGGAAGGCAGTAAGATCATTCTAGTAGTACCCCTACCCTAACTTATGTTCTATTGGCAACAAAACTTATAAATCTTACATTCACGCAACACATGCCCATTTCATTAGCCATAGTAGAAGATCTCGTTGAAGTTCGGGAAGGATTAAAGCAATTTATTTCCCTGAACCCTGAATTTACAATACTGAATACTTTCCAAACTGCCGAAGAAGCCCTGTATGACATTCCACGGCTAAACCCTGATATTGTGATCATGGATATCAACCTGCCTGGCATGAGCGGGATTGAGTGCATCCGGCAGATTAAGAAAAAAGCATCGCGCACACAGTTCATGATGTTTACCGTATATGAGAATGATGAGAAAGTTTTTGAAGCCTTAAAAGCCGGGGCATCGGGCTATTTATTAAAAAATACGGGGCTGCTGCAATTGATCGAAGCATTAAAAGAATTGCACAACGGTGGCAGCCCCATGAGCGCCAATATCGCTCGTAAGCTGGTTACCCTTTTCCGGGATGAACACGAAGATGCAGAACCCACCAGGGGATTAAGTAAACGAGAAAATGAAATACTGCAATTGCTTTCAAAAGGCTTATTATATAAAGAGATCGCTGACCAGCTTGGCATTTCCGTCAATACCGTAAGACAGCACATTCATAAAATATATGAGAAGCTGCATGTGCAAAACCGCACGGAAGCTATTAATAAAGCATTTGGCAAAAATTGAGTTGCCGCATTTTCAAAAAAAATCACTTTAGCCGGGCTCTTATGAAAAAACTCCTTGTGTATTTAGTCTTCCTTTCAAGTTATCTAAATACTATGTCTCAAACCGAATCATTCAATAACTACAGTTTTATCGCGCCGGAAAAATGGCTGACGCATAGAGAAAAAGATTATATAATGCTTTCACAATCGCAGACCAATGAGCCGGGATGTATCATTATTATCTTTCCTCCTCAACCATCATGCGGGGATCTTGAAAAAGATGCACAAAATGTTTTTAACCAGATGTATCCCGGCTGGCAGTACAGGTCTACCGGAGAGAAGCAATACGACTTATCAAAAGGTTATACACTGCAAGGTCTGGAATATAGCATGGTGGAAGCGCCGATGAGTAAGTTAAGTGCTGATGGTTCCCGCTATGATGGTTTTGAAGACGGCGCTGCGCTGGTGATAAAAACCGGAAATCAAATCGTGATCATCGCTGCGCGTCATACCACGATGCTTGCCCATATCGATTGTCTGAATAAGTATGAAACATGGAGAAGATTTTTCAACAGCTTTACCGTAAATAATGCAGCCATCCCAAAAAAGACAGAAGAAGAATCCTCCAAAAGGATCATTGGCATATGGACACTAATGGGCAGTGGCCCTGCTCTCGGGGAGTACATCTTTGCAGCCAATGGTAATTACCAGCTGGCAGGCGCTATTGGAACTTCGTCCACGACCACCGATTACAATTATGAGTACCTTCACATCAAAACCTACGCTTTTCAAGGCGATGGCGGTTATTCCATGCAAGGAAACCAACTCGCCTTTAGAAAACGCGGAGATAAAAATCCTCAACAAGTGCAATTCAGGTTTGAAAAAGTAAACCACGGCGACACCGGATGGAAAGACCGGTTGTATATGCTGAAAACAGATCCTACACTTGGAACCAGGTATGAAGTGTGTTACGAAAGGAAGGATCGTTAGAAAAATCCATATAGAATGAAAAAGGGGTTATTTTTTTTAGGATGCCTTTTTCTCACAGGGTATTGCTTTGCTCAAAAAGACCTGACCCAATATTATATAGAACAGTCAAAAATATGCGGCGGGATTGATTCCGTAATGAAAATAAAGGGCAGCTGGAAAAAAGAGAGTGATGATCTTGCTTTCCCGGATAAAACTTTTCCCCGCGATCAATACAAATTTGTGAACGCCCGGGTGGATGACATGCTAGATCTTTTCAAGGAAGCGCTGCCCCGGTTAAATGGCTTCGAACCCCGGTGGAGTCGAGGCATGCGCGGGACGTCGTATATAACCAATGGTGCTGTGCCATACAGTTTTTCGAGTGCTTATTTTGATTATTACTGCAATACGAATTTCAAAAAAATAATGCTAGGTGATGAAACTGGAACATGGGCCTATGTTTTTGTAAACCACTTAAACTGGTTTTGTGATGTAGTTGACAGCTGGGATATTCATGGAGAAGGAAAAACGTTTACCATCTACCAATTGCCGAAGAAAGTAGGTAAATGGAAAGAAGCGACAGTTTATGAACCTCGCGCTCATGGAGAATTGTGCAGGGCCGTCGTGATCGGGCATGACGGGAAAGTGCCGTGGTTCACGCTTTCACAAAGACAATACCTGACGGGTCTAAAGAATGTACTGGAAAAAAAGAAAAAGGATGCGTTAGATCACCACGACAGCTATGAGGAGAAAACGAAGAAAAGCAATGAAACTATTTTAAAAAACAGCTCTCCTGAACAGGCAAAAAAAATAAGAGAACAGCAGGAACAGAATTTTAAGCTGAATCAAAAAGGAAGAGAGACAAATGAAAAAATTTTCAATGAAAAACTCAAACCCATAGATGATTATCTCGCTACTAATTCCGACGAAACCTTAAGCAAGCCGGCCATCCTTGACCCGCGCGCCGGCATAGAAGGTTTTCAGGGTTCGTTCGGTGATGAAGAAAAAGGGGGAATAAAATTAATTACACTGGCAGGTAAATATTTTAACAAAGACCTCCCCCGATATGCACCGCAGTTTATGGTATTGTACTGGCGATGGACAGAACATCCTTCCTCGCTGAGCTTCAAAAAACAGTTTGAAGAAAATTTCCCGCTTGAAAAACTGAAAGCGATGATTGATAAATGAAAGACCGGAAGGCCAAAAAGTCCGGAAGTCCGGAAGTCCGAACTTCCGAAAAGTCCGAAAGTCCGGAGGCTCACTCGTGCCTTACTTTCCACATGCCAACCAGTGTTGTACTCTTGGATGTCGAATGTCGAGCAGGAAACGTCGGATTTCGAATTGGGTTTCCTTCGAAATTCATTATTCGACATTCGACATTCGACATTCAATTCTTAAGAGCCTCGCCGTTGCCGGTGTTCCGATGAGTACATCTCTCACTGCCGTTTGAAGAAAATTTCCCGCTTGAAAACTGAAAGCGATGACTGATAAATGAAAGACCGGAAGTCCGAAAGTCCGAAAAGTCCGAAAGCCGGAAGTCACAAACTGGCGCGTGTTGTGCGGCAGTATGTGCGCGGCTCACTTGGGCCTTACTTTCCACATGCCATAGTTAAATGCACCGCACTAACTTTTGTTCCCACGCCGTTTTTGGTGTTGCACGGATGGCGCGCGCACCTTCACCAACAACCCTGCAGAACCACTATGCTTCACGGAAAGAAGTGATTATGCTCGCCATATAACTTTTGTTCTATTGATTTTCAGTTTATTCTAGCCGTACTTTTACGGGTACTTTCTTGATTTTGAATCAAACGCTTCTTCCCATGAAAAGCCTGTCGTTCACTATACTACTTCTCTGTTTTTTGGGGTTGCTATTATGGAGATGTGGTCTGGACGAAAATCCTCCAGCCAATCCCAACAATCCCAATGTGCCGGGTACACCGGTGCCGGATGAGACAAGACTTGCTATTCTCGAAGAATGCAGGGCCAAGGCGGAAGAACTTAACAACATCAAAAAGCTGGAAGAAAAAGTTCAGTTTGTGACATGGATTACGCAAAAGTCAGTGTTTCAAAGTGCGGGACTTATTCCGGAATCAAACGCCGTCTATGCTGTATTTACTGACGGGCGTATCGTCTTATTTGTCGATACACCAAAAACAGATGACCCTCCGGTTGGAGGTCGTAAACGTGAAGAAGGCGATGACGGCTCGCGCCAGAACAATACCTCACGTACTAAGGAATTGCCGAAGTCAAATAAAGTCAGCCTGTACAACGGCATGGGCGGGTACTTTGCAGACAACACGGTAGCCATCGAAAAAATATTTACTGCATCCGAATCAGAGTACAATGTTGTACGGAAGACTGCATCGATAGCAAATCTTAAAAACGTCAGTGGTGACGGAGTTTTCTACCTTTATACGCATGGTGGAACCGGGAGTATACCCATACTGGAAAACGGCGCGCTCAATATACTTTATGTGATCTCGTTCTGGACTACCGATCAGGTTTCGGCAGAAAATGAAAGAACGTATCGGACTTATCTTGATGAAAAGAAGCTGGCTTACATGGTAGCCACCTTTGACAGCGAAAGGCCAGACATACACTATGCCATTACGGACGAATTTATAAAAGTGCATTGGAGCTTTGCCGAAAACGCGGTGCTCTATATGGACGCATGCGAATCATTCTATCTTAATAGTGCCAAGGCTCAGGCATTTCGAAACCTTATCATGGATAAAGCCACCAATAAAAAATCAACCTACATTGGATGGTCACAGGTAACAAACGAATTCCATGCGACCCGAGCATCACAATTTGTATTTGATCGCCTCCTGGGGGCGAACACTACAGGTTCCGGTAGTACATCAATACCAAAGGAAGATCCCATACAACGGCCGTTTGATTTAGATAAGATCTTTTCTGACCTCCACGACAGAGGTTTTGATTATTGGGATGCAAATGGAGCTACCCTGAAGTACGAATCAAGGGTAGTCGATGATATTCTTCTGGCGCCAACTATTGAAAAAATGGAAATCGATGAATACACGAGTTTGCTGCAAATTCATGGAAGCTTTGGAAGTGAAAGGGGGAAGGTCACGGTAGATGACAAAGAGATAACAAACATTTCGGAATGGTCGCCTGTTCTGATTATGTGCACCATCCCGGAAACCGGAACAGGTTCTGCCGGCGATGTCATAGTCTCGGTTCGCGATCTGAAAAGTAATCCCGTTCCATTAACTATTTGGGATATTAAATTAAACTACGCTTCGGATGATAACGGAGTTAGAATCGAAGGTGTCATAAATTTGAAAATCCGTTCCGACGTACATCCAGGAAGAACAAAACCTGGTGAAGATCCATCCGTTCCTGAGTTTGTGGATTACGGACCAAACAGTGGTTATTTGTTCGGCAATTCTTCCACTGCAACCTATAACATTGGTGGGCAAAAGTATGCCCGGTGTAACGTTCCACCGTGTGTATCTTATTTTGAGGAAACTCCATTGGTAAAGTCAGGGACAGTTCCGTATCTGAAACTCGGGGCAAGTCAGCCGGCCCTCACAAGTCTTTATAATTGGACACCCGATCGGAAAACCATAAGGATCGATTTCCTGAACGTCAATCTTCCCAAGGTAACGACGACCACTTATTTAACCAGATATGATTGTCCCGATGCCGATGACGAGACTAAGAATCAAGTTTCGACTACCATGAACTTCAGCATTCCTACCGATGAAATAAGCGATAATATAAAGCTTGAAATCGCTGACAATTATAATATACGTTCAGGCAGCTATTCTAAAAACACATCGCGACCGTGGAATCCTTGTGATGGTACGGGTACTTACAAAGTACTTGTAACCTGGGACCTGGTAAGGCCCCATTTTGCTCCTACAACAGATAAGACACCAGCCCGGATAGGGATGCCAGACGGAGAATGAATTTTGGTCAGCATAGGGTATAAGGTATAGAGGTATATGGTATACTACAGCTGATCTGCTGTATTGACCCTCTGGATGACGGGTAAATAAAAAAATTCAACGCCGTCATTCTGAGCGGCTGGCATGCCGCGGGGGAAGCGTAGCGCGAAGAATCTGTTGGACGTAAGCAAGGAGTAATTTTTACTTGCACTTAATCGTTTGGCAGATCCTTCGCTTAGGATTATCAAATGCTTTTCGCTTTTACGGAATTTAGCACTTATTCAAGGGCGGTCAGCTGAAGCTGAGCTCAGGATGACGGGTAAAAAAAAATTCTTCCCGATCACCAAATGCCTATTTGCAAACTTGAAACTTTTAACCTAGAAGCATCAGAGTCCCCGCCGCGGCGGGTGACTCTGATGGGGGTAATTTGCTTCGGGGCTTAACATCATCTCACTTATCAACCCTTAACAAAACCGCTGCACTTAACCCATCCAGCGAAACACTACTACCCTTTACATATTCATTTGTTAACAGGTTGAGATATCTTTCTTTTGGTGAGAGGGCAAAATTTTGTTTTGTGTCTTCCAGGTTAAAGAATACCAGGATCTTATTCTGTTTATCATAGCGCATGTACCCGAATGTTTTTTTGGCAGGACTGTCGATCAGCAAAATATTCCCAGCGCTTAAGACAGGATTTGCTTTACGAATCGAGGCCAGCTTTTTATAAAAATCAAAATGCGTCTGGTTGAAGCCAGCGGAATCATAAGTCTTTTCACCCGGCTGGAAGTTTGTACGTGTTTCGGGATCAAACGAAAACTCTTTCCACCATAAGGGCTTACGATCATCCGGATCATCGGCACCCCACATGCCCATCTCTTCGCCGTTATAAATATGCGGAGCGCCAATGTTAGTGAAGGCATGTACGAGGTAAAGCCGTAGGCGCTTGTAGGTTTCAGCATCAGGCTTGCCTGTGCGGTAGGTTTTATCTTCGATGGGCTTTGCGTACATTTTATATTTGCCTGGATTGTAAAAATCCGATAAAAGCCGCGGCGCATCCGCCGAACTGGAAGTATTCATCATGGCGTATCGCGCAGCAACTTTTAACCGCTTCCATTGGAAATCAAGACTGTCACCAAACTGCCGACCGGTGATGTCGTAATTTGTTTTCGCGAAAAAATAACGCGCAGGGCGGTAAACCTGGTAGAACATGACCGCATCGAACACATCTCCATTCGTATAAGGTGCCGGATCCATTAATTCTTCTGGCCATTTCTTCCACCAGATTTCTCCAACGATATAAGCATTTGGATTAATAGAACGCACAACGTTGCGCCACGCACGCCAGAACTTTAATCCAACATGATCCGCTACATCCATTCTGTAGCCATCGATACCTTTTGATACATCTCCATTGGGCGCAAGCCAGCGTTTCGTTACAGCATAGATGTGTTGCTTTGCATCGGGATTGATGTCACCTTCATACGCGTTACCCATGACGCGCGGCGTAGTAACATCAACTTTTTTGATCTCCGGCAGACTTTGAATTCCGATCCACCCATCATATGAAAATTCATTTTGTGGAGTGGCCGGATCATCAAACGACTTTATCGCATACCAATTCTTGTAGGCAGATTGCTGCTGATTTTTCAGAATGTCCTTGAAAGCCCAGAACGTGGTGCCGGTATGATTCCAGGAATAATCAAGCACAACTTTCATCTTTCGACTATGCGCTTCGTTCAGCACTTTTAGAAAAAGCTTATCGGCTGCTGTCCATTTCCAGGTTGCAGGATCGGATGGAATTTCTGAAGCTATTATTTTTTTATCGCCCTCGGGATCCGGTCCAAAGTTCACATCAATATGATGGAATGATCGGGCATCATATTTATGCATCGAAGGTGCATCATTGAGCGGTCTGAAGTACAAGGCTGTAACGCCAAGATCTTTTAAGTAATCAAGCTTTTGTAACACGCCCTGCAGATCTCCGCCATATCTTCTAAATGAAATTGATTCAGGCAATGCCTTGCCGGTGCTTGTGGACCATGATTCTTGTGCGTACCAATCGCTCGTCCATGGAGTAATAGCCCAACCTTTCGGAGGTTCGGCCAGTGTTGGAGTAAGTATATCGGTTGGTGTTGGATCATTGGAAGGATCACCATTATAAAAACGCTCCACGAACAGCTCGTACCATATCACGGACTTCGCCCAGGCGGGAGGCTCATTTGCGCGTGTGGCAGGTTGGCTAGTGGCGGGAATAGCAAGAAATAGAAGAATAATTAACAACGTGGTTTTCATGGAAACGAGTTGTAGTGTAATATATATAGTGTGTGCGGGCCTTCGAAATTCATCATTCGACATTCCCTGCCCGTCCGGCAGGCGGGGACATTCAATTCTACGCCAAACTTTCTTCCCGATCATGAGTCACCAGTCTTCGCTGATCTTCATTAGATATACAACAATCAAATGCTTATTCGCAAACTTGAAACTTTTAAACCTAGAAGCATCAG
>Ga0184629_10000604_pt1 | contig 15995 bp, 15 predicted proteins | sample PLM4_32_b1_FD_133158 | JGI IMG/M metagenome (GOLD analysis project Ga0184629, IMG submission 133158) | Groundwater sediment microbial communities from an aquifer in East River, Colorado, USA - PLM4_32_b1 | ecosystem: Environmental > Terrestrial > Soil > Riparian zone | place: USA: East River... | reverse complement strand
CTCGCAGGTGTGGCCGCCGGCGCAGGACTGGCCGCGAAAAGCGGCCCGGCCAATGCGCAAGGCAACAACGTACACGCCGAGCCTCCGCGCCGCGGGGCCCGCTACCGCATCGACCACATGACTCACTACACGCCGCTCCATGAGTACAACGGCATCATCACGCCCTCCCGGCTGCACTTCATGCAGCAGCACTCTTCCGAGTATCCCGAGATCGAAGAGGCCCGTCACACCCTCAAGATCTTCGGCCTGGTCGATCGGCCGTTGAGTTTTTCCGTCGCGGATCTGAAGCGGCTCCCGTCCGTGTCGCGGGTCCACTTCCTCGAGTGCCATGGCAACAGCTCTCCCGCGATCCACGGTGAGGGCGATGAGAACATGGGGCTGCCGATCCAGTACATCCACGGCATGACGAGCTGCAGCGAATGGACCGGCGTGCCGATGTCGGTGCTGCTGAGAGAAGCGGGCGTGAAGACAGCTGGAACGTGGCTGGTCAACGAAGGCGACGACGCCGGCAAGTTCAGCCACACGCTTCCGACGGCAAAGGCCATCGAAGACTGCTTCGTCGCCTACGGACAGAATGGCGATCCGCTCCGCATCGAGCAGGGCTACCCGATCCGGCTGATCGTGCCCGGGTGGGAAGCGCCGTTCAGCGTGAAGTATCTGCGGGCCATCAAGGTGGTCGACCAGCCCTACAACGCCTGGAACGAGAGCATGAACCACTCGGTGGCGAGACCTGATCTCGGCAACAAGGCGCGCTGGTATCACTTCGCGTTCGGGCCGAAATCCGTGATCACGCGTCCCTCCGCGGGAATGGAGATGCGGCGCGGGTATAACCAGATCACGGGCCTCGCGTGGTCCGGCGGCGGCAAGATCACCAAGGTCGAAATTACGACCGACGGCAAGAATTGGAGACAGGCGAAGATCCAGGAGCCGGTGCACACCAAGGCGCATACGCGCTTCACGTTCGACTGGGAGTGGACCGGACAAGAAGCGATGCTCGTGTCGCGGTCGACGGACGAGACGGGCGAACTTCAACCGACGCTCGCAGAGATGAGCAAGTACCACGGCATTTCGATGGCCGAGTGGCGGAGCAAGGAAAAGCCCCGCTCCATTCACACGAATTGGCAGCAGCCGTGGAAGGTGAACAAAGACGGCAGCATTTCCGACGCGATGTTCGCCTGAGGTCGCCGGAAAAAAACAGCTGGTAAAGCTCTAAGCTGAACTCACCCGCTTGCACTCGACACGAGCGCGAAGCGGGTGATGCTTTTCTACCCCGCGCCACCGGCTGCAATCACCTGCACGAACAGCCCGTCCGGGTCCGCGACATGCAGCCCCGCGCCGTCGCCCCCGTCGATCGGCATCGCGCCCCGCGCCCGCAAATTCGCGATGACGCGGTCCTTGTTGTAGCCGGCGATCCCGATCGCGAAGTGATCGAAGCGCGGATTCGCGCCCTGCCGGATCGAAAGATGCCCTTCCTTCCCGACCGTCAGCTGCACGAGATTCGCATTCTGCCCCGGCTGGCGCGCAAGCGCGAACACGCGCGAATAGAAGTCGACCGTGCGCTGCAGATTGCTCGCGGTGATCGCCACGTGGTTGATGCCGGCACTCTGAAACCCGGCGTCGGCGGCGAACGCGGCGTTTCCCGTCACGCTGAGCGCGGCGAGCGCGCCCACCAGCTCGCGTCGCGACAACGCGCCCTTGTCGTACTGCCCGATGAGACCATTGATGAATGATTCCATGACACCCTCCTCGTGTTGGTTGGTGTTGAGCCACGCACTTAAGTCCGCCTCACCCGTGTGAGGCAGCCGTTCTAAGCACGCGCGGTTCTCGCCTGTTTCAGAAATCCGGCCGTGTCGCCCGCGGCACGTCGGAGTCCTGCCCCGGGAACCATTTGAAGTTCTCGGCGCAAACGCTTTCCACCCAGTCGACGTCGTTACCCGTAACGTTCCGATACGTCATGGTCGCGCTCCACGGCATCGTGAAGACATTGGGGTCCTCGACCGTGAAGCGGAGCTGCAGGTACTTGCCCTGTGCGTTCGCGACCGGCTTCCCATCGGGGACGTTGTGCTCCTTGGCGTCGCGTTCGAAGCCTTCTTTCGCGGCTTCGTAGTCGAGCATCCGGTAGCGCTCGACCACGTGCAGCGCCTCGGTATGGGGCGTGCCATACCAGTCGACCATGGAATATTTCCCAACCTTGATGCCCACCGTATCGACAACGAGCGTGTCGCCCTCATAGCGGCCGACGGAGTCGCCGTACCAGGTCGGCGTCCCCTTCGCCGGATGCTCTGCGTTCATGCGCACATGGCGGACCTGATGATGGTATTGATAGAGGATGGTGACTTTGTCCTTCGATTGGATGAGTCGCGTGGGGCCATTCGAGAACACGAACGGCGGCCCTTCTTCCCAGCACTGGTTGCGCGGGTTTGGATCGCCCTTGTCGTTCGCATGGTATTGCGCGTGCTTTTGCACGGCCGCCGCCGCTGCGGGCTTCAGGATGGGATTCGTGTGATCGCCGGTGAGGTTCAGGATGTCGCCGGTGCCGTTCGGGCGGCGCTTAAGGTTGACGAGCGACGTGGGCCCGGATTTGAGCGGCTCGAACCCCGGATTCGCGTGCTGCCAGATGCCTGAGAAATCCGGGATAGACCCGGCCCGTTCGCTCTGCCCGAGAACGGGCGTCACAGCCGCTGCCGCCACTGCCGCCAGGAAAAGGAAATGCCGCCGCGCCATAGTCTCCTCCGCTCAACCGTTCGGTCGATGCTACACCCTTTGCGCGAGGCCTTTAAAGGGCGCCATATGTCGGCAAGGCGAGATGAGGTCGGCATGAACGGAATCGTGAAACGGCTTTTCATCGGCGTCGCCGTGGCTCTGGCGCTCTCGATGCCCGCGCTGGCGCAGTGGTCGATCGGCAAGCCCGGCACGCGCGAAGCACCCAGGGGCCAGAGCCGCTACGCCTATCTGGTGATGTCCGATCCGCTGCCAGGCCGGGAATTCGATTTCAACGACGGCTACCAGAACATGCATATGGGCGATCTGGTTCAGCTTCCGAACTGGACCGGGGCGCAGCGCTTCCGGCTCGTTCCGGTGATGCCGCGCGCGATGCAGCCGCTGTACCGGCGCGGCAATCTGATCATCTGGGACCAGGAGGGCGACGATCTCGGCAAGATCCAGCGCGCGTCGAAGGCGGCCATCGCCGGCGGAAAGAGCCGGCTCATCCCCGGATTCGATTATTCGCCGGACGGCCCGGTCAGCGTGACCTATCAGGTGATCGGTCCGCGCGTGACGCGGCCCGATCGCCAAAAGCCCTTCCTTCCCGACGTCTCCGACAACAAGACGCCGCGGCCGAACCGCTACGTCGAGCTCGATTTCGTCGAGCCTGCCTCCGGTGTCAGCGATGCCGAGTTCGAGGCAGCGCTCTCGAAGCTGATCAACGATGTGCTGGCCTTGCCGGGCTGGATGGCGGCGCAGCGCTTCCGCCATGCGCCCACGCCTTCCACCTCGCCGCCGCCGCGGCTTCCCTTCACCAAATATCTCGTGATCTGGGAAACCGAAGGCACGAATGCACAAGGCTTGCAGGACGCGCGCATGGCCGCCGTGAACGCAGGTCAGGTCAAGCCGCCGGCGATCGATGCTGCAACCGCGCAATCGAGCTGGTGGGTGACGACCTCGCCCTTCATCGACAAGGACGATTTCCAGCGCTAACCGTCCGATGAAAACGGCCACCCCGCCCAACTAAAAACAAATTCATCCCGCGCAATGCAAAGGCCGCGACGCAATTTCCTCAGTCGGATTCATGTGCGCCCCAACCGTCTCGCCAAGTACGACGTGGTTGCGCGGACATTGGCCGATGCGCAACACCTCGGCGTTGCCAAAATCGGCTTTGTCGGCAACGAGGAATATATCAAGTAGCCGGGCGAGCTTTGGCCCGGGGTTAGCGAGCGATCCCAAAGACTTGCGGATGCGCCCCAGCCCCCGCATACATGGCGCTCTTGGCGGGCGCGGGCGGATTTGCCAAAACCCTCGCCCACGATACGGAGCAGTTCACGCATGTCGCAGACCGAAGCACCGGCCAAAGAAGCGGGGCGCGATTTCATCCGCGACATCATTCAGGCCGACCTCGATGCCGGCCGCCGCAGAAGCGTCGTCACCCGCTTCCCGCCCGAGCCGAACGGCTACCTCCATATCGGCCACGCCAAATCGATCTGCTTGAATTTCGGCGTCGCCGAGGAGTTCGGCGGGCGCTGCCATCTGCGCTTCGACGACACCAACCCGACCAAGGAAGAGCAGGAATATATCGACGCCATCAAGCGCGACGTGCACTGGCTCGGCTTCGATTGGGGCGAGCACCTCCACCACGCCTCCGACTATTTCGATCAGCTCTATGAGTGGGCGGAGCACCTGATCCGCGCCGGCAAGGCCTATGTCGACGATCAGTCGCAGGAGGAGATGCGCGCGAACCGCGGGACCCTCACTGAGCCCGGCAAGAACAGCCCGTTCCGCGATCGCAGCGTCGAAGAGAATCTCGCGCTCTTCCGCCGCATGAAGGCGGGCGAGTTCCCGAACGGCACGCGCGTGCTTCGCGCCAAGATCGACATGGCCTCGGGAAACATCAATCTGCGCGACCCCGTGCTCTACCGGATCCTGCACGCCACACACCCGCGCACCGGCGACAAGTGGAGGATCTATCCGAGCTACGATTTCGCGCACGGCCAGTCGGACGCGATCGAGCACATCACGCATTCGATCTGCACGCTCGAATTCGAGGATCACCGCCCGCTCTACGACTGGTTCCTCGACAACCTGCCGGTGCCCTCGCATCCGCATCAATACGAGTTCGCGCGCCTCAACATCAGCAATACGATGCTGTCGAAGCGCATCCTGACCGAGCTTGTGCGCGAAGGGCTCGTCTCCGGCTGGGACGATCCGCGCATGCCGACACTGGCAGGATTGAGGCGCCGCGGCGTGCCGCCAGAAGCGATCCGCGATTTCGTCAAGCGCGTCGGCGTCGCCAAGGCGAACAGCGTCGTCGATTCCCAGATGTTCGATCACGCCGTGCGCGAGTATCTGAACACGCACGCCGTGCGCCGCATGGCCGTGCTGAACCCGCTGAAGGTCGTGCTCGAGAATTATCCGGAAAACCAGATCGAGGAGCTCGAAGCCGTCAACAATCCGGAGGATCCGTCCGCCGGCACGCGTCGCATCCCGTTCGGCCGCGAGCTCTTCATCGAGCGCGAAGACTTCATGGAGACCCCGCCGAAGAAGTTCTTCCGCCTCTCGCCCGGCGCCGAAGTCCGTCTGCGCTATGCCTATTTCATCACCTGCCGCGACGTCGTGAAGGACGCATCGGGCGAAATCGTCGAGCTGCGCTGTACCTACGATCCGGCGACCAAGGGCGGCAACGCGCCTGACGGCCGCAAGGTGAAAGCCACGATGCACTGGGTGTCGGCCGCGAAATCGATTCCCGCCGAAGTGCGTCTTTACAATCCACTGTTCACGCGCAGCGATCCGAGCGGCGACATCAGACAGGACGTCAATCCCAACTCGCTCGAGATCCTGAGCGACGCACGCATCGAGCCCGCGCTTGCCGACGCCAAACCCGGCGAAGCGATCCAGTTCGAACGCCAGGGCTATTTCACGCTCGATCAGCGCCCAGGTGCGAACCGTCCCATCTTCAACCGCACCGTGGGCTTGCGCGATTCGAAGTAAGGAGGACCGGTGACTTCCTCTGTGTATTTCACAGCCGCACTGATCTTGGCGGCCGCCCAGTCCGTACCAGCTGCGACCGACCCGCTTGGACCGGCCAGGTCGGGACAGTTGCAATGCTTTACCCCGGACACATCCCGGAAAGTGTGCAGCGCGTTAGCCGCTTACACGCTGGGCCCAGCCAGTGCGGTTCAAGTTCGTGGCGACATTTTGATGGCGCCCGCCAGCCTTCTTATCGTGATGCGGACGTCGACTTCCGTCGAAGTTCGGTCCGGTGCGGTATGTGGGCGCGTGCGCGCCCGCGATATTGAGGCGTCGACCTTCACTGTTGCTGGACGTCCCGTCCCTCAACAAATGGTTCAGCTGGCCAGTCCTCAAATCCTGTCCGTCATGCGTAGCCATCTCAATCAAGAGATATGCGCGACATTCCTGTCAAACGGTTCGAGTTTTGGGACCCAAGTCACGATCGATGGTGTGGCTCACCCGGAGATATCGGAAACCTTCATCTGGGTTCGCCCGAATGAGGGTTATGTGGTTGGCCCCTGATCTACTGTGAGTCTTCGTGCTGACGGATTTACTTGCGTAGCGCTTAGCACCTAGATTCGGCCCCGGCGTTAGTGGGCGGCCACGGAACCGTAGGAACCTTCGGCCGAGTTTGCGGCGCCACAGGTAGAAACCTTGGGTTCAACTCCCATACAGCCTTCGCTGTCCAGCCTCGTGCGGTCGGCGCAACGCCCAGCGGGCTTCGGGCCCCCGTGTTGCGCCTACGGACAGCGAGGGCCCGAACCCGGCGACGGAGTGAGCACATGATCTTTCAGATTGCCTACCCGTTGCTGATTCTCCTCACCCTCGTGACGGCTCTCGTTTTCGTGAGCCGCATATGGGGTGCCGTGACGATCCAGGAGTTCGAACGAGGACTTTGGATTCACAACGGCGTTGTGAGACGCGAACTGCAGCCCGGACGCTATCGGGCGTGGTCGCCCGCGATCCAAATCGTGTCCTTCGATTTGCGCGAACGGGTTTTGGGGGTCGCGGGACAGGAGATGCTGAGCTCCGACCAGCTGCCGGTGCGCGTCTCGTTGCTTGTCAATCATCGCATCGTCGATCCCAAACTCTACCGCAGCAGGCACGCGGATCCGGACAGTCGTCTTTACGGAGACGTCCAGGTGGAGTGCCGCGCTCGCGTGATGGCAAGAACGCTCGATCAGCTTCTCACCGACCGCAACGCCATGACGGAAGGGTTCGCCGAAAAGCTGAACGCGGATGCTTCGTCCATGGGCATGGAAGTCACCCGGGTCGAATTGCGCGATATCACTCTGGCGGGACCGGCAAAGCAGGCTTACGCCGAGATTTGGAAGGCGCAGAAGGAAGGTCTTGCGGCTCTGGAACGCGCGCGCGGAGAGCACGCGTCTCTTCGGAGTCTCGCCAACGCGGCACGGATGCTGAAGGGGAATCCCGAGCTGATGAATCTCAGGCTGCTCCAAGCGCTGTCCGGCGGACCGGGAAAGCCCGCGCCGACGGTCGTTCTCGGCAGCCAGGGAATGCTGCCCGTCTCCCGAGAGACGGGAGACCTTCCGGCACCTGAAGATCAAGCGTAACGCTGGTCTAAGGAATCGCCCGCACCACACCGCCATCGACGCGCAGCGCCGCAAGCTCGCGCGCCGCGGCATACCCGATGCCGCCCGTGGAACCGGTGACGACCGCACGCCGTCCTTTCAGATTCAAATCCATGGTCTTGGCCCTCGAAGTCCGTGAGTCTTTGCCAAGGCTTAACTGCAATCGCCGACTCGAGAAAGTCCGCTCTCGTTCTTCAATTGTTCCGTAGAGGGACGAAACCTCACACCGTCAACCCATTCCTTATTGGAACTTGATATTATGCGCTAAGCCCGGCAATGAAGATTCGGCCGAATCCTCGAGTAAGGAGATCACATGGCCCCGCGCGCCTACTGGAAGGGATACCTCAAGCTCTCGCTCGTCTCGTGTCCGATCGCGCTCTATCCCGCGTCATCGTCGACCGAGCGCATCTCTTTCAACCGCATCAATAAGAAGACCGGCAATCGCCTGAAGCAGCAGCTGATCGATTCCGAGACCGGCGATCTCGTCGAGAAGGACGACGTCGGCCGCGGCTACGAGGTCGGGAAGGGCGAGTATCTCCAGGTCGAAGACGACGAGATCGAGAAGATCCAGATCGAGAGCACGCACGCGATCGACATCGACAGCTTCGTGCCGAAGGCCGAGATCGACAACCGCTATCTCGACAGTCCGTATTACATCGCGCCGACCGACAAGGTCGGCCAGGAAGCGTTCGCCGTCATCCGCGACACGATCCGCGACCGGGGCATGGTCGCGTTGGGGCGCGTCGTGCTTTCGCGCCGCGAGCACGTCGTGATGCTCGAAGCCTTCGACAAAGGCCTGCTCGCCACGACCCTGCGCTATCCGTATGAGGTTCGCGAAGCCGCGCCCTATTTCGAGGACGTGCCCGATCTGAAGCTGCCGAAGGAGATGAAAGAGCTCGCGGCTCACATCGTCGATTCCAAGGCGACGAGCTTCGATCCCACCGCGTTCCAGGATCACTACGAGACTGCGCTGGTCGAGATGCTGCGCGCCAAACAGGCGGGCCGCGTGATCGAAGCGCCGAAAGCCAAGGAAAGTCCGCGCGTCATCAATCTGATGGACGCGCTTCGTGCCAGCATCGGCCAGGAAGGCAAGAAGAAGCCGGCCGCCGCCAGCACGAAAACGCGTGAGCGCGCGGCTCCCGCTCCGGCCAAAAGGAAATCCGCCCGCTGACATGGCGCGTGCCATGTGCCTCAGCGAGTACAATCCCAGAATCCACCTCCCCCTCGTGGGGAGGTCGAACTTCCGTAGCGCGCAGCGGGGAGGAAGTTCGGGTGGGGGGATTGGCGTGCACACAACGGTTCTGTGGGCTAGCTTCGAAGGCGGATGACTCATACGATTGAACCCACCCGCTCAAGCCTCGAAGGCACCGTCGCCTTCACCGGCCGGCTCGCGTCGATGCGGCGCGCCGATGCCTTCGAGATCGTGCGCAAACATGGCGGCAAGCCCCGCGAAGGCGTCACCAAACAGACCGACATCCTGATCGTCGGCCAGCTCGGTTGGCCGCTGCTCGACGATGGCCGTCCCTCCAACAGCCTCGCGCAGGCGAAGACCTATCGTATCCCGGTCGCGAGCGAAGGTCAGTTCCTCGCCTGGATCGGCGCCCGCGCGCCCGAGGAGCAGTCCAAGACCTACACCGCCGCCCAGCTCGCCTCGCTCGCCAAGCTTCCCGCCGAAATCGTCGAGCAGCTCTCGATGTTCGGACTGATCGAAGCCCACAACGGCCACTACGGCTTCCGCGATCTCTCGGCCGCGCGCCAGGTCGCAGCGCTGCTGAGCGCGGGCACCGGGCTCTCGGTGATCACGAAGAGCCTCTACGAGATCCGCAAATGGCTCCCCGATGCGGGCCTCTCGAACCTCCGCCTGTTCCCTGAAAGCTCCGACCGGCTGCTCGTCGAACAGATCAAGGGCCGCACCGAGCGCACGGGCCAATATATCCTCGAGATCGACCCGCCGGATGAAGACGGCAACGCGCTCTTCTCAAAGGCCCGCGCCGCCGAGGAGCAGGGCGATCTCTCGACCGCCGCGCAGCTCTACACGCGGCTGATGAAGCTCGATCGCAACGATCCCGTGGCGCCCTTCAATCTCGGCAACGTGTTGCGTTCGATGGGCCGCACGCTCGAAGTCGAAAGCGCCTACCGCGCCGCCATCAAGGCCGATCCGAAATACGCGCCCGCCTGGTACAATCTCGCCGACGTGCTCGACGAATCCGGCCGCGCGAAAGAGGCGATCGAAGCGCTCACGCGCGCGCTCGACGCCGATCCCACCTATGTGGACGCGATGTTCAACATGGGCCTGCTGTTCCAGCGTCTCGAGCGCCACGCGGAAGCGGCTGCGATGTGGAAGCGGTATCTCGCGCTCGACGACAGCTCGCCCTGGGCCGCGCGCGCCCGCCGCGCGCTGAAATACTGCGAGATGCAGCTCATCCGCTCCTGAGCGATGTACGGGCTCTGTCGCCTCACCCGCCAGTAGCACTCACATGCCAAGCCTTCCAGGCGCCGTTCGATCCAGGATCTCGATCCTGCCGCGACGCGTGCGGATACGCGTCACCGATCGGACAGCGAAAATGACAAGCGGGCCCCGTGCTCGAGCGTCGTCATTCACCTCAAGCGAATGGACGCACTATCTCGCAGCCCTCTTCCGGGGATTCCAACCCGTGAGACGGCGAGATTCGGCTTCCGGGATGCCGTAGAGACCGTTCGCGGCCGCTTCCAATCCGGGCCGATCGGTCACCGTGATCTGCCCCCGCTCATTGGCAATAAGGCCTTTGTTGCTTAGGCCCTGAACGGCAACGGTAACGCCCGCACGCCGGACGCTCAGCATCAGAGCGAGAAATTCGTGCGTGAGCGGCACGTCGTTTCCATCCAGTCGGTCGTGCGCCATCAGAAGCCAACGCGCCAAACGTTCCTCGATATTGGCGCGGCCATTGGCCACCGCGGTATGAGCCGTCTGGACCATGAAGGATTGTGCATAGTGAAGAAAGCTCTGCCGCATCGATACACTTTCACTGAGCGCTTGACGAACGTCATCCGCGCCTATCCGCTGGGCCTGGCCGGCGACCTGGACGTATGATGCATGCACGGAGCGATCATTGCCCATGACCACGCTCAGTCCGGTCATCCCTTCTCGGCCGATCAGTCCAATTTCGCTTTGCCGGCCGCGCGTGCCTTCGGCGACGACGGAGACAATGCCATTTTCCGGGAAATAAATGTGCGTGATTGGCTTATTGGCGTCTTCAAGTCTTAGTCGAAGCTCGAGCACGACGTGACTGAGGCGAAGCTCCAGACGCGCGAAATCGGCGCTGGAAAGCGTGCAAAGGAGATGATTGCTGGAGTCTTTGCGAGCTTTTGACCTTGCCATGGCTCTTCCCGAATGGGGCAAGAGCACAACGGAGGTCTCTCAGCCATCCGCGCCCTGAAAGGATTACGGATGATGCGCCACCCATACACCTGGGGGGAACAAATGCCTATTGCAAAATTGTACGAAATCGTACGGTGGAAGCGGAACGTAAGGGTTCAAATTCTCTAACGCCGCGGCCAAGGCAATGTGTGCGAGTGAGCGCTCAAGCTGAGGCCTTTGATTGGGACCAAGGTCCAACATTTGCGCCGGCGTGACGCATCATACTCTCGCTGCATTCAGATTTGAGGATGCAGCAATGCGTGATCGGGCGACGTTTTTCAGCGGTCAATCCCTAGGTGCAGCGCTGCGTCATTCAACCGTGATCCTCGCAATTGTCCTCGGCACGGCGGCGGCGTGGGGCCAAGGGACGCCTTTGCCCGGCGCAGCCGGCACCTCACCGCCGGCCGTCACCGCGCCCAATCCCCCTCCCTTACAGGCGGATGAAATCGACGCACTTGTCGCCCCGATTGCGCTTTATCCCGACAATCTGCTGGTGCAGGTCTTGATCGCATCGACCTATCCGCTCGAAGTGGCGATGGCCGCACAATGGGTGATGCAGAATCCGACTGTGCAAGGCGCCCAGCTCGACTCGGCGCTCCAGATGCAAACCTGGGATGCCAGCGTGAAGGCGATGGTCGGCGTCCCGACAGCCTTGAACCAGATGAGCAATCGACTCGATTGGACGCAAAAGCTGGGCGATGCGTTCCTCGCGCAGCAGAAGGACGTGATGGATTCGGTTCAGCGCTTGCGTCAGCGCGCGCAAAGCTCGGGCAAGCTGATGTCGACCGAGCAACAGAAGATCGTGACGGAGAACCAGACCATCATCATCGAGCAGGCCAATCCGCAGACGATGTATGTGCCCTATTACGATCCCTACACCATGTACGGCGGGTGGTACGGGTCCTATCCGCCCTACTACTGGCCGACACCCCCGGGATACTACTTGGGGGCCGGGCTCGCGTTCGGGCTTGGTGTGGCGATCATCGGCGGCGCCTGGAACAATTGGGCCGATTGGGGCGGCGGCGACATCAATGTCGACTTCGATCGCAACAACTTCAACAACATCAACCGAGACAATATCAACAGAGACAACATCGGCAACCGGCGCGACAACGCCAACTCGCAGAGATGGCAGCACAACGCCGAACACCGGCGCGGCGCGAACTACCGCGACCAGGCCACACGTGAACGGTTCGGCAAGGGCAATGCCGGCCAAGCGGACGCACGGCGCGACTTCCGTGGGTTCGATCAAGCTCAGGGCCGCGGCCAGCTTGGCGACAAAGCCGGGCAGCTTGGTGACCGAGGCGGGCAGCAGCTCGGTCAGAGGACGGGATTCGAGCGGACAGGCCAGACGCGTGGCTTGGACGGTGTCGGAAATGGGTCCGCAACGCGCGGATACAGCAACCGGGGCGCGTCGAGCCGCCAGTCGATGAATGCCGGCCGCGGATACAGCGGAGGCGGGCGCAGTTTCAGCGGCGGCGGCGGCGGCGGCTTCCGCGGCGGCGGTGGCGGCGGCGGTCGCGGGGGCGGCGGCGGCGGACGGCGCTGACGGCAGCAATTTGCAACCCGATGGAGGATGACTTGACGCTGAGGACACCTAGCCGGCGCACGCGACGCGCAGCGCTCCTCGTGGGCACGCTCATCGTCGGACTGGCGTCCGGCACGACGGCACAACCCCAACAGCAGCGGAATTTTGCCTCACCCGAGGACGGCGTGGCCGCACTTGTGGATGCGCTCAAGCAGGACGATTCCGGCGCGCTCGAAGCGGTGCTCGGACCGGGCAGTGCGGAGATCATCAATTCGGGCGACCCGGTTGCCGACAAGAACGCCAGGGACGAATTCCTGAAGAACTATGAGGCGAAGTCCACGCTCGTCCCGGTCAATGACTCGACGAGGACGCTGCAGGTGGGAGAGAGCGACTGGCCGCTCCCGATACCCATCGTCAGGCGCGACGCGAACTGGAGCTTCGATCTCGAAGCCGGACGCGATGAACTGCTCAATCGCCGCATCGGCCGAAACGAAGCCGGCGCCATCGAAGCGGCCCTCGCCTTTGTCGATGCCGAGCGAGAGTACGCGTCGGAGGATCGTGACGGCGACGGGATCCTCGAATACGCCCAGCTTTTCGGCAGCACGGACGGCATGAAGAACGGCCTTTATTGGCCTGCACAGCCTGGCGAACCGCAAAGCCCTCTGGGTCCGTTCTTTGCCGATGCACGGTCGGAAGGGTATTTTCAAGAGTGGTCGGAAAAGGGCAGCCCCGCCCCTCGGCCGCCGGAACCCTATCACGGCTACAACTATTTGATCCTCACCGGACAGGGTCTTTCCGTGACTGGAGGCGCTTACGACTACATCATCGACGGAAACATGATCGGCGGTGTGGCGATGATCGCCTATCCCGCCGAGTACGGTGTCTCGGGTGTCATGACGTTCATCGTCAACCACGACGGCATCGTCTATCAGCGGGATTTGGGGCCTGATACCTCCGAGATTGCGCAAGCCGTGACGGCGTTCGATCCGGACGCCACGTGGCAGCGCGTGCAGATCCCGGTCCCGGTGGCAGCGGCGCCATAGTTCGTCACAGGCGATTCACCTGATCATTCGAACGACGTGAGCAGATGCTGACGCCGCTCGCGGATATTGTAGTCGGCGGCCCTGCCTGAGCCGCGGAACCTCTACTTCGATCGCGACGCGCTCGGGCAGTCTGCGGATCGCCTCGAAAGAGGGGCCGCCCTGCTTCCGCTGGAACGTAAGCAGAATGTGCGACACCGTACCGCGTTTATCCCTTGACAGCAAGTAAGCCCTAAACTATACCCTAGGCACACGCTAGGGGATAGCCATGAAGTACACCTTCAAACAGTTCCAAGCCGACTACCCGAACGACGCGACCTGTCTGGCGGCCATCATGAAGGTGCAGTACGGCGGCTTCCGGCTTGTGTGCCCCGGCTGTGGCGTGGCGGACGCTGACTTCCACGCGATGCACAAGCGGCGCGCCTACGCCTGCCAAGAGTGCGGCCATCACATCTACCCGTGCGCCGGGACCATCTTTGAGAAGTCGCGGACCAAGCTGACGCTTTGGTTCTTCGCGATGTACCTCATGACCAGCACACGCCACGGCGTTGCGGCGAAGGAGCTAGAGCGCCAGTTGGGCGTCACCTATAAAACCGCGTGGCGGATGGCCCATGAACTTCGCAAGCTCATGGCGAGCGCAGACCACACAGGCCCGCTCTCCGGTCACGTCGAAATTGACGAGACGCACATTGGCGGCAAACAGTCTCGCCAGGAACGCGCGAAGCGCGGCACGAATAAGACAATCGTGTTCGGGATGGTGGAGCGCAAGGGCCGCTTGCGCGCCGGGCCAATTCACGGGCTATCGCTTGGTGAGCTTCACTACGCGATCCGCAACAACGTCAAACCTGGCGCGACGATCACGACCGATGATTGGACGGGCTATAAGGGGCTTCATGACGCCTACACGCACGAGAGCGTCAATCACTCTGAAAAGGAATACGTGAGAGGCATTCACCACACGAACACGATTGAGGGTCACTGGAGCCAATTCAAGCGCGCCGTTCGCGGGACGCACGTTCAGATTTCAGCCAAGCACATGTGGAAATACGTGAGCGAGTTTTCCTATCGCCGCAATTTTCGCGGTTGCCACCTGACGATGTTTAATCGGCTGGTGGGTTCTTTTTCGATGCCGCGTTTAGTAGAGCCGTGAAATCCTCTTTATGATTGGGGTTCGTCGCCCGAACGCCCGTTTGGTCTGAAGCGGATTGTGGCTTCAAGGCGCGGCTGCGATCCTGCTTCAACTTAGCCGCTCTACGGCGCTCTACAAGTTCATCCATTTCTAGAATCTCCAAAATCCGTGGCGCTGGGATCACTACACCCATGCCAAATGGCTTTGTTGCCTCACCGCCTGGCGTTGAAACAAACTGAGCTAGATCATCGCCCCAAGACCCCTGCCAGACGCCAAGAAGCCATCGACTTCCGTAAAACCATGTCTCTACTGGTTTTTGATCTCCCAGTTCCGGTATCCGTTGTTCGATGGATCGGCGCACAAAAACCGGCGAACCGCTGGAGCCAGGATGCGTATTTGCTTCCACCAAATAACCGCGCACGTAAACAATTCTTGGCTCCCCGTTCTTGTCGTGGGTCGGCTCTTCCCATGCAAAAACCGGAATCAACTCATCTTCGGGCATGAGTGCAATATTCCCGGTGTGAACAATGGGAAGATTGCGCTTGTCCCCGTGTAGGAGGGGGTAGACGCCCACAACATAGGCGAGATCGCCAGCCTGGATTGCCTTTTGACCAAGTTTCAAAGGAACCAAAAAACCGTAGCTGTCGAATGGAACCCAGCCCGCCCATTCCGGCGGATCAAATTCCATCAGCGCAACATCGACCGCCTCTCCGTCTGGATGCCAGTGCCACTCCGCGCCATCTATGTGGATGTTGTGACCATGGGCGGGGTACATCACATGATTCATTCGGATAACGAACGGGTCGGCACCTAGCTTCTTTGCCACATGGCGGGCTGTCACGAGATAGCTCGCGGCCCTTTCGGTCTCCTTATTAGGCGACCTTCCCCCGTGCCGAATAATGAAGCCGGTCCCCTCCGGCTCAATTTGATCGTCTCCTGGACCTTCGTATCCTAGGTAGACCACGCATTGTCTGGCGTCTTCGCCAAGTTTCACCATCGCGTCGCCATTCTTGACCAGCAGTCGGGGGGCTAACACATATTCCACGGTTTAGCCCCTCCCTACCGTACTTGTCGAGAGGGGATAGACGCGCACCGTACATTGGACCGGAGCATGAACACGGGCGAGTATCGCAGGTGTTCGGCTGCGAGGCGCTGCATCCGTTTTGTCGATAGGACCTTGGTCCAATTGGGTCTCCTGGTTCTTTGGGTCTCCTATTTGCTTTCGCAGGCCACTTTTGAGCGGGGACTCTATGCGAACGCTGTTTTTCGCGGCTTTGCTCGTCGCAGTGTCGTCGGTGCCATCCGACCAGACTGCACATTTCGAACGATCAATAGGTGCTGATCGGGTACCGGGTCTAGAGTCCGCGAATTACTTCACCAACATCTATTGTCCCTCGAAGTGCGTACCGGCGTTCAAATACAATCATCAAATGATCTCGGGCTTCGAAATTGTCCAAACCGAGTATTCATACTTTGCGCGGCCTTGGCTGCACATTTCGCCAAAACCGTGGTTGACGTTGCCGTTCCTGGACGCGCGGTTTCTGCTGTCACACGTACCTGCGGAGCCCACGACGTGAGAGACTCCCTG
>Ga0184629_10000603_pt1 | contig 15999 bp, 14 predicted proteins | sample PLM4_32_b1_FD_133158 | JGI IMG/M metagenome (GOLD analysis project Ga0184629, IMG submission 133158) | Groundwater sediment microbial communities from an aquifer in East River, Colorado, USA - PLM4_32_b1 | ecosystem: Environmental > Terrestrial > Soil > Riparian zone | place: USA: East River... | reverse complement strand
GCCGCGGTGAAGATGGGGTGCGCGGCGATCGGGTTCACCATCTACCCCGGCTCGGCGCACTGGAAACAGATGTACGAGCAGCTGCGGGCGCTCGCAGAGGAGGCGCGCGAAAACGGCCTCGCCGTCGTAGTGTGGTCCTACCCGCGTGGCTCCGGGCTGAGCAAGGAGGGCGAGACCGCCATCGACGTGGTCGCCTACGCGGCGCAGATCGCCGCCCAGCTCGGCGCGCACATCATTAAAGTGAAGCTGCCCACCGACCACCTCGAGCAGGAGGCGGCGAAGACGGTCTACCAGTCCGAACGCGTTCCCATCGCCACGATGGCGGACCGCGTTCGCCACGTGATGCAGGCGTCGTTCGCCGGCAAGCGGATCGTGGTGTTCTCCGGCGGCGGCAAGAAGGGCGAGGAGTCGATGTTCGAAGAAGCGCGCGCCATCCGCGACGGCGGCGGCCACGGCTCCATCATCGGCCGCAACTCGTTCCAGCGCCCGAAGGCGGACGCGATCAAGTTCCTCCACACGGTGATGGACATCTACGCGGGGAAGATCGACTGACCGGCGGAGGCATGGGGCGAGCGCACAGGATCATCGGGATCGTGGCCGCCCGGATGTCCTCCAGCCGTCTGTCGGGCAAGACCCTTCTCCCGCTGGCGGGGAAGCCCGCGCTGGAGCACCTGCTCGAGCGGATCATCGCGGCGAAGGTGGTCGACGAGGTGGTGGTCGCGACCAGCCGCGACCCGGCGAATGCCCCGATCGTCGCTCTCACCCGGCGCACCGGCGTCGGCTGCTACCAGGGATCGGAAGACGACGTCCTGGAGCGCTTCGTCCAGGTCCTGCGCCAGTGGGATGCGCCGCACTGCGTGCGATTCTGCGCCGACAACCCGCTGACCGACATGGAAACGACCGCGCGGCTGGTCGACGCCCACCTCCAGGGTGACTACGACTACACCTGCATCAAGGGACTCCACCTGCCGCTCGGCCTCTCCGAGGCGATCTCGCGGCGCGCGCTCGAAATCGAACACGCCGAAGTGGAACCGGGGTTTCGTCGCGAGTCGATCACCATCTTCTTTCGTGAGCACGCCGAGCGCTTTCGGATCAAGGCGCTCGCGCCTGATCCTTTCCTGCACCAGTCGCCGCTACGCCTGACGCTGGACTATCCCGAGGACTATCGGATGCTGTCGGCGGTCTTCGACCGGCTCTACGACGGCCGCCCCATCGAGTTCCGGCGCGCGCTGGAGTTTCTGCGCGACCATCCCGACGTGGCTTCGATCAACGCGGGCAAGACGCAGAAAGAGGGCAACGTGTACTGGGAGCAGCTCGACGAGCGGCTGCCGTGCGAATAGCGTTTCCTCGTGGGCGAGTGGGTGTGTCCAACGAAGAAAATCCCGGCTACGCGTTCGTCGGCTCCAGCGCCGCGATCGCTTCCTCGACGGTATTGAACGAGTCGAACAGGATCACGAGTCGCGTTGTCACCAGCAGGTTCTTGATCCGGTCATCGACGTGGGCCAGCATGAACGAAGCCCCGCGGCCGGCGCAGAGCAAACGCGCCCGCTGCAGCCCCGCGAGTCCCATGCTGTTCACCCAGGCCACCTTTCCCAGATCGACGATCACCTTGGCCACACCGCGGGTGGTGATCTCATCGACGGCGGCCGTCAGGATCTGCGTTTCCTCTCCGCCCGTCAGGTTTTTCTTCGGGGCCAGCACACATACGTCACCTATCATGGAACGGTCTAACGACATTTGAATCTCCTCCCTTCCTACGGACCCGGCAGTTGGCACCATGCCGGGTCGATCTTCTTGTAGGTACTACAACGGCGAGACTCAAAAGGTTGCCGGAGAATCTCCGATTGCCCAGAATCGGCATGGCTCGGTGCCGCGACAAAAAGGTCCGTTTATCGTGCCCGCGCGGCGCGTTATACTGGCCACCGAACTAAAGCGGGTGGCGCCGAGACGGGGCCCGCGGCGAGCTGAAGCGGGTGGCGCCAATCCGGGCTTCGGTGAGCTCGAGCGGGTGGCGTCGAGACGGGGTCCCCGCCGCGCGGAGCCGGCGGGGTGGCGAGGCGACAGGACCCGCGGAGTTGGCGACAGGACCCGCGATGACGACGACGACCATGACCCATACCACCATCATCGCCGAGATCGGCCAGAACCATAACGGCGACATGGACATCGCCCGCAAGCTGATCGACGTGGCGGCGATGCCGATCTTCGACCACTTCAGCGGGAAACAACTGCCCGGCGTAGACGCGGTCAAGTTCACCAAGCGCGACCTGAACGAAGAGCTGACCGAGGACTCTGGCAACCGTCCCTACCAGTCGCCGCACGCGTTCGGGGCGACCTACCTCGAGCATCGCCGCGCGCTCGAGCTCTCGATCGACCAGCACGCGGAGCTGGAGCGCTACGCCCACGACCGCGGGCTGGAGTTCTTCGAGACGCTGTGCTCACCGGCGTGCCTGGAGTTGTTGAGCCGGGCGCGCGTCGACGCGATCAAGGTGGCGTCGAGGGACGTGACCCACATTCCGCTGCTGGAAGCACTCGGCGAGCTCGAGCACCGCGTCGTTGTTTCCTCCGGCATGTGCACGCTCGACGAGCTGAAGCGGGCGGTGGCGATCCTCTCGAAGAAGGAGAAGCGCATCGACATCCTGCACTGCCTCTCGCAGTATCCGGCCGACTACGCGCACATCAACCTGCGCTCGATTCCATTTCTCAAGAAAGAATTCCCCGGCCACGTCGTGGGCTACTCGGACCATTCGATCGGGATCGTGCTGCCGGCAGTGGCGGTGGCGATGGGGGCCGAGATCATCGAGAAGCACATCACGCTCAATCGCAACATGAAAGGCTCCGACCACCACGCCTCGCTCGAGCCGGACGGGTTGTGGCGCGTCGTGCGCGACATTCGCAACGTGGAGCTGGCGCTGGGGCGGGAGGAAAAGGAATTCGACCCGATCGTGCAGGGGGCGAGGGACAAGCTGGCGCGTTCGCTCGCGCTGCGCCGCCCGATGCGCAAGGGCGACGTGCTGCACGAGAGCCTCCTGTGCATGCGCAGCCCCGGGACCGGGCTGCCGTGGGAGGGGCGGACGAAACTCGTCGGCTGCAAGGCCGTGCGCGCGCTGCCCGCCAACGTGCTGATCGAAAAGGGGGATTTCGAATGACCGCCGCGACCTTGCGCGCCCGCTGCCGGCGGCTGCGGGTGATCATAACCGACGTCGACGGAGTGCTCACCGACGGCGGGATGTACTACGGCGAGTCGGGCGAGGAGATGAAGCGGTTCAACATCCGCGACGGCGCCGGTGTGGCGCTGCTGAAATGCGCGGGGCTCTTCGTCGGCGCGATGACGGGGGAGTCGCGCGACCTGGTGGACCGCCGGGCGGAGAAAATGGGGATGGACTTTCTCGTGAGCGGCGCCCGGAACAAGCTTGGCGCGCTGGAACGCTTCGCGGCCAGGAACGGATTTGCCCTGAAGGAAGCCGCCTACGTCGGGGACGAGATCAACGACTGCAATCTCCTCGGACGCGTGGGCGTGTTCTTCGCGGTGGCGGACGCGGGTCCGGAGATTCGCAGGGGAGCCGACGTGGTGCTCAAGACGCGCGGCGGCGCGGGGGCGCTGCGCGAGGCGGCGGAGATCGTGCTGCGTCACCAGGGGCGCCTGAAATCCTCTCTCTCCGAGTACCTTCGCCGCTCGGAGGAAGCGACCGAGATCGAAAACGTCCACCTGTTTCGAAGCGGGCGCGGCCGCAAGGCGCGCGCACGTCCCGCTCGCATCCGCAAGCCATGACGTTCGGCCCCTCGCGCGGCGGAATCGCGCCCGGCGAGAACACAGACCGGACGCCTCTGCTAGGAATGGAGGTGCTGCGCCGCGCCGAGGCGGACCTCTCCCTCTTCGAGCCGGCGATTCGCGGTTTCTCGCTCTGGCCCGTGCTTCGCTTTCCTGCGTGGCAGCTCATTTCCGGCGTGTCGGTCGGCGACCCGTCGGGGCGGGGCCGGGCGCTGCTTCGCGCGCTGGGGCGCCGGCACGGCGTGTTCACCTACGGTCCCTGGTCTTTCGTGCAGAGGCGCCGGCTGCGCGCGCACCGCTTCGACGCGCTGTTTCTGACTCTGGAAGCACACCGGCTGGCGCGCCTGCCCGAGGGCTGGTGGGATCCCTACCTCGACGACGTTGCCGAGCATCCGGCGCTGGCCGGGCGCGTGCTGCGGATCGAACGCCGAGACTTCGCCGCGGGCCGTTTGCGAACCGCCGCTTCGCGCCATCTCTTCACCGACCTGCAGCTACTCGACCAGCTTCGCCACCGCCGGCCCGCGCGTCCGCAAGAGGCGCGCGACGCGGCCGGCCGAACCTGCGATTTCTTGTTCAATCGCCTCCGGGACCTGGGGGCAACCGTCGCGCCCACCATCGAGCAGACGTTCCGGACGCACAGCGTCGCCATGGCGAGCGGCTTCTACCACGAGTCGCTCTGGTACGAGGAGCTGCTGCGCGAGTTCAAGCCGAAGGTGGTGGCGCTGGTCGACGCGTACAACCAGCACGGCCTGGTCGCCGCGGCGCGCGCGTGCTCCATTCCTGTCGTCGAGTTTCAGCACGGGAGCATCCACCCGGATCATCCCGGCTACATCTGGTTCGCGCCGGAGCGCGCCATCCGCGACCGCCTACCCATCCCGGACCGCATCGCCACCTACGGTTCCTACTGGTCCGACGTGCTTACGCGCGAAGGATTCTGGAAGCCGTCCGACGTGCCGGCGGTCGGGTCCGCGCGCATCGACCGGATTCGAGAGACGCCGCGCGGCGCCGCGTCCACGCTGCGGATCGTCTTCACGAGTCAGTTCGCGACCCGACGCCAGACCATTCCACTGCTGGCGGAGTTCTTGAGCCTCGCGGCGAAAGAGAATCTCGACTACACCCTGACCATCAAGGTGCACCGGGGCGAACGCGCGTTCGTAAGCGAGTACGAGGCGCTGGGTCGCATTTCAACGCGCGCCTCCGTCGTGCCGCCCTACGACGCCGACACGCTGGCGCTCATTGTCGGCGCGGACGTGCACGTGAGCGGCTGGTCCACGTGCCACTACGAATCGATCGCGCTGGGTACGCCGACGATCGTGTTGATCTTCCCGGGGCCGGATCGCGTCGAAGGATTGAGCGGGTTCTCGTCGGTGTTCCGGGCGTCCACTGCCCGCGAGCTGTTGGACGCGGTGCGCGCCGTGCGGCAGATGCAGAAGACCGATGCCGCGACCCGCCAGCAGGAGTCCGAACGGTTGTTTCGGAGTGATGCCGTGGAGCACGCCGTCGCGTTGCTCCAGGAATGCGCCGCTAGTGGAAGCGGCCCTCGCGCTTGAGCTTTTCGTAGTGGGCCGTGTCGCGGTGCTTGAACACCGCGGCGGGATGGCCGCCGGCGATGGCGCAGCGGGGAATGTCCTTCACCACACACGAGCCCGCCTGGATGATGGCGCCTTCGCCGATGGTGACGCCGCCCAGCACGATCACCCGACTGCCGAGCCACACGTTGTCCTCGATCGTGATGTCCAGCGGGACGTAGGTGGAGTCGTACGGGATCGCTTCACCCTGGTCGAAGTTGTGGTTCTGCGGGATCAGGAGACAGCCGGGACCGGAGTGGAAATTGTCGCCGATGGTGACCTGGCCGCTCCCCGTGATCTCCAGCCCGTTGAAGTTCACGTTGCGACCCAGGCGCGTGCGCGAGGTGACGAGCGACGGTCCGTTGACCTTCAAGCCCGGCCCGCAGTGCGCCGCCCGGCGCCGCACGCGAGCCGTGTAGTACCAGGCGAGGATGCGCCGGTGCGCGCGCAGGATCGGATCGAGGAGCCGCATCACGGGACGTCCTTGCGAGACCAGAATTGCCGGAGTGCCCCGGGATTCACCTGGGCGGCGCGCAGCGTCAGACCCGCGGCGGCTGCGGCCCAGAGAATCTTCATGAGCACGCGAGGCCAGAGCGCGTCGAGGCGGGCGTCGATCGCCCACAAACCGACCAGCCCGGCGGCCACGCACGCCAGCGCGGCGAACCAGCGGCCGCGCTGATACGGAATGGGCGTGCTGGACTGGCCGAGCCGGTAAGCGACCAGCGCGAGCACCACGTCGGACACCAGGGTGGCCGACGCAGCCCCCATGATTCCCCATTTCGGGATCAGCATCAGGTTGGCTCCTATATTCGTGAGCGCGGCGGCGCCGGTGACGACGATCATCCAGCGCACCCGGCGCGGATTGTAAAAGATCGACTGCGAAAATGGAAAGTAGCACGCCCACGCCACCACGCCGGCGCCGACGGGGGCCACCACCCTCCACGAATCGGAAAACGCGGGCGTCGCCAGGACCATGATGGCCTCGCGCGCGACCGCACAGATGGCCAGGACCACGCACGACACCCCGGCCACGGTGAGGAGCCCGAGGCGTCCGACCCGCCGGAGCGCGGCGTCGGCGGTCGCCGCGTCGCCGTCCCGGCGCGACGTCTCCGCGGCGTTCACGGTTCGGATGAACGCGGGGCTGTAGGCCTGGTTGAGCGACACCGCGACTACCTGGCCCATGGCGGCGAGGCGGTACCCCATCGAGTAGACGCCGACCGCCGACAGGCCGAGCATCGCGTTCAGCAGCAGGCGATCGATGACGTCGTTCGTCATGCCCGCGAGCGAATGCGGCACCAGTGGGAGGCCGTAGGTGAGACTCCGGGAGAGGCGCTTTTTCGAGCCGCGCCGGAACCACCCCGGGCGGATCAGTCCGAGGGAAGCCACCGCGGCGAGACCCGCTGCCAGCGCGGTCGCCTCGATCGCCCCCCGCGCCCCGCGCCGGAGCGCGACCACGAACAGCACCACGAGCCCCGCCGACAGGATGGTTCGCGACAGGTTGAAAATACCGAACGCGATCGGGCGCTCGTCGACCTGGAGTTTGCGTTCGTAGAGCGACGGAAACGCGTTCGCGAACGCGGCGATGGCGGTCAACAGGCCCAGCGGCAGGTAGGGAATACCGGGCGTCACCCGGCGCGCGAGTGGCTCGCCGAAGAGGGTGAGTACGGCGAGGAATACCAGTCCGCTCGCGGCGAGATACCAGACGATGGTCGATTCGAGCGAGCGCACGCCCGCTGCATCCGGTTCGTCGAAACGCAGCCGAAACCACGACGCGGGGAGCCCCTGCACCATCAGCAGGCCCAGAAATGCGCCGACGGTCGTCATCAGGCTGATGACGCCGAAGCCGTCGGGTCCCAGCTGGCGCGCGTAGAGCGGCAGCAGGACGACGCCAACGACCAGGTTCGACAGACGGGACAGGGTGTAAACGCCGCCGTGGGCAAAAAGGCGCGCCGCGGGCGAAGCGTTCATTCGCTACAGTCCGAACAGCACGCCCACGTTGAAACCGACCCCGGCGGCGTCGATACTGGTCGGCACGTTGCCGATATTGACGTCGACGTCCTTGATGTCCGCCTCGAGCTCGGTCCATTTCACTTCCGCGAACACACTGACGGCTTTCACTCCAAAATTCACACCCGCCAGCACGTTCCAGCCGAAGTTGTTGTCGAAGCTCACGTCTGTGCCGGAGTCAAAGATGTAGTAGCCGACACCCAGCCCTCCATAGATCAGACCCAGCGACACGAGGCCCTCCACTTCGAGCGGAAACACATTCATGTCGGCGTCGGAGAAGTGGACATAAGCGGCGCGCGTATCGATCGAGAATATCGGGACGATCTTGATCGGCTGGCGGACGCCGAAACCGAAACCGTCGTCGTTGCTGTTGTCCAGATTCCACCAGGTTGCGTACGCGCCGAGAGCGCGAGCGTCCTGGACGGTGGTGCCGACGAGGGCGACGGCGAGCAGTGCTAGAATGATGCGTTTCATGGTTACCTCCAAAGGGTGGCAGCGACGCGATTGGCGCCGCCTTGCGGTAAGCATCGCGGCTCAAGCCCGGCGGCGGCAAGCAGATTTTGCTTTCGCGCGGGCCGAACGCATGAAAGAATGAGCTCTCTCTTCCGGAGGATGGTGTGAAATTCGCTGAAACGTATCGTCGCAGCGTGCTCGCGTTGCTCGTGCTGATCGTGACTGTCGCCTTTCTGGCGATGATGCGCAAGTTCCTGGTCACGCTCCTGCTGGCCGGTATTTTCAGCGCCTTGCTCTACCCCCTGTACCGGCGGCTGCTGCTCGGCTTCCGGGGGCGGAAGCACGCCGCGTCCGCGGTGACGCTCCTGCTCGTGGTCTTGCTGGTGGTGCTCCCGTTCGCCGGCTTCATCGGCGTGCTGGTCAGCCAGGCGATCAGCGTGACAGACTCCGTCACACCGTGGATTCAGACCCACATCTCGACCGCCGATCAGATCGTCGAATTAATGCAGAGGCTGCCATTTGGCGATCGATTGCTGCCGTATCGCAGCGAAGTGCTCTCGCGCACCGCCGAGGCGGTCCAGGCCGTCGGGTCGTTCGTGGTGAGCCGGCTCTCGGCCGTCACCCGGGGTACGTTTAGCTTTCTTTTCAATGTCGTGCTGATGCTCTACGCGATGTTCTTTTTCCTGTGCGACGGACCGCGCATGCTCACGTCGATCACGCGCCACCTTCCGCTCTCCGGCGCGGACACCGATCGGGTGGTGGGGAGGTTCGTCTCGGTGTCCCGGGCGACGCTCACCAGCACGGTGGTGATCGGCGTGATCCAGGGAACGCTGGGCGGGCTCGGGTTCGCGGTGGCAGGCATTCCGGGGGCGGTCTTCTGGGGGACCATGATGACGATTCTCTCGATGATCCCCGGCATCGGCGCCACCCTGGTCTGGCTCCCGGGCTGCATTTATCTGTTCCTCGTCGGCAAGACGGTGACGGCCATCGTGCTGATGCTCTACTGCGCCCTCATCGTCGGTTCGATCGATAATCTGCTGCGTCCGCGGCTGATCGGCAAGGGAACCCAGATGCATGACCTGCTCGTCCTGTTATCGACCCTCGGCGGCATCGCGATGTTCGGAATGGTCGGATTCATCCTCGGCCCCATCATCGCCGCCTTGTTCATCACGCTCTGGGACATTCAGGGCGCGTCCGTCGGTACACCGTCCACGGGGCGGGGCGACTGATCGTCTCGAGTCTGAAAGGAACGATTCCATGAACTTCATCAAGACGGTACTCGCAGTGCTCGTCGCACAGATTCTGATCGGCACGGCCCTGCTGCTCGGCTTCGGGTTCTTCACCGCGCTCCTTTCGACGAAGCAACCCGCGCACGTGGAGAACGGCTCGTGGCTCGTCGTCGACGTCTACGGCGAGATCGAGCCGTACGACCTGCCCGAGTCGATCGTGGGGTCGATTCTCGGCCAAGACGGCGAGACGGTGACCCGGATCCTCGGCAACCTGGAAAAGGCGGCCGTGGACCCGCGTATCGCCGGCGTCGTCATGAAGATCTCGAGCAGTAACTCGCTCGGGCACGCGTCGCTGGGCGAAGTGCGCGACGCAATCCATAAAGTGGAGGAGAGCGGCAAGCCGGTGATCGCCTACTCGGACGCGCTGGACCGCGACGCGCTCTTTCTGGCCAGCGCGTGTGAGTCGATCTTCATGCCCGCGGTCGCGGACGTGGGCCTCACGGGCTATGGCGCGGTGTATGAGTTCTACAAGGGGACGCTCGACAAGCTCGCCATCCACCCCAACCTGCACAAGATCAAGGCGTACAAGACCTTCGAGGAGCAGTTCACGCGCGATTCCATGTCGCCCGAGGCCAAGGAAATGGCGACGTGGATGATCAACGAAATGTGGAGCGTCGAGCTCGGCGCGATTGCGCGCGACCGCGGCATCTCGGTCGACTCGCTGGCCGCGTGCATGGACAAGGCGCTATTCACCGCGGGCGAGGCGAAGGCCGCGGGACTGATCGACGGCGTGCGCTACTGGGACGAGATCGAGGCGCAGTACGGCGACGATGGCGAACTCACGGCCATCACGCCGGAGGAGTACGCCGAGGTGACCCGCGCGGAGGCAGGGCTCAAGGGCAAGCGCCGCATCGCCGTCGTCCACGCGTTCGGCAGCATCGGCGGACGCACGAGTCACGTCGACCCCACGATCGGCGTGCTCATGGGTCACGAGACGGTGATCGAGGACCTGCGCGCCGCGGCGGAGAACACCCGCGTGGACGCGATCATCTTTCGCGTCGACAGCCCGGGCGGCGAGAGTCTCGCCAGCGAACTGATCGCGCGCGAAGTGGGGAAGATCGCGGCCAAGAAGCCGATCATCGTGTCGATGGGCGACGTGGCGGCGTCGGGCGGATACGCGATTTCCTATCGCGCGACCAAGATCGTCGCCGACTCGCTCACCATCACGGGTTCGATCGGATCCATCTACGGCAAGATGAACATAGCCGGGATGTGGAACAAGATCGGCATCACCTTCGACTCGGTGACGCGGGGCTCGAACGCGCTCATGTGGTCGGGGATCACCGACTTCGACGAGGAGCAGTGGAAGCGGGTCGAGGCGCACCACAATGCGTCGTTCGACCGCTGGCTCACCGACATCGCACAGGCGCGGAAGATTCCGGTCGACGAGCTGCGACCGCTGACCGAGGGGCGGGTGTGGACGGGACGTCAGGCGAAGGACCGGGGGCTGATCGACGACGTCGGCGGCTACCAGCGCGCGATCGAGGTGGCGAAAGAGGCGGCGGGCATTCCGCTCGACGAAGAGGTGGCGTTCGTCCACTACCCGAAGCGGCGCGGCCTCTACTATATGCTGACCAGCGGGGACGCTCCGCTCACGCTGGTGCGCCTGGCGGTCTATCGATATCTCCACCACGACATCGCGGCGACGCTGCACTCGCTGCAGCAGGGCGAGATGCGGTTGTGGACGGGGAGCTATGAATAGGGTTCGGTGGCGACCGGGGCACGCAGCGATCGCCGTCTCTATCGCCTGAACCTCGCAATCGAAAACAGCGACAGATCCAGTTTCGGTGCGCCGTCGAGCGCCCACTGCGCGGCTGCTTCTCCGACGGCACTCGAAAACTTGAAGCCGTGGCCCGAGCACGCGCTCACGAGGAAAACATTCGCGTGCGACGGGTGCGCGTCAATGACGAAGTGCTGGTCGGGTGTGTTCGTGTACATGCACGCGGCCGCACGCGTTTTCGCACCGGTGACACCCGGCAGATAACGCGCCAGCAGCGTCTCGACTTCACGCGACTCGCCGTCTTGCACATCGCGATCGATCGTGTTCACATTGGTAGAGGGGCCTCCGTAGTGAATCGCGACCTTGAGCCCCGAGCCGACGTCGGGGAAGCCGTAGAGCAACTGGCCAGGCGTGTATTCGATCGCCCACACGGAGGTCGGTCTCGTCGCCAGTAGTCCCGGGTGAAACCAGAACAGGGGCTGGCGCGTGACAGTCGCCTGAACGCCCGCCGACGCGAGTGCGTCGGTCATCCATGCGCCGGTGCAGATGATGAGGCGGTCCGCTTCATAGCGCCCGCGCGCGGTTTCGATCGCGACGCGCGAGCCTCCGGCTTCCCATTTCAATACCGCGGTGTCCGGGTACACGACGGCTCCGTGAGACTGCGCCGTCTGCAGATGCGCCGATATGCAGCGCTCGGGGTACACAAAGCCGGCGCGCGGCTCCGTGAGCACGTCCATGTTGTCGGCGGGTACCAGCCAGGGAAAACGTGACGAACGCGCAGCGGTAGAAAGCGTCTCGATCACGATCCCGTGCTCACGCGCGGAGCGGCGAATGCCGTCGATGAACTCACCCTCCGGCGGTCCGGCGAAAACGCCGCCGGTTTCGACGATCAACGCCTCTCCCGACAGGGCGCCCAACTCATGCCACAACTCGTACGCACGCCGGACCAGCGGAACGTAGCGCGGGTCCTCGTAGTACGCCTCGCGGATCATGCGTGTCTCGCCGTGGGAGGAGCCGAAGGCGTGCGGGGGCGAGAAGGCGTCGAAGCCGGCTGCGTTCGCCCCGCGCCGCGCGAGATGATAGAGTGCCGCGCTCCCCGCCGCGCCGAGCCCTGCCACGATGACGTCGAACCGATTCGTCACGCAGCGAGGATGCGGGTGAGGTTTCCGCCCAGGACGCCGTCGCGCTCGCGATCGCTGAAGCCGGCGGCGCGCATGGCGGTCTCCTGCATGCGCAGCACGTCGGCCCGATACCCGCGCGGGAACACCCCCGAGTCCGAGCCGAATAGAATCCGATCCGCGCCCATGACCTCGCGTGTCTTGCCGAAGACTTCGGAAAGGGCGAGCGGTGGGTGGTGTTCGAGAATCCAGGCGTTCGACCCGGCGGTGTCGGTGCAGACATTCTTGCACGCTGAGCCCAGCTCCAGCAGCTCTTCGAACCAACCCGCACCGAAGTGTGGCACGATAAAGGTGAGGTTCGGCCGCGCGCGCACGACCGGGATCAGCTGCGCCGGGCGGCTCTTCTCCATGGGAAAGTCGGCGTCGAGGCCGATGAGCTTGCGCACATTCACGCGTAGTTTCCCGCAGTGCACGAAGACAATCATTCGGTGTTTCTCGGCCATGTCGATCGCCTGCGATGCCTCGGCGGACTCTATCGAATAGTCATGCATGGCCGGGAAAAGCGCCATGCCTCGAAAGCGCAGCGTTGGTTGCAACGACTCCAGCGTGGTGAGTGTCTCCGGTGCGCGTGGGTTCACCATCGCGAAGGGAACGAGCCGCCCGCCCGACGCGGCCGCCGCCTCGCCCACGACCTTCATCTCCGCGGGCACGGAGGCGAACGTGACCGCGTGCGCGACTCCGTTCTTGTCCAGCTCGGCCAGCCAACGCGCCATTTGATCTGCCGCGTTGCGTCCGGGGACATTGATGCCCCCCGCGTGGATACGATCGAGCAGCGCGGCTCGATCGGCACCGGGGACCAGCGTGGTCTGGAACTCGTAGAACTCTCGGCTGAAAAAGTGGGTGTGGGCGTCGAAGATCGTCACGGTGGCTTGCCTCCGGCGGTGCTATATTGAAGAAGAGCAGAGTATGGGCCGCTGACCCGCGCGGGTCAACCACCGCGCTTCCCATGGCGACGAAATACACGGTTCCCACCCAATACTGGCACGTCCTGGAAGACGGACGAGTTCAGTGCGATTTGTGCCCCCGCTTCTGCAAGCTTCGCGAGGGACAGCAGGGCATGTGCTTCGTCCGCGCGCGCGAAGGCGACGCGATCGTGCTCACCACCTACGGACGCTCCAGCGGCTTCTGCATCGATCCTGTCGAGAAGAAGCCGCTCAATCATTTTCTACCCGGGACCCCGACGCTCTCGTTTGGAACCGCCGGGTGCAACCTCGCCTGCAGCTTCTGCCAGAACTGGGACATCTCCAAGTCGCGCGAAGTGGAAACACTCTCGGCCGACGCGACCCCGGAGGCGATTGCCCGCGCGGCGGTGGAGAGGGGCTGTCGGAGCGTCGCGTTCACCTACAACGACCCGGTCATCTTCATGGAGTACGCGATCGACGTCGCGAAGGCCTGCCACGAGCGCGGCATCCAGACCATCGCCGTGACCGCCGGCGAGATCTGTCCCGAACCGCGGCGCGTGTTCTACCAGTACATGGACGCCGCCAACGTGGACCTGAAGGCATTCACACAGGATTTCTATTGGAAGATCTGCAAGGGAGATCTCCAAACCGTGCTCGACACGCTCGTGTATCTCAAACACGAGACGAAGGTGTGGTTCGAGATCACGACCCTCTTGATTCCCGGCCACAACGACTCCAGCGAAGAGATCGAGAACGAGTGTAAGTGGATCCTCAAAGAGCTGGGGCCTGACGTGCCGCTCCATTTCTCCGCGTTCCATCCGGATTTCAGGATGCTCGATGTTCCGCCCACACCGCCGGCGACGCTTAGTCGTGCCCGCAAGATCGCGATCGATCAGGGGTTGCGATACGTCTACGTGGGCAATGTTCACGATGAGGACGGAAGCAGCACCTACTGCCATAAGTGCGGCTCGAAGCTCATCGGTCGCGACTGGTACCAGCTGACGGAGTGGAATCTCGACGACCATGGCGCCTGCCGGAAGTGTGGCGAGAAGCTGCCGGGGGTATTCGAGAAGAAACCTGGGACGTGGGGACCGCGCAGGCAGCTGGTGAACATGGGAGCGTTCGCGCGGTGACGGTCGGTCTAGTGCGACGCTCGCTGACAGTGATCCTCGTCGTCACTCTCATCGTTGCCGGTTGCACGAAAGCGGTCGACGTTCCCCGCGAGCAGTTTGAGGCGACGTCGCACGCGCCGACTGGACTCCACACCATCCGAACAACTGACGGCTCTGTCTACACTGTGCTCCGCTTTTCGGTGACTGACTCGACGCTGGTGATTCAGTCTCTGGACCAATCTGACGGGCGCTACAAGAAGGTTGCGTTGCCAATCGTGCTCTTGCTCGGCGACGTGGAGTCTATGGAAACGCGCGACTGGCGAGATCGGATGTTCTTTGTGCTGGTGGGGCTCGGCGTGGTGGTCTTCATCGTTGTCGGCATTGCGAGCTTTGGCCCACTTGACTTATGAGTTACATTTCCAATCGACCGACGATCACGTGGACCTGCTCATTTGTTCCAACCATCCGACGTAACTTGTCGCGATTTCCATTTTGACTAAGTAGCAAACATCGCTATCTTTGTTGCGTAGTGCTCCTCCCGCGCTGGTGTTCGCCAATGCGAGGAGGTCATGACATGTCTTTTTCTCTCCGTTCCCTTTCCGATAAATTCTCTCCCGTACCCGGGCCCTGACCGTTCAGGAACGAACGTCAACGATGCTCCTGCTTACCCACCTGAACGAGATCGAACGTCGCCGAGGGTGATGTTGCGGCGTCACGGCCTGGATCTTTCACTTGAGCAACACCATCTTCTTCGAGCGCGTGCCGCTGGCGTGCTCGATGCGCGCGAAATAGACCCCTGAAGCGGCCGTGACCCCGTTATCACCGCGGCCATCCCATTGCACCGAGTATGCGCCCGCCGCACGCTCTTCGTTGTTCACGAGCGTCGCGATGCGCGCGCCGCGCAGGTCGAAAATCGCGATCGTCACCGCCCCACGCGACGGCGCCGTGTAGCTCACCGTCGTGCGCGGGTTGAAGGGGTTGGGATAGTTGGAGACTGAAAGCACGTAGCTATTCGGCGTCCCGCCCACGCCCGATAGCGTGTTGAGCTTCGCGGGTTGGCCTTCGTTGCCGGAGAAGTCGCTCGCGGTGACGTAGTAGTACACGTACGGAGAGGCGTTCACATCCAGCGCGGGCGCGACGGAATAGTCGACCACCGTCGCGGCGCCGAACGCATCGGTGTTCGAGCCATAGACCGTGAAGTAATCGAAGTCCCCCGCGGATGACTTTGTCCACGCGAGCTGCCCCGCGTTGAACACGAAGTTCTGCGGTACGCCCGGCGCAAGGTTGTCGAGCGAATAGCCGCTGTCGATCGGAGAATCGAAGAACGTCGGCGCCGACGCCGTCGCCGCGCGTATGTAGAACACCGAGTGGTACTGCCCCAGCGCAATCGTCGAGTCGCCGATGGTCGGCGCGTCGATCCGGTACGCCGATTCGGCGTGCGCAGGCGTCAGCCCCGCAAACGTCCATCCATCTGCCAGCAGTTCCGGAGTGGACTGCCCGGCGGGATCGCGGGCCACCAACGAAGGCGGTGCGTCGTAACGGCGGTACGCCTCGTACTGCGTCACCGGCGTCGGCGACGTGAGTTTATCGTGTCCCGACTGCGTGAAGCGGATGTTCACCTGGCGGCCCTGGTCGTTGCCGACATCCGTGATGGACGTGATGACCGGCTGTTCCGTGCCGCTCCCGTACTTGGCGAGGTAGACATCGTTTCCCCCCGCACTCACCAGGTTGGCGCCGCCGAAGTTCGCCGTCAAACCGAACCGCCCCGTCGTCACGATGTCGCCCGGCGCGTCGGTCGTCACGAGGTTGAACCCGTCGGCATTGGCTCCCCCGGAACGCCGGCTCCAGACGTGCGCGCCGGTCGCGTCGTATTTCGCCAGCACGACGTCGAAGCTGCCCGCGCTCACCAGGTTGCCGCCGCCAAAGTCGACCGTTGCGCTGAACATTCCGGCCAGCACCGCGTTCCCCGAGCCGTCGAGTGCCGCCGACATTCCAAAG
>Ga0184629_10000601_pt1 | contig 16070 bp, 10 predicted proteins | sample PLM4_32_b1_FD_133158 | JGI IMG/M metagenome (GOLD analysis project Ga0184629, IMG submission 133158) | Groundwater sediment microbial communities from an aquifer in East River, Colorado, USA - PLM4_32_b1 | ecosystem: Environmental > Terrestrial > Soil > Riparian zone | place: USA: East River... | reverse complement strand
GGGGGGGGTGGGCATCGCCATGTCCTTTCCGGCGCTGATCGCCGTGAGGTTCGCGGAAGGTGCGACCGGCTGCGGCGTCCGCTCCGAGGTCGTCCACACGGGCCGGATCTGCGGGCGAGGCTCGGAGGCCGGCCAGCTCATCTCCGGTGAGACCATCCAGGTGACCTGCGGTTTTCCGGGAGGCTTTGCCGCTGCCGCGACGCCCGCCACCGCGTAGCTGTCGAAGCTGCGCCGCGTGTACAGCGGATCGAGGCGCAGCGTCGCACCGTCGGCGAACAGCTGCCCCAGCGCGTGCAGGAAGCGCACGGTGCCGACCCGCGAGGCGGCGCCGTCGCAGGCGATGGCCGCGTGCGGCTGCCCCTCGAGGATCTCGGCGATCAGGCTCGTGCAGACGCGTCCCGGTCCCACCTCGACGAAGATCCGGGCGCCGTCGGCGTGCATCCTGCGGATCTCGTCGGCGAACCGCACCGGCTGGCTCAGATGGGCGGCCAGCACGTTGCGGACCGCGTCCTCTCCCTCCGGGTACGGGGCGGCCAGGTGGTTCGAGTAGACGGTCACCGCCGCCGGGGCGTAGCGGACCGCCGCCAGATCCCGAGCGAACGCCTCGCCGGCCTTGGCCACGAACGGGGAGTGGAACCCGCAGCCGACCGGGATGAAGCGCCCCTGCAGCTCGGTCCCCTGCATCGCGGCGAGCAGATCCTGGAGCGTTTCGCGCCGGCCCGAGAGTACCGTCTGCAGCGGGGCGTTGAAGTTCGCGGTGAAGACGTCCTGACGCCCGCGGATCAATGCGTTGAGTGCCTCCAGCGGACCGCGCACCGCCATCATCGTGCCGGTGTCGTCTCCGCCCGCCTCGAGCATGCGCGAGCCGCGAGCCCAGAGCAGCGGATAGAGCGACTCCTCGGGGAAGACCCCTGCCGCGCACAGCGCGACGTACTCCCCCATGCTGTGGCCGGCGGCCATATCCGGAGCGAGGCCGAAGGCGCGCAGGATTGCCTGCATCCCGAACCCCGCGGCCCCCAGCGCCGGCTGGGTGATGTCCGTCCGCGTCAGCGCCTCCATCTGCGCCGCCTGCTCCGCCTCCGTGAAGACGGGGGGCGGGAAGACGTACTGGCTGAGCGGCTGCGGCAGGCGCGAGCGCAGCGTCCGGTCGGCCCGGGCGAAGCTGTCGCGCAGCTCGCCGAAGAGCAGCGTCAGGTCCTTCAGCATGTCCAGCCGCTGCGACCCCTGGCCGGGAAAGATGAAGGCGATCTTCCCCGCGGGCGCCAGCGGCGCGGCGTGGAAGTAGGTGCCGGACGGATCGTGGATCGAGCCGGGCCGCGCCTCGAGGCGGGTGCGGGCCTGGGCGATCTTCTTCCTCAGGTCCGCGACCGACTCCGCCACGATCGCAAGACGCAGCTCCTTGCCCGCCTCGTCGGGGCGCGGATCGCGGCTGCGCTCGAAGCGCCGATGGGCGAGGTCGGGCAGCCTGTCCGCTCCCGCTGCCTCCGCGTCCAGGGCCTCGAGGTCGGCCAGCAGCAGCTCGACCGTCGGCGCCCGGAAGGTGAGCAGCTCCGCCGGCAAGGCGGTGATCGGGAACCGCGAGAGCTCCTCGCGGTGCGGGAGGTACTCCTCGACCGCGGCGTGGAAGTTCGTGCCGCCAAAGCCGAAGGAACTGACCGACGCGCGGCGCGGGTGGCCGCGGCCGATCCATGGCCGCGTCTCGGTGTTGAGATACGCGGGGTTGTCCGCCGTCCACAGGTCGTCCGCGGCGGGCCGGGTCACCCCCAGCGTCGGCGGCAGGACCTTGTGGTGCAGCGCGAGCGCGACCTTGATGAGGCCGGCGATCCCCGCGCACCCCTTGGTGTGGCCGATCATCGACTTCACGGTGCCGACGGCACAGCCGCGGGCCGGCGCCCCGGCGACTTGCAGCGCGTGCCGGATGCTCTCGGCCTCGGTCCGGTCGCCGAGGACGGTCCCGGTGCCGTGCGCCTCGATCAGCTCCACGGTGTCGAGGCCGAACCCCGCCTGCCCGTAGGCGCGCCCCATCGCCAGGATCTGCCCGTGCGCCGTGGGGGAGGTGAGGCTTTTCCCCCTGCCGTCGCTGGAGCTACCGATGCCGCGCAGCACGGCGTAGACGTTGTCGCCGTCGCGCTCGGCGTCCTCGAGCCGCTTCAGGATCACGACGCCGATCCCCTGGCTGATGACGATGCCGTCGCTCGTGGCGTCGAAGCAGCGCGGCGTGCCGGTGGGGGAGAGCGCATGGGTCTTGGAGAAACAGAGGTACATGAACGGGTTCTGCTGCAGGTCGACGGCCGCCACGATCGACATCGAGCTCTTGCGGGTGCGCAGCTCGTCGATCCCGAGCGAGAGCGCCGCCAGTCCCGCCGCGCAGGCGGCCGACGTGGACAGGTTCGTCCCGCCGAGGTCGTACTGGTTCGTGATGCGGCCGGCGATGACGTTCGGCAGCAGGCCGGGGAACGAGTCCTCGGTCCAGTCCGGCAGCTGCGCCAGCACCTCCTCCGGGACATTCTCCAGGAACATCGGCAGCAGCGAGCGCAGCGAGTAGAGCTGGCCGAGGTTCCCCATCCCCCCGCCCTCGCCGACGAAGACGGAGGTCCGCTCGCGGTCGAACTCCCGGGTGTCGTAGCGGGCGTCGCGCAGCGCCCGATCCACCATCTCGAGCGTCAGCAGTTGGCACGGGTCGATGGCGCGCACCGATTTCGGCGGCATGCCGTAGCGGACCGGATCGAAAGCGACCGGGTCGAGGAACCCTCCCCACCGCGAGTAGATCTTGTCGCGCATCCTCGGATCGGCGTCGAAGTAGGTTGCCTGGCTCCACTGCTCGGGAGGCACCTCGGTGATCGAGTACTTCTTGCCGAAGATGTTCTCCCAGTAGGCGGACGCGCCATCGGCGCCGGGGAAGAGCGCGCTCACGCCGATGATGGCGACCGCGTCGTTCCCCGTCTCCGGCTCGCCGGCCGTCACCCGCACGCGCTCCGGCGCCGCTTCGGCGAGCACCTGTGCGCTCTCCTCCGCGATCCGCCGGTGCAGCTCCTCGACGGTGAACACGGTGTCGTGCAGCAGGATCGCCTGTCCGGCCATGTAGACGCCGTCCCGCTGCTGGTCCGCCTCCTCCACCCGCAGAGTGACGGGCTGCGATTTGTCCTCGCGGTACTTCTCGTTGAACCGCAGCCCCTTCGCGGCCATGCGCAGGCGGCCCAGCGTGAGGTGCTCCAGCGTCATCCGCACTTCCTCGGCGGGGAGCCCCTCGCTGATCAGGCGCTGCTTTTCCTCCTCGAAGGTGCCGACGAACGGACTGGGAGCGGCGCGGATCTGGTATCCGCCGCCGCAATCCAGGATGGCGGTCTGGCGGGCCTCGACCATGGCGTTCTGGAACGCGGGCTGGATCGCCCCGCAGGCCACCGCCTCGCGGGTGAAGAGGTACGCGGTCCCCAGCAGCACCCCCACGTCCACGCCCCGATCCGCGAGCAGGGCGACGACCGTCGAGACCATGGCCGCGGAAAGCGGTGTGCTGATCCCACCCGCGAACAGGGCGCTGTACTTGCCGGCGGGAACCGACGCGGGGAGGTGATCCAGGAGCACCTGGATGGAGTTCTCCCACAGCACGAACCCGGAGTAGCGGCCGATGTGGCCTCCGCACTCGAGCCCCTCGAAGATCATGTTGCGCGTGCCGTCGCCGAGGTAGAGGTCGAGCAGCCGGTGGGACGGGACGTGGATCCAGGTGCGGATTCCCTCGCTTTCGATCTGCTGCGCCTGCGCCGGCCGTCCTCCCGCGATCACCACGGTCGGCGGTCGATACTTCTTCACCAGCGCCATCTGCTTGTCGTAGAGGTCGGGCGGGATGAAGCCGAGCAGCCCCACGCTCCAGGGGGCGGCGCCGAGGCGATCGCGCGTGTCGCGCAGCATCGGCTCGAGCTCGTCCTCGCGCATCGTCGCGACCGCCATCACCGGCAGGCCGCCTCCGTCCGCCACCGCGGCCGCGAAGGCGGGGGTGTCGCTGACCCGGCTCATCGGCCCCTGGACGATCGGGTACTTGATCCCGAGCAGCCGCGCCACCCCCTTGCCGGGGCCGAGGGGATGGACCTCGCGAGCGCGCGCCAGATGGAAACGCATGCTGCGATCGAGGCCGCCGATGGCGGCCGACACCGTCGGGAACTCCGACGCCAGGCGCGCGGCGAAGGAGACGTCCATCCCGAGCCTGCGCACTTCGCCGGCGCGGCGGGTGAGCGTCTCATCGATCAGGGTCCGCCATCGCGCGATGCGCTCCTCGTCCGTGAGCGCGGAGTCGCCCAGCAGCCGGTGCTCCTCCCGCTGGAGCTCCTGCACCAGGGCGCGCTGCGGCCCTGTGAACAGTCGGTATCCATCGCCGAGGCGCAGCCCGACGGCCGTGGTCTCGCTGCCGTCGAGGCGCGACAGCTGCTGCTTCAGCCGGCCGGGGAGGTTCGATTCCTCCACCAGGCAGACCTGCCAGTCGAGGACCGCGCCGCGCGCCCCAGCCACCAGACAGGCCGCGGCGGTGTGCAGGCCGACTCCCCCCTGGGCGTAGACCGGCTTCGTAATGCGGCCGGAGAGGCGTTGCAGCAGGAGAAAGAGGGTCTCGTCCCCGATGCGCCCGCCCGCCTCGCTCCCCTTGGCGACGATGCCGTCCGCGCCGGCCTGCTCGGCCCTGGCGGCTTCGTCCACGCCGACCACCTCGATCAGGACCGCGAGGCCGCGGCGGCGCAGCGAAGCAACTTGATCGGTCAGCGCGGGGAGGGATCGCGCGGGGCGCGACAGGAGGACGCGATCCACCTGCGGCGGCAAAGACTCCACCGCCTCGCGCCAGATTCCGTCGGCGGAGGCGTCGAGCTTCATCCCGATCTTGCGGCCCGGGCCCTTGCGGATGTCGCGCAGCGACCGTGCGATCTCGTCGGAGCTGCGCAACCCCTCGAGGTCGATGAATCCCCAGGCGCCCGCGGCGGCTGCCTCCCACGCGAGCGCGGCGTTCGCGGGCCCGCCGGGAGCAACCACCATCCAGATGAACTCAGACGGACGCGACATGGACCATGGACCTCGATCTGCGAGCAACGGCGCACCGGAGACGAGCGCGCGCCCCGGCGCTCCTGGCAGCCATCAATGACGGAGACGGAACGCCGCCCCCCGGTGTCGGCGGCAACCTGCGGAAGTTCTACGGCAACCGCCGGGAAGGCGAGCTTTCGCCCCCGCTAGCGCCCCGTGCCGCCGCGGAGGAGATCGCAACGACCTCTCGACATCTGACCGGCCGAATTCACTCAACTCATATTATGTCCAAGGGTTTGCGCAGTCAAATGAGCGCCGTCGGAACCCCGCGGGAAGCTGGCGCGGCCCGGATCGCCCGCGCGGCACCCGGGCGGGCTGCTTTTTTTTCGTACGCGGGACAGGTAGGCCTCCCGCGGTCACTCAATCTGTTGAAGGGGCTGGCTTTGGGGTGCGTCCCGACCCCGCAGCCGGCATGGAGGGGGAGGGGCGGAAGTGCCGGCGTCGGGGGGGGTGTCCTCGCGGCTTCAGTGCGGCGCCCCGGACCGGAAGGTCACGGTGCTGGCGCGGACGTCCCGGTCGCCGCATCTTGTAAGACGTGGCGCTAGCGGCTGGCGCCGTTCGGGGCGTGGCTTCCCCGCCGCCTGCAACCGGATTCCGCCGACCCGGCTCGACGACGGTCGTGGACACTCTGCTATGATGCCGACCCTTCTTGAGCATGTCAGCCCAGGGCCCCGCCAAAGCATGAGCTGCAGGACGTGTGGATCCGCCGATCTGGACCGCTATCTGCGCGCCAGCGTGGGCACGGTGTTGCAGTGCCGAACCTGCCGCGTGGTCTTCCTGTCCCCCGAGGAGCAGGAGTCGAAGAAGGCGGATGCGCTGTACTCGCAGGACTACTTCACCGAGCGTGAAGGGTACTTCTTCCACGACGGCGTGGCCGATGGCAGCGGCCACGAAAGCCCGCATATCGAGGACTTTCGCCTCGGGCTCGAGTTGATCGCGGCCCACGTCCGGCCCCCGGGGCAGCTGCTCGACGTCGGGTGTGCGACCGGCAGCTTCCTCAGCCTTGCGAAGCAGACGGGCTGGGAGTGCCGCGGGGTCGAGGTCTCGAGCTTCGCCGCGGCCCAGGCGCGCGAGCGGACCGGGTGCGAGGTGTTCAACGGGCCGTTTGAGCATGCGCCATTCGCGAATGGGAGGTTCGACGTCGTCACCATGTGGGATCTGCTGGAGCATCTTCCCGATCCCGTCACGGCGCTGCGCAAGGCGGGAGCGCTGCTGAAGCCGGCCGGCCTGCTCCTCGTCAACACCCCGAACGAGGACTCGCTCACCCGCCGGGTCGCCAGGTTCCTGTACCATGGGACCGGCGGGAGGCTGCAGGCGCCCGTGAACCGGCTGTATCATCACTATCACTTGTACTACTTCAGCGCGGGGACGTTGGCGCCGCTGTTCGGAGAGGCGGGGTTCGACCTGATCGCGCTCAAGACGAAGCCGATCCCGATCTCGCGGGGACGCATCTCCCCCGCGACGAAGGTGGTGATGCACGCGCTCTCCGCGGTCGAGCGCCTCGTGCACGCCGAGTACGAGTTGATCATCCTGGCGCGGAAGCGGGCCTGACCACGAGGGCGAAGTGCTGGAGGGTTGACGAGTGTTCTACCGCACGGATCCATTCCCGTTCGCCGAGACGCTGAAGGCCGAGTGGCCCAGCATTCGCGAGGAGTTCCTGCAGCATTTCGATGCGCGGGACGCGCGCCCCTGGCCGCAGCGATTCGTCTACACCAACGAATGGACGCTCCTCGGGCTCATCGATCGCGGCCGCATGGCGCAGCACGGGGTCGCGGGTGTCGATGAGGAGATCGAACGAAACAGCCGGAACTTCCCCCACACGGTCGAGGTGGTCGGCGGGTTCCCGGGGCTGGTGACCGCGGGGTTCTCGCGCCTCGCTCCGCTCACCCGGATCCACCCCCACAAGGGGATCGACCACACCGTGCTGCGCTGCCATCTCGGGGTGATCGTCCCCCCCGGCTGTACCATCCACGTCAATGGTGTGACGCGCGAGTGGGCCGACCGAAGCGTCTTCATGTTCGACGACACCTACTCCCACGAGGTCTGGAGCGACAGCGACCAGTCTCGGGTCGTCCTGATCATGGACTTCAACAAGAAGGACCTCGAGAAGCTCGCGGGACAGTCGGTGGAGAGCCTCGCCCTTCCCCGCAGCCCCGAGGAGATCAAGCGCGGGGAGGATCTGGAACGCCGCCAGGCGGTGTGGCAGGAGAAGTTCGCGGCGCAGGAGCCGCAGCCGGACTGGGACAAGATCTTCGACTACGAGGTCGACGAGAAATAAGCGCGCGCCGCGCCCTTGGGTCCGCTGTGGTCCTGCGCTTACGATCCGGCCGGGGGCTGATCCTCGGCCGGCTGCTTCCGCTCCTCGAGCAGGAGGCGGCGCAGGGTTCGCAGGTCGTTGAGGATCCGCCGACTGACCGTGACGTGACTCTGCAGCTTGACGAGCTTGTAGGCCACGAGCAGCAGCGCGTGCTTGCGGCGCTCGGCCCCTTCGGCCTCCGCCCTGGCGATCTCCGCATCGACGTCCACACGAACATCGCCCACCGAGTGCACGAGGAGGTCGATATACTCGTGCGCGCTCTCTATGCTGTCGAACGGGGTCTCGTGCGGCGATTCCATCGCGGCCTCCAGATGGGCAAGTCGGACCGTCGTGCCAGGTCTGCCCCGCCGGATGCGGCCGAAGCAGTACCTCGAACGGTATCGTGTCGCGGCGCCGTAGAACCTGTTCGCGTCAGGGTTTCTCGGCGCCGCCGCCGACCGTCGTGCTGAGGTAGTTCTCGTACCCCATTTCGCTGATCTGATGGAGTTGCGCCTCGATCCAGTCGATGTGCGCCTCCTCCTCCGCGAGGATCTGCTCGAGCAGCTCGCGGGTGGCATGGTCGCCGGCCGCCAGGCAGGTCTCGATGCCGGGCCGCAGCACGGCCAGCGCCGCAAGCTCCAGCGCCTGGTCGCTCTTGAGCTGGGCGCGGACGTCCGAGCCGATCGTCATCTTGTCCATCGCCGCCATGTTCGGCGTTCCCTCGAGGAAGAGGATCCGCTCGATGACCCGGTCGGCGTGCTTCATCTCGTCGATCGACTCGTGGCGGGCGTGGCGGGCGAGCGTGTCGTATCCCCAGTTCGCGCACATCTTCGCATGCACGAAGTACTGGTTGATTCCGGTGAGCTCCTTGCGGAGCACCTGGTTGAGCAGTGCGATGACCTTCGCGTCGCCTTTCATGGAACCTCCGTGAGAGAGACGGCCATCTTAGTGAAGAACCGGGTGCGGCGGCAAGGTAGCTGGAAGGCCGGCAGGGGTCATTTGCGCAGTTTCTCGAGCGCGGCCCAGCGAGTATACAGGCGCTCGATCTCCCGCTCGCTCGCCTCGAGCTCCGCGAGCCGCAGCCTCAGCGCGGCGGCGTCGGTGGCAATCGCGGGGTCCGCGACTCTCAGCCGGGCCGCCTCGGCTCGTTCCTCGGCGGCGAGCACGGCTCCCTCCATCGCGTCCCACTCGCGCTGATCCTGATAGGACAGGCGCTTCCCGCGCGGGCCCGCCGGCCTCGCGATCGGCGGCTTGATCGCCTTCTCGACCGCCTGCGGCTCCCGGCTGGCCTGCCACTGATCGAGATCGGCGAAGATGGCGGCCGCCCCGCGGCCGTCGAGGGCGAGGACCTGGGTGGACACGCGGTCGAGCAGCAGGCGGTCGTGGGTCACGAGCACGAGCGCGCCGTCGAACTCGAGCAGCGACTCCTCGAGCACGTCGAGCGCCGGGATGTCGAGGTCGTTGGTCGGCTCGTCGAGCACCAGCAGGTCCGCCGGCTTCAGCATCATCTGGGCGAGCAGGATCCGGGCCCGCTCGCCGCCCGACAGGCTCGACACGGGGGTCTCGAGGCGCCCGGCGTGAAAGAGGAAGCGCTTCGCCCAGGAGGCGACGTGGATCGCGCGCCCGCCGTACCAGACACTGTCGCCGTCGGGCGCGAGAGCGCGCCGCAGGGTCAGTGAATTGTCGAGCGTCGTACGAGTCTGGTCGAAGTAGACCACGCGCAGCCCCTCGGCGCACTCGATCGTCCCCGCATCCGGCTCGATCTCGCCCACGATGATGCGCAGCAACGTGGACTTGCCGGAGCCGTTCGGCCCGAGGACGCCCAGGCGCATTCCCGGCGTGAGCAGCAGGTCGAGCCCGTCGAGGAGCCTGGTCGCACCGAACGTCTTGCGCACCCCCTCTCCCGACCACAGACGCTTGCTCTTGCGGCCCGAGGCTGCGAACTCGAGCCCCAGCGTGGCAGTCGCGCTGCGCGCGCGGCTCTCCGCGAGCCGCTCGATGCTGCGCTCGGCGGACTGGATGCGCGCCTTCGACTTCGAGGTCCGGGCCTTCGCCCCTCGCCGCAGCCACTCGACCTCGTGGCGGACCAGGTTCGCGAGGGTCTCCTGATACGCCGCCTCGTTGCGCAGCACCTCGTCGCGCGTCTCGAGGAAGCGCACGTACGAGCCGTCCACCTGCAGCAGTCCGGAGGGGTAGATGCGGCTGATCTCGAGCATCCGGAGCGCGACGTTCTCGAGGAAGTAGCGATCGTGGCTGACCACAATGAATGCCTTCGACTCGCTGCGCAGCAGCGCCTCGAGCCACAGGATCGAGTCGATGTCGAGGTGGTTCGTCGGCTCGTCCATCAGCAGGATCTCGGGCTCGCGCACCAGCTCCCGCGCGATCGCCAGCCGGGCGCGCCAGCCGCCCGACAGCACCTCGGTGGGTACATCGAAATCGGTGAACCCCGCCCGCGCGAGCGCCATGGCGACGCGGGTCTGACGCTCGGCCGCGTCGAGCCTCGCCTCCGGCGCGATGGCCGCGGCGATCACCGCCGCGGCGGAGCTGCCGGGCGCGAAGACCGGGACCTGCTGGACGTACCCGACCCGGAGGTTGCGGCGGCGAGAACAGGTCCCCGAGTCCGGGTCCTCGATTCCGGCGAGGATCTTGAGCAACGTCGATTTTCCGGCGCCGTTCGGTCCCACCAGCCCGACGTGGTCCCCTTCGCGCAGGGAGAATGTCAGGTTCGAGAACAACGGGGCGGCCCCGAACGACTTGGTGAGCCGTTCGCAGCCAAGGAGCACGGGCGGGGGCATGAGAGACCACAGGGGCAGAAGGGACGGTGGCCCGCGATGGGAGCCCAACCGGGCCTGCCGCGCCGCAGTATACATGCCCGCCCGCGCGGGGAAATGCAGGGAGATGCAGGGACACAATACCTAATTCGAGCCCACGCGATCCGATTCGCCACTCGGATAGGGGAATTAGGTATTGTGTCCCTGCATTTCCCCTCTCCGGCGCGAGGAGCAGGCATGCACGAGGACGCGCTGTTCTGGCATCGTCTCCAGTTCGCCTTCACGATCGTGTTTCATTACCTGTTCCCGGCGCTGACGATGGGACTGGCGCTCCTCATTGCCGTGATGAAGGGGGTGTATCTCCGCACGCGAGACGAGGGCTGGAACGAGGCGGCCCGCTTCTGGATCCGGATCTTCGGCATCAACTTCGTGGTTGGGGTCGTCACCGGGATCCCGATGGAGTTTCAGTTCGGCACCAACTGGGCGGCGTACTCCCGCTACGCCGGCAGGGTGATCGGCCACACGCTGGCCATGGAAGGGCTCTTCGCCTTCTTCCTGGAGTCGAGCTTCCTGGCGCTCCTGGTGTGGGGGGAGAAGCGGGTCGGCAGGATCGGCCATTTCGTCTGCGCGCTTGCGCTCTTCCTCGGTTCCTGGCTGTCCGGCTACTTCATCATCGCGACGAACGCGTTCATGCAGCACCCCGTCGGCCATGAGGTCGGCGCCGACGGAACGCTGCATCTGGTGGATTTTTCGGCGTTTCTGCTGAACCCGTGGGCGCTGGCGCAGTACGCGCACAACATGATGGCAAGCGTGGCGGTGGCCTCGTTCGTGGTGGCGGCGGCCGGCGCCTGGTACGCGCTGCGCCGCGTGCACCTGCCCGCGGCCGCGCGTTTCTTGAAGACAGGAGTCGGCGTCGGCCTCGTCGCCAGTGTGCTGGTGGCGTTCCCCACGGGCGACTACCACGCCAAGCTGGTCGCGAGGCATCAGCCGGCGAGCCTCGCGGCGATGGAGGGACGCTTCGAATCGGGTCCGATGGCCGGCATCACCATGATCGGCCAGCCGAACGTGAGCAAGCGACGTCTGGACAATGCCATCCGAGTCCCCGGTATGCTCAGCCTGCTGGCGTTCGGCACCTTTCACAGCGACGTGCCGGGGCTGAGCGACTTTCCCGAGGGCGATTGGCCGGACAATATCGAGCTTCTCTACTACGCGTTCCATGTCATGGCCGGGCTCGGCACCTTCATGATCCTGCTGATGGGCCTCGCCGCGGTCGCGCTGGCGCGGGGGGGGCTGCTGAGGAACCGTAGGCTGCTCTGGGCCCTGCTGCTCGCGTTCCCATTCCCCTACATCGCGACCATGGCCGGCTGGATGACAGCGGAACTCGGGCGCCAGCCCTGGCTCGTCTACGGGCTCTTCCGGACCGCGCAGGGGGCGAGCCCCATGGTCCACTCCGGCACCGTGCTGTTCACGCTCATCGGCTTCTGCGGCCTCTACTCCGTCCTGGGGTTGCTCTTCCTGTTCCTGGTTGGACGCGAGCTGTCGCACGGTCCGGCCCCGGCGGAGGTCCCCCATGGTTGAGCTCTGGTACGGGATCGTCGCGGCGATGCTGACCGCGTACGTCGTGCTCGACGGGTTCGACCTCGGGGCGGGCTCGCTGCACCTGTGGGTGGCGCGTGGCGACGCCGAGCGACGCCAGGTCCTGGCGGCCATCGGCCCGTACTGGGATGCGAACGAGGTCTGGCTCATCGCCACCGGTGGCGCGCTCTTCGTCGCCTTCCCGGGAGTGCTCGCCTCGGGCCTGTCCGGCTTCTATCTGGCGATCTTCCTTGTCCTCTGGTGCCTGCTCCTGCGCGGCATTGCCATCGAGTTCCGGGGGCACGTCGAGGACCCGATGTGGCGCGCCTGGTGGGATGCGATCTTCGGTCTGGCCAGCGCGCTGCTCGCCGTCTGCTTCGGCGCGGCGCTGGGAAATCTGATCCGCGGGCTTCCGCTCGACGCGCACGGCTGGTTCGGACTCGCGTTCTTCACCGACTTCTCGGCGCGGGCCCCGGTGGGGATCCTCGACTGGTACACGGTCGCCGCGGGCGGCTTCGCGCTGGCTTCCTTGATGCTGCATGGCGCTCTTTATCTCACCTGGAAGACCGCAGGCCCGGTCCAGGAACGAGCGCGTCGCGCGGCGCGCCGGCTCTGGATCGCGGTCGCCATCGCCTGGCCGCTTCTGACCTGGGCCACCTTCACGGTCAACTCCGGCATCTGGGATCGATTCAGCGCGCGCCCGCTCGCCTGGCTCACCGCGGCGCTCGCGCTGGGCGGCCTCGGCGCGGCCTTCACCGGCCTGAGGGGAGGCCGGGAGCTGCGCGCGTTTCTGGGCTCGGCCTCGTTTCTGGCCGGGATGCTGCTGACCACCGCCGTCTCGATCTTCCCGGTGATGCTCCGCGCCCTTCCCGACGCCGGCCTCTCGATCACCGCGTTCAACGGCAGCAACGACCCCGCCGGCCTGCGGACCGCCCTCGGCTGGTGGGTGATCGGGTCCCCGCTCGCGATCGGCTACTTCGTGCTCCTGTTCCGTTTGCACCGCGGCAAGGCGCTCGCTGCAGGGGAACGCGAGGGGTACTGATGATCCTGGGTCAACTCGTCGTGCCGCTCTGGATCTGCGGCGCCAGCATGCTGGTCTGCTGGGTGCTCTCGCTCCTGACGCGGGAGCTCTCGTGGGTCGATCGGCTCTGGTCGGTCCTCCCGGTGGTCTACGTCGCGTGGTTCGCCCGCCCGGGCGGCTGGCACGACCCGCGCCTGAACCTGATGGCATTTCTGGCGGCGGCGTGGGGCGCGCGCCTCACCTTCAACTTCTGGCGCAAAGGGGGGTACGCGCCGGGAGGAGAGGACTATCGCTGGGCCGAGGTGCGCCGGCGCGTCCCGCCGGCCTGGTTCCAGGTGTTCAACCTGGCCTTCGTGAGCGTCATCCAGAATCTGCTGCTGCTCGCCATCGCGCTCCCCGCGTGGGTCGCAGCGCGGGGCCAGCGAGCGCCGATCGGCGCGCTGGACTTCGCCGCGGCCGCTTTGATCGTCTTCTTTCTCCTGGGGGAGACGGTCGCGGATCAGCAGCAGTGGCGATTCCAGTCGGAGAAGCGGGCGCGGCGGGCGCGCGGCGAGGCGATCGAGCCGGGCTTCGTCACGACAGGACTGTTTCGCTACTCGCGCCACCCGAACTTCTTCTGCGAGCAGGGGATCTGGTGGGGGTTCTACCTCTTCGGCGTCGCCGCCGGAGGAGGTTGGCTCAACCCGTCGCTCGCGGGGCCCGTCGCCCTGACGGCGCTCTTCCACGGATCCACTCGTCTCACCGAGTCACTGTCCGCGCGAAGGTACCCAGCCTACGCCGAGTATCAGCAGCGCACGTCGCGGCTGTTTCCCTGGTCCCCGGCGCGGCGGACCGAGGCTGGCAGGAAGGCGCCTCTCAGAACGAGCTGACCGCGGTCGCCTCGTCGTCGTGGATCTCGAAGATCCGGGTGAGCAGCGTCATCACCAGGAGCTCCCGGACCCGCTTGGCCGGCTGCAGGAGCTTGATGTCGCCGCCGCGCTCGAGCGCCCGCTTCTTCGACGCGACGAGCTCCCCGAGCCCGGCGCTGTCGATGAAGGTGACGTGCCTGAGGTCGAGGAGGATGCGACGCTGTCCGCGGTCGAACAGCTCCGCGAGCACGACACCGAGGTCGTCCAGCGGCCGCCCCCGAAGATCGAGCGGCCTGGCGAGCGCGCTTCCGCCGATGGTGAAATCGCCGGTCAGCTCGACAATCTGCACCTGCTCCACGGTGCGCACACGGATCGGCATGCGAAGGGGGGGCCTCGTCGGGAGATACCTGCGTTAGGCCCCGACCGGGGTCCCGTCGAACCGGGTCAGCGTGTAGCCGTCGAACGGCTCGTTGTACGACGGCTTCGTGTCGTCGAGGATCGAGAGCGAGACGGCCTCTCCCAGGCGGTTCCCCTCTACCACGTCGCTCCGCCAGTGGATTCCGGCCGTCACACGGGCCATGCCGATGTTGAACGCCAGCTTGTTCAGCTCGCCCCCCACGGTCAGCGGCGGGCCGGCATACGGCTGCAGCGCGAGGCCGTCCGCGGTCGGTTCCACCGGATCCGGGATGACGAACGTCTCGTCGAAGATCCCCTTCAGCATGGTCACCGTCGAGCCCGCCCCCACGGAGTGACCGGATGGATACGCCGTGTGGGTCGGCGCTCCGTCGGGATACGCCTGGGCGCACAGGTACGTCCCGTAGCGCGCGAACGTCTCCTGGACCGCCTGCGAGCCGAGCACGTCCGGGTGCAGGGGGTAGGTGAAAGCGCCGGTCAGGTGGTTGTGCACCCGGCCGCCGAACTCCTCCGGGCGCAGAGAACGATGGATGCGCCACTTCTGGAACCAGACCGCCTCGTGCGCGGGACGCGGAGCACGCCCGACCATGTCGAACCACTCGACCGGACCAAACGTGGTGAAGGCGTCCTGGTTGGTGATCTGGGAGAGATAGGGGTTCCGCGGGTCGAGCGGCGCGTGCATCTGGAGGAGGATCGACAGCGCGTGATACCCCGCCTGCAGCGGCGGATCGACGTCCACCCACGCGGCAAGATCGCGCAGGTTCCGCAAGTAGCGCGGTGTCGGGTCGTAGACGCGCGGGCCGAACGGCGCGCCGTTCTGCCGGGCGAGCCAGTCGGCGTAGGCGGACATGTAGTCAAGCCCCGGGAGGAAGGTCCGCACCTGCTGCGTGTTGACCTGCACCCCGAACGCGATGTCCTTGAGCAGGAACTGCGAGACGTACGGTCCCACCTCGCATCCCGCGTACGTCCCCCGGAAGATCGTCCCCGGGGTGACCGTGGCGTTGCCCGTCAGGCCGCGGAAGTCGCTCAGCGCCGACAGATCCGCGCAGGCCGCCGCGACCCCCGCGTCCGAGTCGTAATCCAGGAAGGGAAGGTCGCGCAGCAGCGACGCCCAGTAGACCTCGACCATCTCGCCGGCCCGCCAGGCGCTCGCGAACGGCGGCGCCGGCGGGACGATCGTCTGGTTCGAGTCGTAGCCGCAGAACTCGAATGAGAGTCCCCCCTGCGGGTTGCGGAGCGGCTGCACGCCGCCGAGCGGAATGGCGGCGAAGTCGTCGGGGTTGCCGCTGGTGCATGCCTCCACCAGCGACCGGTACGCATCAGGATCGGGGTGGCCGAGCCCGTCGTGGGGGAGCGACTTGCTGAAGTTTGCCCAGCCGTCGGGGTAGCGCCGCTCGTCGTCGTTCGCGAGCGGCGTCTGCATCGGAAGCTGATGCCAGCGCTGCGCGCGCCTGACGCGGAGGGAGAAGGCGGCATTGCGTCGCCGGTGCAGGTCGCCGGTGCTGAGCGGAGCGAAGGTCCCGGACGGGGGCTTCTGGGTGGTGGCCGCCTCCGGCACCGTCACGCCTGGCGCACCGGAGGGCTGGGAAGCGCTGCTGGCTGAGGCCAGCACCAGGTCGGCCGCCGCTGCCGCCGCAGCGGCTCCGGCCAGCTGGCCAAGGAAGGCGCGACGGGTCTTCGGGGCCGCAACTCCGCCGACGCCCGCTACCGTGGGTCCGGCCTCGGGCGGCTCCTGCTTGGACTTCGGGACGCGGGTTCGCTCGCGGGGCATCGGGTTTCCCTCCATGCGCGGGGGCTGGAAAATCGGAAGGTACGACGAAGGGCTGGCGCCGTCAACCGCCGGCCCGCGGCCGGTCTGGGAGCCGGCGCGGGACCACGAGCCTGAGGTTGACCGGGATCCCCTCGTACGCCTGGCGGCTCCCGTCCGGCCAGCGGACCTCCACCCGGTCGGCGGCAGCGGCGGCACCGAGGCCGAAATGGAGGCGCGGGTCGTGCGAGGAGAGGAACGAGTCGCTGCTCGCCAGATCCCGCCACTGGGTGCGGGTTCCCGTTCGCACCGTCACCTTGCCCCCGATCGCGGGCCCGGC
>Ga0184629_10000600_pt1 | contig 16071 bp, 14 predicted proteins | sample PLM4_32_b1_FD_133158 | JGI IMG/M metagenome (GOLD analysis project Ga0184629, IMG submission 133158) | Groundwater sediment microbial communities from an aquifer in East River, Colorado, USA - PLM4_32_b1 | ecosystem: Environmental > Terrestrial > Soil > Riparian zone | place: USA: East River... | reverse complement strand
CGATGCTGGAGCGTCCTTCGGCGGTGCATTGGCTCGGCACCGACTCCTTCGGGCGCGACGTGCTCTCGCGCATCATCTACGGCTCACGCACCGCGCTCGCGATCGGGTTCATCGCTTCTTTTGTCGGATGTACCGCGGGGGCGGTGGTCGGCGTGGTGTCGGCGTACTTCGGCGGCAAGACTGACCTCATCATCCAGGGCTTCATGGACGTCCTGCTGTCATTCCCGATCATCGTGCTGGCGATTACGGTGGTCGCGGTGCTCGGCAACAACGTCGTGCTGGGCATCGACGTAAACCTGATCATCGCCATCGCCATCCCGATGCTGCCGCGCGTGGCGCGCGTGGTGCGCTCTTCCGCGCTGGCGATCCGCGAGATGCCGTACGTGGATGCGGCGCGCGCCGCGGGCTATTCCCACACCCGCATCATCTTCCGCCACATCGTTCCCAATGTCGTCGCGCCCTATCTCATCATGCTGACCGCGTTCGTGGCTCAGGCGATACTGGCGGAAGCCTCGCTCTCGTTCCTGGGGCTGGGCGTCACCGAGCCGACGCCGTCGTGGGGATTAATGCTGTCGGGCGCGGCGGCGGATTTCTACCAGCAGGCGCCGTGGATGATCGTGTTCCCCGGCATCGCCATCAGCCTCGGCGTGTTCGCTTTCAATCTGTTCGGGGATTCGCTGCGGGACTGGCTCGATCCCAAGATCAAGCTTTGAGTTGCGTCGCAGATAAGGCGTCTCAGGTAAAACGTCCCAGGTGAAGCGTCGCAGGTAAAACGCTTCCGTCACGCCGTGCCTGGGTCGAACTACCTGAGACGTAGTATCTGAGACGCAGTTCCTGAGACGGAGACGTTACGCCTCCCGCGCGTAACGTCTCACCTTCGCCTCGTCCACTTCTATCCCCAGGCCGGGTCCGGCGGGCACCGAGACGTGGCCGCCGGCAAACGAAAGCGGCGTTTTCAGGATGTCGTCCACGAGGTACTGGCTGGAGAAGCCGACGCCCCAGTCCACTGCGGGGAGCGCTGCGGCGAGGTGGAGCAGCGCCGCGGTACTGATGCCGGTCTCCGCCATCTTGGAGGCGAGGTTCACCTTCATGCCCAGCTTCTCGCACAGCAACCCCGCGTCCATGACCGGCCGCATTCCGCCGAGCTTGATCGTCTTCAGGCTGAACCCGCCCGCGGCCCCGGCTTCATGGTGGCGCTTGAGGTCGTCGAGAGAATGCAGGCCCTCGTCGCAGCCGATCTTGACGCGGCTCGCGCGGGCCACGGCGGCCATGCCCTCGATGTCGTGGGCGGCCACCGGCTGCTCGAAGTAGGCGAGCGCCGTGTCCGCGACGCCGCGCACGTAGGCGATCGCCTGTTCCGGCGTCCAGCCCTGGTTTGCGTCGGCGCAGATCAGGAAGCCGCCATTGCCGTCGAGCGCCGCGCAAATCCTGCGAGTGCGCTCCGCGTCCTCGCGCGGGTCGGAGACGCCGACCTTGATCTTGAAGGCGACGTGTCCTTCGGCTTTCCCGCGCAGGGCGTCCTCGACATCGGCCGCGAGGCCCTTGCCGGTGCCGACCATGCGCAAAATGGCGACACGGTCGCGCCGCTTTGACCCGAGCAGGTCGTGGACTGGCTTGCGCCGCGCGCGGCCGAGTGCGTCGTGGAGCGCGATCTCGATCACCGACTTGGCGGAGTTGTTGCCGAAAAGGTAGTTGCCGGCGCGTGCCATCACTTGCGCGATATCGTCGAGCGGCATGCCTTCGAGCTTCGGCGCCAGGTAGCGTATCGCTGCCGCCATGCTCGCCACGGTCTCGCCGGTCATCGTGGGCGCCGCGCCGGCGCCGCCCCAGCCCACGTTACCGTCGTCGGTTTCCACCCGCGCCAGCACGTTCTCGGCGCTCTTCACTTCCTCGAACGCCATCTTGAGCGGCTTCACCATCGGCAGGCTGACGGCAATCGTCTCAATACGTTTGATATTCACTCGGAGCTACCCCATCAGTTTCAGTTAGTGCGTCTCAGGTAAAGCGTCTCAGGTAGAGCGTCCCAGGTAAAGCGCTTCGAACACGCCGTATCTGACACGCACTACCTGAGACGTTGCATCTGAGACGCTTCACCTGAGACGCCTTTCCGATGGTTAAAGCTTGCCAATGGCCTTGATCGCGCCCGCCATGCGCTTGTAATCCTCGTCGAAGAACTTCCTGAATTCGGGCGCGTCGCGGTAATCGGGCACCACCTGCACGTTCTCCAGCGCCTGCTTGAAAGCCGGATCGGCTGCCGCCTTTGCGATCAGTTCGCGCATCTTTGCCTGGATCGGCGCGGGCACGCCCGAGGACGTGAAGAGACCCACCCACAGGTAGGCTTCGATGTCGATGCCCTGCGACTTGAACGTCGGCACCTCCGGCATCGAGGGGTGCGGCTTGACGCCCCAGCTCGCGATCGGCCGCAACTTGCCCGATTTGACGTAGGTGTAGATCGCCGCCGGTCCGCCGCCAGTCACCTGGGCGTGGCCACCGAGCGTTTGCGTGATCGCCGGCCCGCCGCCGGTGGTCGGCAGGTGCCGCATCTTGGTCTTGGTGGCCTCCATGAACAGCGCCTGGGGCGTGTGCGTGATGCCGTACGGGCCGGACGTCGAGAACACGAGCTCGTTCGGCTTCGACCTGGCCAGGGCCACCAGCTCTTTCGCGGTCTTCACCGGCAATACCGGGTGCACGACCATGATCAGGGGATCGGCGGACAGCAGCGCAAGCAGCGCGATCTGGTCGAGCGAAAACGGCGACTTGATGCCGTAGAGCTTGTCTTTTTCGAGCGCAAGGTAAATATTGGGTGTCGTGACCAGGATGTTGTAGCCGTCCGGCTGGTTGGCGACATAGGCCGTGCCGACCGCCGCGGTCCCGCCGGGCCGGTTGACGACCGGGGCTGGTTGCTTGGTGAGTCGCTCGAACACGGCGGAGAGCGGTTGGGCGTGGATCTGGTTCATGCCGCCCGGCGGGTTGGGCACGGTGATGGTGATCGCGCGTGTCGGGTAATCCTGCGCGTAGCCGCCGGCAGCGGCGAGCAGGAACACCAGTGCTACCGTTATTCTGCTGATCATGGGCTTCCTCCTGGATGTGCGGCGCCACACGGCCGTCTTGGGGACACCGACGGAAAGTTAACCGACGCCGGGGCGGTTGGCAAGGCGCACTAGCGGGATGAGGGATGAGGGATGAGGGATGAAGGTGCGCCCGTGGCGTCTATGCGAGCAAGTCGGCGAGTTCCGCGAGGTTGCTGACAACGAGGTCGGGCTGGTACGGCCAGTCGCCGTAGGGCCGTTTGCGGCGGTCGATGAAAGCGGAGCGCATGCCGAATGCCTTGGCGCCCACGCAGTCGAAAGCGTGGTTGGCCACGAACAGGATTTCCTCGGGCCGTGCGGCCATGATTTCCGCAGCCTTGCGGTAGGTCGCCGCGTGCGGCTTGAAGCTGCCGGCTTCGGCGACGGAAATGACGCGGTCGAACTCGATGCCGAGATGGGGTTTGATGGCCTCCAGCATGTCCGGGTCCCCGTTGGAGAGGATCGCCAGGCGGTACTTTCGCTTGAGCCGGGCCAGCGCTTCCACGGCATCGGGAAACGGCTTCAAGCGCTCGATCTCGGCGACCAGCCGCTTCACGTCCTCTAGGGTGTGTGCGATGCCCGCACGCTCCAGCGTGTACGACAGCGAAATGCGCCCGATCTCGCGGTAGGGTATGTGCGCCCGGTGCAGGAGGCCGTCGATCATGGAATTCTCGAAGTGGGTGCGGCGCCACCAGGTCACGAGCCGGGACGGCTCGCCGGCCCATCCCTTGGCCGCGAGGTACGGCGTCACCGCCTGCGTGAGCCCGGTTTGCATGTCGACCACCGTGCCGTAGAGGTCGAACATACAGATGCTGACGTCGCGCCTGATGGTTTCGATTTCGGTCGTGGAATTCATGAGCGTGCGGTGCATTGTAGAATAACGCGCCTTGAACGAGTGACGAGTGACGAGTGACGAGTGACGGAAAAGCCGCGGTGCTGGTTGAATGCGACGGTGCGATCGCTACCGTCGCGTTGAGCAATCCTGGCAAGCTCAATGCGCTGACCGTTGCGATGTGGCAAGAGCTGGCACGCGCGATGCAGCGGCTCTCCGCGGACGACGCGTTGCGCTGCGTCGTGCTGCGCGGTGCCGGCAGCGAAGCGTTCGCGGCCGGGGCCGACATTGCCGAATTCGCGACGGCGCGCGACAACGCCGGACAGGGCAAGGTCTATCACCGTCAATACGTGCACGGCGCGCTGAAGGCGGTCGGCGAGTGCCGGCACCCGACGGTGGCCATGATCCACGGGCCGTGCGTGGGCGGCGGCCTCGAGATCGCCTGCATGTGCGACCTGCGCATTGCCGGCCGTTCCGGACGCTTCGGCGTGCCGATCAGCCGCCTGGGATTCGCCATCGCCTACGACGAACTGGCCGCGGTGCTGCCGCTGACGGGGCGCGCGGTGGCGTTGGAAATTCTGTTGGAGGGGCGGATATGGGAGGCGCGGGAGGCGCTCGGCAAGGGATTGTTGACGCGCGTCGTGGACGATGCGCGACTGGAAGAGGAGGCCTATGCGGCGGCGCGCCGCATTGCAGACGGCGCGCCGCTGGTCAACCGCTGGCACAAGCGATTCGTGCGGCGGCTCGTGCCGCAGCCGGCGCCGCTGACCGAGGCCGAGATCGAGGACAACTTCGCCTACTTCGCGACCGAGGACTACCGTATCGGCATGCGCGCGTTCGCGGAGAAACGCAAGCCGGAGTTCAAAGGACGATGAAGCGTCCCAGGTGAAGCGTCCCAGGTGAAGCGTCGCAGAAAGGGCGTCTCAGATAAGGCGCTTTTTAGGACGTAGTACCTGAGACGTTGTATCTGAGACGCAGTACCTGAGACGATTTTCAAGGCAAAGGAAAAGCAAATGGCCGGGCCGCTATCCCATATCCGAGTGCTCGACCTCTCGCGCGTGCTGGCGGGGCCGTGGTGCGGGCAGAACCTCGCCGATCTCGGCGCCGAGGTAATCAAGATCGAGCGGCCGAAGACCGGCGACGATTCGCGCGCTTTTGGTCCGCCATGGCTCAAGGACCGGGACGGCAAGGACACCAGGGAGTCGGCGTACTTCGCCTCCGCCAACCGCGGCAAGAAGTCGGTCACGGTCAACCTGTCGCAGCCGGCGGGACAGAACATCGTGCGCGAACTGGCGCGGCAGTCCGACGTGCTGATCGAGAACTACAAGGTGGGCGACCTCGCGCGCTACGGGCTGGGTTACGACGACCTGAAGCAGCTCAACCCGCGGCTCATCTACACCTCGGTCACCGGCTTCGGCCAGACCGGGCCGTACCGCGAACGCCCCGGCTACGATTTCATGATCCAGGGCATGGGCGGCGTGATGAGCATCACCGGCGAGCGCGACGACCAGCCCGGCGGCGGGCCGCAGCGCGTGGGCATCCCGATCGCCGACATCATGACCGGGATGTACGCGACGATCGCAATCTGCGCGGCAATCGCGCATCGTGAGAAAAGCGGCATGGGCCAGCACCTCGACCTGGCGCTGCTCGACACGCAGGTGGGCGTCCTTGCCAACCAGGGCATGAACTATCTCGCCACCGGCAACCCGCCCGGCCGCATCGGCAACGCGCACCCGAACATCGTGCCGTACCAGCCGTTCAGGACCAGCGACGGCGATATCATCCTCGCCTGCGGCAACGACAACCTCTTCAACAGGTTCTGCGAGGTCGCCGGCTGCCAGGAACTCGTCAAAGACCCGCGCTACTCAACCAACTCGAAACGGGTGGAAAATCGCGAGGCGATTACCGCCCTGCTCGCGGGGATTTTCGCGAAGCGCACGACCCAGGATTGGTGCGACGCGCTCGAGGCGGCCGGCGTGCCGAACGGGCCGATCAACAACCTGAAGCAGGTGTTCGAGGAGCCCCAGGTCGTCGCGCGCGGCATGAGAATCGAGCTCGACCACGCGGTCGCGGGCAAGGTGCCGCTGATCGCAAGCCCGATGAAATTTTCCGCGACGCAGCTCGAGTTCAAGAATCCGCCGCCCGTGCTCGGGCAACATACCGACGAGGTGCTGCACGGCGTACTTGGCCTGGATGCCGCCGCTATCGCGAAGCTGCGCGCGGATGGTGTCGTCTAGGAGCCGGTGACGCGGTGACGAAGTGACGGAGTAAGACCGAGCGCCCGGTTTTCGTCACTGCGTCACTTCGTTCCCTCAATACCGGGACATAGCTCGTCACTCATCACCCATCACTCGTCACCCTCTTCATGCCTTCCGGCAGGAAGGCGAAGTTGTTCATTTGAAACTCGAAACCAGCATGTTGGTGGCGAGCAGATAGAGCACGACAGCGAAGGCGCGCTTGAGCGTTTTCGCCGGCGTGCGATGGGCGATGCGGGCGCCCAGCGGCGCGATCGCCATGCTGGCGGCGGCGATCCAGGCGAGGGCGGGGGTGTAGACATAGCCCACGCTCGTGTCGGGCAGTCCCGGCTTTCCCATGCCCGACAGCAAGTAACCCAGCGTTCCTGCCATCGCGAGCATCCAGCCGACAGCGGCGGCGGTGCCGATCGCCTCGTGCACGCGGATGTTGCGCTTCACCAGGAACGGCACCGTGAGCGAAGCACCGCCGGTGGCGGACAGACTCGACAGCAGTCCGATGATGCCGCCCACCGCCGACATCGCGACGCCGCCGGGAAGCGCGCCAATCGCGGTGGGCTTGGTATCGAGCATCATCTGCGTCGCCAGGCCGTAGATGAGAAGGGTGAACGCGACGACGAGTCACTGGTCACCGTTCACGCCGTTTCCGCTCGCGGCGATGGGATAGAATACCCGCGCTGAAACAATAACGATGGAGGAGGAACCATGAGGAACGTCACCGTTCTGGTTCTCTGCGCCGGTTGCGCCGCGCAGTTTCAGCACGCCGCGGCGCAAGCGCCCGGCGCCTATCCGAGCCGTCCCATCCGGATGATCCTGCCGGCATCGCCGGGCGGGCCGGTCGACGTCATCGCGCGGACCGTAGGCGCGGGTCTTGCGGAAGCGCTGGGACAGCCGATCGTGATGGACAATCGCGCCGGCGCCGGCGGCATCATCGGCGCCGAGATCGTCGCGCGCGGCAATCCCGATGGCTACACGCTGATGTTCGCCCACTCCGGCCCGCTGGCGATCGAGGCCGCCCTGCATTCAAAGCTGCCGTACCACCCGCTGAAGGACTTCGCGCCGGTGTCGCTGGTGGCTTCTTCGCCGTACGCGCTGATCGTGAATCCCTCGACACCCGCGAAATCCGTGAAGGAACTCGTCACGCTCGCGAAATCGCGGCCCGGCAAGTTCCATTACGCCTCGGGCGGCGTCGGTACCGGGATACACATGGCCGGGGAGCTGTTCAACCTGGCGGCCGGCCTGAAGATCGTCCACGTTCCTTACAAGGGCGCGGGGCCCAGCATGGCGGCGCTGATGGGCGGTGAGGTGGAGCTGATGTTCAACGGGGTGTCGTCGGCGCTGCCGCACGTAAAATCGGGAAAGCTGCGCGCGCTGGCGATCAGCAGCGCCCAACGCTCGTCCCTGCTGCCCGATCTGCCAACGGTGGCCGAGAGTGGACTTCGCTACGAGACCTCGGGCTGGTACGGCCTGGTGGCGCCCGCGGGCACGCCGAAGCCGGTTACGGCACGGCTGCAGGCCAGCTTGCACAAGTCACTGAACACACCCGAGATGAAGGAGCGCCTCGCGGCGCAGGGCATCGATGGCATCGCGAGTACGCCGGAGCAATTGACCCGGCACCTGCGCGATGAACTGGACAAGTGGACCGCAGTGGTCAAGGCGGCGGGGCTCAAAGTAGATTGACCGCAGAAAAATTATCGGCGTTCATCGGCGTTTATCGGCGGCGAAGGTTCTGTTCCTGGTGAAGACGAAGAACATCAAGGTACCCTTGCGCGACGGCGTGATGGGCGCGCACATCGCTTTTCCGGATCGCACGCCGGCTGGCGCAATCATCGCGATCATGGAAATCTGGGGCGTCAACGACACGATGCGGCGCCATGCCGCCGAATTCGCGGAAGCGGGTTTCGTGTGCCTGGTCCCGGACCTGTTCTGGCGCCAGGCGCCGGGGGTGGAGCTGTACGATTCCAGGCCGGATGACGTGAGGAAAGCATTCGACCTTTACTATGATTTCGACTACGACTTCGGCGTCCGCGACATGGAGGACACCTGGAAATACCTCGCCGGCATTCCGGAGTGCAATGGGAAAGTAGGGGCGGTCGGCTACTGCCTGGGCGGCAAGCTCTGCTATCTGATGTGCTGCCGCACCGACATCGACTGCGCGGTGGCGTATTACGGCACCTACATCGAGCACCGCATTCGCGAGGCTCCCAACCTGCACCGGCCGTTCATGCTGCACATGGCGATGAAGGACCGCTGGGTGCAGGCGGAGGTGAACGACCTGCTGGAGCGCAGGCTGTCACCCAACCCGCTGGTGACGATACACAAGTATCCCGGCGCGGATCACGCGTTCGCCCGCCACGGCGGCCGGACCTACAGCAAGCCGGAAGCGGACCAGGCGCTTGCTCTTACCGTTGATTTCTTCAAGCGGCATCTGGCCTAAAAGAGCGTGATGAGTGATGGGTGACGAGTGACAGGATGGAGGGGAAAGCCATGAACCGACTACTAGGCGGTACATTCGTGATGTTGATTACGGCGCTGGTGCCAGCCAGCGCAGTTGCGCAGTCGTTCCCGGCGAAGCCGGTACGGCTGGTGGTGGCGTTCGCCCCCGGTGGGGCGACCGACACGTTCTCCCGCGTGACCGCCGCGGAAATGAGCAAGAGTCTCGGCCAGCAGGTGATCGTGGAAAACCGTCCCGGCGCGGGCACTACGATCGCGGCCGAGCTCGTCGCCAAGTCTCCGCCCGACGGCTACACGCTGCTCTTCACCGACCTCTCGACGCACGCCATCACGCCTGCGATCTACCCGAAACTGGCGTACCACCCGCTGCGGGATTTTGCCGCGGTCGCGCCGGTGTCCGCATCGCCGCTGATCATGGTTGCGCACCCGTCGGTCAACGTGAAGTCGGCGAAGGAGTTGATCGCGCTGGCGAAGAAGCATCCGGGCATCACCTGCGGCAACGCCGGCATCGGCACGGTCACCCATATGGCGGCTGAAAAGTTCCGGATGCGTGCGGGCATCGATCTCACGCCGGTAAACTACAAGGGCGGGGCCACTTCGACGATCTCGCTCCTCACCGGGGAAATCGCCCTCATCGTCACCACCATCCCGGCGGCGCTCGAATACGTGCGTGTGAAAAGACTGGTGGCGATCGGCCTGACTGCCGAGAAGCGCTCGGCCCTGCTGCCCGACATTCCCGCCCTCGGCGAGACCGTCAAGGGCGTGGAGGCCGCCGTCATCGCCGGCGTGCTGGCGCCCGCCGCCACGCCGCGCGCCGTGATCGAGCGCCTCAACGCGGAATTCGCCAGGGCAGTGGACAGTTCCAAGGCCAGGGAGATCTTCGCCGTCAACGCCGCCGAAGCCATGAAGGCGAGCCCGGAGACCATGCAGCGCTCCCTGGAGCAGGACGTCAAGACGTGGGCGGACGTGGTGAAGGCGACCGGCGTCAAACTGCAGTGACGAAGTGACGAGGTGACGAGGTGACGCTGCCGCTGACGATTGATACCCACGCGCATTATTTTCCCGAGTCGTACCTCAAGCTCATCGCCGATCACGGCAAGCGCTGCGGCACGACGGTGACGGCCGATCCGTCGGGGGCGCGCTTCATCCAGGTCGGCCTGCTGCTGCGTACCGGCCCGATCACGCCGCACTTCTACGACCTCGACGACCGGCTGAAGACGATGGACCGCACGGGCGTGCGCATGCATGCACTGTCGCTCACGCAGCCCATGGTCTACTGGGCGGACGATGAGCTGGGCCTTCAACTGTGCATCGCGTTCAACGACGCGGTGAGCAGTGCGCACCGCAAACACCCCGACCGCTTCATCGGGTTTGCCTGCCTGCCGCTGCAGAACCCCAGCCTCGCGCTGGCAGAACTCGAGCGCTCGGCGCGGCTGCCCGGCATTCGCGGCATCTACATGGCGACCGCGGTGCGCGACCGCGAGCTGTCCGACCGCAGCTTTTTCCCGATCTACGAGCGCGCCGCCGATCTCGGGCTGCCGATCTTCCTGCACCCGATGATGATCAACAACGAGCGGTTGAAGCAGTACTACCTCGTCAACCTGCTGGGAAATCCGTTCGAAACGGCGATCGCGGCCTCGCACCTGATCTTTGGCGGCGTGATGGACGCCTTTCCGAAACTCGAGGTGAGCCTGCCGCACGCCGGAGGGGCGCTGCCGATCCTGCGCGGGCGCCTCGACCGCGGCTTCGAGATCCGCGGCGAGTGCAAGGTCATCCCGCGGCCGCCGAGCGAATACCTGAAGCGGTTCACCTACGACACCATCGCGTACTCGGACGCGATCATGGACTATCTCGTCGGCCTGGTCGGCGCCGACCGCATCATGATGGGCAGCGACTACTGCTTCGACATTGCCGACAACGATCCCGTGAAGGCCGTGCGGGGAATGAAATCGCTCGATGACCGGCAGCGCCAGCAGATACTGTGGGGCAATGCCGCGAAGCTGTTGCGGCTGGACAAGAAGTGACTCGTTGCTCGTTTCTCGAGCCCGGAAGCGGACCCCCGCGTTTTGCCTCGCGCCAGTAACGAGCAACGAGAAACGAGTCACTTCTTTTCAATAAGACGCAGTACGCTTTCCCATTCCGCGGATGTGACCGGAGTGATAGAAAGCCGGTTCCCGCGCTGTAGTACCTGCATCTTCGCCAGCGCCGGTTGGGCGCGCAGCTCGGCGATGCCGACGAGGCGGGTCTTCCTTACGAACTTCAAGTCCACGTTGAACCAGCGCGGGTTGTCCTTCGTGGCGCCCGCGTCGTAGTACTCGCTCCTGCGGTTGAACTGGGTTGCGTCGGGATAAGCGGCGCGGGCGACTTCGACGATGCCGGCGATCCCCGGCTCCGCGCAGCTGGAATGGCAGAAGCAGCCGCGGTCCCCAGCCCTCATCTCGTCCCGCATGAAGTTGCGGGCCTGGTAGTTGCGCACCCCGGTCCAGGCGGTGACCTTGTCCGCGGCCAGGGCGTCGATGCCGTAGGTGGTTGGTTCGGATTTGAAGAGCCAGTAACGCATGCGCTGGAAACCGGGGAATGGGAAATCGGGAATGGGGAATGGGGAATGAGGTAAAGCCCGGCGCACGCTCCACGTGCTATTGCACCATTTCCTATTTCCTATTCCCCATTTCCCAAAAAAAATGCGGCGAACGCCGCATTTTCTGTAGGGACCCCCGCCTGTGCCGTCAGGCCAGTATCTTGAACCAACGGTTCAAGGTCGGTCGCCTTCCGAGTCCATTAGGCGCTTCCCTGTGGGACGCGCACACCGGAACTGCATGAGTCGGCGGCCAGAGTTAACTATGTTGGTTTAGAAACTAAAGCCCTTTACGAACACCGCAGGGGATACTTAGAACAGCTTGCTCTGATCAACCATGGCTTGATCGAGCACTGTCTCCATGCAATTCATTCTACGCTTAAGTTCCGCCAAGTCAAAACCGCCGACCTTGGTGGTGAGCAATTCATGCGCGATGTTGAGCGCGGCCATGATGGCGATGCGCTCGATCCCGATGATTTTGCCGTGGTCGCGAATCTCGGTCATTTTCCGGTTGAGATAATCCACGGCCTCAAGCAGGCCTTTCTGCTCGTTTTCCGGGCAAGCAACGCGAAATTCGCGCCCCATCACGTTGATCTGCAGGCCCTTTGGTTCCGCGTTCATGCTTCTTCTTCAGGAATCTGGTTAAGAAGACTCTCCAAGCGGTTGCTCGCGGTGCCGATTTTCTCGGTGAGCTGCTTGTTGCTGCTCACGGCAGAAGCCAACTCCTGGCGCAACTGCTGATTGTCCGCGCGCAGGCGCTGGCACAACTCGACGAACTGGTTGAGTTTTCGCTCGAGCGATTTCAGGTCCGCATCCATGCGGCACACTATAGTTTCAAAAATCCTGTCAGGTCAACTGCTAACGTCGATTTTTGAATGTTGTTTGGCATTACAGCAACGGCCGGATTATTGGGCAGTTCGCGGGGCGTGACGCCCGCCGCCACGCGTCCGTAACCGCAACCCGGCCGGCGGCTTTAAGAGCCTGACGCGGCATGGAAATCCCCGGTTACAATGGCACTCGTGCGGGGCGGCGCGCTGTCCGTAAGCGACCGCCGGCCTGCATTCGGTACCGGGTGCCCGGCCGCAATTCGTCGCGGCGGGTTAATCGGGAAACAGGTGTGAACGTAGGATAGAGCTACTAGGATCGAGGGGTCATCCAATCCTCAATCCTCAGTCTTCGATCCTGCTTCAAAGCCTGTGCTGCCCCCGCAACGGTAAGCGAGCGTGGGTCCGCCGGGAGAACCTTCATGTGAGGTTCTCAGCCACTGAGCGCCAGCCGGCGCTTGGGAAGGCGGCGGATCAAGTTCTCGCGAGCCCGTAGACCGGCCTGGGCCGATTGTGGAAATGCCGCGGGGAGGCGGCGCGTCCGTAGTCGGGGCCGGCCTTCCTGCGTCATTTCCTTGCGTTCAACTGCGTGCGGCGGGCATGCGCAAGGAGAGCCTATGTATTTCAGGAATGGAACGGCAGCGGTACTGACGGCCGCAGCGTGGTGCGCGTTGGCGGCGGAGGTGCCGGTGACCGTCGGGGAGCCGGTCATCGTCACGGCAACTCGTTTCGAGGATCGTTACCTCGACAAGCCGGTGAACGTGTCGATCATCGCTGCAGAGGACATCAAGAACAGCACCGCGAGAACGGTACCCGAGCTGCTGCGCCAGCTGCCCGGCATACGCGCGCGCGACAGCTCGGGCTCGCCCAACGTGCAGGTCGACATGCGCGGGTTCGGCATTTCCGGCGACCAGAACACGCTGGTGCTGCTCGACGGCGTTCGCATCAGCGAGAACGAGCAGACCACGGTGAACTGGGTCGGCATACCGCTCAATGCGATCGAGCGGATCGAGATCCTGCGCGGCTCGGGCGCCGTGCTCTACGGCGGGGGCGCGACCGGCGGCACCATCAACATCATCACCAAGACGCCCGTACCCGGGCAGCGCTCCGCGTCGATCTACGGCGGGGCCGCGACGTATGGCACAAGCGAGGCCGGCGTGGGGGCGAACCTTGCCGGCGAAAGCGTCGGCCTGAGATTCAACGCGAGCTATCTCGACTCCGACAACTACCGCGACAACAACGAGCTGCGCCAGAAGAACGCGCTGGCCGACCTCCGCTGGGCGGGAAACCGCGCCAGCGTGTCGCTCAAGGCCGGTGCCGATGAACAGAAGCTGAGGCTGCCGGGGGCGTTGAGCGAAGCGCAGATCGCGGCCAATCCTCGGCAGGCCGCGACGCCCCAGGATTTCAGCAACCGCACCGGCGGTTTTCTCAACGTCGGCGGCGCATGGGCCGCCGGCGCGGGCGATCTTGCCGCCGACCTGGGATACCGCGAAAAAAACATCCACGCCAGCATCATCGGCAGCCCCATCGACTCCGATACCAGCGTGTGGTCGTTCTCGCCGCGGCTGAAGCTGCCGCATCAACTCGGCGGCTGGCGGCACCACTTGGTAGTGGGAGTGGACTGGGACGACTGGTCGTTCCTGAACAAGACGTCCGTGTTCGGCCAGCCCCGGGAACCCGATGCATTCCAGCGCAACCAGGCCGTCTACCTGCAGAACTCGACGGCGATCGGTGACGCGTGGAACCTGTCGCTGGGCGGGCGGCTGCACCGGGTGGAATACGGCGTCACCGACCTCGCCAATCCGAGCCAGTCGGACGAGCGCACGCGCAATCTGACCGCGTACGAGATCGGGGTGCGCTACCGCGCGGGCGCCGCGCTCTCGCCCTACGCCAAGATCGGCACCAGCTTTCGCGTACCCAACGTCAACGACGTCTACAACCTGTTTACCGGCGTGGTGAGCCTGCTCGAGCCGCAGACCTCCCACGAGCAGGAGATCGGCGTCGATATCCGCTACGGGCCCGGCACCTTGCGGCTTGCCCTCTACCACATGACCATCGACAACGAGCTGTACTTCGACCCGGTGGCCTTCACCAATCGCAACCTGCCGCCGACGCGCCGCCAGGGCGTGGAAGCGGAGGGCAAGTGGCGGTTCGCCCGATCGTTCGATCTGTTCGTGAATTACACCTACGCGGTGTCGGAATTCCGCTCCGGCGACTTCGGCGGCGTGCCGATAGCCGGCAACGAGGTCCCGCTCGTGCCGCGCCACGCCGCCAATGCCGGCGCGGGCTGGGCCTTCGCGCCGCGCGCGCGGGGGGACATCGTGGCGAGCTACGTCGGCGAGCAGGTATTCGACGGAGACGAGACCAATATGTTCGGCCGCAAGATGCCGGCGTACACGGTGGTCGATTTCAAACTCACCTACGAGAGCGCCGGCTGGCTGCTCGGAGCTGGGGTGAAGAACCTGTTCAATGAGAAATACTTCAACTATGCCGTGTTCGATTCCTTCACGCCGACGTATTTCGCCTATCCGCAGCCGGAACGATCGGTCTTCGTGACGGCGCAATACAGCTTCCGCTAGGAGCTTGTCGGATTGACGTCCGACAAACTCCTAAATCAAACGACAGGTTGCGGGGGTTGCAGTGAACCTGAATAAAGGTTCCGGGCTGACAAACATCACAACCTGTCGGCTCCGCGATACCCCGGAACGACTACCCCTGCGTTCCCACCGACCATTCACGATACCAAGTCCGACAGGCTGTCAGGTTTCTCTTTTCCGCCCGGGTTTGTTATCGTTCCGCGGTCATGACCAATACCGCGCTGTATCTGCGGCTGCTGTCCCACGTCAAGCCGTACTGGCGCGTGTTTCTGTTCGGCATCCTCGCCATGACGGTGGTGGCCGCCACCGAACCCGCGCTGCCGGCGCTGATGAAACCGCTGATCGATGGCACCTTCATCGAGAAGGACCCGGACATCATGCGCTGGCTGCCGGTGGTGATCGTCGCGCTGTTCATGGTGCGCGGCGTTGCGTCGTACCTCGCCGCCTACGCGCTGAGCTGGGTTGGCACCCGCCTGGTGACGGACCTGCGCAACGCCATGTTCGCGAAGCTGCTGGCGCTGCCCGCTGCGTTTCACGAGCGTCAGCCGTCCGGCGCGCTCATCTCCAAGTTCACTTTCGACGTGACGCAAGTCACCGCCGCCGCCACCAGCGCGCTCACCGTCGTGTTCCGCGACACGCTTGCCATCGCCGGATTGCTGGGGTACCTGCTGTGGCTCAACTGGAAGCTCACGCTGCTGGCGCTGGTGATGGGGCCGCCGATCGTGGCGGTGGTGCGCCTGCTGGGCGGGCGGCTGCGCAAGTCCAGCCGCGAAGTGCAGCAGGCGATGGGCCAGATCACCCAGGTGATCGAGGAGGCGATCGGCGCGCACAAGGTGGTGAAGCTGTTCGGCGGCCAGGAGTACGAGCAGCGCCGCTTCAATCACGAGGCCAACAGCGTGCGCCGGCAGCTGATGAAACAGGTTTCGGCGGGGGCATCCAGCGCGCCGATCGTGCAACTGATCGCGGCGGTCGCGCTGGGGGTGATCATCTGGTTCGCCACGCAGCAGTCGAGCGCGGCGCAGCTCTCGGTCGGCGGGTTCACGGCCTTCGTCACCGGGATGCTGATGCTGACCGCGCCGCTGAAGCGTATCACCGACATCAACGAGCACGTGCAGAAGGGCCTGGCTGCCGCCGAAAGCGTGTTCCGGCTGATCGACGAGAAGCCGGAGCCCGACCACGGTACGCTCGCCATCGGCCGCGCGCGCGGCGAGATCCGGCTGGAGGACGTGGGCCTGCAGTACGAAGGGTCGGAGCGGCCGGCGCTGGAAGGGATCGATCTCACCATCGCGCCGGGCGAGACGGTGGCGCTGGTCGGCCCCTCGGGCGCCGGCAAGACGACGCTCGCCAACCTGGTGCCGCGCTTCTACCAGCCGACGCGCGGCCGCATCACGCTCGACGGCCACGACCTGCAGGCGTTGACGCTCAGCAGCCTGCGCGCCAATATTTCCCTGGTCAGCCAGGACGTGGTG
>Ga0184629_10000599_pt1 | contig 16085 bp, 7 predicted proteins | sample PLM4_32_b1_FD_133158 | JGI IMG/M metagenome (GOLD analysis project Ga0184629, IMG submission 133158) | Groundwater sediment microbial communities from an aquifer in East River, Colorado, USA - PLM4_32_b1 | ecosystem: Environmental > Terrestrial > Soil > Riparian zone | place: USA: East River... | reverse complement strand
CATGGCGAACCAGGGACGTCCATCGGACGCCAGGCCGCCGTCAAGCAGCAGGGCGATGTGCGGGTGCCGCAGGCGCGCGAGGATCTGCCGCTCGCGCCGGAAGCGCGCCACCAGATCTTCCGAGTCGAGGCCGCGCTTGACGAGCTTCAGCGCGGCCGTCTGCTCGAACTCCCCATCGGCGCGCTCGGCCAGGTAGACCACGCCCATGCCGCCGCGGCCGATCTCCCGCAGCAGCCTCCAGGGCCCGGCGGTGACTCCCTCCGGCGGGCCCTCGTCGGCAAGGTCGCGCAGCAGACTCTCCGCGCCGGCCGAGGCCGGCTCGTCGAGGAACGCTCCGGCGCTCGCCTCGGCCGCGAGCAGCTCGTCCACGAGTGCCCGCAACTCCGCATCCCCGCCGCACGCGCCGTCGAGGAAGGGGGCGCGCTCCGCTGCGGGCAGGTCGAGGGCGGTGTCGAGCACCGCGCTCGCCCGGCGCCAGCGGTCGGGATCCAGCGGCGTGGTCACGGGGGCGCGGTCCCGTGGAGTTCCCGGTAGAGGAAGGCGCGCGCCTTCTGCCAATCGCGCTTGACGGTGCGCTCCGAGACACCGAGCGCGCCGGCCGTCTCCTCCACCGACAGGCCGCCGAAGAAACGCATCTCGACCAGTCGTCCCAGGCGATCGTCGAGCGCCTCGAGACGGCCCAGCGCCTGGTCCACCGCGAGGATGTCCGCGGGATGGGTCATCACCGCCGCATCCCAGTCCTGCAGGGTTTCCGCTGCCACGCCCCCGCCGCGCTTGTCGGTGGAGCGACGCCGCGCGTGATCGACCAGGATCTGCCGCATGGCGCGCGCGGCGAGGGCGAAGAAGTGGTTCCGGTCCTGCACGGAGACGCGCGCTGGATCGACCAGCTTGAGATACGCCTCGTGCACCAGGTCGGTCGTGTGCAGCGTCGCCGCCTGGGAGCGCCGCCGCAACTGCCGCCGCGCCAGATCGCGCAGGGCGTCGTAGACGAGGGGGAAGAGGCGATCGAAGGAGTCGCGGTCGCCGCCGCTCCAGCTCAGAAGGAGCCGGGTGATTTCGCCGCGGGTGGTGGAGTCCGCTGCGCTCACCGCCGGTAGGGGTCGCTTCGGCTGGCGTTGGCTTCCTGCAGCGACCCGAAACGCTGAACGCCCGCCCGGCGGGGAGTGCCCCTCGCCAGACTCCTGTAGAAACCCAGCATCCGGGCTACGAGACGGAGATTCTCCGGGCTGTGGGAATCCCGCCACGGTCTCGACATCTCCTCGACCGAGCGATAGCGAGTGACCGGCATGCTATTCCTCCCGGAAGCCGAATCTCTCGGCCAGGACCTGGGCATCGAAGCGATCGGAGGGCCGGACGGTGTCCTTCTTCATTCGCCAGAGCGTCTTGGGCGTGACCACCCTCACGGGGACACCGTCGTAGTTTCTCTCCTCAATTTCGAGGTCCTCGTAGCTAAAGGCGGTTCCGAGCCGGGTCAGGAGATCGAAGCCGAATCCGTCGGGCGGCAGGTAGCGGACAGCCGGATAATCTCCACACAGATCGCCTGCGGAGATCTCGTCGATGCTGGGATCCGGGAAGACCGATCGCAGCGCGCGTTTGAGACGTTCCACGTTGTCCGGATCGGCCTTGATGAACAGATCGAGATCAGCCGTCGCGCGAGCCAGCCCGTGCAACCCGAGCGCCACCGCGCCGAACACGGCGTACTCGACGCCTTGCTCAGCGAGCGCGCGAAAGACCGCTCGCAGCCTTTCCTCGTCGGGGGACTGTGATTCGTTCATCCAGCGAACCCTCGGGAGCCATTATACGGATTCTCGACCCGGTGGATGGTTCGCCCTCGCTCAGAAACGGCGATGGCCCTCCTGAGCGGGGTGGCACCAACTGCTCGGCATTCCGGCGCCAGCCGAAATCCAGATCGGCATCGTGGCAGCGATCGCCGTCCTGGACCCCGGCGCCCGACGGGGCGACGCTGATGGCGGTGGCGGGGGGGGGTGGGGCGTTGGAGGTGAGAGGGGCGAGGATGGTGGGTTACAGGCACACATGAGTCGTCATTCCGGCGCAAGCCGGAATCCACCGGTCGTCTCGGCGATCCCACCGCCCTACCGCACGCCGCCGCCCGGCGCGAAGACGCGCCGGAGATCCTCGAACCAGTGGAGGACCACCCGGAGGTGTTCGTGCTCGCTGGAGGCGACCTCCGAACGCTGCAGCATGACGAACCGCTCGCCGCCGGGGGCGACCGTATAGCGATCGAGCCCGTCTCCGGTGAACTGGTAGGGCCCGCGGAACAGCGGTTCCGGCCGGCCGGCGTGAAACCCTCCGCCGGTGGTGGCCACCGTGGCCTTCACCACATCCTCCCCCGTCCGGTAGTACAACGCGTCGCCGTCTCCGGACCATTGCGGGTACCCCGCGCCGCCGCCGGTGGAGATCTGCCACTTGCCACCGTCCCCCGAGGCCGGCCGGACGTACACCTGGAACGTGCCGGATTCATTGCTGCCGTATGCAATCCAGCGACCGTCGGGCGAGAATCTCGCGTTTCCCTCGATAGCCGGTCCCGCCTGGAACGGCTTCGGTTCGCCGCCACCGAGGGGCAGCAGCCAGATGTCCTCGTTCTCGCTGAACGCGAGGACCTTGTCGTCCGGCGAAATCGAATTCATCCAGACCGCCTTCTCGCGCTTCAGGACCTGCTCTGGTTTTCCCGACCCATCGGCCGGCCGGCGATAGAGGCCGTGGCGGTCGTCCTGCGCGGAGGAGTAGTAGATCGTCTCGCCGTCTGGGGACCAGACGGGGAGGGCATCCACCCCTTTTTCGAACGTGAGGCGCATGGGGACGCCGCGGGCCAAGTCGTAGATCCAGATGTCGCTGTCCCCTTCCTTCTCTATCGTCACCGCCAGGCGCTTCCCGTCGGGGGAGAGGGCCGGCTGGCCGTACTCCTTCGCCTCATCCCAGAGCGGCGTCGCCTTGCCTTTGGAGTCGACCCAGACGACGGTGGTCCCGTTCGACAACGCCTCGCCCGCGACATAGACGAGAGTGCCGGCCTCCGAGAAGTCGACCTGCGCGCCCCCTTCAACGCGGTTGCTGGACACCCCCTCGAGCACGGGAGCCGGCGACCCGGTGGCCGTAAGCGAGGCCAGATCGAAGGGGAAGGCAAATAGCGTTCCCTTGTTCGCATAGACCACATGGCCGGATGGCACGTAGCGACCGTACGAGCCGCCCTTGTGCAGGAGCCGCCGCTCCTTCGTCTTCAGCAGGAACAGCTCCAGACTCGCCTGATCGAAGTCTTCGCCTTCGGACGACGAGGTGAAGAGTACCGCCTCCCCGCCCGGGAGGACCTGTGGCCAGCGATGACTCGTCTCCTTCTTCCCGGCGTCGAGGACCGTCAGCGGCTCGGGCTCCCCTCCTGCCGCCGGGACCTGGAACAGGGCGCTCTGCGGAGAGGGGGCGAAGACGATCCTCCCGTCGGGGCCCCAGCTCGCGCCGCGGCTACGCTCCACGGCGCACAGGGTGATGGCAGAGCCGCCGCGGACCGGCACCTTCTTAAGCTCCGTGAGCGTGACGAAGCCCACCCACTGCCCGTCGGGCGAGAAGAACGGATGGTAGGGATCGGGTCCCCCCGGCACCAGCACCGTTGGCTCCCATTCATCGAGGCGGTGGGTGTAGAGCTGGCTGTGCTCCCCCTGCCCCAGCACGTAGGCCAGCAGCGACCCGTCGGGGGACACGACCACGCTCGAGCCATAGCCGCTGAGCACGGTTTCCCCCTTCGGGCCCGGAATGCTCAGACGTGTGGTTCGCTCCCCGGGGGGCGTCTCGCTCCGTAACGCGTACAGCGCTCCGGCGAGGCCGGCCAGAAGCAGCCCCGCCACAACCCACGGGAGGAGCCGCCCCTTGTGAAGGGGGGCATCCGCGGCAACGGTGGCGCTCGGTCGCGCGAACGACGCCGGGTCGGCCAGGTACTCCTCCAGGAGCACGCGGGCGTCGCCGATCGACTGCAGCCGGCGGCGCGCCTTCTTCCGCAGGCACGCGTGCAGCATCTCGCGCAGCCGCGGCGGGAAGTCACGCGGGATCTTGTCCCACTCGGGCTCGTCCTTCAGCACCGAGGCCAGGACGTGCGACACCGTCTCGCCGCCGAAGGTGCGGCGCCCGACGAGCATCTCCAGCACGACCACCCCGAACGACCAGATGTCGGCGCGGCGGTCGGCGGTCTGCCCCGCTGCCTGCTCGGGGCTCATGTACGCGGCGGTGCCGATGATGATCCCCGCCTGCGTGGCGGCGACCGTGAGGGTGGGCGACATCGACGCTTCCGCCGCATGCGATCCGGCATCGTCGGCGAACGCCTTGGCGAGGCCGAAGTCGAGCACCTTCACTACCCCTTCGGGCGTCACCTTCACGTTGGCGGGCTTCAGATCGCGGTGGACGATCCCCTTCTCGTGCGCGGCCTCGAGCGCCTCGGCGATCTGCAGGGCGAACCCCATCGCCCGGTCGACCGGCAAGGGCCCCGCCTCGATCAGCTCCGCGAGCGTCTGCCCCTCCACCAGCTCCAGCACCAGGCCGCGGACCGCGCCCGTGTCCTCGAGCCCGTAGATGGCGGCGATGTTCGGGTGGTTGAGCGAGGCCAGGACCCTGGCCTCGCGCTCGAAGCGGGCCAGCCGGTCCGGCTGCTGTGCGAACTCCTCAGGCAGGATCTTGATCGCGACGTCGCGACCGAGCTTGCGGTCGGCGGCCCGGTAGACCTCCCCCATCCCACCAGCGCCGAGCGGCTCGGTGATCTCGTAGGGACCGATGCGCGTTCCGGGGGTGAGGGGCATCTAGTTGGCAACCCTACCAGAAACAGCGGGAACGGTCATTGAGAGCATTGCCTGCGGCCCGTCGAGTTGCGATCTGGGCTCCACAGGAGTCTACTGGAGGAGACTCCCGCCTTGGAGACACGTTCCAGACGGCCCGGCAGCGTCCGGGGCTCACGGCAGCCCGGCCTCAACCCACCGCCGTCGCCCGAAGCCGGGCCAGCATCCGGGACGGCGCCTTCACACGACCAAGACAAGCAGTTCCGAACCTCTCCGGGCCGGGGAACGGAACCACCCGCTGCCATCCCGGGACGGAGGCTCGCAATGAACGCCACGGCCACCGTCATTGACACCTCCTCTCCGCTGCAGGAACCGATCCGGGCGGAGCTTTTCGGCATCGAGCGCCTGGAGCAGCACGCCGAGAGCCTGGCGGCGGCGCATCGCGTCATCGACAAGGGCCGCGGAGGCAGGAACCTCCTCCCGCGGGTTCGCGAGAACGCCCAGATCCTGCTGGCCGCGTACCGGAACATCGCCGGGACGGTCCTGGCGAAGCAGGAGATCACCCCCGCCGCGGAGTGGATCCTCGACAACTTCCACGTCGTGGACGAACAGCTCCGGGGGATCCGGGACCACCTTCCGCGCGGTTACTACCGCCTGCTGCCGAGGATCGCGGCGGGCCATCTCGCCGGGTACCCGCGCGTGTACGGGCTGGCCTGGGCCTACGTCGCTCACACCGACAGCCGCTTCGAGATGGAGACGATCCAGCGCTTCGTCCGGGTCTATCAGCGCACCCAGCCGCTGACGATCGGCGAGCTGTGGGCGGTCGCCATTCATCTGCGCGTGGCGCTGGTGGAGAACCTCCGCCGGCTGTCGCAGTTGATCATCCGCTCCCGCCGCGAGCGCACCCGCGCCGACGCTCTGGCGGACCGGCTGCTGGGCCTCGGCGATCGGCCCGCGGAGAGCCCGGACGAAGTCCTGAGAGGTCTGGGAGATGCGCCTCTCGCTCGCGCGTTCGCCGTGCAGCTCGTCCAGCGGCTGCGTGGCCAGGACCCTTCCACCCTGCCGGTCCTGGCGTGGCTCGAGGCGAACCTGGGCGCCCAGGGGACCTCGGCCGATGCGGCGGTCGCCGAGGAGCACCAGGCCCAGGCGGCGGCCAACGTCACCGTCCGCAACATCATCACCAGCATGCGCTGGATGTCCTCCGTCGACTGGCGCGAGTTCTTCGAGAGCGTCAGCCTGGTGGACGAGGTCCTCCGCGCCGCTCCCGGCTTCGCCGCCATGGACTTCACCACCCGCGACGAGTACCGCGCGCGGATCGAGCTGCTCTCGCGGCGCTCGGCGCGATCGGAGACGGAGGTCGCGCGGGAAGCGGTGCTCATGGCGCGGGGCGCGGCCCTGGAGAACGGGCTCACCGCCGCCGCAGCACGGCCGGGCGAGCCGCAGCTTCCCGGCGTTCCGGAGCGCGCCGAAGAGGATCCCGGCTACTACATCGTTGCCGGGGGCCGCAGGGCGTTCGAGCGGCGCCTCGGGTTTCGCGTCCCGTTGCGAATCCGGGTCCGCCGCGCCTATCGCGCCCAGGCGCTGACCGGCTACCTGGGAGGGATTGCGGCCCTCACCGCGCTCCTGCTCTCCGGCCTGCTGTTCCTGACCTGGACCGCCGGGGCAGCCTCCTGGGTCCTCGTGCTGCTCGGGATTCTCGGCCTCGTGCCCGCCTCGGACATCGCGGTGTCGCTCGTCCACCGCCGGGTTCCCCTGCTCGTCCCCCCCAGGCTGCTCCCCAAGCTCGAGCTCGCGCAGGGCGTGCCCCCGGAGCTGCGGACCCTCGTCGTCGTGCCGACGCTGCTCACGCGCCGCGCAGATATCGAGGGGCAGCTCGAGCGGCTCGAGGTGCACTACCTCGCGAATCCCGATGGCCAGCTCCACTTTGCCCTCGTCACGGACTGGGCGGATGCGACCACCGAGAAGACACCCGGCGACGAGGAGCTCCTTGCCGCGCTGGCGGGCGGCATCGCGCACCTCAACCTGCGCTACGGAAGTCCGCCGGGCGGCGGAGAACGGTTCCTGCTGCTGCATCGCCGCCGCCTCTGGAACGACAGCGAAGGGAAGTGGATAGGCTGGGAGAGGAAGCGGGGGAAGCTGCGTGAGCTGAACCGGCTCCTGCGCGGCGCCGGGGACACCTCCTTTGTGCCGATCAACGGCCGGCCGCCCGCGGTGCCGCCAGGTGTGCGTTACGTCATCACGCTCGACGCCGACACCCGGCTTCCCATGGGAACCGCCCGCCGCCTGGTCGGGGCGATGGCGCACCCGCTGAACCGGCCGCGCTTCGACCCGGGGAAGGGACGGGTCGTCGCGGGATACGCGATCCTGCAGCCCCGGGTCATGCCGTCCCTGCCGACGGGCCCGGGAAGCACGACCTACCAGCGCATCATCGCCGGCCCTGGAGGCGTCGATCCGTACGCGGCCGCGGTCTCCGACGTGTATCAGGACCTCTTCGGCGAGGGGTCGTTCACGGGGAAGGGGATCTACGAGGTCGATGCCTTCGAGGTCGCCCTCGAGGGGAAGGTGCCGGACAACACGCTGCTGAGCCACGACCTCTTCGAGAGCTCGTTCGCGCGTGCGGGACTGGCAACCGACGTGGATCTGTTCGAGGAGTTCCCCACGAACTACGAGGTGGCCGCCCGGCGCCACCATCGCTGGGTGCGGGGGGACTGGCAGCTCCTCCCCTGGATCCTGGGCCACGCGCGCAACGCGGCGGGCGGCAGGCAGGCGGCGGCCATCCCCCTGCACGGACGCTGGAAGCTGGTGGACAACCTCCGGCGCAGCCTCGCCGCCCCCTCGGCGTTCCTGCTCGCGGTGGCGGCCTGGACTCTCCCGGGGGTTTCCCCCCTGCTCTGGACCGGGCTCTTCGTCGGATCGCTCGTCTTGCCGGCGGTGATCCCGGTGCTCGACGGTCTCATCCCGCGGCGCTGGGGCTTCTCCAAGCGCAGCCACCTGCGCGCGGTCGGCCACGACATCCAGGTGGCCCTGACGCAGACGCTTCTCGCCCTCACCATGCTGGCCCACCAGGCCTGGCTCATGGTCGACGCCGTGCTCCGCACGCTGGGGCGGGTCTACGTCACGAAGCGGAACCTGCTCGAGTGGGTGACGGCTGCCCAGGCAGGGTATGGGGCCGACCTGAGGCTCCGGGCCTTCTACTGGCATCTCCGCTGGGGCGTGCTGCTTGCGCTTGGAGCCGGCGCGCTCTTCGTCATCTTCAAGCCGGCCGCCTGGCCCGTGGCCGCGCCGTTCGTCGTCCTGTGGCTGTCGTCACCCGTCCTGGCGTGGCGCATCAGCGTCCCCCCGAAGCTGGCGAAGTCCGCGGTCCTCTCCTCCGGAGAGACCCGCGCGCTGCGGCTCATCGGCCGCCGCACCTGGCGCTTCTTCGAGACGTTCGTGAACGAGCGGAACCACTCCCTGCCGCCGGACAACTTCCAGGAGGATCCCAAGCCGGTGGAGGCCCGCCGCACCTCGCCTACGAACCTGGGGCTCTGCCTGCTCAGCACGATCGTCGCCCGCGATTTCGGCTGGATCGGATCGCTCGAAACCGTGGAGCGGCTCGAGGCCACGCTCGACACCATGAGCGGCTTGCGCCGCGTCCGGGGTCACTTCCTCAACTGGTACGACACCCAGGACCTCCGGCCGCTCGAGCCGCTGTACGTGTCCACGGTGGACAGCGGCAATTTGGGAGGGTATCTGCTCGCCCTGGCGCAGGCGTGCCGCGAGCCGCTGGACCGCCCGGTGGCGGGCCCGGAGATGCGCGCCGGGATCGGGGACGCGCTGCAGTTGCTGATCGACTCGATGCAAGGGGCGGAGGCCTCGCTGCGCGCGCAGACGGTCACCGCGGCGCAGTTGCGCGAGGCCGCCGAGACGACCACGGCCGCCCTCGCGGATCCCCCGGCGTCGCCGGCCGAGCGGCTCCAGTGGATCCGCGAGCTCGAATCGCACGCGGCCAACCTGCTGGACATCGCGCGCACCCTCTCGAGCGAGGCGCCGCGCGGCTCCCGCGCGGAGATTCTCACCTGGGCCAGCGCCGTCCATGGCTCCGTCAGGAGCCACGCGCGCGATTTGCAGCTCCAGGAGGGTGCGCTCGGGCCCCGCTTCGCGGCCCTGGCCAGGCTTGCCGATGAGCTGGTCCAGGCGATGGACTTTCAGTTCCTGCTCGACCCCACCTCCAAGGTCTTCTCCATCGGTTATCGCGTGGCGGACGGCACGCTCGATCCCAGCCGCTACGACCTGCTGGCCTCCGAGGCCCGGCTGGCAAGCTTCCTTGCCATCGCCAAGGGGGACGCCCCGCCCCAGCACTGGTTCCATCTCGGCCGCTCGCTCACGCCGATCGGTCACGGCGCGGCGCTGGTCTCCTGGTCCGGGTCGATGTTCGAGTACCTGATGCCGCTGCTCGTGATGTCGCAGCCCCCGCGGAGCCTGCTGGATCTCACCTGCCGGCTCGTGGTCGGGCGCCAGATCCACTACGGCGCCGAGCGCCGGGTCCCCTGGGGAGTCTCGGAGTCGGCCTACAACGTGCGCGACGCGGAGCTCACCTATCAGTACTCCGCGTTCGGCGTGCCCGGCCTGGGGCTCAAGCGCGGACTGTTCGAGGACGTGGTCGTGGCCCCCTACGCCACCGCTCTCGCGGGCATGATCGACCCCGGCGCCGCCCTGCAGAACTTCTCCCGGCTCGAGCAGGCGGGAGCAGGCGGGGCCTACGGCTTCTACGAGGCGCTCGACTACACCCCCTCGAGGCTGCCGGACCACAGCGCGGCGGCGGTGGTCCGCACCTATATGGCGCATCACCAGGGGATGACGCTCATCGCGCTGGGAAACGTGCTGCACGACGGCTTGACCCCGAGGCGCTTCCATGCGCACCCGATGGTCCAGGCGGCGGAGCTGCTCCTGCAGGAGCGCACCCCGCGCGCGGTCGCCGTCACGCGGCCGCGAGCCGAGGAGGTCCAGGTCGCCGCGCTCGTGCGGGACCTCCTTCCCCCCACCCTGCGGCAGTTCGACTCGCCGCACGACGTCACGCCGCGCACGCACCTCCTCTCCAACGGGCGCTACACGGTCATGGTCACGGCAGCGGGCTCCGGCTTCAGCCGCTGGCGCGACCTGGCGGTGACCCGCTGGCGCGAGGACACGACGCGCGATTGCTGGGGGACGTTCGTCTACCTGCGGGACGTGGCCACCTCCGGCGTGTGGTCCGCCGGGTTCCAGCCGAGCGGCACCCCCGCGGACCAGTACGAGGCCGTCTATGCGGAGGACCGGGCCAAGATCACGCAGCGGAACCGCTCGCTGGCGATCGTCCTCGAGATCGTGGTCTCCCCCGAGGACGACGCCGAGCTTCGCCGCCTTACGGTGACGAACCTCGAGAACCGGGACCGCGAGATCGACTTCACCTCGTACGCCGAGGTGGTGCTGGCCACACAGGCGGCGGACGAGGCGCATCCGGCGTTCTCGAATCTGTTCGTGGAAACCGAGTTCGTCCCCCGGCTCGGGGCCCTGCTGGCCACGCGGCGCCCGCGCGCGGCGAGCGAGCCCCGAATCTGGCTCGCCCATCTGGCCGCGCTCGAGGGGGAGACGGTCGGCGCGCTCCAGTACGAGAGCGACCGGGCGCGCTTCCTGGGACGCGGCCGCGGAGTCCGCACGCCGCTCTCGGTGATCGACGGCGGCCCGTTGACCAACTCCGTGGGAACGGTTCTCGATCCGGTCGTGAGCCTGCGGCACCGGGTGGCGCTGCCGGCGCAAGGAACGGTCCGCATCGTCTACACCACGCTCGTGGCGGGTTCCCGGGAGGAGGCGCTCCAGATCGCCGAGAAATACCAGCAGCCGGCGACGTTCGAGCGCGAAAGCACGCTCGCCTGGACCCGGGCCCAGGTCCAGCTGCATCACCTGAGGATCACCCAGGACGAGGCGCATCTCTTCCAGCGCCTGGCGAACCGGTTGCTCTACACCGACCCCACGCTGCGCGCGGCGCCGCAGGTGCTGGCCGCGAACCGCCGCGGCGCTTCGGGTCTCTGGGCGTTCGGCATCTCGGGCGATCTGCCGATCGCCATGGTCCGGATCGAGACGGACGAGGAATTGGACGTCGTGAGGCAGCTCCTGCGGGCGCGGGAGTACTGGGGGTTGAAGGGGGTGCCCGCCGATCTGGTGATCTTGAATGCGCGCAGCGCCTCCTATTCTCAGGAGCTCCAGCAGTCGGTCGAGGCCATGGTGCGGGTGAGCCGATTCGCGCCAGGCCAGGAGGCGGACCTGGAACGCGGACGCGTCTTCGTGCTGCGGGAGGACCTCCTGTCCCCACAGGACCTGATCCTGCTGCGCTCGGCGGCGCGCGTGCTGATCCTGGCGAACCGCGGGACGTTGTCCGAGCAGGCGATTCGCATGGAGCGCTCGGCTCCGGTGCCACCGCGGCAGCGCTCGCCGCGCGAGCAGGCAGTCACCATCTCCCCCCCGAGCCTGGACCTCGAGTTCTACAACGGCCTGGGAGGGTTCACCAGGGACGGGCGCGAGTACGTGACGGTGCTGGGCAGGGAGCAGTGGACGCCGGCTCCCTGGATCAACGTGGTGGCGAACCCGAGCTTCGGCTTCCAGGTCTCGGAGTCCGGCTCGGGATACACCTGGTCGGCAAACAGCCGCGAGAACAAGCTGACGCCCTGGTCCAACGACCCGGTCAGTGACACCCCGGGCGAGACGTTCTACGTGCGCGACGAGGAGAGCGGTGCGATCTGGGGACCGACCTGCCTCCCCATTCGCGAGGAGGCCTTCCCGTATGTCATCCGGCACGGCCAGGGGTACAGCCGCTTCGAGCACACCTCGCACGGCATCGCGCTGGATCTCCTGACGCTCGTGCCGGTGCACGACCCCGTCAAGATCTCCCGTCTCATCGTCGAGAATCGCTCCAGCCGGACGCGGCGCCTCTCGGTCACGGCGTATGCGGAGTGGGTGCTCGGCGTGGCGCGCGCGGGCTCCGTCCCGTTCGTGGTCACCGAGATCGACTCCGCGACCGGCGCCCTGCTCGCTCGCAACGCCTGGAATGGTGAGTTCGCGGGCCGCGTGGCCTTCGCCGACCTCGGGGGGCGCCAGACCTCCTTCACCTGCGACCGCCTCGAGTTCCTGGGGCGCAACGCGACCCTGGATCATCCCGAGTCGCTGGAGCGCGGCGAGAGACTGTCGGGAAAGACGGGAGCGGGCCTCGATCCGTGCGCGGCGCTGCAGACGGTCGTCAAGCTCGAGCCCGGCGAGCGCACCGAGGTGCTGTTCCTGCTCGGACAGGGTGAGAGCCACGAGGAGTCGCGAGCGCTGATCGAGCGCTATCGCGCGACGGGCTGCGAGCAGGTTCTCCAGGAGGTTCAGGCGCACTGGGACGAGCTGCTGGGCGCGGTGCAGGTCAGGACGCCGGATCGCTCCATGGATCTGATGCTCAACCGCTGGCTGCTGTACCAGACGATTGCGTGCCGGCTCTGGTCGCGATCCGCGCTCTACCAGTCCGGTGGGGCGTATGGCTTCCGCGACCAGGTGCAGGACGTCCTGGCGCTGGCGGTCTCCCGCCCCGGGATCGCGCGCGAGCACCTGCTGCGGGCCGCGGCCCGCCAGTTCAAGGAAGGGGACGTCCAGCACTGGTGGCATCCCCCCACCGGGCGCGGGGTCCGGACCCGGATCTCCGACGACCGCCTCTGGCTCCCGTTCGCGGTCGCCCACTACCTGCGGACGACCGAGGACCAGGCGGTGCTCGACGAGCAAATCCCCTGGCTCGAAGGGGCCCGGCTCGAGGACCAGCAGCAGGAGGCGTACTTCCAGCCCACGGAATCGGAACACCGGGCGACGCTGTTCGAGCACTGCGCGCGGGCTCTCGATCGGAGTCTCGCCATGGGAATCCACGGCCTGCCCCTGATCGGCGCCGGGGACTGGAACGACGGCATGAATCGCGTCGGCCACGAGGGGCGCGGAGAAAGCGTCTGGCTGGGGTGGTTTCTCCTGGTGAACCTGCGGGAGTTCGCGCGCATCGCCGACCTGCGCGCCGAGGGGGAGCGTGCGGCACAGTGGCGCGCGACGGCGGCGGCGCTTGGGGCCGCGCTCGAGCGCGAGGCATGGGACGGCCAGTGGTACCGGCGCGCCTTCTTCGACGACGGCACGCCGCTCGGATCGATGGGGAATGCCGAGTGCCGGATCGACTCCATCTCACAATCCTGGGCGGTCCTCTCCGGCGCCGGCGACCAGGGGCGGGCGCGCCAGGCGATGGAATCGGTGGAGAGGCAGCTCGTGCGGCGTGAGGACCGGCTGCTGCTGCTGCTTGCTCCGCCGTTCGACCAGACCCCCCGCGATCCCGGCTACATCAAGGCGTATCCCCCCGGCATCCGGGAGAACGGCGGGCAGTACACCCACGCCGCGGTCTGGTCGGTCATGGCCTTCGCCGAGCTGGGCGAAGGGGACAAGGCCGCCGATCTGTTCGGCCTGCTGAACCCCATCCACCACGCCAGCAGCCGCGCGGAGGTGCGCAAGTACAAGGTGGAGCCGTACGTCGTGGCCGCGGACATCTATTCCGAGGCTCCGCACGCGGGGCGCGGAGGATGGACGTGGTACACCGGCGCCGCCGGGTGGCTGCACCGCGCCGGATTGGAGTCGATCCTGGGCTTCCGGAAGCGCGGCCCCCTGCTCCACATCGATCCGTGCATTCCACGAGGCTGGACGGGGTTCGAGATCGCCTACCGCTTCGGCGGCACGCTCTACCGGATTACCGTCGAGAACCCGAAGGGAGTCTGCCGCGGGGTATCGGGGATCACCCTGGACGGGACCCTGGTCCCGGGAGAGGGGCTCGTTCCGCTCATCGAAGACGGCCGGACGCACGAGGTGCGGGTGGTGCTCGGCTGACGTCGCAGCCTCCGGCGGGCCGCGGTCACTCGGCGGTCACCTCCCCGGCTGTCGCGCCGAAGTGGCGGCGCCGGAAGTGCAACGCCACCTTCACGAGGCCCAGGAGAACCGGGACCTCGACCAGCGGGCCGATGACCGCCGCGAAGGCCACCCCTGACCCGAGGCCGAAGACCGCCACCGCCACCGCGATGGCCAGCTCGAAGTTGTTGCTCGCGGCGGTGAACGACAGTGTCGCGCACTTCGGGTAGTCGGCCCCGATCTTCCTTCCGAGCCAGAAGCTCACCAGGAACATCGCGACGAAGTACACGAGGAGGGGCATCGCGATCAGCATCACGTCGAAGGGAATCAAGACGATCTGGTCCCCCTTGAGGCTGAACATAACGAGGATGGTGAACAACAAGGCAAGGAGGGTGAGCGGGCTGATCCGGGGGATGAACACCCGCTCGTACCATTCGCGCCCCTTGAGACGCAGCAGGACGAACCGGGTGATCATTCCGGCCAGGAAGGGAATGCCGAGATAGATGAAGACGCTCTCGGCGATCTGCCCCATCGAGATCCGGACCACGCTTCCTTCCAGGCCGAAGAGGGGCGGCAGGAAGGTGATGAAGAACCAGGCATACACGCTGTAGAACAGAACCTGGAAGATGCTGTTGAACGCCACCAGCCCCGCCGCATACTCGGTATCCCCCTTCGCCAGGTCGTTCCAGACGATCACCATGGCGATGCAGCGGGCCAGGCCAATCAGGATCAGCCCGACCATGTACTCCGGGTGCCCTCGCAGGAACGTGATCGCAAGGGCGAACATCAGGACCGGCCCAATCACCCAGTTCTGCACCAACGACAGTCCGAGCACTCGCCAGTCTCGGAACACATCGCCGAGCTCCTCGTACTTCACCTTGGCCAACGGCGGGTACATCATCACGATCAGCCCGATGGCGATGGGGATGTTCGTGGTTCCGGCCTGGAAACGGTCGATGAACGCTTCGACCCCTGCCACGAAGTACCCGAGCCCCACCCCGACGGCCATGGCCAGGAAGATCCAGAGCGTCAGGTATCGATCGAGGAAGGACAGGCTCCTGACGAGCGAGTTCCTCAAGCCGGCCTCCCACGCGCCGTGTCGTCTTCGCCAGCGGCCGCCAGATCGGGCAGCTGCGCCACGTAGTTTCGGATCTCGTCCCGGACCCGCCGGTAATGAGCCAGGGCCTCTTCTTCAGTCGACGCGCCGGCGGCGAGGTGGGGGGGATCGTCGAAGCCGGCGTGAATGCAGCGCGCGCGCCCGGGGAGAACCGGGCAGCTCTCCTTGGCGCTGTCACAGACGGTGATGACGTAGTCGAAGTCCGTTCCGGCGACCTCCTCGACGTGCTTGGACCGCTGAGCCGACATGTCAACGCCGAGTTCGGCCATGACGCGAACCGCGCGGGGATCGAGGCGACCCGGGTGCGTGCCCGCCGACTGCGCCTCGAAATGCTCAGGGAAGAGCTGGCGCGTCCACGCCTCGGCCATCTGGCTGCGGCAGGAGTTCCCGGTGCAGAGGAAGAGGATCTTCAAGGCCGGTGGCATGCGCTCGGATCGTCCAGTTCCTCGATTGGGTAACTGGCGGTAGGAGGCAAGCATACGCAGGCAGGCGGCGCACTGTCAAAGCGAGCCGCGTCCTTCCGCCGTGGCCCGATTGGGGGTAGGATCCGCACGGACCGTTCGCTTCGCCCCCGTGGCCGCCATGAGATGACACTTTCGTCCGGATCCCTGCTCGGCCCCTACGAGATCCTCACGCCACTTGGCGCCGGGGGCATGGGGGAGGTGTATCGCGCCCGCGACACGCGACTGGAGCGAACCGTCGCCATCAAGATCCTCCCGACCCACCTCTCGGAAAAACCCGCGGCCAAGGAGCGCTTCGAGCGCGAGGCGAAGGCGATCTCCTCCCTGAACCACCCGAACATCTGCCAGCTCTACGACGTCGGCACGCAGGCAACGCCCCAGGGTCCGGTCAGCTTCCTCGTCATGGAGTATCTGGAGGGGGAGACGCTTGCCGACCGCCTGCTCAAGGGCCCCCTGCCGCTGGAGCAGGTCCTGAGGTACGGGGTCGAGATCTGTGATGGGCTGGAGAAGGCGCATCGCACCGGCGTGGTCCATCGCGATCTGAAGCCCGGCAACATCATGCTGACGAAGGCCGGAGCCAAGCTCATGGACTTCGGCCTCGCGAAATCATCCGTCGCCGCGCCGGATGCGGGGTCGTCCACGCTCAAGACCGTCTCCCATCCCCTGACGGCGGAAGGCTCGGTGCTAGGCACGTTCCAGTACATGTCGCCGGAGCAGGTGGAAGGGAGGGAGGTGGACCGGCGCAGCGACATCTTCTCGCTGGGCGCCGTGCTGTACGAGATGGTGACCGGCAAGCGGGCGTTCGGCGGGAGGAGTCAGCTG
>Ga0184629_10000598_pt1 | contig 16093 bp, 13 predicted proteins | sample PLM4_32_b1_FD_133158 | JGI IMG/M metagenome (GOLD analysis project Ga0184629, IMG submission 133158) | Groundwater sediment microbial communities from an aquifer in East River, Colorado, USA - PLM4_32_b1 | ecosystem: Environmental > Terrestrial > Soil > Riparian zone | place: USA: East River... | reverse complement strand
CTTCAGCGATGGGCAATGCAAGATCGCTCTCACCCTGTCTTGTACTGATCTGGTCGCTGAGCGTTGTCGGACCATCCTACGGGACTGGGCTGGTCAACGTGGAATCGGCGATTCTCAGAAACCGGGTTGTTGTGTTGGACACTGTGGTAATGAAAAAGGCTCTTTACCTCGCCTTTTCCCTCACTTCGCAGCGGAACTGGCACAGCCGGATCGAGGTTAGAGGGCGACTCACTCGCGACGGCGCTCTGTTGGCTGAATCGTCTGTTTCATTGACTGGACTTCGGGAACGCAGCGGGAATCTGGTCTTTGACCTCCCCTACGAGATGCCCGATGGTGAATACACAATCTCGGTGGGCGCATATGATGAATTGGGAAACGAGGTAGCGTCGGGATCGCGCACGCTGGATCGTGCGGACCTGAAGAGCTATGACACCAATGTGCGTGATGCGAATGCTGTGCCGCCTGCAGAGGTGCGGCACACCAAGGAAGCGGAAGATCCCCGGCTGGCCAGGGCGGTCAAGTCTCGCGGCTATGTCTTGTTCGCACGATCGCCACTGACCTACGTATTTCGCGACAGCAGGCCGAAGCCGCATGAAGTCATCGATCGACTCTCCGTGCGGGCGGTCCGGAACACTTCGGCAGTGCTGAATTTCTCTATCTATTCCATGCGCCAACTCGGGAAAATGAGAATCAGCACGAGCGCCCTGCGCAACGGCAGCGCCTTGCTGTCGAAGAACCAGATTCAATTGGCCTGCGTCGAGTCTATCCCGGACACAGCGGGTATGCCGAAGGGGCAGTTCCGATCTCTGCCAGCGTTGCTGAGACCGCTGCGCACGGCCGACATTGCCCCGCAGGATTGCTCCAGAGTTTGGCTCACGATCACGGTCCCGCGAGAAGTCGTCCCGGGAACATATTCCGGGGCATTGACCATTGCGCCCGAGAACGCCGAGCCCACCCGTCTGCCGATAGTGCTGACCGTGGCCCCGATTTCAGTGGAGGACGTCCCGGGGGTGGATTACTGCATGCTCATGACCTATGAGTTCGTCGAGCTGACCATGCCCTGGAGTCGGGACGAGAAGAAGAAGATCTACCGTGCAGCGACCAAAGTGCTGAGAGACTATCGGCGTCACGGCATGACAACTTTGTGTCTGCATTCTCCCTTCGCTCTCATGACGGGGAAGGACGGTACGCCCGTTCTGGACGATATGTCTGCTGCGCTGCGTGCCGCCCGCGACGCCGGCTTTTCCAGGCCGATCGTGTGGTACATGGGGCATCTCATTCAGACGGCGAAGCCCAGGCATCCAGGAAACATCCGCAATTTCGACAAGAGTGTGCAGATTCCACGTCTGAAATCTCTTGTGGCCACCGTATCGAAGTACGTGAAGCAGAACGGCCTCCCGGAAATCGTGTTTCTACCGATAGACGAACCGGACGATTCCTTTCAGGACGTCATGAGCAGGCGCAGTTCGCTGGCGCCGCTGTTGGTGAAGACGATCAAGGAAGCAGGCGCGAAGAGCATGATCAGCGCCGAGCGATATGCCCAGTCCGGCCGACCGGACTATCTGGCGTCTGCTCAGCTGAGAACCGAGGAACTCCAGGCCGCGCACGACGGGGGTGCCCGCTATTGGCAGTATGACAATCGCGTAACCACGGACTGCGCCAGCCCGGCCTACGCAAGATATCAGTATGGCTACCATGTTTGGAAGAACGGCATTGACGGGATGTCCTCGTGGACGTTTCAGAACACCCAAAACGCCGGCGGAATGCCCGGCGAGGCAGGTACTGCCGGCCTCGACGTGTATCTGGCATATCCAGCGCCGGACGGCCCCGTTGCCACGATCAAATGGGAGGCCGTCAGAGCGGGGATAGACGATCGTAAGCTAATCTATCAACTTGAGAAGCGCGTGACCCGAATGAAGTTGAATGGGAAAGATACCAAGCGTTACGACGACTTCCTTGTCCGCATGAAACGCATGGACATGGAGACTTGCTGCAATACTGCTCTTTGCTTGAAGGCAGAGGCAGCCGCGCTAGATCATCAACAAAAAGCAATCATCGACATGATTTTGCAGGCGGACATGGAATGAGGAGAATTCATTCTTGCGGGTTCGCGCGTGCCCCCGCGAGGTCACCGCGATCGGAGTCTCAGTTTGCTTGAGGCAATGATGTCTTCGAGCCAAACATAGAAGCGACGGCGGGGCACGACTTCCAGCCGTGGAATCATTGCGCATGATCTCCCCGCAATCAGCTTTCCTTCCGGCTCGATTGCCCACCCTGGACGGGCTTCGCGCCATCGCCATTCTCCTTGTAGTTCCGCAGCACCTGAATCTGCTTGCCACCCCGAGCGACGCTGGAACACACGTTCTAATTGCGGCTCTGGATCGAGGCTGGCTGGGAGTACAGCTCTTCTTTGTCTTAAGCGGTCTTCTGATAACGGGGATCCTGCTGGATTCGCGTGACGCTCAAAACTACTTTGGTTCGTTCTACATGCGTCGGGTGCTGAGGATCTTCCCTCTGTACTTCGCCACGCTGATCTTCATTTTCGTCCTTCTCCCGGCGCTGGGCCTCCTCCCCGGTTTCATCAAGCGCGATCCGACGGTCGAACTTTCATATTGGCTTTTCTTTTCGAACTGGTATGGCCCTTTTCATCAAGGGCAAGGTTCGATGCCCCACTTATGGTCCTTGGCGGTGGAGGAGCAGTTCTACCTCTTGTGGCCATTCCTTTTGCACCGGCGCAGTACCCAATCGGTTATGCGTTTATGTCTCACCATTGCCGTGGCAAGCCTTGTGCTCCGAACTGCCATGCTGTTGGCCGGATCGCCTACGGAGGCGGTTTACACATTCCTGGTTTCGCGGATGGACGCTTTGGCGCTCGGCGGGTTTGCTGCCGCAGCGTTTCGCACTCCTTCCATTGCCGCATGGGCACTGCATCACCGTCGCTCCTTGCTGTACGGCGGCATCGTCTTGCTTCTTGCCGGGGCGGTGATATCCAGAGGCTACTACTTCAGCAACACCATGACCCTGACCCTGGGATACACCCTACTTGCCGTCGCGTTTGCGCTTCTGGTGGCCACTGGCGTAGCGGCCGATCGGCTCGGCACATCCGCCTGGGCGGCGGTGTTACGTTCGACTGTCTTGCGGAAAGTTGGCCAATACAGCTATGCAATGTACATATTGCATGTTCCCCTTCACGCGCTTGTTGGACAACCAATCTTGCGCGCGCTTGGATTGCTGTCGAAGGACTCCGCAATCGTCGCCATTTTCTACATTGTGATCGGCACAGTAGTAACGTATCTTGTTGCCGCCGCGTCCTTTCACTTTCTTGAAGTCCATTTCCTGAGACTGAAGGACCGCTTTTCGCCCGCAACCGTCATACCGCCTGCGAGTCGATGAGGTCTATGAAAGTACTGGCTGCGCGCACACTGAACGGGCCTTCCTCTCCGATACCCTGAACTTGCCCCGAGCATGCTCCGCGGCAAGGCGCCGCTCCGGGCACAGAAGTTCCCACAGCCACGTTCTTCACGATCGCCTTCTCCAAGTCCCGCATCGCTCAAGCGCGAGACGCATATCGGCGCATGAGGAAGGTACGCGAGAAGCACCCGAGAACGTTCACATGCACGCACAGCGATTCGTCAACTGCGCCAAGCTTTTCCTTAAAGCGACGCGCCGTGATATTGAAATAGTCGGTGTAGCTGAAAAATGAAGTCCGCCCGATGGCGCGAAGCGCACCGTAGCAGCTTAGCCGCATGAACGGAGCGATGCTCCGGCCGCGGCAAGCCGGATCGGTGTAGGCGGCGAACAAGTAGGCCTCGTGGCTTTCGAGCTTCCGATAGCTGGGCGGGAAGTTGAACTCCTCCAGATCGCACCACATCCTGGCGACAATGCGGCTTCCATCCTTGACCGCGAAGCACCGGCGTCCGCGTTGGAACCACTCCGCACACTCCGCCGCATCGGGCTTCGGATTGAGGCGCACTAGCTCGGGAATGTCGTCGGCGCCTATGAACCCGCTGGAGAATCGTGAGTCCAATGTCATCCTCCCGTCGCCGGGACGGGCAGGCTCCCGGACCAGCAGGAATGGGTGGATCTCGATACCTAAGCGAGAAAGCCGACGCAGGAGGGCCGCTGGGATTCTCGACCGCAAGGGGCGAGAGCGCTTCTTTTCGTACAGTGACATGTTCGCTTTCGACATTCCCGGCGGGTACGGACTGAGAATTGTGAACTCCTTCGGACCTAGCGTGGCACACTTCCGGCACACCCGGCTGCAAATATCGGCAGCGAACCTGAGTAAGTCACGGCAATGCCGTGCCGCCCCGACCCTGCGCAAATTGCATGTAAGCCCACGGTCACAGCCGCCAGACACAAAGGCCGGCCGCGGCGAGCGCCTTGCGCTCGAACCGCGACTTGACGTCGACGAAGATGCCGCCCTTCACAATCTTCCGCGCCAGCTGTTCGGCGCCCATGCTCAGGAAGTGCCGATGGGCAACCGCAACCACCATCGCTTCGGCAGTCGGCAGGTCCTCCCAGGAAGTGAGCTTCAACGCGTATTCGTGGCGGGCTTCGTCGGGATCAGATAGCGGGTCGTGGACGAATACGTCCACGCCGTAGCTTCTAAGCTCGTTGATCACGTCGATGACGTGGGAATTTCGGAGGTCGGGCACATCCTCCTTGAACGTGAGCCCGAGCACGATGACCTTTGCGCCTTTCACGGGGTTGCCGTTGCGGATCATCTGCTTGACGGTTTGTTCGGCGATGAACTTGCCCATGTTGTCGTTGATACGCCGCCCCGCCAGGATCACCTCGGGGTGGTAGCCGAGCATCTCGGCCTTGTAGGTCAGGTAGTAGGGGTCGACGCCGATGCAGTGGCCGCCGACGAGACCTGGGCGGAACGGCAGGAAGTTCCACTTGGTTCCGGCCGCCTGGAGCACCTCGAGCGTATCGATACCGATACGATTGAAGATGATCGCCAGCTCGTTGATCAGCGCGATGTTCAGGTCGCGCTGCGTGTTCTCGATGACCTTGGCGGCTTCGGCGACCTTTATGCTGGAGGCGCGGTACACCCCGGCGGTCACTATCGCGCCGTAGAGGCCGGCGATCCGCTCGAGCGTTTCCGGAGTGTCGCCGGCCACGACCTTCACGATGGTCTCGAGCCGGTGTTCCTTGTCGCCGGGGTTGATGCGCTCGGGCGAGTAGCCGACGTTGAAGTCCTTGAGCCAGGTCTTGCCCGAATTCTTCTCGAGCACCGGGATGCAGACTTCTTCGGTCGCGCCCGGGTATACGGTCGATTCATAGACCACCGTCGCGCCCTTCTTCATGTGCTTGCCGACCGTGGCGCTTGCACCGACCAGCGGCCCGAAGTCCGGCTGGCGCACCGCGTCCACTGGCGTGGGCACCGCGACCACGATGATATCGGCGGCGCCGAGCTGCGCCGGATCGGTGGTGACGGCAAGCTGCGTAGCGTCGCGCAATTCCTGGCCGGAGATCTCGCCCGTAGGGTCGACGTGGCGGTGGTAATTCTCCACCTTCTCCGCGCTGAGGTCGAAGCCGATGGTGCGGAACTTCCTGCCGAATGCCACCGCGAGCGGCAAGCCGACATAACCGAGCCCGACGACCGCAACTGTGCTCATGGATCTCTCTCGTCCCGTTTGCAAAGACGCAATTCTCCCCGAAATCCCTGGTTCGGGACTGCTCAGGCGGATCGGCGACGCGACGCCTCGCAGCGATGGCGGCAGCTCGACCCGGGGCGCGCAGCCGGAGTAGACCCTGTCCGTCGATGCCGAAGACGCTCCTGACAGAGTTTGACTGTCATCTTGTGTCAAGGAACACGTGTCCGTCGCAGATGGAGACGCCGCGCGCGCGGCATCGCCGCCGCACCACCGGCGCAAGGGACGAGCGCCGGGTGGAAATCGGCTAGACTGCGCAGGGCACGCGCGATCCCTCGTGCGACAGATTCCCGTTGTCGGACTCGATCAGGAGCCTTCCGCTTTTTTCGAAGTGTGAATGCGTATCGGCATGAAAGTCCTGGTGACCGGCGGCGCCGGCTATATCGGCTCCCACACCTGCGTCGAGCTGATGCAGGCGGGGCATGAAGTGGTCATATTCGACAACCTCTGCAACAGCCATCGCGCGGTGCTTGGACGCATTGCCCGGATCGTCGGCAGGATGCCGGAGTTCGCAGAAGCGGACGTTCGCGATTCAGGGGCCTTGCGGGAGGCATTCGCCCGGCACCGCTTCGACGCGGTGATCCACTTCGCCGGCCTCAAAGCGGTGGGCGAGTCGGTCGAGAAGCCGATCGAGTACTACGACAACAACGTGCAGGGCGCGTTGACGCTGTGCCGAGCGATGACGGAGGCGGGAGTCGGGATGCTGGTGTTCTCCTCCTCGGCAACGGTCTACGGCAGCGCCGCTGCCGCGCCGATACGAGAGGATGCGCCGCTCGGACCCATCAACCCCTACGGCCATTCGAAACTGATGGTCGAGAGGATCCTTCAGGACCTCGCGGCGTCCGGTCCCGCCGCCTGGCGCATCGCGCTGCTGCGCTACTTCAACCCCGCTGGCGCGCACCCGAGCGGACTGATCGGCGAGGACCCGCAAGGCGTTCCAAACAACCTCATGCCCAACATCGCCCAGGTCGCCGTGGGCGTGCGCGAGCGGGTTCGCGTGTTCGGCACCGATTACCCGACGCGCGACGGCACCGGCGTGCGCGACTACATCCATGTCGTGGATCTCGCGCGTGGCCACCTTGCGGCGCTCGAAACCATGCAGCGCGAGCAGCGCGGGCTCACGGTGAATCTCGGCACCGGGCACGGCGTCTCCGTTCTCGAGGCGGTGCACGCTTTCGAGCGCGCAAGCGGCCGGCCGATACCGTATGAACGCGAGGCGCGGCGCGCGGGCGACGTGGCCGAATGTTATGCGGACCCCTCGCTGGCGCGACGCGTGCTGGGCTGGAAAGCGGCGCTCACGCTCGACGACATGTGCCGCGACGCGTGGCGCTGGCAAAGCATGAACCCGCGCGGTTACAGGGAGGAAGAGCGGAAATGAAGGTTCTCGTCACCGGCGCCGCGGGTTTCATCGGCTCGACGCTGTCGCACGCCCTGCTCGATCGCGGCGACGAAGTCACGGGCATCGACAACCTGAACGACTACTACGACGTGCGGCTCAAGGAAGCGCGGCTGGACCGGCTGCGCGCGCGCGCGGGTTTCGCGTTTCACAAGCTCGACATCGTCGAGCGCAAGCCGATGGGCGAGCTTTTCGCGGCCGGCAGGTTTGACGCCGTCATGCACCTGGCAGCCCAGGCCGGGGTGCGCTACTCGATCGAGAACCCCTCGGCCTATATCGATGCCAACATCGTCGGCTTCCTGCATGTGCTCGAAGGCTGCCGTCACTCGCACGTTGGACATCTGGTCTTCGCATCGAGCAGCTCAGTCTACGGCGCGAACACCCGCTTGCCGTTTTCCGAGCATGACAATGTCGATCACCCTGTCTCTCTGTATGCCGCGACCAAGAAAGCCAACGAACTGATGGCGCACAGCTACGCCAGCCTGTACGGGCTGCCGTGCACAGGCCTGCGATTCTTCACGGTGTACGGTCCCTGGGGACGCCCCGACATGGCGCTGTTCAAGTTCACCGAGGGTATCCTCGCCGGTCGCTCGATTCCCGTGTTCAATCGCGGCGAGATGGTGCGCGATTTCACCTACGTCGACGACATCGTCGAAGGGATCGCGCGGGTAATAGGACAACCCGCTGCTCCAACGCCAGGATGGAGCGGCGACCGCCCGGATCCGGCGACGAGCTACGCGCCCTGGCGCGTGTTCAACATCGGCAACAACCAGCCGGTCAAGCTCATGCACTATATCGAGGTGCTCGAACAATGCCTGGGCAAGAAGGCCCGGCTCGATCTACTCCCGATGCAGGCCGGCGATGTGGCGGCCACCTCCGCCGATACCGGCGAACTGCAGAAGGCGGTCGGCTACAAGCCGCAGACCCCGATCGAAATCGGCATCCGGCGGTTTGCCGACTGGTACCGAAGTTACTACAGGGATTCGCGCGCGTCCTGACCGGCCCCGCCCTCGCGTCACCTATGCACGAGCTGGTTCATCTCGATGATCGGCATCAGGATCGCGAGCACGATCAGCAGCACCACGAGTCCCATGGTCACGATCACGGCCGGCTCCAGGATACCGGTGAGCAGGCGGATGCGCCTCTCATTTTCCAGTTCCTGGTGCCTTGCCGCCTGCTGCAGCATGTGCGCCAGGCGTCCGCTCGCTTCGCCCGACGCCACGAGATGGATGAAGATCGGCGGGAAGAGCTTGCGGCTGTCCAGCGCGCGATGCAGGCTGCCACCCTCGCGCACCAGCCGCGCAGCCTCTTCGACCGCAGCGCGCAGGGGGAGATTGCCCAGGACCCTGGCGCCCGCGGCCAGCGCCTGCAGCAGCGGGACGCCGCTTCCCACCAGTATGGCTAGCGTGCTGGCGAGCCGCGCCGTGGCGATCCCCTGCAGCAGCGGCCCGAGGACCGGCAGTCGCAGCAGCCGGGCTTGCCATCGCGCTCTCCACGCGTCGCGTGCCCAGGCCGCGCGCGCAGCGACTGCGAGCGCCGCGCAGGCGATGCCGAGAAGAACCAATTTGCCCTGCAACACAGCACTCATCCAGAGCATCGCCCGCGTAAGAAACGGCAGTTCCTGGCGGCTGTGCTCGAACACCTGGACCACCTGCGGCACGACGTAGGCGAGCAGTCCCACTACGATCAGCAGCGCGACAGCCGCCACGATGGCGGGGTAGAGCAGGGCGAGGCCGGCGCTCTGCGCCATCGCCCGGCGGCTCTCGAGGTAGTCGGCGAGCCGCGACATGACGCTGGCCAGATCTCCCGACTGCTCGCCAGTGGCGATCAAGGCGCGGTAGATGTCGGGAAACGAAGAGGGCAGCCGCTCGAGCGCGGCGGCGAGGCTCTGGCCGGACAGTACTTCGGCCCGCACCGCCGCGAGGATGCGCCCGCTTGACTCGTCCTGCGCCTGTTCGATGAGCGCGTTGAGGCATTGCTCGATGGTGAGCCCGGCTTCGAGCAGCAGCGCGAAGCGCCGCGTGGTGAGCGCCAACTCGGTGCCGGAGAGGCGATGCCGCCGCGCCAGCCAGCGCCCCGGGCCGCGTGCGCGCCCCTCCGGATCGACCGCGGCCAGCTCCACCGGGACGAGCCCGGCGCTTCTCAACCCCGCGCGCGCCTGCCGCGGGGCCTCCGCCTCTACGACCCCGTGCCTAGTCCTGCCCTGCGCATCGATGGCAACGTAGCTATAGGCCGGCATGATCAGGTCTCACGGGTCACCCTGACCACTTCCTCGAGCGGCGTCACGCCTGCAAGCACCCAGCGCAATCCATCCTCGCGCAGCGTGCGCATGCCACTGTCGACCGCGTGGGCGCGCAACTGCTGTTCCGCGCCGGCCGCGTGGATCAGCCGCTTCGCTTCCTCGTCGATGCCGAACAGCTCGTAGATTCCGGTGCGCCCTGCGTAGCCGGTACCGTGGCACGCCGCACAGCTTCCCGGCCCGAACAGCTCCTCGCCGCCGAAACGATCACCCAGTTCCGCCATATCGGCGGCGGTAGGCTTGTGCCCCTGCTTGCAGGCCGGGCAGAACTTTCTCACCAGGCGTTGCGCAAGGACACCGAGCAGGCTCGAGGACAGAAGGTAGGGCTCTACGCCCATGTCGACCAGCCGCGTCGTCGCGCTCACCGCGTCGTTGGTGTGCAGCGTCGCGAGCACAAGGTGTCCGGTCAGGCTCGCCTGCACCGCGATCTGCGCGGTTTCGAGGTCCCTGATCTCGCCAATCATGATGACATCCGGGTCGTGGCGCAGGATCGAACGCAGGGCGCGCGCGAAGGTCATATCGATCTTCGGGTTGACATGGGTCTGCGAGACGCCGTCGAGTTCGTACTCGATCGGGTCCTCGACGGTCATGATGTTGAGCCCGAGCGAGTCGATGCGCGACAGCGCCGCGTACAGGGTCGTGGTCTTGCCGGAACCCGTCGGGCCGGTCACCAGCACGATGCCATGAGGCTGGTGGACAAGAGCGTCGACTGCGGCCAGCGTCCCCTGGTCCATGCCGAGGCCCTGCAGCTCCAGCCTGCCGCCCTCCTTGTCGAGCAGGCGCAGGACCGCGCGCTCGCCGTAGCCCGTGGGCAGGGTGGCGACGCGCACGTCGACCTGCCGCCCGGCGAGGCGCAGCGAGATGCGGCCGTCCTGCGGCAGGCGCTTCTCGGCGATGTCCAGGTTCGCCATCACCTTGATGCGCGAGAGCATCGCCGCATGCAGCGCCCGGTGCGGCTCGACCACGTTCTGCAGGGTGCCGTCGAGCCGGAACCTGACCACCGAGCGCGACTCGTAGGGCTCGATATGGATGTCGGAGGCGCCCTGCCGCAGCGCCTGGGTGAACAGCACGTTGATCATGCGGATGATCGGGGCGTCGTTCTCCGAATCGAGGAGATCCTCGACCTTCGGCATCTCCTGCACCAGGCGGGAAAGGTCCATGTCCTGCTCGAGGTTGTCGGCGACGTACGCGGCCGACTGGTTCGCCCGGGAATACGCGTCGGCCAGCCGCCGCTCGAAGGACTCCGCCGGCTCCACGCTCGCGACGCGCACCGGCACGCCAAGCACGCGGCGCAGCTCGGCCAGCACCTGCGCCCGGGCACCCTGCCTGAGGCAGACCACAGCCTGCTCGGCAGATACCTCGAGCAGCAGCGCGCCCTGCGCCTTCGCAAACGGATAAGGAACCAGGCGAACCGCGGACTCGCGACCGGCGTCCATTGCGGATGCGCCTAGGGCCCGTAGGGATCGAGGGGGGGCAGCTGCGGCGCCGGGTAATCCGGCAGCACCGGATGCGGCGGCGGCTGCGACTTCTCCTGCTCGCCGAGCAGCTGTTTGTAGCGCTCGGCGGTCACTCCTCCGTACGATGCGCTGTCCCGCATCACGATCGGACGCAGGAAAACCATCAGGTTGGTCTTGGTCTGCTTGCGCGTCTCGTACCTGAACAGCAGGCCGAGCAAGGGAATGTCGCCGAGCAGCGGCACCTTCTCCATCCCGGCACTGGTGCTGTCCTGCACCAGGCCGCCGAGCGCGACGATCTGGCCGTCGTCGACCAGGACAGTCGACTCGATGGCGCGCTTGTTGGTGATCACGCCGGCGGCGTTGGTCCTGTCCTGGACGCTGGACACCTCCTGGTAGATCTGCAGCCGCACCGCGCCGCCTTCCGAGATCTGCGGCTTGACGCGAAGCGTCAGGCCGACGTCGCGCCGCTCTATGGTCTGGAACGGGGTCGCCGTCGTCGCGCTTCCCGTCTGCGCATACTGCCCGGTGATGAAGGGCACGTTCTGGCCGATGACGATCTTCGCCTCCTCGTTGTCGAGGGTCAGCAGGTTGGGCGTCGAAAGGATGTTCGCGTTGGCGTCCGTCTCCAGCGCGCGGGCCAGCGCCGAGAGATTCGTCACCGTGCCGATGCCCGGGATCGTGATCTGCCCCTTCACCACGCCGACGTTGAGGCCGGGGCCCAGCGTACCGAGGTTGATCGCCGCATCGACGATGTTGGCGCCGGCCCCGGTTCCGCTGAAGTTGGTACCACCTATCACGCGGCTCTGAGTGGAGCTGAGGTCGCCGAGCGACTGCCACTGGATGCCGAACTCGGCGGCCTTGTCCGCGGTGATTTCGACGATGAGGGCTTCGACGTAAACCTGCGCGCGACGCACGTCGAGCTTCTCGATGATCGCCTTGATATGGCCGAACATAGCATCGGACGCCGATATGAGCAGGGCGTTGGATGCCGGATCGGCCTGCACCATGCCTCCGCCCGGAGCAGCCGCGGTTTGCGCGGAGCTGCCCGGCGTCCCCGGCGGCGGCGCGGCGGCGGCCGGACCCGCACCCGCATCGCCCGCGAGAATGGAGCGCAGTGTCTGTGCGACCCGCAGCGCTTCGGCGTTCTTCAGGTAAACGACGTGCATGTTGCCAGCAGTGCCGGTCTGCACATCGAGCTGCTGCACCATGGCCTGCACGTGTGCGACCCGCGCCGCATTCTCCGAGCGCACGATGATGTTGTTGGTGCGCGCGTCGGGCGCAATGAACACGCGCGCGGACGGGTCTACCGCGGCCGTCTGCGCCCCGGACCCGACGACGCTGTCGGCGAGAATCCTGTTCAGGGTCTGCACCACGTCCACCGCGGAGGCATAGCGCAGCGGGATGACGACCGCTTCGCCGCCCCCCGGCCGGTCGATGGCGTCGACGATGCGGTCGATGCGGCGCAGGTTGTCCGCGTAGTCCGTGATTACCAGGGAGTTGTTGCCGGCAAAAACGGCGATCGTGTTGTTCGGGCTGATGATGGGACGCAGCACGGGAAGTAGCTGATTGGCCGAGATGTACTTCAGCGCGTAGACCTGAGTGATGATGCGATCTCCACCCGACGTGCCACGTCCGGCGATCCCGCCGAGGTGAAGCTTGGCGTCCGCCTCCGGGAGGATCTTCGTGACACCCCCGCTTTCCACGGCGGCGAACCCCTGCAGCCTCAAGGCGGACAGGAAAATGCCGTATGCGGCGGACGCGGGCACCGGCCGCGAGGAGACCAGATTGACCGTGCCCTTGACGCGCGGATCGATGAGGAAATTGCGCTTCGAGATCTTGCCGATCGCGGCCGCGACCGACTCGATGTCGGCATTGACGAAATTGAGCGTGACCGGTTCATCCGCCGACTGCGCGCCGGCGCAGACGACATTCCCCGCCGCGAGCAGAGCCGCGAGCAGACGCCGCATCACTTGGGCACCGGTCGCAAAGCGCCCGGCTTCACTTCTGCAACCGAAGCGCGGCGTTCCAGCTGGATGCGCTCGGCTACGCCGCCGCGAAGGACGAGCACATGGTCCGGGTGCACTTCCTTCAGCACGATGCCGGCGGCGATGTCCTCCCCTGCCGTCACGGTTGCGGGCTTGCCGTTGTCCAGGGCAACGATGGCGCGTCCGGCGCCGGGTTCTCCACGCGCGAACACTCCCAGGACTTTCAGCCGCAAGCTCGAGACGATACCGCCCTCCCCGCCCGCCATTCCTTCCCGTGACACGCCAAACAGATGCCGCTCCACGATCGCGCCGGGCCGCTGATTCTGCATCTCGGCAAGCGCCGCCGGAGCGGCTGACGTGCGCGGCGTGAGCGCAACCCACGTCCAGTGCGCCAGTGTGACCGCCAGCGCCGCGACGAGCGCGAACTCGAGCAGCACCACCCGCCCTTGCGTGAGGATCCAGTCCTTCAGCTTTTCCATCGTTTGAGGGTCATCGCGGACGAACGGCAAACACAATTCTCAATGTATAGTACACCGTCCGGTACACCTAGGTACCTGCACACGATGCTTCGCAATTTGCCCGCAAAATCGCACGGTTTCACGCTGATCGAGATCATGGTCGTGGTGGTGATCCTGGCGATCCTGGCGGCATTGATCGTGCCGAAACTGATGAGCCGCCCGGACGAGGCCAGAGTGATCGCCGCTCAGCAGGACATCCGCGCCATCGTCCAGGCGCTGAAGCTCTACCGCCTGGACAACATGCGCTATCCGTCGACCGAGCAAGGCCTGGCGGCGCTGATCAAGCCGCCGAGCATCCCGCCGCTGCCGGCCAACTGGAAAGCGGGCGGCTACCTCGAGCGCCTGCACAAGGACCCCTGGGGCAACGACTACCAGTTTCTCAGCCCCGGCATACGCGACGAGATCGACGTCTTCAGCTTCGGCGCCGACGGCGTCGCGGGCGGCGAGGGGTTCGACGCCGACATCGGCTCGTGGAGCCTGTGATGCGCGGCACGGCGAGCGTTGCGCGCACACGGCACGCGGGATTCACGCTGATTGAGCTCCTGATCGCGATAACCATCGTCGGCGTGCTGTCGGTCATGCTCGTGATTATCGTGGCGCCCGGGGATAGCGCGTCCGCCAGAACGGAGGCGCGCCGGCTCGCGGCGCTGCTCGAGCTCGCGCTCGCCGAGGCACGTGCCAGCGGACAGAGCATCGCGTGGTCCCCGGAAAGCGGCGGGTACTCTTTCTGGCGCAAGGCGGACGACGGCGATTGGGTTCGCTTTCCGGACGGCAGCGTATACAGGCGCAGATCGCTGCCCGGCGCGACGCAATTGCACGACGTGTTCGCCGATGCGCAGGCGCTGCCCGAGGGCGAGCGCATCGTCCTGACTCCCTACGGCTTTCGCGAAGCGTTCGAGGCGACGATGTCCGGCGGCAGTGCGAGCTTCGCAATTCGCGCCGGCGTTCTTGGCCGCGTATCGGTACAACCAGACTCCCATGCGGGCACAGACATCCGCCGGCCTCCTGCGGGGCCGCGGGTTCACCCTGGTTGAGGTCCTGGTCGCGCTCGCGATCGTGGCCATCGCGCTTGCCGCGGCGAGCCGCTCCGTCGCGCTGTCCACCGATTCCGCCTTGGACCACAAGCTGCGCGTGCTCGCGGGCTTCGTCGCCGAGAATCGCATGGGCGAACTCTCGGCGCGCCGCGCCTGGCCGGGCCTCGGCGCTTCCGAGGGGTCCGAGAGCCAGGCGGGCATCGAGTTCCGCTGGCGCGCGGAGGTCCTGAACACCCCGCATCCCCGGTTGAGGCGCGTCGAAATCCAGGTCATGGACCCGAACGATCCGTCGCACGAATTGCGCCGCCTGGTCGGCGTCCTCGCCAGGGAACTTTGAATGCGAGGCAGTCAGCCCGGCTTTACCCTGCTCGAATTGCTGGTGGCGATGGCCGTGCTCGCCATGCTCAGCGTGCTCAGCTTCCGCGGCTTGAGTTCCGTCCTGGATGCGCAAGCGCGGGTGCAGGCGGAAACGCGCCGCTGGAACGATGTGTCCCTGCTGCTTTCGCAGATGAGCCAGGACGTGGCGATGGCCATCGAGCGCCCGGTGCGGGACAGCCTGGACCGTGTCAGCCCTGCTTTGCTCGTGCGCGGCGTGCCGGCCGGCGCGGGGGACCCTGACGAAGGCCAGCTCGTCATCACGCGCCTGGGCCGCGGCGATGGCGGAACCACGCAGGGAAGCCTGAGCCGCGTCGGCTACCGGCTGCGCGACGGCACGCTGGAATACCTGCACTGGTCGGCCCTGGATGCGGCTCCCGAAACCGTCCTGGTCGCCGAACCCGCGCTGGACGATGTGACTGAACTGCAAATCCAGGCGCTCGACCACGACGGCACCTGGACTTCGGCCTGGCCCGCGGCCAGGCCGGCGGGCATGTTGCCGCGCGCGGTGGCGGTGCAGATCGGCTTCGCCGGCGGCGAGCACATCACGCGAATTCTTCCGCTGCGATGAGTCCGCTGCTGCGCCAGCGCGGCGCCGTACTTCTCGTTGCCCTGCTGATCGTCGCCCTGGCGGCGGCGGGGGCGAGTGCCCTCCTCCAGCAGCAGGATCTCGCCGTCCGGCAGCTCGAGACCAGCCGCGACTTCGAACAGGCGCAGTGGATCCTCAGAGGCGGCGTACAGTGGGCCCGCTCGATTCTGGCGCAGGATGCCCGCGCGTCCACCGTAGACCACGCCGAGGAGTTGTGGGCGACCGGTTTGCCGTCCGCCGAAATCGAGCAAGGCACGGTTTCGGGCGACATCAGTGATCAGCAGGGTCTGTTCAACCTCAACAACCTGGTGCGCGACGGCAAGCCGAGCGGCCCGGACATCGCGATGCTGAAGCGCCTGCTGCGGGCGGTCGATTTGCGCGCCGAGCTTGCGGACGCGATCGCCGACTGGATCGACGCCGACAGGGAAACGCTTGCGCCGGGAGGCGCGGAAGACGACTTCTACCTGGGCCTGCCCGTCCCCTATCGGACCGCGAACCGGCCGCTGGCCGAAATGGGGGAACTGCTTCGGGTGCGGGGATGCGATGAAGCGGCAGTGGCGCGCCTGCGGCGGGTTGCCACGGTGCTGCCGCGCCGCACCCCGATCAACGTAAACTTCGCTGCACTCGAGGTGCTGGTCGCCCTGGTCGATGGGCTCACGCTTTCGGAGGCCCTCGTCCTGACGAGGGGCAGGTCGACGGCGCCGATACGGGACCGGCAGGACTTCAGGGCAAGGCTGCCGCGACGCGACCTCCAGGTGGACGAAGAGGCGTACTCCGTGG
>Ga0184629_10000597_pt1 | contig 16096 bp, 16 predicted proteins | sample PLM4_32_b1_FD_133158 | JGI IMG/M metagenome (GOLD analysis project Ga0184629, IMG submission 133158) | Groundwater sediment microbial communities from an aquifer in East River, Colorado, USA - PLM4_32_b1 | ecosystem: Environmental > Terrestrial > Soil > Riparian zone | place: USA: East River... | reverse complement strand
TCTGCCCGCGGCCCTGCTGCTGGTCGCGGTCCTGTTCGACCTCGTGGGCTGGCTCTTGAAGCGCGACTCCCTCACCTGGGCCGGCATCTGGACCCTCTGGGCCGGCGTGATTGGTGGCTGGGCCGCGGTGATCCTGGGCGAGCTCGCCGAGGACGCCGTCGAACACGGAGACGCCGTGCATGAGATCATGAGCGTGCACGAGAGGCTCGCCCTCATCACCATGAGCATTTTCACCGCCGTGCTCCTCTGGAAGCTGTGGCGTCGCTTCCAGCTGCGCCCCGCGGAAGACCGGCTGCTCAAGCTCCTCATGATCGTGGGGCTCGTGTTCCTGGTGCGCACCGCCGCGGAGGGTGGGGAGCTGGTGTTCGATCACGCGGCCGGCATTCCGACGGCAAAGCTCCAGTCGGAAATCGAGAACCGTGAGGAAGGGCATCATCACGAGGCAGGGGAGGCCGACGACCACGACTCGACGCCGGCCCATGTGGATCCCCCTGGCACGCCGCCGCATACGCACTGATGAAAATGCAGAATGCTGAATGCAGAGTACAGATTGACCCGGGGCAGCACGAGCCTCACCGCGAGGCACGAAATGCCCCAAAGCATTCTGCATTCATCATTCTGCATTCTGCATTCGTTCTTTTTGTTCTCGCCTGCTCCCCCGTCACCACGCGCCCGCCGTTCATGCCGTATCCGCAGGCGTTGGTCATGATCCTGGACGCGCCACCATCGCGGATCGTCCCCGAGGCGGTCGGCTGGCTGACGAGCCAAGGGCTCCAGGCGCAGTGGTCGAGTCCCCAGGATGGGTACGTCGAAACTGCCTGGTTCAACCTGCGTACCCACGCGTCGGTATTCGGCGCAGCCGACCCCGGCGATCTGCTGGCGACGGTGAAGATCCGCTGCTGGGCCGATCCGAACGTTCCCGGCAAGGCCCAACTCACCGTTGAAGCGGTGTACCGACCGATCCTCGATCCGTCCCGGCCGGAGCGGGATCTCGAGGAGATCGTCCCCCAAGGCTCGGAAGGGTATCGCATCGCGCAGCAGCTGATGGACGCGATGAAGCAACGATTCGGGACGTGAGATGCAGTCACCCGCTCCGCGGTACTAGTTTCCCATCGAAGTGATCCCCTCTTTCACCGACCCGCGCACTCGCTCCGCGTACTCCGAAGGCGCAGGCATCTACCGCATCGTTCCTCAGGCGGTAGCGATTCCCCGAGACATTGCAGGGCTGGCCGCACTGGTGCGCGACGCCGAGCGGCGCGGTACGCCGCTTATCCCGCGTGGCGCCGGGAGCGGCATGCCCGGCGGCAACGTCGGACGCGGCGTGATCGTGGATTGCTCCCAGGGGTTTCGCACCCTCGAGCTGGATCCCGCTGGGCGCCGTGCCCGCGCCGGGGCCGGCGTGTCCTGGGCACAGGTGACCGACGCCGCCCGTCCCCACGGCTTGCGGCTCCCCCCCGATCCCGCCTCCGGAGCCTTCGCCACCTCCGGCGGCCTGGTCGCGACCAATGCCGCAGGGCCTCGCTCGATCCGGTACGGCTCCGTCCGGCCCTGGATCGAGGCGATCGAGGTGGTGGGCGCCGGGGGCGAGGTCCGGTCGATGAGACGGGGGGCAGGAGGTGCCAAGCAGTTCAACCTCGACCCGGGAGACCAGGATCTGATAGTCCGGGCATACCCGAAGACTCGGAAGAACTCCTCCGGCTACGCCCTGGACGCCTTCGCCGCTTCGGGAGACGAGGTGGACCTCTTTATCGGGGCGGAAGGGACCCTCGGGATCGTGACGGCTGTCGAGTGGCGACTCGACTCCATTCCTCCTGAGTCGGCGGGGGCGGCACTCGCCCTCGGAAGCCTGGACGCCCTGGGCGAGGCCGCGACCTTCCTCGCCACGCTCGACCCTTCGGCGGTCGAGTTGCTGGACCGCACCCTGCTCGACTTCGTCGCCGCGGCGGGTGGGGAGGTTCCCCCGGGCGCCGAGTGCCTCTTGCTGGTCGAGTTCGAGCGCGAAACGCCGGCCGCGGCGCGCGGGGTGGTGGGCGACGCCGTACGAGGCCTGAAGCAGCTGACGCTCCAGGCCGACACGGCGCTCGACCGGGCGGGGCTGGAGCAGCTCTGGGGGATCCGGCGACTGGCGAGCCCCGCCCTCGCGCGCCTGCCCGAAACCCGGCGCTCCTTGCAGGTGATCGAGGACGGCTGCGTACCACTCGAGCGGCTGGCGGAGTACGTGGGTGGGCTGCGGGAGGCGGCGGCACAGCACGACGTGCCGGTCGCGATCTTCGGCCACGCGGGGGACGGCCACGTCCACGTGAACGCCCTCCCGGACCTGACTCGAACCGGGTGGCGGGAAGCGCTACAGGGCCTGTACGACGACGTCGGCGCGCTACAGCGCCGGCTGGGCGGGACGCCGAGCGGCGAGCACGGCGATGGCCGACTGCGCGCCGGCACGTTGGAGTCGTTGTACGGCTCCGAGCTGATCGGGAGGTTCCGGGACCTGAAAGCCGTCTACGATCCGCGGTCGATCTTCAACCCGGGTGTTATACTCTCCGCGGCCGATTGGGCGCCGCTCGTGGACCTGAAGGTCGGGGACGACGCCGCACAAATCCCCGAGGACATTGCCGCTCGTCTGCGCGATCTGGAGCGCAGCGGCGGTTGGGCGACCCCGAAGGTGGACCTGACTCGATCACCCTGACCACCGATAACCGACTACCGACCACCGTCCCTCCATGGAAATCTTCCGCGCCCCCCGCATCACGCTGATCGCCCGGCCCCAGTTCCTCGAGCCGGCGCATCTCGCCGTCCAATGGAAGGGTGAGGCATCGGGCGGGGAGCGGCTCGCCGAATTCGCCGGCCGCATCTGCTATATGAGCCAGCACAACCCGGCGCAGCGCCCCACGACGGAGTATCTCGACAACATCAAGAAGCAGGGGCATGGCTCTGTGCTGGAGCACGCGGTGTACGTGTTGCTGGTGGAAGGCATCAGCCGCTCGTGCTCCCACGAGCTGGTGCGTCACCGGGCGGGGTTCGGCTACTCGCAGCTGTCGCAGCGCTACGTGGACGAGTCGCATGCGGCTTTCGTCGTGCCCCCCGCCGTCCTGGGCGACGCGACGCTGGAAGCGGAGTGGGAGCAGCAGGTCACCGCGGCACAGGCCGCCTACGTGCGCTCGGTCGAGTCGCTGATGAAGCGGTACGACTGGGTGAGCGACAAGGTCCACCGCCGCAAGATGGCGCGGGAAGCGGCGCGCAGCGTGCTGCCGAACGCCACAGAGACGAAGATCGTCGTCTCGGGGAACGTGCGCGCGTGGCGCACGATGCTGGAGCTGCGCTGCGGTGAAGGCGCCGAGCTCGAGATCCGCCGCATGGCGGTCGCCGTGCTGCGCGTGTTGCAGCAGGAGGCGCCCGCGTTCTTCTCCGACTTCGAGATCTACACCGCCGAGGATCGCGTCGAGTCGGCGCGCGTCGCGTACCACAAAGTCTGAAAACACAAACGGCGTGGTGAGTGGTGTGTGGTGAGTATCATCACCACCAACCACCTACCACGCAGTTTTTCTTTCCCTCCCCTATTGCGTATCTCGACGGAATCTCATATTCATTCATCGTCATAAGCAGTTACCGCGTCACGGACCGTTCGCCGAACGGCCCCTTTTTTGTAAGGAGGTCACCCGAGACCACATGCGCATCGGTCTCGCCTACAATCAGAAGCCCGACACCGATTCCACCGCGTACGACGCTCGCGACAACAGCGACATCTACGCCGAGTGGGACGAGCCATCCACCATCGATGCGGTGGAGCAGGCTCTCGGTCTCTTCGGCAGCGTCATCCGGCTCCACGCCGACGCCACGTTTCCACAAAAACTCACCCGCGCCCGGGTCCAGCTCGTCTTCAACATGGCCGAGGGGCTCTACGGTCAGAACCGCGAAGCCCACGTCCCCGCGATCTGCGAGTACCTGAACGTCCCCTACACCGCCAGCGACCCGCTCACGCTGTCGCTGTCGCTGAACAAGGCGCGAGCGAAGGAGATCCTCGCCTACCACGACGTCCCGACCGCCCGCTTCGCCGTGGTTACCGATCTCGTGGACCTGGCCCGCGTACGGCTGCCGTATCCGCTGTTCGTGAAGCCGGTCGCCGAGGGATCTGGTAAAGGCATATTCGCCAACAATTTATGCCATCACCGCGCGCAACTGCGGGATCGCGTCTCCTTCCTCTTACAGACCTACAAGCAGCCGGTGCTGGTGGAGACGTACCTCCCCGGCCCCGAGTTCACCGTCGCGATCATCGGCAACGGCGCCGACGCCTCCTGTCTCCCCATCGTCGGATTCGACTTCTCGACGCTGCCGCCCGGCGCCACACCGGTGTACGGCTTCGAGGCGAAGTGGATCTGGGACACCGCCGAGCACCAGCTCGACATCTTCGAGTGCCCCGCCAAGGTCCCGGAGAAGCTGTACCGGCACATCGAAATCGTCGCCCTGGACGCCTATCTGGCGCTCGGCTGCCGTGACTGGTGCCGCATCGACGTCCGGGTGGACGAGGCAGGCGTCCCCAACGTGGTCGAGCTCAACCCGCTGCCCGGGATCCTCCCGGACCCAAGAATGAACAGCTGCTTCCCCAAGGCCGCGCGCGCGGCGGGGTTCGCCTACGATGAGCTGATCCAGGAGGTCGTCCGGATCGCCTGGAGGCGGGTGACGGGGCGCGAGCTGGTGGTGCCGGGCGTGGCGGCGGTCGGGTTCCGGGCGGGAGCGACCGCGTGAGGGTTTCCGTCCTGTACGACCCCGGCGCCGAGGACTGGACAGCCGAGGACATCGCAGGGGTCATGAAGGCGGTCAACGAGATCGCCCGCATTTTCGAGGCGATGGGTCACTCCGCCCGAAAGCTCCCCGTCCGTCACGACATGCGCTGGTTCGCCGACGCCCGCCGGTCGGACCTGGTGTTCAACCTGTGCGAAGGGGTGCACGGCTTCTCCCAATGGGAGGAGCACGTGGTGGCGGCGCTCGAGTTCGCCGGGGTGCCCGTGACGGGGTGCGGCCCGTGGACGATCGCCGCCTGCCGCCGCAAGGCGACGGCGAACGCGATCCTGTCGCAGGCGGGTGTCCCGATCCCGCCCTGGACGCTCGCCCAGGGAAAGATCGACGACGAGTTCCCGCTCCCCGCGATCGTCAAGCCCGCCGCGGAAGACGCGAGCGCCGGCCTCGACCGCGGCTCGGTGGTCACCGATCGCAAGGCGCTACGCGCCAAGATCGCGGCGATGACCGAGCAGTTCGACGAAGTCCTGGTGCAGCAGTACGTCCCGGGTCGCGAGTTCAACGTGGGTTTCGTGGGCAGCCGCGTGCTCCCCGTGGCCGAGATCGACTTCACCGGGATGCCCGAGGGGACCTGGCCGATCCTTACCTATGCCGCCAAATGGCACACCGGCTCGGCGGAAGACCTGGGGAGCGTGCCGGTCTGCCCCGCGCCCGTATCCCAGCGGCTCGCCGACCGGCTGACGCGCGTGGCCGACCTCGCCTGGCGCACGATGCAGGGCAAGGGCTACGGCCGGGTGGATATCCGGGTGGATGACACCGGCCGACCCTGGGTGCTCGAGGTGAATCCCAACCCCGACCTGAACGACGACGCCGGGCTGTCGCGCATGGCGGGGGCGACGGGGTGGGACTATCCCGAGCTGGTGCGGCGCATCGCCGAAGTGGCGCTGCGCGAGGCGCAGGGCGCCAAGGCCGCGCGTGAGCTGCTCGCTCCGTCCCGTCGGACGCGCGCACCGCGCACGACTTGAGACGCTGGTGCGCGGCACCGGCCTCTTCCGGGAGGCCGAGGTCGCGACCGCGGTCGAGCTGTTGGACGAGTCGTTGGACGGGGATGACGACTATCGCTTCCTGGGTGCGTTCAACGGCACGGACCTTGCCGGATACGCTTGCTACGGTCCCACCCCGGACACGGTCGGCACGTGGGACCTGTACTGGATCGCGGTGGACCGGGAGCGACAGGGCCAGGGGATCGGCACCGAGCTGCTGCAGGCGGTCGAGCGGACGCTCGTGGCCGATGGGGGACGGCTGGTCGTCGTGGAGACGTCGTCTCGCGCCGATTATGCGCCGACGCGGGGCTTCTACGAAGCCCGCGGCTACGCGAAGACCGCTACCATTCCGGGCTACTACGCGCCCGGCGACGATCTCGTGATTTACGCGAAGGACTTGATGCATGGAGATGACCTGGCAGGAGCTGCTTCGTAAGAAGAGCATCGCCTCGCTCGAGGCCCTGGCCGAGCGCTTCGGACCCGAGCACGTGGGGGGGGGCGACATCGAGCGGCTGAAGCAGGCGGCGGAGAACTTCGAGTTCCGCATCTCCCCCGCCATGGTGGACTTGATCCGCGAGCCGGGTGACCCGATCTGGCTCCAGTACGTCCCCACGCTCCAGGAGCTGGAGATCGAGGACGGGATCGTGGACTCGCTCGCCGAGGACGCCCACTCCCCCGTCCCGAACATCACGCATCGCTATCCCGACCGGGCGCTGTTCCTCGTATCCCCGGTGTGCGCGGCCTACTGCCGCTTCTGCACCCGGCGCCGCAAGGTGGGCGATCCCGAGAAGATCCCGATGGCGCAGCTCGAGTCGGCATTCCAGTACCTGACCCAGCACACCGAGATCCGCGACGTCATCATGTCGGGCGGCGACCCCCTGCTGCTCTCGGATCGGCGGCTGAACGAGATCTGCGCCCGGCTGCGGGCGATCCCGCACATCGAGATCATCCGTATCGGGAGCCGGGTGCCGTGCCATCTCCCGGAGCGGATCACCCCCGAGCTGTGCGCGATCCTCAAGCAATACCATCCGTTCTACATCAACACGCACTTCAACCACCCCGACGAGCTGACGCCGGCGGCGGTGCAGGCGCTGGGGATGCTGGCGGACGCAGGGATCCCGCTCGGCTGCCAGACCGTGCTCTTGAAGGGCGTGAACGACGATCCGGCGGTGATGAAGCGGCTGATGCAGAAGCTCCTCGTCGCGCGGGTGCGGCCCTACTACATCTACCAGTGCGACCAGGTGGCCGGCGCCGAGCACTTCCGCACCACGATACAGACGGGCCTCGAGATCGTGCGCGCACTACGCGGCTGGACGAGCGGGCTCGCGGTGCCGCACTACGTGATCGACGCGCCCGGCGGGGGCGGCAAGATCCCGCTGCTGCCCGAGTACGTGGAGGCGATGGACGAGGACAGCGTCACGCTGCGGAACTACGCGGGCAAGACCTATGTGTACCGACAACCTCGAGAGGCCGGCGCCGCGATGCCGATTCCCCTCGAATTCGAGCCGGTGCTCGCTGGGTGACCCCAGCGAACGCCTCGATCCGACGCCCGCTCCACGAACCGGAGCGGGCGTTTCTCTTCCGCCACCTGCACGGGAGACGCCATGCGCCTGATCACGACCGTCGTCCGACCTGAGCGCCTGCCAGAGGTGAAGGCAGCGCTGTTTCGCGCCGGGGTCACCGGCATCACCCTCAGCCGGGTCACGGGCCATGGGGGCGAGCGCGAGGTCATCGAGCAATACCGCGGCAGCACCATCGTTGCCGAGTTCCACGAAAAAGTCAAAATCGAAATGGCGGTGTCCGAGCCGTTCGTCGAGCCGACCATTCAGGCCATCCTCTCGTCGGCCCGCACCGGCGAGGTGGGCGACGGCAAGATCTTTGTCCAGGCGCTGGAGCGCGTGATCCGGATTCGGACGGGAGAAGCGGACAACGCCGCCCTCACGGCCGTGAACGCCGACCAAGTGCAACGGGCCGCCATCGATGCCCAGGCGGGCGACCGATGAGCCAGATCTCGAGCGGGGATACGGCCTGGGTGCTCACCGCGAGCGCGCTCGTACTGCTCATGACCGTCGGCCTGGCGCTGTTCTACGGCGGCCTCGTCCGCTCCAAGAACGCGCTCAACACCATGATGATGAGCGTCGTGGCGCTCGGCGTGATCAGCGTCCAGTGGGTCTTGTTCGGGTATTCCCTCGCCTTCGCGCCGGGCAACGCCTGGATCGGGGGTCTCGGCTGGCTCGGCCTATCCGGTGTCGGCATGCAGCCCGACCCCGCATATGCCGCCACCATCCCGCTCCAGGCACACATGACCTTTCAGGGGATGTTCGCCATCATCACGCCCGCGCTGATCTCCGGCGCGATCGTCGAGCGGATGCAGTTCCGGGCCTATGTCGCCTTCCTCGTCCTATGGGCCACCCTGGTGTACGTGCCGCTCGCCCACTGGGTCTGGGGCTCCGGCGGCTGGCTCCTGAAGCTCGGGGCGCTCGACTTCGCCGGCGGGACCGTGGTCCACATCAGCGCCGGCGTGTCGGCACTGGTGGCGGCATGGCTGCTCGGCCCGCGACAAGGTTTTCGACGCACGCCGCTCATGCCACACAACGTGCCGCTCGTCCTGCTCGGTGCCGGTCTCCTGTGGTTCGGCTGGTTCGGGTTCAACGCCGGCTCGGCCCTCGCCGCCAACGGTCTCGCCGTGCTCGCCTTCGTCAACACCAACACCGCCGCCGCTGCCGCCCTGGTCACCTGGGCCGCGCTGGATGCCATCCGGGGCGGCAAGGTCACTGCTGTCGGCGCCGCCACCGGCGCCGTCGTGGGACTGGTCGGCATCACGCCGGCGGCGGGCTACGTCACGGCCCGCGCCGCGCTGGCGATCGGGGCCCTCTGCGCCACCCTGAGCTATTTCGCCATCCAACGCCGCTCCAAGAGCGGACTCGACGACTCGCTCGACGTCTTTTCCTGCCACGGGCTTGCCGGCATCGGCGGTGCACTGCTCACCGGCGTCTTCGCCACCAAACTGGCGAACCCCGGCGCGGCAGACGGGCTACTCGCGGGCCACCCGGCCCAGCTCGGTATCCAGGCCCTCGCGGTCCTGGCGGCCGTCGCCCTGGCGGGTGTCGGCACGGCCGTGATTCTTCTGGTCGTACGGGCAGTCTTCGGCGTACGCGCGGAAGTGCGGGACGAGATTGCCGGGCTCGACCTGACCGAGCACGGCGAAGAAGCCTACTTGGGCGGCGATTTGGGCGGTCTGGCCGGGCCCGGAGTAGCCATCGGCGAAGGCGTGGTGCTCTCGACTCATCCCCCTGCGCTCGGGTAGCGCGCGTCGGCGCTGATTGGTACTCTTTCACCCCCATGTGGGGATACCAATGACGCCGTCAGAGTTCAGCTATCGGGACAAGAAGCTCGGCGATGCCGAGGCGATCACGGTCGCCACGACACCCGACGTGTTCCAGCCCACCTCCACGACCGTGCTGCTGCTGCGCGCGGCCCGCGGAGCGTTGGGCCAGCCATGTCAGTCGGTGCTCGACCTGGGGTGCGGCAGCGGGATCGTCGCGGTGGTGCTGGCCCGGCTCCTGCCACCAGACACGTCCGTGTGCGCCTCCGATCTGAGTTTCGAAGCCGTCCGCCTGACCCTCGCCAACGCCGAGCGGAACGGCGTCCGCGTCGAGGGCCGGTGCGGCAGCTCCTTCGACCCGTGGGCAGGGCGACGGTTCGATCTCATTGTTGACGACGTCTCGGGAGTCGCGGAGCCGCTCGATCGCCTCTCGGGATGGTACCCGCCGAGCGTTCCGAGCGACGCCGGGCGCGACGGTGCGCGGTGGATCCTCGAAATCCTGGACCGGGTCCCCGATCATCTCTCGCCTAGCGGCCGCTTTGTGTTTCCGGTGTTGACCCTCTCGCGGGAGGAACGAATTCTGGACCGGGCTCGCGCCCGGTTCGGCGTCGTCTCACAGGTCGAAGAGCAGTGGTACCCGTTCAGTGAAGGACTGGCGGCGCACATGCCGCTGATCGAAGAGCTCGCCCGAGAAGGGAACGTTCGTGTGGAGAAGCGGGGGAGCCGGTGGTGCTGGGCGACGATGATTTACGTGGCCGAGCGGCCTATTCCGCCAACGCCTTGATGTGCCGCAGCACCCGCAGGTGGATCGCCTGGACGATCCATCCGGCGGCCGTCGCCCAGTAGCCCTGCGGGAACATGTTCACCGTATAGCTCGTCCGCCCCTCCAGTCTTGTGCGCCCGCCGGGCAGCGGCTCCAGGCGGAATTCCCCGTGCGTCGCCCGGAAATAGCCGTCCAGATGGGGCGGATTCACGTCCCGGTAGGGGCTCCATTCCCGCATCGGCGGCGCCTGGCGCGCGATGTCGAACGACAACAGCCGCCCGTCTTGCCACGCGGTGATCGGCTCGACGAAGCTCCCCGTCGTGAAGTCGCAGTAGCGGACGGCGCCCACACCGATGCCTTCGATCCGCGCCCGCTCCGGCGCGGCGACCCCGATCCGGAACAGCCATTCGGTGGGTGGCGGGAGCTGCGGGAAGGTCACGACGCTGGCCCACACGCGCTCCACCGGCGCCGCAACCTCCACGACCGACACGACCTCGTAGGTGGGCGGCGGCAGCCGCGGCTCGGCGAGCACCAGGAGCGGCGCCGCGAGGGCCGCCATCCCCACGCCCGAGGAGGGCTCGGATCCCCGCAGTGCCACCGAGCGCCCCAGCAGTGCCCCGGGAATAGCCACGAGGGCGGCCAGGGGGAACGCCAGCGCGAGACAGAACGCCCCTTCGGCGGCGAACGCCAGCAGGACCCCTCCTGCGAGCACCGTCGCGAGCAGCGCGACCCGGATCGTGTCGCCCGCGCCGCGCGCGTGGCGGGCGTTGAACACCTGCCCACTCACCCATCCCGCGGTGAACGGCGTGCCGAGGAACAAGCCGAACGAGTAGCTGCGCTTGAAGTAGACGCCCAACAGCACGGTCGGGATGGTGATGGCGAGCGCCGCCCCGATCCCCAGCAGCGCGCTCTTCAGGCGCTCATCGAGCTGCGGAGTCGGGAGCCGCACCCGCCACGTCGCTTGCGGGACCGAGGGCAGCACGGAGAGGACCAGCATGAGCAGGTACTTGGCGTAGGGCACGAAGAACAGCAGCGCGACCCACGCCGAGCGCCCGGCGTCCACCGCGCGCCGCAAGGACATGCTCACGCCGATCCACATGAACGGCAGCGTCCAGATGGCGAGCCCGAGGACCACCCCGGGCGGCACGCCGCGCAACGCGGTGGCGCGGACCGACCCGAGGGGGCTCAGGTAATCGAGCGGCGACCACCAGTGCCCGGTGAACTGTCGCACCACGGCGGCGTCCACCAGGTACTTCACCAACATCAGACCGGCCCCGCTCAGGAAGTAGGCGCGCCGGCCCACACGCTGGGAAAGCCCGAACCAGAGGGCGAGGATTTTCATTGCCCGTCGCTGGGAGGATAGTCGAGACGGCCGTCCACGATCGGGACCTTCCTCGTGGCGAACGGTGCCAGCCGCGCGTCGTGCGTGGCCACCAGGACGGCGGCCCCTCGGAGTTTCGAGCATGCGGCCAGCGCCTCCGCCACAACCCGACCGGCGGCGCCGTCGAGATTCCCGGTCGGCTCGTCGGCAAGCACCAGCGCCGGCCCGTGCACGAGTGCTCTGGCCACCCCGACACGCTGCTCTTCACCGCCCGAGAGCTCCTCCGGCCGGCGGGGGGCGAGGTGAGCGATGTCGAGCTGTGCGAACACCTTCTCGGTTTCGCCTCGGGCTTCGGCTGCCGTCCGTCCAGCCAACTGGGCCATGAGCAGCACGTTCTCCCATGCGGTGAGTCGCTCGAGCAGGTTGGACCGCTGGAAAACGAAGCCCACGACCCGGGCCCGGTGCCGTCGCCGGGCCGCGGGCGAGAGGTCCGCGAGCGATCGTCCCGCGAGCACGACCCGACCGGCGTCCGGGGTGACGAGGCCGGCCGCGACCGCTAACAGCGTCGTCTTCCCCGCGCCGCTCGCTCCCTCGAGCAGCACGACCTCGCCGGACGCCACCGACAGGGACGCGTCGCGCAGCGCCCGCGTGGCGTGTGCACCGGTGCCGCGCGTCTTCGACACGCCCTCGAGGAGGAGCACCGTCATGCGCGGAACGCTTCGAGGGGATCCACGCGCCCGAGCCGCGCGACCGGGATCGCGGAGGCGAGGGTCCCGCAAGCGATGAACAAGGCCAGCACCCACAACGTGTCCCCCCAGTCGACGCGCAACGGGATGACCGGGTACACGCGATCGAGTACGACCGCCAGCAGGCGCGCCAGCCCGGCGCCGAGCACCCCGCCCGTGACGACGAGCCGCGTGGCCTCGCGGATCAGGCCTCCCGCGAGCATCCCCGGCGTCGCTCCCAGCGCGAGGAGGACCGCCAGCTCGGCGCGGCGGCTCTCGACGAGCGTGTGGATGAGCAGGGCAACGAGGACAGCGGCCGCACCGACCCCGAGTATGTCCACGAACGCGAGGACGGGCACGTACCCCGCGCCCGCCTCGCGCTGGCTGTTCGCCACGAAGGTCGCCCGGTCGAAAACACCGACATCCGGGAATCGCGCGCCGATTTGCGCCGCGACCGTGTCGGAATGAGCGCCGGGGGCGAGGCGCACGATGATGAAGGACGCGCGCCCGGCGAAACCGCTCAGGGCCGCGATGGCGGTGGCGTCGGCGAAGATGAACTGGGTAACGAGGAGGTTCGTGCCCGTGGTCAGGCCGACGACGCGTGCGCCGCGTCCATTGACGAACACGGTGTCGTCCAATCCCACTCCGAGCCTGCGCGCGGCTGCTCGATCGAGCGCGACTTCCCGGAGCTTGCTGGGCGCCCGCCCGGCTGCAAACGCGGGCGGCCCGCCCAGGCCCTCCGGAGCACGATAGCCGATTCCGTAGAGCGTGAGTCGAAAGCGCGCGCCGCGCCGCCGCGAGCTCACGGCGACGAACGCCCGGAGGATGACGTCGGCCGCGGCCACGCCGGGGAGGGATCGCACCGAATCCGCCAGCACCGCCGGGAGGACGCCGGAGAGACGGAGGAAATGGTCAGCCCCTGGCGGCGTAATCCACAGATCCGCGCCGTCCTGCGATACATAGGCCACGACGCTGTGCGAAGCGCCACGCAACGCGGCCACGAGCGCGATCACGAGCAAGCTGCTCGTGGCCACGCCGCCGACCGCCAGCCACGCGCGGGCGGGCCAGTTACGCAGAGCCTTCGCGACGAGTCGCACGTCCGCCGATATGCCATCGCCGGTGTCGGCCGTCAAGGCGGGCGGAGATCAGTAGTTGAGTCGCCGCGCCAGCCAGTCCCACACGGGTGTGGGCCGCCGGCCGACCGGATCGAAGCTCGCCACCAGCACCATGCGCTCGCCCTCCGCCCGCTCGTTCGTGCCACGGTGGATGACGGCGCCACCGTGGATCAGCAGCAGGTCACCCGGAGCGGATTCGACCACCGTCGTGGGCGCGCGCGCGAGCAGCCCCTGGAACGGGAACAGCACGTAGGGAACGGGTTTGAGAAAGCGGCTCCAGCGGAGCGGAATCATCTGAGTGGCGCCGTGGTTCGTGTTGACGAGCGTCAGGAGCACACTGTACATCCCGCCGTCCACGTGCCAGAACAGGCCCTCCCCGCGGCGCTGGTACCACTGGATCCGGACAGCCCGTTTGCGATCCCGCATCAGCGCCAGCGGTTGGCCCGCTGCGTCCTCGAGAGCCTTCTTTAGCCGGCCCTGGATCAACTCGTAGAGATCAGGCAGCTGATCCTGGATCTGGTATCCGTCCAGGACGCTGTAGCTCAGGTTCATGCCGACCTTGGTCGCGACCTGGTGGAACGACTCCCGTCGAGACCCCACCCGCTCTCGCCACCGCCCCGTCTCGTCAGGTGCGAGGAACCTTGGACAGAAGCGATACCCGTCCTTCATACTCCCTCCTTCAACCCGTGACCCGCGGGATACGGTGTCCATCAGTAGTTGAACCGCCTGGCGATCCAGTCGCGGATCGGCCGCGGCTTCGAGCCAGCGGGATCGAAGGCGGCGAGCAGCACGACGCGCTCACCCGGCTGGGAGCCCGCCGCGCCCCGGTGCAGGACGGCGCGCCCGTTCAGGATCAGCAGGTCGCCGGGTTCCGCCACCAGCGTCGCGTGCGGCAGCAGCGAGAAGGTGCCGCGTACCGGATAGAGAGCATAGAAGAGCGGTTTCAAGAGGGGAGTCCAGCGTGGAGAGACGACGTCGGTCGCCCCACGACTCGTGTTGGCGAGCGTGAGCAGCGCCGAAGTGTGACTGCCGTCGAAATGCCAGCGGAAGCCCTCCTTGCGATCCTGATAGCGTTGCAGCCGCAGCGCGCGCCGCGGGTCGCGGATCGGCTCAAAGCACTGCTCGGCGGCTTGTTCAGCCGCGTGCTGCATCCGGGGCTGCAGCGCGGCGCAGACGTGGGCCAGGTGCCTCCGCGCCTCCACGCCGTCCAGAACGCGAAACGGGAGGCCGAGGCCGCCCTTTGCTCCAACCAAGCGGAACGCATCCCGGCGACCGTCGACCTGCGCGAGCCAGTAAGCCGCTTCGGCCGGGGAGAGAAAGCCCTGCACTCGACAGTACCCGCGCCGGAAGAGCTCATCGGAGGAACGCACGGAAGTCAGCACCGCGCGATCCGGGCAGCCACGGCTCTGGCATCGCGGCCGATCCCCCGCAGGTAGGCGGAGGCGAAGGTGCGGCACTGGCGGAAGCCGAGGAAGTAGAGGCCCGGCGTGTCGGCGCTCTCGCAGTCGCGCAGCCGCGGCCCGCGCGCGCCAGTGGTGACGAGGTGCCTGACGTGATCGAGAGCGTACTGGAACCCGGTCGCGAACACGACCAGATCGGGTGCAAGACGCTCCCCGTCCACCGTGACGGGCGCCGGGCCGCCAAAGTCGTGGATCTCCCGCACGCGCCGGACCACGCCCGCGCGGAGCGCGCGCGGCAGCGCGAGCCCGAGAACGGGCTCCCGCAGCGTCGGGCGATCGAGACCGATCCAGCGCGGGTGCAGGAACTCGAGCGGCCAGGCGAAATAGTGAACATCTATGCCGAGGATCCAGTGCGGCAGCACGAGGGCGCGCGACCGCAGGGAGAGCCACGCGCGATCGTCCTCCCGGCGCAGCGCGAGCCAGCGTTCGAGCACCTCGGCCGCCGACTGGCCGCCCCCCACCACCAGGAGACGCCGGGCGGTGGCGAGGTGGCTGCTCCGGAAGTCGATACTGTGGAGCCAACGGTACCGGGCGGCCCCCGGCTCGAAGGGATCCGGCAGCCTGGGAGAGCTGACGATGCCCGTCGCGCTGACGACGTGAGTGCACTCGACGGCTGACCCGTCGCGCAACCGAACCGAGAACCCGGGGCCCGAGCGATCGACTCGTTCGACGTCCGTGCCCGTTCGCACTGCGATCCGGTGCTCCCGGGCGAGTTGCTCCAGCCTTTCGGCGTAGGCCGGGAAGGTGAGGTATGGGGGATCATTCGGCCCGCGACCCATCCCCGGCATGAGCGAGATGCGCGTGGGCGACAGCAGCTCCATTTCGGGGTCGATCCGGCGGAGGCCCGCGGCCGGACCGGCGCCGCGCTCGAGCACGATATACGAGACGCCATGGCGCTGCAGGCAGACCGCCGTGGCCAGTCCCGCGGGGCCAGCGCCCAGGATGGCGACGTGCTGTCTCACTCTCAGCGCCGGTCGGTTTAGCGGCCCAGCTCGAGCACGGCGTAGGCGGCGCCGGCCAATACAGCGGCGATCGGTAGCGTCACGAGCCAGGCGACCAGCATCCCGCGGACCAGTTTCCAGCGCACGTCGCCCGCGCCGATCCCGATCCCAATGATCGCCCCGGTGGCTACGTGAGTGGTCGACACGGGCGCGCCCAGCGTCGACGCCAACCCCACGAGGGCGGAGGTCACCACGTTTCCGGCGAGCCCCTCGGCGGCCGAGATCGTCGTGACCTTCGTCCCGAGGGTCTCCGTCACCCGTCGGCCGGCGAGTTGACTCCCCGCACTCATGGCGACGGCAACGAGCGCGAGGAGCACTCCCGGCGTGAACCCGAGGGCGACCTGGGCGGCGATGCCGAGGGCGAAGACCTTGGGTGCATCGTTCAGGGCGCGGGCGAAGCTCGTCAACCCAGCGGAAAGCCAGTGGACCGCGGCCAGTCCGTCGATTCGGCTCAAGACTCGCGGCGGGCAGTCCGCGCCGGCGATCACGCCGAGCCCGGGGCCGATTCCCAGTTTGGGGCCGGCCCCCGCCGGCGCGAGCACGACGACTCGACGCTCCAGGCACACGCAATAGCCGCTGAGGCGGAGGAACAGGAGTCGCGTCGCTGGCAGC
>Ga0184629_10000595_pt1 | contig 16109 bp, 12 predicted proteins | sample PLM4_32_b1_FD_133158 | JGI IMG/M metagenome (GOLD analysis project Ga0184629, IMG submission 133158) | Groundwater sediment microbial communities from an aquifer in East River, Colorado, USA - PLM4_32_b1 | ecosystem: Environmental > Terrestrial > Soil > Riparian zone | place: USA: East River... | reverse complement strand
GGTGATCACGTATGGAATAAAATTCTTACACCTGAACAGATCGTTAAGCTTTGATGATTCTTTCAACCTGTTAAGCCGGCTTAATCTGGACTACGGTAAACGATGGCGTTTCATGTATATTTTTGTGGGTTTATCTCTGAATTATTTTTTGCATGAAACAGATCAAAGTGAAGATGTCTATAAAATAAGAAGTGCAAAAATTTCTACCGGTAAAGTGGCCGGGGTGTACAGTGATTTTTGGCCGGGTTATGTCATCGGTATTCAATTTTAATGATGTAATTTACTAGGGGATTTCAGGGATATGACCTTTAAAAGTAATTGGAAAAAGCATAGAGTGAAGTAAAGCCCTGACAGGGCGATGATATCATAACACGGGGTACAGCCCTGTGAAAAAAATAAATAGCTGACCCCAGCCCTGAAAGGGCAAAATGAAAATGCACGTTATGGCACAATCCCTCGTTAGAAACTACCTTCACGTTGTGTTCAGCACAAAACACAGACAACCGTTAATTTACCCAACAATTGAAACTGAGCTATACCATTATATAGGAGGTATTCGCAATAATCTAGCGTGCTTTCCTATTAAAATTGGAGGACATTCTGATCACATACATATCCTGTGTGCGCTTCAAAGAAACTTGCACTGATAAAATTACTCGAAGAAATGAAATCCCATTCATCGAAATGGGCGAAAACAAAAGATGACAGATTGAAGAATTTTTATTGGCAAGATGGGTATGGGGCTTTTTCGGTAAACCCTTCTGAAATAGATGTAGCGAAAGCATATATTGAAAACCAACATGAGCATCATAAAAAAAAGACTTTTCAGGACGAATACAGAGCGTTTTTAAAAAAGTATAAGATTGATTATGATGAGCGATATGTTTGGGACTGAAGTTTCGCCCTTTCAGGGCTTTGAGGATTCTCTTGGGCCGAGAACAGCAGGGCTGCACCCTGCCTTTCAGGGCTGTTCAGATATGTGGGAATAACTATATAGAATATGAAAGTGAAACGTCGTACCGCGTACATAGATCCGCCTTAATGGCCCTTCAATTTTTTCGATCATTTGTCCCGACCACTTGAATGAATAAACTATAACTTTTTCGGCAAGGAATTTTACTGGGAATAAATTATTGACCTCATTAAACACCAGGCTATGTTTAAAAATTATTTTAAAGCCACCTATCGGCATTTGTTGAAAAGTAAGGTCAACTTTTTATTTAAGCTTGGCGGGCTAACGCTGGCATTGCTTAGTTTTTTGATCATTGCTATTTATGTTTCTTTTCAATTGTCGTTTGACCGTTTCCATGAAGATTACGAAAATATATATCGTGTAAATTCGAATCGGGACGAAGGAGGGAATCTGGAACCATACGCTATGGTCCCACCGCCTTTGGGGCCGGCAATAAAAGCGGAATTTCCTGAGGTAAAATCGTATACAAGGCTAAATGAATCGCGCCAGGCACTTATTAAGTATAATGACAAGCTCCTTCGGTTAGAGGGATTCGCCGAGGCAGATAGTTCCATATTTGATGTATTTGCATTTACTTTTTTAAAAGGAAACAAAAAAGCCTTGAATAAACCACACTCCATTGTTCTGACAAAGTCAATGGCCCGGCAAATATTTGGTGAGGCAGACCCTATAAATAAATTGATATCCTTCCCGGACCGTTCCGTCGATGTACTGCAAGTTACCGGCGTTATCGAAGATCTGCCATCCAATTCTCATTTAACCTTTAAAGCCATAATAGCTTCTGACAGTGAATCGATCTCTGATTCATGGAAAATTTCATGGGACGGATCCACTAGTCTTTATATTCGATTGAACGATGGTGCAAAGCCAATTAAGCTCGAGGAAAAAATCAAACCATTGTTAAAAAAACGAATACCGGCCAGCGAAGATGGAAAAGAAAAACGTTTCAGTATTTTTCTTCAACCGATAAAGGAAATTTATCTTGGTCCGGAGTTGACGATGGAATTTCATAAAAAGGGTAATCCGCTTTATGTCGCTATTTTTTCATTGCTAGGATTCTTTCTCCTTATTATTGCCAGCGTTAATTATGTTAATCTTTCCATTGCTGATTTCAGTAGTCGCAGCAAGGAGATTGGCGTCAGAAAAGTATTGGGGGCCAGAAAAAAACAAATCGCATTTCAAATTACGCTGGAGGCGATACTCTTTTGTCTTTCGGGATTGGTATTAAGCATCGGTATACTTTATTTCTTATTTCCCAGTGTCGCTCAATTGCTGGAACCCGATATTGTTTTTGGCATGCTGCTCGATAGGAAAGTAATAGAAATAATTGCGATAACATTGCTTTTTTTGGTTGCATTCTCAACGGCGTATCCAACCCTGCAGCTTTCAAGAAATAGTCCCGTGAATGATTTGAAGAAACTTGGGTTCGGAAGAAGTTTTTCCGTGGGGAAAAAGCTTTTGTTCCTTCAATTTGTGATCTCGATCATTTGTATTAGTGCCACAATGATCGTTGGTGATCAGATCAAATTCATCAAAACCAAGGACGTAGGTTTTGACCGCAGTAATGTTGTTACCCTGGTGATGCCTGATAATTATCCGCCTGAAAAAGTACCTATTTTAAAAAACGAATTGTCCCGGCTTGCAGATGTAGAGGCTGTTTCCTACTCCTATTATTTAATAACCGGCGGACCCTATCTGAAGGATTGGTATAAGATTGAAGTTGGCAATCAGATGAAGCAAATTCTGCTGAATGAAGTATTCATTGACCATGACTTTTTCCGATTGATGAAAGTGCAACTCGTAGCGGGCCGTAGTTTTGATTTGAATAACCCGGCGGATATGCATACTGCTTTTATTGTAAACGAAACCGCTGTGCAGGAGTTCGGCTGGAGTGATCCACTCGGTAAGCGGATAAGCCATGGCTATGGAGCGGGGAATACTAAAACGGAGAGTGGTACCGTAATCGGCGTTGTTAAAAACTTTAACACTCTTTCCCTGCACAAAAAAATAGAACCATTGGTCATGCGGTTGCAGTATGATTCATGGCCTGGAAGATGTCTCAACGTCAAAGTCAGCGGATCCGTCAAAAATGCACTGCCTAAAATAAAATCTACCTATGAAAAAATAATGCCTGGGTTTCTTGTGGAATACAGATTGATCGAAGAGGTATATGACCAGCAATATCAGAACGAAAATAGAACATTTACGGCCCTTCAGATCGGTACCTGGATTATAGTGGTAATTTCTGCACTGGGTATTTTTTCACTCTCCATTTATATGTCCGTGAGAAGGATGAAAGAGTTTGGTATTCGCAAAGTCCTGGGGGCTTAGGTACGCCAGATTTCTTTTTTACACATCAAACAGTTTTTGCGCATTGCATTACTTGCCAATCTTTTCGCGTTACCCATTTCATATTGGATAATGAAAGTTTGGTTAGAGGAATTTGCATATAGAACGGAGTTAAGTGGTATTGTATTTATCGGCGTAACGATCATTTCATTTTTTTTAGTGATCATATCAGCTGGATATTCTTCATGGCGGGCAGGGATAATGAATCCGGTTGAGGTCATTAAAATGGAGTGATGGAAAGGAGCTGAGTAGGTAGGAGATGAGACGTAGACTATGGGATTTACTCTCCTAGCATTCTCCGGCTAACGGGTCAGTAATAATTAGGGTTTAAAACGATATGCATAATGAAAAGAATGGTCTTTCTCCTACAGTTTTTAGTCTTCTTTTTCTGGATAAAAGTTGAGGCCCAGGTGATCAGCGACTCCATCCTGGTGGATGGTTATTACAGAACCTTTCACTTTAGTCCCCCATCAGTGGCTACTATTCATGCTAGCCTGGTTTTTATTCTTCATGGTTCCAGAGGCAACGGAAAAGATATGATGAAGGCGACCACAAAACTTGTGCAGAAAGCGGACAGTGAAAATGCTTTGCTGGTATTTCCGGATGGTTATAAAAAATATTGGAATGAGTGCCGTAAAGCAGCCAGCTCACTTGCCAACAAGGAAGACATCAATGAGAGCGGCTTCTTTGATGGAATGATCAAATACTTCGCAGCAAAGTATAAAATTAATGACCAGCGTGTGTTTGCCGTTGGGACCTCCGGTGGTGGACATATGTGTTATAAACTTGCCATGACTATGCCCGGAAAGTTCAGGGCGGTAACAGCCATCATCGCCAACCTTCCCGATACCGACAATATGGATTGTACGGAAGCAAAGGTTGCTATTCCTATTATGATTGTGAATGGTACTGCTGACCCGCTCAACAAATATGAAGGAGGTATGATGCAATCGGGGGATTTCATTATGGGTAATGTTCGTTCTACTAACAGAACCTTCCAATACTGGGCAGGTTTAGCGGGCTACCAAGGTGCCCCCACGAAAGAATCTATACCTGATATTGATCCTTCCGATGGAAAAACAATTGAACGTTACACGTATAAACAAAAAGGCAAACCTGAAGTAGTGCTGTTAAAAGTCATTGGTGGAAAGCATGATTATCCCAACGACATTGATGTTCATGTGGAGGCGTGGGAGTTTTTTAAAAGGCAGATGCAGTAGTGAATACATTAACCGCCGCGGCGGGCCTCTGCGGTAAAATATATTCTCACTTCCTATGGAAGACACATTTACTCACTCCGCAACGAATTTGCCGGATTGGCTTGCGCTGCTCGTAACGCCTGGGTACTGACTATGGCTAGTGCAAATACCAAGGCGATCACACCGGTAAGCGGAAATACCCACCAGCCAATTGAAGTTCGAATAGGGTACCGCTCCAGGTACCAGTTAAGCAGCCACCAGGCAAGTGGAGCGAAGAGAACAAAGGACACAATTACCAGGCGTGAAAAATCTTTCGACATCAAACCTACAAGACTTGAAACGGTGGCCCCTAATACCTTTCTTATCCCGATCTCTTTCGTGCGTTGCTCTGCGGTGTAGGAAGCAAGTCCAAATAGCCCAAGACCAGTAATAATGATGGTCAGGGTTGCGAATAAACTGGCCAGTGTACTGGTAAGGTTGATCGTAGTGAATTTCTTTTGAAACTCTACATCCGAAAACTTATACTCAAACGGGTATGCTGGAGCATGTTTTTCAAATATTCCCTTCACACTATTAATAGACCCCGGAAGATCGGTGGTTTTCTTCAGGCGGATTGTCACAACATCAATCCATTCCGGATCGAGGACCGCGAACATGGGTTTTACCGGAGTGAATGGAGAACCCATGAGTACATCATCTAATACTCCGATCAGTTTTCGTTTACCACCCCAAAGATCAAGCTCTGTGCCGATAGGATCTTTTAAGTTCATCAATGCCAACCCTGCCTTATTGATGAGGATTGCAGCCGTATCACTTTTGAAGTCCTCAGAGAAATCACGCCCCTCTACGATCTTGATACCCATGGTCTTGGTATAGTCATATTCGGTGGCAATCGTTGTAAAAATGACACGCAGTTCTTCGGGTTTGCCAGGCCAGCCCAGAAAATTGTTTGAGTTGATATCCGTAATGGCGCTGTTGGATTTTGTTACGGACTCCACGACACCCGACTGAAGTAACTCGAGTTTGATGGGTTGATAATTTTTCCTGACTTCGTTAGTGTAATTGACGGTGATCAGATTCTCCTGATCGTACCCTATTTCCCTGCCTTTCACCAATTGTATTTGCTGGTAGATGACAATCGTACTGATGATGAGTAATATTGAAAAACCAAATTGAAGGGTCACTAAAACTTTCCGGGGGGTACTTGCACCTTTGCCGATGCTTACTTTTCCTTTTAATACTTTAGCAGGCTGGAAGGAGGACAAGTAAAATGCGGGATAGCTGCCAGAGACGATCCCGGTGATGAAGATCAACCCCAGGGAGAAAATCCAAAACTCTTTGGATGCATAATCAATCACCAGTTGCTTTTCCACCAACTGATTATAATAAGGCAACAGCAACTGGGCCAGCAGTATGGCAATGGCAAATGCAATAAAAGAGATGAACATGGATTCTCCTATGAATTGAAGAATTAGTTCGATTCGCCTGGAACCGACACTCTTGCGGATGCCTACTTCACGTGCTCTTCGCTCGGACCGAGCCGTAGCGAGGTTCATGAAATTAATACACGCAATGATGATGATGAAGATGGCAATGATCGTAAACATCTGCACATATTCATTCATGCCACCTGTTTCAACTCCATTTTCAAAATTGGAATATAGCCTCCAGCGCAGTAATGGATAGAGAAAGAATTCATTTTTGGTTTGTGTTTCTCCATGTTTAGCCAGCATGCCTTGAAGGCTTTTTTCTACTGCAACCTCTTTGGACGGGTCGTTCAGTTCTACAAAAACCTGGAACGAATAGTTACCCCAATTGGTGGTATTTTCGCGTACCCATTCACTTATTTGTTCCCGGAATTTCCAGGTCAGCAGGAAATCAAATTGAAATGAAGAGTTCTTAGGAATGTCTTTTAATACACCACTTACTTTCAAATCGTTTTCGTTGTCTATGCGGATGACCTTGTTTATCGGATCCTCATTTCCGAACAAAGCTTTGGCGGTCGACTCTGTGATCACAATGGAGGAAGGATCATCCAGTACCTGGGCAGTGCTGCCAGTTGCCAATTGAAATTCAAACATTTCGAGAAACTCTTCGCTTACGAAGTACCCATTCTTAAGAAGCCTTTTTTCGCCAACGGTTATCAGGTGTTGGCCACCCCAATCCGTGACAACAGATCGTTTGATATTATTGTCGGCTGTTTTCATGGCTTCATAGGTGGGAAGGGGTACGGAAGTCCACGAATTTATTTTGCCATCAAACAAGGCGCTAACCCACACCTGGCAAAGACGGTTTGCTTTAGGATGGAACTTATCAAACGACACTTCATCGGCTACCCAGAGCAGGATGAGAATACTGCAGGTAATACCGATGGCGAGGCCTGCAACATTAATAAATGAGTAAAACCCGTTTTTAAAGAGGTTTCGAACGGTTATAAGGAAATAATTTCTAAACATGGCAGTGCTGTATTTAAAGTATACTGAACGTTTGGAAAAAGGTATCAATACATCAAGGGAAATCTTTAGTATCACAGCCATTAGACCAATGAAAGGGACAGAGGTTGCATCCAGATTGCATCGGATTTAAATTAGCGTGCCTGTCTTTGAAGTCAGCGCCTCGGACCTTGTCTCACGCAAAGACGCAAGGGCGCAATGTAATTACCCTTGGCGTGAACTAGGACAAAAACGAGAACTGCTAACAAGATAGAGTTAATTAACTTTACCAATCCAAATACCAAAAACAATGAAAAAACTCCTGTGTATTGTATCGGCATGTGCACTCATCCTCATCGGATGCTCAAAACAAAACCCTGAATCAGCTTCTCCTTTAGAATCACCTAAGAATGTCCTCCTTCACCAACTCAAAACCACCCATACTGAGAAGGACTGGTTTGTTCCTGTTAATATAGCTTTAGAAGGTGTTACTGCTGAGCAAGCTATGTGGCGTGACAGCAGTGGAAATCATTCGATCGGTCAGCTTGCACATCATTTGCTGTTTTGGAACCAACGGCAACTGGCAAAAATAAACGGACTGCCTGAAGGTGAATTTTCAGGCAACAACGATGAGACCTTTACAAAATTTAACGAGACACAATGGACCCAAATTGTCTTCAGGCTGGACAGCGTGCTTACTGCATTTGAAAAATCAGTGGAAACCGCGGATGAAACCAAACTGAAGGAATGGTATCCCACCATTGCCAATATCAGTGCACACAATGCATACCACACCGGCCAGATCATTTATGTCCGCAAGCTTCAAAAATCCTGGGATCCGGAGAAAGGGGTTAAATAAAGTTTCCGTTAAGAGTAGGTTAAGAACCAAAATTGATGCAACCTCCAGGATAGCATGGTTGTCTATTGGGTGATATTTTAAACCGCCAAACATGTTTGTACAATCAACTACTCCTAAAATCATTGTCCGGATTCGTTCATCCCTCTTTGAATATGGACAAATGGATAACTGAAAGTACGCAAATGCAGCTCGCTTTAACAGATTTTAAATATGGTAAAGGGATTGGAATATTAATGTCACGTTGATTTGAAGAATCCTAATAGTATTGTCTCATGGCCAATAAAAACATCTAACTCCACTATGAAAAAGATTATTAACCTTATCCTTGCCCTGCTGCTAAGTGTAGCTGTAAACGCACAATTCAATGCAGACCGGGATCCATTCTTGACAAAGTCATTATCCGGCGAATCGCTCCAGGAAGTTTATGCTCGTACTTCCGGGGGTGCTATTACGGTGTCCGGTGTAGCGGCCAACGAAGCACGCATCGAGGTCTATGTCGAGCCCAACAACAATCGAAATGATCTTTCAAAAGAGGAAATCAAGCGCAGGCTGGAAGAAGATTATGAAATGAACGTTTCAGTTTCCGGGGGCAAGTTAACGGCAATAGCCAAACCAAAGCATGACAACATGAACTGGAAACGCAACCTGAGCATATCTTTCAAAGTTTATGTTTCAAAGAATGTTTCTACCGACCTGAACACCAGCGGAGGTGGCATTACCTTGACAAATTTATCGGGTACACATGATTTTGCAACCAGCGGTGGCGGCCTGCACATTGAGAAACTTAGTGGAAAGATAAAAGGAAGAACCTCCGGTGGTGGTATTACAGTATCGGATACCCGGGACGATATTAATCTGTCTACGAGCGGAGGGGGTATCGATGCAGACAATTGCAGCGGTAACATTATCTTGTCTACTTCAGGAGGCTCAATTAACCTCAATGGTCTGGAAGGCACGATCAGCGCCCGAACCAGTGGTGGTCCGATTCGCGGAGATGAAATCAAAGGAGAACTTGAAGCGAATACCTCCGGTGGAAGCGTTTCACTACGAAATCTGGCTGGCAGTGTGGATGCTTCAACCAGTGGTGGTAACATGGATATTGAAATCGCTGAATTAGGAAAGTACGTTACGGCCTCCAATACGGGAGGAAATATTCGGCTAAAAATGCCCGGTAACAAAGGAGTCAATCTGAAGTTGCGGGGTGAGCATATTAAAATGGACGCCCTGAACAATTTCAGTGGTGAACAGGATGAGCACAATGTAACAGGAAAAATAAATGGCGGTGGAATACCGGTTGATGTACATACCAGTGGGAGTATAACCCTCGCGTTTCAATGATATTCTCAGGTAACTAGCTTTTTCAGAAACATATTCCTCATTCGAGCGTTCCGCCAAATGGCCGATCATGCAGATCGTTATGAGTAATGATCATTGTAAACTCTCTTTGTGTCTACTTTGTGTCTACTTTGTGGCCCTTTGTGCCATAGCTGCATTTTTTTATTCGTTATCCGTGGGAGTGAGCGGGGGTGTTAGTATTGCTATTCCAAAAATTAAACCTACATCAAAGAAACCGGGTCACTCCTCATACTCCTCAACAGCCGGCCGGCAGGTAGGCTCCTAACTCCTCAACTTCTTACATTTATCCGATATAGGAAATCCTTCTCATCAAAAAGTACATCCTTCTCTCTGATCAATTCAAATTGGAATCCACTCTTATTTCCGATAGCAGAGATCTTATCTACTTCACTTCCTTTGGTCAGGATCATAATTACTTCCGTAGAAGTGTGCATATGGTCTTTCAGGGATACAAAAAGTTTTTGAAAATAGTCGAAGTTTTCTCCGCAGTGCCATGCCAGGGCAGCTTCATTTTCAGGATCTCTTGCATAGTATGGCGGATTGATGACAATCCAGTCGAACGTTCTTTTTTCAATGTTTTCAAATAAGTCAGAGTGAATAATATTGATGATAACCTGGTTCCGTTGTGCATTTACTTTTATATTTTCAATCGCCCTTAGACTTAAGTCAGAGGCCGTAACATTTGCCCGTGACTTTGCAGCAGTAATTGAAATCAAACCCGTTCCACAGCCAAGTTCCAGCAGGGATTTATCAGCAAGCTGCTGCTCGACCAAAAGGTCTAAGAGAAATTTCGTGCTGTAAAATAGTCCCGGATGAAATACACCAGGGAACACTGTAACGGTAGTGCCTTTGTACGTGTATTTTCTTTCTTTCCGCAAATACCACCGGGTGAGCGGAACTAGAAAGAAAGAAATAAAACGTTTGAAGAGTTTTCTCATTCCATCACAAAACCTTCAATTTCAGGTTGACGGTATTTCCACAGGCGCTGCAAGGCCTTGATTTCATAGGGAAATTTGAAAATGTTTTTTTTGTACCGGAAGTTTGAGAAGAAATGCATCACCTGACGTTTTACGGGAGAAAGTCTGAAATCCGAAACCGTTGGGAATTGTGCGTTCAATACCGTTTCAAATCCTAAGATTTTGTCCACCATCTCGGAAGTAAGCCATGGGGTAAGCGGGTTTTTCCGCAGATCGAAATTCTGCCAGGCAGGCTCAAGCCAATCTTCTAATTTCTCCGGAAATTTAAAACCGGAAGCCGTTACTTTTTTGTAAAGTTCTGATCCTTCCGTTGCCACCGGACTGTAGACATAAATGATAATTTCTGTATCCGGATTGATTTCCTTTATTTGTTTAATATAGGCAATGTCCTCGTTGATTTGCTGCATCACTTTTTCAGGTGACTCCGCCGGGAATCCCAACACAAAGGAATATTCGGGAATGATGTCAAACTTCTTCATACGGGCTGCAAACTTCTTCATCTGCGCTGTGGTTTGCGTTCCGCCTTTGTCCATTTGTTTCAGCAGCTCATCGTTGCTGGTTTCAGCGCCGAAAAAAATCATGCTGCAGCCTGCTTCACGCATCATGGCCAGGGACTCATCGCTGTATTTGTCCAGTGTATCGATGCGTCCCTCGCCCCACCATTTTATTTTTTCATTTACAATCAGCTTGGAGAATTCAACAGTTCTTTTTTCACTGACAAAGAAATTGTTGTCATGAAACTCTACCGCATTTGCACCGTGGTTATCGATAAGATATTTAATGTCTTTATAGATCAGGTTTGCTGACTTGCCTTTCCAACGTGCATTATAGATGGGAACAACAGCACAGAATGAACACGTAAACGGACAACCCATACTGGAATGGTAGGCAGCGGTGCGCATGCCGAGAAAAGTTTTTCCAAGGTAATGCGACAGTGGATACTGCTTGTTAAGATATTCGTACGGCAACTGAGGCAACTGATCCTGATCCATGAGCACAGCCTGCTGGGTCTTGATGATTTCATCCCCTTTTTTGAAAATCAGGTTCTTAATGGAATCGATCCCTGAATTTGCTTCTAATGCTGTTAATAATTGAGGGAATGGTTCGTCACCAGGCCCATTAACGATAAAGTCAACGTAAGGAGAATTGATAACGGACTTATATTGATTAGCCGCAAAGTATCCACCCCAGACGGTAGTGACGTTTGGGTATAATTCTTTCACTTTTTTGGAATAGGGAATGGCTTGCTTTAGTTGAGGGCCAGGCATAACCGTACACCCGAAATATCCGAACTTCCCTGTATCCAGGTGTTTTTGGATCGTAAGCCACGGATCTTTTTCGAGGTTTCCATCTACCAGAACGTAATCAAACTTTCCATGAATGGAAGCCCCGACCTGCAAAATGGAGTTCGGGATTCGGTGCTTGGCACGCGCGCTTCGGGGATTAAAAAGGATTACGCTACTCACAGCTTTTAAAGGTACTAAATCGATAGTTACTGAAACAGGTATTATTGTCACAAAATCTGTTGCATTCTTTCTTTCAAAATGATGCGTATTTTAGGGAAACATAAAAACCTTGCCCCTTAAAAGTCAACTTAAGAAGCTCGTCACTGGACTCACTTTCCCCCAGGAATATTGTTGCCTGGAGTTGGAAAAATTGCAACATCCGCTATGGGTATTTCTGACGTTGAAGAACCAGAATTTCCTAATGGAAGTTACCAAATCGCATCTATTCCTCGGTTACAAACCACTGATTATAGGACTTTCATGTACCCTTAATGGTCAAGACCATAACGTCTTAAAAGACCAAGATCAGATCTGTCTAAGCTTGGGAGAAAATAAGTTTGAAGCAAACAGAACGTGGCATGACTTTCCAACAAATCAAACAAGTGTGGCCAGATTGGTGCTTCGGAAAACAGGGGAAAGGGCGCTGAACGACCAGGCTATTTTATTTTATGAGGGGGAGTATGGAGAACATTCATTCTTGAATCTTCTTCAACAGTTTGTCAATCGTCAAAGGGAAAAACTACAAAAACGGTTGCCAAACAATGTAAGCTTGCCGGGCAATTTGGTGGATCAGGTGCGTATTGCATATGCAATACCCCGGATAATTTCTATTATCACGGTAAGTGATGGTTCTTTGATAAACATGTTCCCAACGGATTTGCACGGCCCAGTAGGAGATAGGGGATATGTAGGTTCTTTAAGGATTGGAGGAATGGCCAACGATCAGGTGGAAAACTATAAAAGGATAGTACTTTCAGTGGTGGAAGCCTCATCGTATAAACAGACCTATTCGCTGGGCAAAAATCATATGGCAAAGCTTCGCGAGGAAGAAAGGTTTTCAATTCACCATGAGCGTTCAGACGTTTTTAATTTTCCATTGCCTGCCATTGTTGTGCGCTATCTTGAGTTAAAACTGATTGAATCTTTGGACCATGGTATTCATCGCATTCATTTATATGAGGTGGTGCATCAGAAAGAGGTTCGACAAAACATGACCGCGCTGGCACATATTCACCAGTATTATGCACAGTGGAGAATTGATCAGGGATTGCAGACTCCATTATTCTTCCGGTAAGCTCTATGAGGATCGTTCACCTTTCCTATGCGCACATGACCGATTTCGGTGATCCGGAATTATGGCTGAAGCAGATCGATTTTTTTGTGGCACTACTGGAGGAGCAAGCGAAGGGGACAATGGTGAAAAGCATTCATTGCATTAACTACTCTGGAATTCTAAAGCGAAACGGTGTGGAATATCACTTTTTGAAACGCAATAAATTTCAGTTTTTGTTTCCGCGTGGTCTTCATGAGTATGTAGACAACCTTGATCCGGAAATAATCATTATTCATGGATTGCTTTTTCCCTGGCAAGTGCTCTGGCTTCGGTGGAAGCTTGATGACCAGGTAAGGATTGTGGTACAGCATCATGCTGAGAAACCGCTTCGTCATTACAAAAGAATTTTACAAAAGTTAGTGGACCGGTTTGTATCAGCTTATTTCTTCACTTCGTTTGAGCAGGCAAGAGATTGGGTGCAGGAAAAACAAATACGAAAACCGGAAAGGATTTACGAAATAATGGAAGTTCCTTCTGTGTTTTACCCGATCGATAAACAGGTTGCAAAAGCTAAAACAAAAGTTAGTACCTCAAAGGTATATTTGTGGGTAGGCCGGTTTGATGAAAATAAAGATCCCATGACGTTGATCAAAGCATTTATCATGTTCGTTAAGTCCAACGCCCTGGCCAGCTTATATGTGGTGTATCAGCGCAATGAATTGATTGAGGAGGTTAAAAAGTTGATCAGTGGGTCGCCGGAAGTAGCCGCGCGAATAACGCTCATCGGGAAAGTAAATCACGATGAATTGTTATATTGGTTCAATAGTGCTGATTTTGTTATTTCCACTTCACATTATGAAGGTAGTGGCATTGCGGTGTGTGAGGCCATGTCGTGCGGGTGCATACCTGTTTTAACCGATATACCTTCTTTTCGGATGATGACAGCAAACGGGAAATGCGGCTTGCTATTCAGGCCTGGAAATGTTGATGATTTATGGATGGCGCTTACGAAGAGTGATAAATTGAATATCCCGATCGAGCGTGAGAAAGTGCTGCATCAATACAAAGAGAATTTGTCAGCAGAAGCTATTTCGAATAAAATGATGGCAGTATTTAATAAAATAGCAGAAATCAAAAATTGAGCACAGCAGAAAAAAAAGTAAGGATCGCCATTATTGTTCCGGGAGGGATTGGAACGGGTCATAATAATATTGGAGTACCCGTGCTGGAAAGATTAATTAAACTTCTTGCCCATGATTTTCAAATTACGATATTCTCGTTATTTAAGGTAAATGAAAATTATTTTCCGGATGGCTTTGAATTGATAAGTATTTCAACATCTAATGCATGGATTAAAATCATAAAATTTTTCGCTGCATTTAAAAAGAGTCACCGGGAAAAAAATTTTCAGGCAGTGCATGGTTTCTGGGTTTTACCAAGTGGGTTTTTAGCCGTTGTTATGGGGAAACTATTTGGAATAAAAAGTATTGTAAGCGTATTGGGGGGTGATGCTATCGCTTTGCCCGCAATTCATTACGGACAACTCCGCAATCCCCTTTATCGAAGATTGATTTTCTGGGCATTGAATCAAGCTGATAAGGTTAGCGCCCTTACGCAGTATCTGGTGAATAACCTTCGTCTGGCAGGCTTCACCCGGGATAACATCCACATTATCCCCTGGGGCATTGACACTGAAATGTTTTTATTCCATGCGAAACCATTGGGAAAGCCCATAAGATTTCTTCACATCGGCAACATGCACCCGGTTAAAGACCAGGAAACCTTGTTGCGGGCATTTAAATTAATCAGCGATAAACTGGAATCCACCCTCACGATAATTGGAGAAGGCGTTTACAAGGACCATGTTCAGTCTTTGATTCATGCCCTGCAGTTGCAGGACAAAGTAACTATACTAGATCCTCTTCCCTATGACGAACTTCCAGGCTACTACCTCGGTGCTGATGTTTTGCTGCACACATCGCTTTCAGAAGGACAATCTGAAGTAGTTACGGAATCCATGAGTGCAGGTGTTCTGGTCTGCGGCACAAAGGTCGGGTTGATGCATGATCTGCCGGAGTGCTGTATTTCAGTTGATATCAGGGATTATCAATTATTAGCCCACCATACGTTACAGGTTATTGCCAATCCTCAAAACCTTGAGGCAATAAAACAACGCGCACTTCAATGGGCAACAGACCATTCCATTTTATGGACGGCAAAGAAAATAAAAGAATTGTATACGGAAGCATGAAGGAAGGCAAAGTAAAGCCAAGGATTGCATTACTGGCGATGGGCATTTTAGGGGAAGACAAACCGGGACAGGGTATTCCTGTTCTTACGGATTTATTTAAAAGATTATCTTACCACTTTGATTTTGTGTTTTATTCCTTTGGCCCAATCGATGCCTCGGCAATACCCCAACCTATCAAGGTTCGGCAGATTGTTTCATGGCCGATACCCGGGAGATTGAAGTACTTTATGTTGTGTGTATTTTTCTTATTTGATCCCCTCCTTAATCCCGTTGATTTGTCGTTCGCTGTTTCAGTTTTTCCTCCAGGGCGCTGGGCAGTGCGATTAGGCAAACTGATTAACCGGAAAGTATTGGTTCAAATTATCGCACTGGAAGCCGTTGCCCTACCGGACATCAAAGCCGGATATCTTTTTCTCCCGAGGCATAGAAAAATAACGACCAGAATATGTAAGAAAGCAGATGTACTCATAGCAGTCGCAGAATACCAGAAAAAAATTGCACAATTGAGTTTGCCGACTGACCGCGAAATTGTAGTGCTGCCGTTGAGGATTAATCCCAATAACTTTTCTTACCGTGAAAGGCACATAACCTTCCCGGTAGAATTCATTCATATTGCATATTACAGCCCAATCAAAGATCAGGACACGCTATTCAAAGCATTTGCAAAGGTTGCGCGGGCGATTGATTGCCGTCTAACCGTGATTGGGAGCGGATATGATGTTCCGGCAGTACCCGAATTATTAAAAAACCTGGGTATCCAGGACAAAGTAATCTTCACTGGGGTGGTGGGGCAAGCTGATTTACCCCAATACTTGAACAGCGCTCATATTCTTTTACACCCTGCTCGCTTCGAAACAGGATGTGCCGTAATCCAGGAAGCGATGGCAAGCGGTGTCGCAGTATGTGGAACCGAAGTTGGCTTACTAGCTGATATTGGCGAGCGTTATGCGGTAATTGTGCCTCCCCAGGATAGCGATCAATTAGCAGAGAAAATTTTATGGTTAGTTGGCGACCCTAAGGCCTACTCCAGTATTACAAAGGAAGCTTATCATTGGATTACCCAATATGATGCGGAATGGTCGAGTAAGAATTACGTCGCTTTTCTTAACACGATGCTCCATACAACTAATTGAAAGTTCAAGTGGGAACAGCTT
>Ga0184629_10000594_pt1 | contig 16137 bp, 14 predicted proteins | sample PLM4_32_b1_FD_133158 | JGI IMG/M metagenome (GOLD analysis project Ga0184629, IMG submission 133158) | Groundwater sediment microbial communities from an aquifer in East River, Colorado, USA - PLM4_32_b1 | ecosystem: Environmental > Terrestrial > Soil > Riparian zone | place: USA: East River... | reverse complement strand
CGATCGACCCGGTGCGCGTGCTCACCAACCGCTCGAGCGGCCGCATGGGCTTCGCGCTCGCCGAGGCCGCGCGCGACCGCGGTGCCGCCGTGACGCTGGTCGCGGGGGCCGCGAGCCTCGAGCCTCCCGACCGCGTGGAGCTCAAGCGCGTCGCGACCGCGGCCGAGATGGAGCGGGCCATGCTCGAAGCGGCGCCCGGCGCCGAAGTGGTGCTGATGGCGGCGGCGGTTTCCGACTACCGGCCGGCGCGCGCATCGCGCGAGAAGATCCAGAGGACGGGCGATCCGCTCACGTTGAGCCTCGAGGCCAATGCCGACATCCTCGCCCAGCTCGGCCGGGCGCGCAGGCCCGGACAGGTGCTGGTGGGCTTCGCCCTCGAGACCCGGCGCGACGTGGCGCGCGCCCGCGCCAAGCTCAGCGGGAAGGGGATCGACCTGATCGTGCTCAACACCGCGGGCGAAGGCATCGGCGGCGACACCAACCGCGTGACGCTGGTCGAGGCGCGCACCGAGAAGGAGCTTCCGCTGCTCTCCAAGCGCGAGGTGGCCGAGCACATCCTGGAGCGCGTGGCCGAGCTTCGCGGCAGGAGCTCGAAGGAGCAGACTGGGAAGATCGGGGAGAAGGGACGGGCGGCACAGCCTGCGGCTGCGAAGGGAGCGGGCGCGAAGCTGGGGAACGCGAAGTCGGCCGACACGAAGCAGAAGCGTGCGAGTTCGGGGCGGGCGGCGATGGGAGCACGAACGTGAGCGAGATGGATTCCCGGGAAGAGCTGGCCGCGATCGCGCGCGGCGCCCTGCGTTACGTCGAGCGGGAGCGCGCCGCGGGGAGCGGCGAGCTGCTGGCGCAGAGCGCGATGAAGGCGGCCGCGCGTCCGATGTCCACGCCCGCTCCTGCGCCTGCGCCTCCTCCAGTGCCCACGCCCGCGGCCAGCTCCCGCTCGGCGCCCGCCGCCGCAGCGTCCGGCCCCGCTCCGGCCGAGGTCGACCTCTTCGGCGCGCCGGTCGCCGTGGCTCGCGCGGACGCTCCGGTTCCCGAGCTGCCCCTGCTCCACGAGCGGCTTCATCCCGGAGGCTGGGCGGCACGCGAGGCGCTCGCCGTGGAGGCCCTGCCGATCCTCGAGCAGGTGGCGGGCGAGGCGCGCGAATGCCGCAAGTGCGGCCTGTGCGAGACGCGGCTCAACGCCGTGCCGGGCGTGGGCAGCGCGAAGAGCGGCATCGTGTTCGTCGGCGAGGCCCCGGGCGCCGACGAAGACCGCCGCGGCGAGCCGTTCGTGGGCCGCGCGGGCGAACTGCTCACGAAGATCATCGAGGCCATGGACAAGAAGCAGCTCATCCCCGGCGTGCCGCTCACCCGCGACACGGTCTACATCTGCAACGTGCTCAAGTGCCGTCCCCCGGAGAATCGCAATCCGCTCCCGCACGAGATCGAGATGTGCTCGCCCTATCTCCACCGCCAGCTCGAGGCGCTGAAGCCGCGGATCATCTGCTGCCTCGGCAAGTTCGCCGCCGAGCTGCTGGTCGGCGTCAAGGGCACGATCGCGAGCCTCCGCGGCCGGATCTATCGCTATCGCGGCGCCAAGCTCATCGTGACCTACCACCCCGCGGCCTGCCTGCGGAATGCAAACTACAAGACCCCGGTGTGGGACGACATGAAGCTTCTCGCGCAGGAGTACCAGACCGACTAGCGGGCCCGACGCCCGCCGCGGCTCACGCCGCCCACGGAAGGAGCAACCATTACGGAACTCATCTCGCGCCCCGTGAGCCAGGCCCCCGAGGGACCCACGCCGCCGCAGGCGGTCGAGGCGGAGCGCTCGGTGCTCGCCGCGCTCATGCTCGAATACGACGCGATCAGCCGCGCGGCCGAGCAGCTCGAGCCCCCGGCCTTCTACCGCGTGTCCCACCAGAAGATCTACGAGGCCATCCTCGCGATCTACAACCGCAGCGGCGAGCGGGTGGACCTCATCACGCTCAGCGAGGAGCTGCGCAAGCGCGGCGAGCTCGAGGCGGTGGGCGGCACGCCCGCGCTGTCGCAGATCCTCGAGTACGCGACCACCACCGCCAATCTCGATCAGCACATCAAGATCATCCATTCGAAGGCGATCCTGCGGGCGCTGATCCGCGCCGCGGGCGAGATCCAGCAGGAGAGCTACGCCGGCAGCGACGACACCGCGGCGATCCTGGACCGCGCCGAGGCGCGCGTGTTCGCGATCACCGACGCGCGCGTGCGCCAGGGATTCGTGGCGCTCAAGGACCTGCTCAAGCCGGCCTTCGAGCACATCCAGAAGCTGTTCGAGCGCAAGGTCATGGTGACCGGCGTGGACACCGGCTACGACGACCTCAACAAGCTCACCGCAGGCTTCCAGAACAGCGACCTGATCGTGATCGCGGGCCGGCCGTCGAGCGGAAAGACGTCCTTCGCGCTCAACATCGCGGAGAACGCCGCGATCCGCGCGCACGTTCCAGTCTCGGTATTCTCGCTGGAGATGAACAAGGAGCAGCTCGTGCAGCGCCTGCTCTGCTCGCCGAGCGAGGTGGCGCTCCACCGCCTGCGCAACGGGCACCTCAACAACGAGGACTGGCCGCGGCTCACGACCGCGGCCGGCCTCCTCACCCAGGCGCCGATCATGATCGACGACTCCTCATCGCCCACGGTGATGGAGATTCGCGCCAAGTGCCGGCGGCTGCGCGCCGAGGGCAAGCTGGGCATGGTGATCATCGACTACCTGCAGCTCATCCGCGGCTCCGGGGATTTCGAGAACCGCGTGCAGGAGATCTCCCAGATCACGCGCGCCCTGAAGGCGCTCGCCAAGGAGCTGAACATCCCGGTCGTGGCCCTCTCCCAGCTCTCGCGCGCCGTAGAGACCCGCGACAAGAGCGGCCGCCCGCAGCTCTCGGACCTTCGTGAGTCGGGTTGCCTCACCGCGGACACGCGGATTCAGCGCGCCGACACCGGCGCTGAGGTGACGATGGGCGAGCTGCTCGAGCGCGGCGAGCGCAACATCCCAGTGTGGACGCTGGACGAAGACCTCCGAGTCGTGCGACGCACCATGACCCACGTTTTCGCGAGCGGCGTGAAGCCGGTCTTCGAGCTACGCCTCGCCTCGGGCCGCAAGCTCGAAGCGAGCGCCAACCATCCCTTCTACACGATCGATGGCTGGAAGCCACTGGAGTCGCTGCGGGCGGGAGATCGCCTTGCGACGCCCCGGAGAGTCCCCGAACCCGCGGGAAGGAAGGCGTGGTATGACGAGGAAGTGGTCATGCTTGCCCACATGCTTGGCGACGGATGCTTCGCATCGCGCCAGCCCGTGCACTACACGAGCTCGGACCCGGCGAACGTGGCGGCCGTCGAGCGGGCAGCGGCGCATTTCGGCATCACTCCCCGACGGGTGAGGCAGGAAAACTGGTGGCACGTATACCTGCCGGCTCCTTTCGCGCTCACTCACGGACGCCGCAACCCCATCAACACATGGCTTGAGGGGCTCGGACTCTACGGATTGCGGAGTTACCAGAAGTTCATTCCGCGCCAGGTTTTCGAACTTCCGGATGAGCAGGTCGCGCTTTTCATTCGCCACCTCTGGGCCACCGACGGCTGCGTGCATCTGGGCCGAGGGCGCCAGGCCCGCATCTACTACGCGTCCACCAGTGGTAGATTGATCGACGACCTTCAGGCGCTGTTGCTCCGTTTCGAGATCGTCGGCCGGATCAAGACCACGACGAAGGGCTCATACCGCCCATCGCATCAGCTGCACGTGTATGGAGCCCCCTATCAGCTGAAGTTGCTCGACGACATCGGGGTTCACGGAGCCCGCGGCGTGCGAGGCCGTGAGATCGCGGACTACCTGAGAACTCTCGTGCCCAACACGAATCTCGACACCGTTCCGACAGGCGTGTGGTCCGGGGTCAAGGCGCGAATGGCGGAAGTCGGAATGACAACGCGCGCATTCGCCGAGCAAATGAGCTCCGCCTATTGCGGCAGCACGCTGTACAAACACGCTCCGAGCCGCAACCGCTTGGCGCGCGTGGCGACGCTGCTCGAGGATCGCCCGCTCCAGCGGCTGGCGGGCTCCGACGTCTTCTGGGACACGATCGTGGCGATCGAGCCTCGGGGCGAGAAGCCGGTCTTCGACGCGACGGTGCCGGGCACGCGCAACTTCATCGCGAACGGGATTTTCGCCCACAACAGCATCGAACAGGATTCTGACGTCGTGATGTTCGTCTATCGCGAGATCATGTACCGCAAGGACACGCCGGAGCCCGGGAAGGCGCACATCATCATCGCCAAGCAGCGCAACGGTCCGACCGCGGACGTCGAGCTGACCTTCTTGCGCGAGTGCACGAAGTTCGTGCCCTACAGCCCGATGATGGCGGGCGAGGCCGAGCCGTCGTTCTAGGCATGATCCCAGGGACGGGCGCCGCGCCCATGAGGGGCTGAATGCACGAAGACCTCCTCGCGCTGCGCGGCGTGCGCTACGTCCGGCGCCGGGTGTTCGACTGGGTGGCGGGCGTCGGCCGCGTGACGCTGCTGCTCGGCGACGTGGTCCGCTACCTGGCGCCGGGCCTGCGCTCCTTCGGGCTCGTGGTCCGGCAGATGGGCGCGGTCGGTGTGGGCTCGCTGTGGCTGGTGGTGGTGGTGAGCGTCTTCACCGGCGCGGTCGCGGCGGTGCAGGCCGCCTACCAGTTCTCGACGGTCGTGCCGCTCAAGTACATCGGCTCCGTGATCATGCGCTCGGTGATCATCGAGCTGGGGCCGGTGCTGACGGCGCTCATCGTCGGCGGGCGCGTGGGCTCCTCGATCGCGGCCGAGCTCGGCACGATGAAGGTCACCGAGCAGATCGACGCGCTGCGTGCGATGGCGATCAACCCGGTGCGCTACCTGGTCGTGCCGCGCGTCGTAGCCTCCATCATCATGATGCCGGTGCTCACCATCTTCGCGGACGCCATCGCGATCTTCGGCGGCTTCGTCGTCTCGATCACCTCGATCGGCGTGAGCCCCCACACCTACTCCACCAGCCTCAAGGACTTCTTCTACATGAAGGACCTGGTCTCGGGGCTGCTCAAGGCGGTGATGTTCGGCGGCATCATCGGCACCATGGGCTGCTTCCACGGCTTCGCGACCGAGGGCGGCGCCGAGGGCGTGGGTGTGGCGACCACGAACGCGGTGGTGTCGGCCTGCGTGCTCATCCTGATCAGCGACTACGTGCTCGCGAACGTGCTCTTCCGCCTCATCTTCGCGAAATGATCCGGATCCGCGGGCTCAAGAAGAGGCTGGGCGCGAAACAGGTCCTGGACGGTGTGGACCTCGACGTGCAGACGGGCGAGAGCATCGTCGTGATGGGGCGGAGCGGCACCGGAAAGAGCGTACTGCTCAAGCACGTGATCGGGCTGATGAGCCCGGACGAGGGCTCGATCGAGGTGGACGGGACCGACATCGTGGGCCTTCCCGAGCGGGACCTGAACGAGATCCGCAAGCGCTTCGGCCTGCTGTTCCAGGGCGCCGCGCTCTTCGACTCGATGACGGTGGGGGAGAACGTGGGCCTGGCGCTCGTCGAGCACCTGCGGCTCGCCAAGCCGGAGGTTCGCCGCCGTGTGGCGGAGCGGCTGGAGTGGGTGGGGCTCAAGGGCGTCGAGGGGATGAAGCCCGCCTCGCTCTCGGGCGGCATGCGCAAGCGCGTGGGGCTGGCGCGCGCGATCGCCATGGACCCGCAGTACATCCTGTACGATGAGCCGACCACCGGGCTCGACCCGATCCTGGCGGACTCGATCGGCGAGCTGATGCGCAGCCTGCAGCGCCGTCTCGGGGCGACATCGATCGTGGTGACGCACGACATGTCGGCCGCCTACAAGGTGGCAGACCGGATGGCGATGCTGGACGGGGGCCGGATCGTCTTCACCGGCACGCCCGAGGAGACGCGCCAGACCCGCGATCCGCTGGTGCGGCAGTTCATCGAGGGCTCGAGCGAGGGGCCGGTGCATGCGGTGTAGAGCGGATCGCGGAATGCCCGCGCCGGGCAGAAAGAACGTCCCGGTCCGTCGCGGCCGCGATCGAAGAGGGGGGACATGAGCCGGAGAACCGAGATCGAGGTCGGCGTCACCGTGCTGGTCGCGCTCGGCGTGCTGATCTGGGGCGTGACCTGGCTCAAGGAGTTCTCGATCGAGCGCCGGGTGCGGGTGTGGTACGTGAGCTTCCCGCAGTCGGGAGGGCTCGGGGCGAGCGACGAGGTGCAGGTGAACGGGATCCGCAAGGGCGAGGTGAAGTCCATGCAGCTCGTGGGCGACCACGTCGTGGTGGACCTGGCGCTCTCCTCCGAGATCCAGCTCACCAGCCACAGCCGGGTGTCGATCCGCAACGTGGGGCTGATGGGCGAAAAGGTGATCGCCGTGGACCTCAAGCAGACCGGCGAGCCCTACACCCCCCGCGACACGATCCAGGGCGTCTACGAGCAGGGGCTGTCCGAGGTCTCGTCGAGCCTGGGCGAGGCGATGGGCGCGGTCTCGCTGCTGGCGGACGAATTGCGGGGCGTGTCGGAGGTTCTGTCGAAGAGCGGCGATCTCTCGAAGACCCTCAAGAACTTCCGCCAGACGAGCGAGGACCTGAAGCTGGCGGTGGCCGAAAACCGCGCGATGCTCAAGACCACGATCGAGAACTTCTCGGCCTCCGCGCAGACCACGAAACGCCTGACCGCCGACCGCGAGGCCGAGCTGCACAAGGCGTTCGAGGACTTCGCATCGGCCGCGGCGAAGATGGATCACCTGGCCGGGCGGCTGGACTCGCTCCGCAGCGCGCTGCAGAGCGTGACGGGCAAGCTCGACAGCGGCAAGGGCACGCTCGGCAAGCTCGTGAACGACGACAAGCTCTACCAGGATGTGAGCGCCGCGACGCAGAGCATCAACGCGCTGATCGCGGACATCAAGGCCAACCCGAAGAAGTACTTCAAGGTCGAGATCTTCTAGACCGTGCCCAAAACGGCAAAGACCCATTTCTTCTGCTCGGCGTGCGGCAACGAGGAGCCGCGCTGGTTCGGGCGCTGCCCTTCGTGCGGGGCGTGGAACACCGCCGCCGAGGCCCCGGCGGCGAAGGCCGCGGCCGGCGCCGCCGCGAAGTCGGCGCGCGCGCGCTGGGGGCCGGCGGGCGCAGCGGGCGCACCACGCGGACCGCGCCCGCTCGCGGATGTCGATGTCGCGGCCGCGAAGCGCGCGAGCACCGGGCTCGCCGAGCTGGACCGCGTGCTGGGCGGCGGCGTGGTGGCGGGCTCGATCATCCTCGTGGGCGGCGATCCGGGGATCGGCAAGAGCACCCTCATGCTCCAGCTCGCCGAGGCGCTGGCGAGCCGCGGGGAGCCCGTGCTCTACGTCTCGGGCGAGGAGAGCGAGGAGCAGGTGCGGCTGCGCGCCGGGCGGCTGGGCACGATCCCCGCGAGCCTCTACATCCTGTGCGAGACCGATCTCGAAGCGGTTCTCGAGGCGGCTGCGCAACTCAAGCCCGCGACGCTGGTGGCGGACTCGATCCAGACGCTCTCGCGCGCCGGCCTCGAGGGCGGGCCCGGCACGGTCTCGCAGGTGCGCGAGTGCGGCCTCGCGCTGCTCCACTACGCCAAGGGCTCGAACGCCGCGGTGTTCCTGGTCGGACACGTCACCAAGGACGGCGCGGTGGCGGGCCCGCGCGTGCTCGAGCACATGGTGGACGCGGTGCTCTATCTCGAGGGCGAGCGCTACCAGCACTACCGCGTGCTGCGCGCCGCCAAGAACCGCTTCGGCGCGACGCACGAGCTGGGCGTCTTCGAGATGACGAGCCACGGGCTCGCGGAGGTGCCGAACCCGAGCGAGGCGTTCCTCTCCTCCTCGGCGGCGGCGCCCGGCGCGCCGCCGCGCGCGGAGCCGGGGGCGGCGGTGGTCGCGAGCCTCGAGGGATCGCGGCCGCTGCTGGTCGAGGTGCAGGCCCTGGTCTCGACGTCGTTTTACGCCACGCCGCAGCGGGTCACGCGCGGATTCGATCCGCGTCGCCTCGCCGTGCTGCTCGCGGTGCTCGAGCGCCGCGTGGGCCTGCGGCTCGGGCGGCACGACGTGTTCGTCACCGTCACCGGCGGGCTCACGCTGGACGAGCCCGGCACCGATCTCGGCGTGGCGCTCGCCGCCGCCTCCTCGTTCTCGAGCCGCCCCGTGCTCCCGCGCACGGTGGCGATCGGCGAGGTCAGCCTCTCGGGCGAGATTCGGCGCGTGGCGCGGGTCGAATCGCGGGTGCGCGAGGCCGCCCGCCTCGGCTTCGCGCGCGCCGGAGTGCCAGCGGTGCAGGCGGAGGAGGCCAGGGTCCCCGGCATCGAGATCGTGCCGCTCGCCACGCTGCGCGAGGCGATCGACTCGCTGCTGGGCGCGAAGATCGAGCGCGCCCCGCGCGCCGAGGGGAAGACGGAGGAGGCGGCGCGATGACCATGCCTGCGGGCGGCGACGAGAAGCCGCTGAGCCCGAGCGCCCAGAAGGTGCAGGAGGCGATCTTGGCACTCGGCCTCGAGAACCGCGTGTTCGAGCTGAAGCACCCGGTGCGCACCGCGGCCGACGCCGCAGCCGCGGTGGGCTGCGACGTGCGACAGATTGCCAAGTCCATCATCTTCATGACCGCGCGCTCGAAGCGCCCGGTGCTGGTGGTGACGAGCGGCGCCAACCGTGTGAACGAGGAGACCCTCGCGACGCTGGTGGGCGAGCCGCTCGAGCGCGCGACGGCGGACTTCGTGCGCGAGCAGACCGGCTTCGCGATCGGAGGGGTTCCGCCGCTCGGGCACCGCCAGCGGGTCGAGACCTTCCTCGATCTCGACCTCATGAGCCTGGAGGAGATCTGGGCCGCCGCCGGGCATCCGAACGCGCTGTTCCACGTCACGCCCGAGGAGCTGCTGCAGATGTCGAACGCGCGCGTCGTGAGCGTGACGTGAGCGTCGCGGCGCTGCTGCTGTGCGCGGGCAAGGGCGAGCGCCTCGCCGCGGGCGTGGACAAGCCGCTCGCCTCGCTCGCGGGCCGGCCGCTCTTCACCTGGAGCCTCGCGAGCTTCCAGCGCTGCGGGCTGATCGCGGGCATCGTCGTCGTCGGGCCGGTCGCGCGGCTCAAGGACCTGCTGGCTGCGAGCGGACAATCCGCGGCGAAGATCGTGGCATGGACCGAAGGCGGGCGCGAGCGCCAGAATTCCGTGGCGCGCGGGCTCCACGTGCTGCCGGAGCCGTTCACGACGGTCGCGGTCCACGATTGCGCGCGCGCGCTGGTGAGCCCCGAGCTGGTCTCGCGCGTGGTCGCGGACGCGCTCGCGCACGGGGCGGCGCTCGCGGCCGTGCCGGTGGAGGACAGCCTGAAGCGCGTGACGCTGCAGACGGTGGACGCGACGGTGCCGCGCGCCGGGCTGTGGCGCGCGCAGACCCCGCAGGCGTTCCGCCGCGACTGGCTGGAGGAGGCGCATCGCACGGTGAAGGGCAGCGCCACGGACGACGCGGCGCTGGTGGAATCGCTCGGGCATCCGGTGCGCATCACGCCCGGAGATCCGCTCAACTTCAAGATCACGACGCGGCAGGATCTCGAGCTGGCCGAAGCCTGGCTGGCCGCGCATGCCGTGAGGCACTGAGAGCGCCAGGGGTGAGCCGCGCGAGACGCGGCCGGCGGCGCAGGGAGGGCTGAGATGGCATTGCGCGTGGGCATCGGCTATGACATTCACCGCGTGAAAGAGGGCCGGCCGCTGGTGCTGGGCGGCGTGACGTTCGATTCGGTGTGGGGCCTCGAGGGCCACAGCGACGCCGACGTGCTGTGTCACGCGATCGGCGACGCGATCCTCGGCGCGCTCGCGCTCGGCGATCTCGGCACCCACTTCCCGCCCGGTGATCCGAGGTGGAAGGATGCCTCGAGCCTCGATCTCCTCGACCGGATCCGCGCCATGCTCTACGAGCGGACCGCGAGCGTGGTGAACGTGGACGCCACGCTGGTCGCCGAGGAGCCCCGGCTCGCGCCGGCGCGCGAGCGGATGCGCGCGAAGATCGCGCAGGCGCTGCGGGTCGCGACCGGGCAGGTGTCGCTCAAGGCGACGACCAACGAGCGGCTCGACGCGGTCGGCGGCCTGCAGGGCATCGCGGCGTGGGCGATCGCGATGGTGGAGGTGGAGTGACGGTCCGCGTCCGCTTCGCGCCGAGCCCGACCGGTTATCTCCACGTGGGCGGGGCGCGCACCGCGTACTTCAACTGGCTCTTCGCCCGCCAGCACGGCGGAGCGTTCGTGCTGCGCATCGAGGACACCGACGTCCAGCGCTCGAGTGAGGAGAGCGAGGGCGGCGTGCTCGGCGATCTCCGCTGGCTCGGGCTCGAGTGGGACGAGGGCCCGGACCGCGGCGGTCCGCATGGCCCCTATCGCCAGAGCGAGCGCTTGGCACTCTACCGCGAGCGGGCGGAGCAGCTGGTGGCCACGGGTGCTGCCTACCCGTGCTTCTGCACCGACGAGGAGCTGGAGGCGCGGAGGAAGCAGGCGCTCGCTGCCGGCCGGCCGCCCCACTACGACGGGCGCTGCCGGAGCATGTCGCTCGCCGCGCGCGAGGCGGCGCGGAAAGAGGGCCGTCCCGAGAGCGTCCGGTTCGCGGTCGAGGCGCGCGACTGGGTGCTGAATGACCTGGTGCGCGGCGAGGTGAGATTCCCGGCCGGCATGGTGGGCGATTTCGTGCTGTTGCGCTCGAGCGGACTTCCGACCTACAACTTCGCGGCGGCGGTGGACGACGCGGCCATGGAGATCACGCACGTGATCCGCGCCGAGGAGCATCTGCCCAACACCCCGCGCCAGCTCATGCTCTACGCGGCCCTGGGCGAGGATGCGCCCGCTTTCGCGCACGTGCCGCTGATCCTGAACCGCGACCGCACCAAGATGAGCAAGCGCTCGGGCGAGACTGCGGTCGCGGTCGGCGACTGGCGGCGCGAGGGCTACGTCGCGGAGGCGCTGCTCAGCTACCTCGCGCTGCTCGGGTTCCACCCCGGCGACGACCGCGAGATCCTGTCGCGCAAGGAGCTGCTCGAGTCGTTCTCGCTCGAGCGCGTGGGCAAGAGCGGCTCGATCTTCGATCCCGACAAGCTGCGCTGGGTGAACGGGCACATGCTGCACCTCGCGAGCGGGGCGGAGCTGCTCGCCTGGGGCGCCGAGTTCCTGCCGCCCGCCGCGCGGGCGCTGGCCGCAGGGAGCGCAGAGGAGCGCGCGCGCCTCGAAGCCCTGCTGCACGGCATCCGCGGCAACCTCTCGACGCTCGCCGATCTTCCGGCCGAGCTGGCGCCCTTTCTCGACGATGCGCTCACGTTCGAGCCCGAAGCTCGCGAGGCGCTCGATGCTGCGCGCGGGCGCGAGGTGTGCACGGCGCTGGCTGCGGATCTGGAGCCGCTTGCGTCGTGGAGCGGGGAGGCGCTTAAATCCGCGCTTCAATCGCTGGGCAAGAGGCTCGGCCTCAAGGGCCGCGAGCTGTTCCAGCCGGTGCGCGCCGCGCTCACCGGGCGCACGCACGGCCCGGAGCTCCCGCTGCTCGCCGAGCTGCTGGGGCGCGAGCGCTGCCTCGACCGGCTGCGGACCGCCGCCGGGACCGAGCCGCGCGGCGGTCGCGGGCTGCCGGGAACCGAACCACGGAGGGGGCACGGGTGAAAGTCGCGCTGCTCATGGGAGGACGCTCGGCCGAGCGCGAGATCTCGCTCCGCACCGGGCGCGGGATCGCGCAGGCGCTGCGCAATCTGGGGCACGAGGTGACGGCGCTGGACGCTGCGAACGGCCGGCTCCTGCCTTCCGGCGAGGAGGAGCGCTCCGCCCTCACGGCGGAGGCGGTGGAGAAGCTGCCGGCATCCTCGACCAGCGCGGTCGCGAACGCGTCCGCCATCAACGAGGCGGAGGTCGTGCTCATCGCACTCCATGGCGGGGCGGGCGAGGACGGCACGATCCAGGCCCTGCTCGAGCTGGCGGGCAAGCCCTACACCGGGTCGGGGGTGCTCGCGAGCGCGCTGGCGATGAACAAGGCGGCCTCGAAGAAGCTCTTCCTGCAGGAGGGGATCCCGACGCCGGAGTGGGTCCTGCACTCGGCGGGCGAGGAGCTTCCGACCATTCACGCGGAAACGCTCGGCGGCTACCCGCTGATCGTGAAGCCCAACGCCGAGGGCTCGACGGTGGGGCTCACGGTGGTGACGAAGGCGGAGGATCTTCCGGAGGCGATCACGCTCGCCGCCGAGTACGGGCCCGACGTGCTGATCGAGCGCTTCATCCCGGGGCGCGAGCTGACGGTGGCGGTGCTGGGCGGAGAGGCGCTCCCGATCGTCGAGATCAGGGCCCAGGGCGGGCACTACGACTACGAGCACAAGTACACGGCGGGCATGAGCGAGTACTTCTGCCCGGCGGACCTGCCCGAGCCGCTCGCCGCGCGCATCCGCGACCTGGGGCTACGGGCGGCGCGCGTGCTCGGCTGCCGCGGCGTGTCGCGCGTGGACTTCCGGCTGAGCCCCGCGAACGAGCCCTACTGTCTCGAGGTGAACACGATTCCCGGAATGACGCCCACGAGCCTGGTGCCGATGGCGGCCCAGGCGCGCGGGCTGTCGTACGACCAACTCGTGGGCCGCATGCTGGATCTCGCGGTGGTGGAATGGCGCCGCCGCCACCGCCGCGCCCGAACGCCCGGAGAGCCCACGCGGGCCTGAACCCTTGAAGGAGAACCCATGGACGCGATGGATACGTTTCTGAAAGAGCTGGTCGAAGCCCACGGCGCGCCCGGATACGAGGGCGAGGTCTCGGACATCATGACGCGCTACCTCAAAGGCGTCGGCGAGATCTCGCGTGACCGCCTCGGCAGCTTCGTGTGCGAGAAGAAGGGCGGGCCGGGCCCCAAGGTCATGCTCGCCGGGCACCTCGACGAGGTGGGCTTCATGGTGAAGAGCGTGACTAAGGAAGGCTTCGTCAAGTTCCTGCCGCTCGGCGGATGGTGGGGCCACGTCGTCCTCGGCCAGCGCCTGATCATCAAAACCCGCAAGGGGGACGTGCTCGGCGTCGTGGGATCGAAGCCTCCGCACGAGCTCAAGGACGAGGACCGCAAGAAGGTGCTCGAGATCCGCGAGATGTACATCGACGTGGGCGCGGCCTCGGACTGGGACGTGAAGAAGAAGCTCGACATCCGCCCCGGCGACCCGATCCTTCCCGACTCGAAGTTCACGCAGATGGCGAACCCCAACCTGATGCTGGCCAAGGCGTGGGACAACCGGATCGGCTGCGCGCTCGCAGCCGTCACCGCGAAGAACCTGAAGGAAGTGAAGCACCCCAACACGGTCTACGCGGTGGCGACCGTGCAGGAAGAGGTGGGGCTGCGCGGCGCCCAGACCTCGGCGTTCAAGGTGCAGCCCGACGTGGCCTTCGCGCTCGACGTCGGGATCGCGCACGACACGCCGGGCACGGAGGGCGACGAGAAGCTGGGCGGCGGCCCGCTGATCGTGATCTACGACGCCACATCGATCCCCAACCGCCGGCTGCTCGACCTGGTGCTCGAGACCGCGACCAAGCTCAAGACACCGCTCCAGTTCGAGTCGGTGGAGCGCGGCGGCACCGACGCGGGCAAGATCCACGTCACCGGGCAGGGCGTGCCGAGCATCTCGATGGGAGTCCCGGCGCGCTACATCCACAGCCACGTGAGCATCATCGACCGGCGCGACTTCGAGAGCACCGTGGACCTGCTCGTGGCGCTGGTGAAACGGCTCGACCAGAAGACGGTGGAGGGGCTGGTTTAGCTCCATGCTCCGCCCCGCCGTCCTCCTGATCACGCGCCTGCTCCCCGAGTCCGAGAAGCTGGCGGACATGGGGATCCGCATCGCGATCACGGTCGTGTTCGCGTTCCTCGTGCAGCGCCTGCTCTTCCTGGGCATCTCGCGCATGGAGAAGATCATGATCCGCGCCGGGCACGGCCTGACGCCGGCCGAGGCGCGCGCGCACACGCTGGGGCTGATCCTCCGCCGGCTGGTCACGACGGTCGTGATCGTGGGCGCGATCTTCCAGTCGCTGGGGGTGCTCGGCTGGAACCTGGCGCCGTTGCTGGCGGGCGCCGGGATCGTGGGCGTGGCGCTCGGCTTCGGCGCGCAGACCCTGGTGCGCGACGTGATCGCGGGGCTCTTCATCCTCGCCGAGAACCAGTTCTCGGTGGGGGACGTGATCGAGTTCGAGGGCAAGCCGGCCGCGGTCGAGGAGCTGAGCCTGCGCTGCACGACGCTGAGGAACTTCAACGGCTACGTGCACTTCATCCCCAACGGCGAGCTCAAGTCCGTGACCAACCGCAGCCGCGGCTGGACCCGGCTGGCGGTGGACGCGCCGGTGGCGACCGACCAGAGCCTGGAGCGCGCGCTCGACGTCTGCCGTCGCGTGGTGGACGCCATGAACGCCGATCCGGCGTGGAAGCAGCGGCTGCTCGATCCCGTGGAGCTGTGGGGTGTGGAATCGCTGACCGGGCCGGAAGCCCAGATCCGCATGGTGGTGCGCGCGCGTCCCGGCGCGGACGCTCCGGACGCGGCGCGCGAGCTGCGGCTTCGGGTCCATCGCGCGCTCAGCGAGGCGGGGATCCGCGGCGCGCTGAGCCGCGAGATCGCCATCACGCCGCTGGCCTCCGGCGTGGCGGCCTGACATGACGCTCCGCATCTACGACACGCTGACGCGCGAGAAGCGCGAGTTCGTCCCGGTGACGCCGGGCCGCGTGGGGATGTACGTGTGCGGCATGACCGTGCAGGACAAGCCGCACGTCGGCCACATCCGCGCCTCGCTGGCGGGCGAGGTGATGCGGCGCTATCTCGAGCACCTCGGCTATGAGGTGACCTACGTCTACAATTTCACCGACGTGGACGACAGGATCATCGAGCGCGCGAACAAGGAGGGCGTGGAATACGCCTCGGTGAGCGAGCGCAACATCGAGGCCTACCTGCGCTTCGCCGCGCTCCACAACATCCTGCCCGCCACCCACTATCCGCGCGCCACCCGGCACATCGGGGAGATCCTCGACCTGATCGCCCGCCTCGTCGAGAAGGGTTACGCCTACGCGGCCGGCGGCGACGTCTACTTCGACGTGCGCAGCAAGGCGGACTACGGGAAGCTCTCCGGCCGGGACGTTGACGAGATGCGCTCCGGGGCCCGCGTCGAGGTCGGCGAGCACAAGCGCGACCCGCTCGACTTTGCGCTGTGGAAGGGGGCCAAGCCCGCCGAGCCGGCGTGGGAGAGCCCGTGGGGGCCGGGACGCCCGGGCTGGCACATCGAGTGCTCGGCGATGAGCATGAAGTACCTGGGCGAGCGCTTCGACATCCACGGCGGCGGGCAGGACCTGATCTTCCCGCACCACGAGAACGAGATCGCGCAGTCCGAGGCCGCGACGGGCAAGCCATTCGCCAACTTCTGGACCGAGAACGGGCTGGTCAACCTCTCGGGCGAGAAGATGTCGAAGAGCACCGGGCGCCTGTTCTTCATCGAGGACATCGCGGCGAAGGTGGACCCCGAAGTCGTGCGCTTCTACCTGCTCTCGACCCACTACCGGAGCCCGATCGAGTTCAGCCTGGAGCGCCTCGAGGAGGCGGGCGTGGCGTATCAGCGCCTGCGCACGCCGCTCGAGCGCGCGGAGGCGTGGTCCGGGTCCGCCGCTCCGCCGCCCGGGGGGGATCTGGGCCGGGCCGTCGAAGAGGCCGGCCGGCTGTTCCACGAGGCGATGGAGGACGACTTCAACACGGCCAAGGCGCTCGGCCATCTCTTCGACCTCGCGCGCGATGTGAACCGCGGGCTGGACGAGGGGCTGGGGGAGGAGGCGCGGGCGGGCGCCCGTTCCCTCCTCGGCCTCGGAAAGGTACTGGGGCTCTTCTGGAGGATCCCGGCGGGGGAGTCCTGGGACGCCGAGGTCATGGCCCTGGTCGAGCAACGGGAGGCCGCTCGCCGGGCGCGGGACTGGAAGAAGGCAGATGCCATCCGCGCCGACCTCGGAAGCCGCGGCGTGCTGGTCGAGGACGCCCCGGGAGGCCCCAAGCTCAAGCGGGGCTGATCGTTCGGTTGTGCGGCGCAGAGTGTTGATGGCTCGCCCGGGGCCATGGGGGCGCAGTAATTCGGTGGAAAATCGCCCAGATCGGGCCATCTCCTTCTTGGCGGTGAGTCCGGG
>Ga0184629_10000592_pt1 | contig 16166 bp, 20 predicted proteins | sample PLM4_32_b1_FD_133158 | JGI IMG/M metagenome (GOLD analysis project Ga0184629, IMG submission 133158) | Groundwater sediment microbial communities from an aquifer in East River, Colorado, USA - PLM4_32_b1 | ecosystem: Environmental > Terrestrial > Soil > Riparian zone | place: USA: East River... | reverse complement strand
GTTTGAATCCATATAAAATATCTCTTAAATCTTGAAAGTTAGTTAAAGGATTACCATCTAATGGTGCAATTAATAATCCATCAATTTGACTAATAGCTTCAGGTTCACCTGCATTTGATACCAATGCTAATGAAATATCATCAAATGTCGTAGATAATACAAGCCTATTATGATATGAGCTAAGCACGGCACCAGCAGGTATTTCTGCATAGTTGTCAATTAAGTGTGTAGCATCATCTAATAAATCAGCATCAAATACTGTAATATTATCTAAAGTTGTAGCTGTATTATTTGGAATTCTGCCATCAGGTATAAAATAATAAGTATATCCAGTCTCATAACCATTATAATTAGGAATTACCCTCGTCATTACTAATCGACGAGCTACCACAAAACTATCAGGACTTACTGGAATAGCAGTAAAGCTTACACCAAATGCGGCTGATGTGGTAAATCCAGTAAATCTAGCTGGAGCCGTTAAAAATCCTGTATCCGTTTCATATACAACTCCAAATAAATGAAACCCGGCATCAGTAAATCCAACTCCATTAGCTACTGTAAGAGTTCCTGTCGTTGGTGGATTACCTGCTGCTTTTCTTGCTGGAGTTCCATCTCCCATATAGACATATAGGAAATCATCTTCTAATCCCTTTTCTAATCTATCTGGCAAAGCACCATACGAAGTGAATGGAGATATATAAGCTCGACCGGCAAATGGAATAAATGCAAAATCTGTCATTGCCGGTATCGTTAATATTGGACCTAATACTGTGGCACCCTCATTAATCACATGAAATAAAAATCCCCCAGTAATAAGAACTAATAATGTATTTTCAGTTTGAGTTACATAATTATAAATTCTAACAATATTACCTAATGGGCCTGAGATATTTTGCGATGGCTCAATTCCAGGTCGTGTCCCAAATCCACTAGTTCCAGTAAATTGAACATTTTCACAATCATAAAAATGATCAGTGGGTGTAGTATCTGGTTCACCTCTACGATATAACCCATTAAACTTATCAATTACTATTGGAGTATGACCTCTCATATGATACCTCTAGATTTGAATGAGGCTCTAAAAGGTCGTCGTCGAGTTCTAATTGATTGTCTACCTTTAGTTGAAATACCAAGACTTCGAGTCAATGAGGCATCAGCTTCTTGATCTAATGCACCAGCTCTTACTGAATCTTCACCAATAAACATTGCACAGTAGGCGCCAGCCTTAAATTCAAGATATGATGTTACATTTAAAATAGTAATATTATCATCAACAGTATCAATAGTAACTGGAGCAAATAAATATTGAATATAATCTAATTTAAGATCATTATTAGCATCAGCAGCTATAAGACGAATTTCTTGTTCAATCCAAGCCCAAATAAGAAACTGACTAATAGTTGTATTATTTTCTAGATAATGTGGTAGAAAGTCCTTTCTTCTCATGGGAGTATATTGATTTAACCCTCTAGGGCTTTCCCATAATTGTCGGATCTCAATTAAATTAGATGGCAATGATGGAGGAGTTACAGAAAATCCAACAGATGTTACACCAGCATCTACTTGAATTACTGCACTAGTTTCATTAGTTACTGGAACATTATTTAATTCAAATTCCTCTTGGAGTCTATTAAGTGCAATATTGAAGAATGGTAAACACGCAGCATTGGTATATACTTGTTGCTCCGTATCGTTCTGCAACGAAGCAATTGCCGATATAATTTCTGCTGGTGTCACGTTTAACTCCTAAACTGCGAATTTAAGTTCTTTAGCCATAGGATGCTTAGGATCGATAGCTTTACAGTGTGGACATACAGGATATCGCGGATCTCTTAAATTACCACAAGCCTCACAGCGATGCATTGCGGCCATCTGAAAATCCTTAATCCAAGGTTTATCTTCAAATCCTAATGCCTGAGCGGCAATACGCATTACTTCTGAAATAGTACGTGGATTTCCACCAGATGTCGCCCAGAGTGCATCAGCCATCTGACAAAGAGCCAAGTACCATCTATTTTGTCGTTCGATAGCTAAATCTAATCGTGATTTATGATCTTTAAGAATAGTAAAGATAGTATGTTCACCTGGTAAATAGAATAGGCCAGGAATTGTATCACCCATATTACAAGCTAATACACCATTACACCAATCTTTAACAATCGAATCAGCAACAACAATAGATGAAGTAGGAATCTCTAATAGCGGCTGATTCTCCTCTAATTCTTTCCACCAACTAGAAGGACCAACCACTAAAAGTCCTGGTTTCTCTACTGTTCCTGCTGGAATACTGAAATGCCCTGGCTCAATTGTATGTTTGACTTCTTTAATTTCCCTCGGAAATATAGAAACAATAGTTGACTTATCCATTGGATTTACTGGTGCTCGAACAGTTCTCTTATTCAATGCACCAAGCAGTGTGAAACTCATATTAAGTCTCCTTAATCTTACTTGTAGTGAAACCAACTCCATATCCGTGCGCAAGGGCGTCACCTATTGGAGTTTCATTTACGAATAACGCATCCTGTATATCTTTAATTTCTTCATGTTTCTTTTCTATTTGTTGAGGAGTTGTAAGTCCAGCATATGGATGCTTATATTTAACATATGATCCAGCCTGTTCAATCTGTCTATTAATAGTTTCAATAATGAATTTACATGCCATCCAAGCTGGCTGTGCTTCTTCTTGAGGCGTCATACCAAATACCCATATAGGTTCGTATGATAACTTATCAATTGGTAATTCAGTCTGTTGAAGCACTGGTACTACAGTTAGTCGCTCAAGCACCCATTTAGATTGAATATATTGTTTATATTTTGGTAGCAATCTTACTTCAGGATATAAAAGTTCTACTCCTCCATCACTGAAGCTAGTTGCTCTATGTTCAAATTCAGTATCAGACCATACTAGTTTATAATTAGGCCTATTATTGGTTGAACCAAACCAATCCCAAAGCCTTCGGTTAATTACATTGATTGGTTCAACTGGAATCATGTTACACTCCTGAATTAATATACCACTTGCCAGTACTCTTTACATACATCATAAAAACAGCTCGATTAATAACAGCAGTAATACCAATTAGAATATTACCGGCAGTGCTTAAAACTACTGAACCATCTACAGGAATAAGAACTAAAAATCCACCAAAGCCTTCAAAGGCTGGAATAATAGTATCTACTTGAGTAGTTCCAGTTACTTTAAGTATATCACTCTTAGCCCGAATCGTAGCTGCCGAAGCAACCGTAGATTCAGAAGCTTTGCTTGTTGATCCTGGAATCATCTCGCCTCCTCCACCATGAGAGATTCATTACACGCGTGATAGTATGCGCGCCCCACATTTAAATCTAATTAAGCATTGTCTCCAACAGGAACATACTTTCCAGTTGAAGGATTATAAATAAATAGAATCACCATACCTGCAATAGAGGCTTTAGCTGTCAAGATATTACCGGCAGCAGTTACACCAGCAGCACCAGCAAATTGCACTGCAAGCATATGCAATCCTGTAAGCGGAGGCGTAATGGTAACAACCGCAGTATTACCAGTCATAATCGTCAGAAATGACTGGGGTGCGATTGTGGCAGCAGACACGATAGTCTGTGGCTTCTGTTGAAGGAGACTCTGAACAGTACTAAAGTCCTGAAAGCTCAGATCACTTGGCATTGTTTTATCTCCTTAGTACCCAGAGGGCACAGCTAATGCGTCAATATATGCCGTAGCGGCTGGATTATTAACAAATGTCTGCATACCAACTACCATATAGAAGATATCAGCAGTAGCTACGCCACCAGATGCTCCACGAATCTCAAAAATCTTACGCCCATCAGTTGTATAGAATCCAATAGGTAATATCTCTGCTCTACCCCAAACAGAATCAGCAACGAAGTCGATTCTGGTATTATCCCAATTGAAGTGATCCTTCACTGGGGCACCAGCCATTTGCATATTATCTCCAAAATACATATTCAGACCTTCTTCCTTGGCCTGCTTTTGTATTAAGGAAACAAGTTGCCCAATCTCTTCGTATGCTGCTTTCTGTGCAGGATGCATCCATGCATTAGGTTTGAATGTGTTATCAATACCTACACGATTACCAATCTTATTGATAGCAAGACGAGGTAACGGCAAGGTTAAAGCCGCGCTTAATCCATTCACTCGATTCGATCGAATTTCAGGAGTAGTTGCTCGGCTGAATCCTAACCATGTTCCAGTACTTGCATTAGAGTGGTGATAAGGAACACCAAATAAAGCAGGTAGTGAAGTAGGTGAACTAATACCATTAGTAACAATTCTATCGCCGGCAACAACGGCAGCTATCTGTGGAGTAATAGAAATAGTTTTATTCTCTACATCCCAATTCGTAATTACACCAGAGCCACGATTGGTTGCTAGTGTCGTATCAAAGACCTGGACGGTCTGTCCATATCTCATCAAACGAGCACCAAAACCATCCGTAGTTAATGTAATAACGTTAGAGCCACCAGCAGGTGTATCGGTTGTTACTGTTCCAATCGCACCATTTCCTGGCTGCTGTAACTGGGCATCTAACTGTCGTCTTAATTCATCTAATGCAGTAGCAGTCATCCTACGAACAGAATTAATAACAGCTTTACGTGGATCATCAGTAGACCATTCAGATAGCTTTGTATATTCGATAGCCTGACTAGTGAATACGCTATTTAATACAGCCTTATCCCAAGTTGGTCCACCACCACGTCCTAAATCACCACCATCTGGATTGAAATATCCAAATGAGCCACCAGGACGTAACTCTAGTGGAACACGCATCTGTCTATTTGATATCTTTTCTACATCTCGCTTCTTAATATTAGCAAAGAATTTATCATCACGCTCGAATACAACTTCGACCTTCGGTCGAACTCGTTCAAGCTCTAGGCCAGCTACTTGTGATTCAACAACTGCGGCCATGTTTTATCTCCTCAATCAGACATGATAAAATCTTTGTTAGTCATTCCTGTTGGAATCTCACCCTTCTTCTTTCCGGGAGTTAGACCAGCAGAACGACCAACAGGTAAATGTCCACGACGGTCTTTACCATCACTGGAAGCGCGTTTACTAGATCCTTTCAGGGCCTCGATTCGAGCACTCCTAATCACATCTCGCAAATGCGATTTTGCCTTTGACAAGTAGGCAGACTTGATTTTATCCAGTGAGGAGCTGGAGTATTTTTCCTCATTCGCTGCACGCCATAATCTATTTAATGTAGCTCCTAAGCTACGATCATTAGCCAATAAAGATTCGAGCTTGCTAATTGCTTCAGTTACAGCATGCTTCTTTACGAAGCTAGACATCTCATCTTTAGGATCTATATTACTTAAGATAGTTGCTTGAAGTGTATTATCTACTCGTTTTTGCAATCCATCACGAGCAGATTCAAATCTATCTCGTGCAAGAGCAGCACGTTCGTTGTCAATCTGTTTCTTATCATCAGTATCTTCCACCGCCATAATCTTCTTTGGTGGTGTGAATTTATCTGACCTGAATACAAATCTATTTAAAGCAGCAGCATGCTCCATTAATTCTTCATCTTTATTAGCTTTAGCTTCTTCAGCCATAGCCATAATAGTAAACTTAACAACATTACCAAGAATATGATGATATGCTTTCTGATCTACTTTAGCAATAGCATCTAAATAATTATCAGCAATACGATAAAATGCTGCTTCATCATTCTCTTTAACGGTTTGTAATAGTTTCTCGGTACTTCCGCTAAACAAATCCTGGCTGAATTCATCTAGTTGTTCAGCCTTAGCTACTGCATCTCTAGCATCTTCAGGTGTAGCACATACTTCAGTGAATTGTCTATCACGATAGATAGCAGCTTCGATAGATGGGAACTTCTTGAATAACCCAGGAAACTCTTTAAGTATCTCTTTCTTCTTAGGAAAGTCAAGTTTGATATCATCCTCTTCAAACTTTAATTTTTTATCGTCTTCCTCTTCTTCGCCTTCGGCGTCATCTTCATTTTCATCATCATTTTTATCTTCATCTTCATCAGCCTCTAATTCTTTATCATCCTCTTTATCATCATCCTTACGATCTAAATCTTTATCACCCTTATCATCTTTATTATCATCAGTAGACTCATCCTTTAACAGATCAAGGATGTCATCTTTACTCAAGTCACTATTGGATGGGGACTCTAGTATTGCCATCTTCAGCTCCATTTGGTTTCGCTACTTTAGCAGGTGGTGTATTACCCTGAGTAGCAGCTTGTGTCCCATCATTGGGAAGTGGTGGAGGCATCATTGCTTGCATATGCATCTTAAAGTGAAGTAATACATTATAATATCCAGGAGGATTCTCAATCTTAGCCAGTCTACCCTGTTCAGATATTAAGAACTTACGACATATTTCAGCTTCAATAGGATGCTCATCCAAATCAAAATCAACTTCAACTGATGGCTTCTCTATTGGGGGTGGCGGAGGCATTCCCTGCATCATAGCCACTTCAACCATCATAGGATCTGGTGGTTCTTGAATTGGCTCCGATTGCAATAACTGTTGAATCTCATCATATTGTTTCTGGCGAGAATCTTCACCAGGCAATTTGAATTGATTCAAACCAAGAGCTTCCTTAACATAGGGAATATTTTCTGGATCAAATAGAGCCTGTAGTAATTCAGGATTGTTAATTTCTATAATCTTCATTACTACATCTTTAACTTGTGCCCAGCTAACTGGTAGATTCTCAGACGATTCTAATTCAATATCACCAATCTTACCTTTAAGCTCAGCGATTCTAATAAATGTATTAATATAATTACCCTGCTTATCTCGTTCTACGAGTCTTTCATCTTCAGACATTTCCTTGATATAAGATAATACAGATTTACCAAAAGTGTTCTTCCACCAAATAGATAAGAGTTTCCAAGTATTTTGAAGTCTCTGTAATGCCTGAGCACGAGACATCGAATATTCAGATGCGGTCTTAGAACCAGCTTCAGCCATGCCACCAAATAATGATGGTAATGCACCAGAAGCTAACTGTCCTAGTTGTTGAAACTGTTGTAATGCTGGTAGGACTTCTTCACCTAATGCTGAAGCTTTGAATTGATAGAATGACTCTGAAATATTCTTATTTGCCGGTACGTTCTTTGTAGGATATACCCCGCCAGGAGTTATCTCTGCTTGACGATAAGCATCTAAATCTAATACAGCAGGATCTACAAATGTCTGTGGAATACCATGTTCGATGGTCTGAATAATAAGTGATATAAAATCATTGACTATATCTTGGACAGAAGTAAGTAAGGTGCCGAGTGGATCATGATGCAAATAATCTGACATCGGATTATACGAGAGTGTCCAACAATCATCTAAACTTTCATTCTCAGCAACGGCAAAACATTCATCTATGAATACAACTTTACATCCATTAGGAAATCTTGCTTTTAATTCTTCTACCTGATCTTCAGTTCCGAGAACATTGTAAGAAGCAGGACGATACCAGCAATTCCTAACAGTAACGTTATTAACAGGATACTCACCATAATATTGAGTAGATAATCTCCCCCATCTTTCATAAGGGTCATAGACTCCAGAATTCGCTGGAGCCGATTTACTACCATCCGTAATCTTTCCCCTCAAATGAGGATACATTTCTAATGCGTTTGCATAGTGTGTTTCATAGCTAAACATAAGATATGGACAGTCAGATTGCTTCATTGCATAATTAGGAATCTTAACATATAAGCCACCGTATACTTCTACACACTGTCTAGTCTTGGGGTCATGAGTTACACCAATTAATTTAGTTACAACAAACTTAGTTTTCTGAAGATCCGGGTCTAAAATTTCTGCACATTCAGGACAAACAATCTGACCCTGATTATAAATAGCATCCTGTAATGCAACATCTCCATCATCTGGCATGTATTCATCTTGCTCACGCTCAGTGAATAGAGAATCCGGCAACTGAGTCTGACAATAACTACACTGATACCCTTCTACTTCATCTTCTTTATATTCATTCTTCTCAGTAGTTCCATAATCTTTATCAGCTTTAGGATATGTATAAGCTGCTATCATTCCTTCAGTACAGTAAATATAGAGGGCATGAAGCCAGAGCATCGACGCATCATTATGCTTATAAAGTAATTCTGCAATCCTATTACCGGCTTTAGCTGTTGCTACATCTAATGGATTATCAGCATCATCTGGAGCACAACGAATAGCTGGAATAGTAATAGAGAGCGCAGCAATGATAGATTCTAAATAAGCCTTAAAGATATTAACAGGTTTATCATAATACATACTTTCAGATGAATCATCATCTATATTAGAGAAGTCCCACACTCTCCAATCATGTGCAGTCTCTGAATACCATATACGTGTAAATCCATTCCAATAAAGCTTAAGCCTCCGCCATTGGCGAATCTGTCTTTCTCTAACAGCCTTATCTTCCATAGAGAAGTGGTCTGTTAGAGTTTTCAGACTTGTCTTAAGTGTGTCTGATAGTTCGTCTTCTTTATCTTTAGCTTCAGCCATTCTAGTAGCCTACAGGCTTTAATTTACGATCAAACAAACCACCAGTAATTCCTGTATTGCCACCTATCAAATCTCCTAATTTACCAGAATATGCATTAGATATTGGAGTTTCAGGAGCAATAGGTAATGGAGAGTATGCTGGAGTAGGCATTGAAATGTTACCAGCATTACCCATGTTACCGCCACCAGTCTGTTGCATCCAAGGATTAATACCAGTATTACCAGAAGCTGGAAGCATTAGTCCTCCCATTGGAGAAGGACTAATTCCACCTGGTCTTGGGCCACCACCAATTCCAGTATTACCACTAGATGGTAGCATAGGACCAGAAGGCAAAGAGCCAATAGGACCAGAAGGTCTACTAATTGGACTACTAATAGGACCAGCGACACCACCAATAGGAGGAGGTGCAATATCAATAGGTCTACTAGCACCAGGTCTAATTGGTGGCCTCATTATTTGACGCGGCTGTTGCTGTGGCCTCATCATATATCTCATTCTACCTTGATTACCATTCCTATTCATATTATTAGGCATAGTTCCATTAGGTTCACCTACTGCCATTCCGTCACCCTTAGCCATTACTTCTTGCTCCCATGACCAGAAAAGAGTTTACGTTTAGCGGCAGATGTCTTGCTTACAAATTCTTTTGCTACTTCAGGAGATGGTCCGACACCCTTATTAGGTTTCATACCATGAGCAATACCAGCCATGAAATTGTATTGTTTAGCCGACTTCACTGGCATTACCTTTCTCCTCTCCCAAAAGCTCTTCTTCAAGTATATCTACCCTATTCTTTAATTCAACGCTAAGTTTATCTTTTGCTTCTATTTGTGCCCTATGTCTATCTTCAGCTTCTAATGCTGCTCTTTGCTTCGTCCAAGATGATGCTACTTTATGTATAGGCTGTGTAGTTACTGGTGTACTTATTACTGGTTGTGGCTTCACTATATTCAATATTGTATCAAGTAATTGTTTCTTTTCATAGTTAGCTAATTCAAGCTGATACTTTAGAGTTTCACAACCCTTACATGATTCATAAGGTTTACCGAGTAAAAAACTAATGAATCGAACCATGACGTCTCCAACGTGTTACGCCAAATGATTTCTTTTGAGCTTCAAGTTTTTCCATCTGTCGATAATAACCAGTCTGATCTTGAGTCTCATTCAACTTGTTAACGGCAGCTTGTATAATCGATAATCTTTTTACTTCTTCATCAGCACCAGTAAGATATCTCATTGCCGTCTTACATAAATACTTAAAATTATCTATTGGATCATCACCATCAAATTCAGCAATATCTTCTTTATTCTTATCATCATGAATAGCAGTTGGTATCGTTTCAACTACGACAGGACATGTATTAAAGAATTGTATTTTAGGTAAATTAGATTCTGGTTCTTCATCTATGAATTGAGAACGGTAACGAGCTAATGCTTCTTCGCCAAATAACCTAAATATATAATTAGCTTTCTCGATATCATAAAAAGTCTCTCTTGCTAAATGTAAGTTCTTATTCTCCCATCTAAGAAAGTCATGACATAATTGTAGACCGGCTACTCTAGAACCAGGTGTATTATCAGATGATGTCGGCGGCAAACCACTATAACGCTGGAACTGGCTTGCAATTGTTTCTGTTCCCCTATCTTGCCATGCACTACCACAGAGAGTTGTAATAATAATATTCTCTCTATCTGATAATTCTTTTACTTCACTAGCCCAATACGGGAGATCCCTACCATACCAAGCTCGTTCTCTATAAACATAAACTCGTTTATTTGGTCCAATTGCAGCCCACATTGCATGACACATTGCTCGTTTTCCCCAATCAATGGACAATATTCTTGGCCACCATTCAGGAATAGAAAATGGTTCAATGACATGCAGCGCATTATCTGGTTCACCAGGAAATCGAATAGGTCTAAACTCAGGGAAAACACTTCCTTCAAACGCGTGCCAGTCTCCATATTTCTTAGCTCGCTTCTCATTTTCTGGAAGCATCTCTAACTTCTGAGCATATAGCGGATCGTATAATAAACCGTAAGGATTATCTTCTAAGAAGGATGGAATAAATGCTCTAAGCAATCCAGTCTTCTTATCACGCATAATTTTATATCCACCTTCACAGGGCTTAACAAATCTATTATATACAAATGTCTGTCCTATACCTCCTGGATTAGTACCACTTCTAGCTAATGAGATTCTAAAGTCACTACCTGGTCTAACACGAGAACCCACAATATAAATATACATCGCCTCTTCAAAGTGAGTAAGTTCATCAAATGCTGCATAATTATACTGTGCTGTATCATATTGTTTCTTGAGATCAGCCATATGATTAATATGACCAAAATCTAAATAAGAACTATATTCTGGCCATCTCCAACTATGTTTAGTTTCATTATATATTCCACCAGTAGATGGATAATATTCATGCGATAATCGAATAACTTCTTTTTCTAAGTCACCAAAATTTCTTCTAAAGATGATACCTTTGAATCCACGTTGCTTATAAAATCCTCTAATAATTGGTAATAGTGTTAATATGAAACTCTTACCGCCATAGGCGGCACCACCAAACAATGCCTCAAAGACTTCATCAGGTAAAGATAATAAATCTTCTTGCCGTTGATGTGGTTCTACCCTTTTAAGAATATCTTCTGCTGGTTCTCTAACTTGTATGTTCATTGTCTAATTTCAGATATTTTCCTATCTACAAGAGATTCAATATCACTTTTTCTTAAAGAATTACGTTCTTGGCTTTCAATTAATGTAATCAACTTTGTGTTAGATGCCGTATTTTCTTTCACTACAGTAACGAGTTGTTCTGTTGTTAGCTTCCATAAATCAGTATACATCTTAACATCTTTACGATAAAAGACAAACATGAATCCAGCTAGGACTCCACCAACTCCTAGCGTAGCAATCCACTTAATAAATTCACCATCCATTAATAATGGCAGCGACATTGGTTATGGCGTTACAGCTCTCGCTATTGCTGGACCAGCACTTGTAAGTCTAAGAAATAATCCATCAGCAGTAAATGTTCCTTGAGCACTTACTGTCTGTGATACCCATGTAGTTTGATCATTGCTAGCTTCAATAGTGCTAGCAGCAGGAGTTATAAAGTAATTACATCGTCTGGCAGGAGTAGCAAATACTCTATTCTGGGTTAATGTGATAGATGGTCCAATTCTAATAGATTCTAATTGCGGCATGATTATGGCTCATTAACTGTTAACGTAACGTTGCCACCGGCAGTGATTACAACTGTATATGTAGTAGTTGCATTAATATCAAATTCTTTTACTTGAGGAGAATCAGATGTATAGACATATAACACATTTTTGATATTATTAGTTCCAGCACCTAATTGCATATCTAATCTGGTTACATTATTAATTACGACAGCAGCGACAGTAAAGCCTGGACCTGCTTTTGATTTGGTGATTGTAGCTGTTGCAGCCATTACTTAACTCCTTGGAACCATTACATCTCTGACTACTTGTATGGCATCAACAGCAGTAGCAATGACTGTAGTTGTTCCAGCAAATCCAGCATATCTAGTTGTACCTGATACTGTAGGTTGTGCAGGAGTACCACCTATTGCCGTTACCGTAATAGTAATATTCACTATATCACCAACTGCAAATTGCTGTTGTAATCTGTCTGTTGGCACTTAAACTCCTTTCAGATTCTGCAACGAGCGAACAATCTCCATAATCCTTGAATAGGTATTATTTGAGTTACTTCCCAATTGGCTTGAACCAATTCTTGGAAACGCTGGTTGACAATACCCTGTCCCACATTTTCGATAACATATTTAATATCGCCAGCCTGAAACTCCCCGGTGCGACTGGAGCACCCTGAATAAAAAAACCATTAGATGCAATAGCATACATAGCATTACCATAAGGACCGTTGCCCCTTAATGCAAGCTGATAAATATTTGTGTTGGATACTGTAACAGAAGGGAAAGGAACCTGATAACAATTTATCGGTGTTCCATTTCTTAGTGTGAATGAAGACTTAGGCAATTGCTGTGTAGTGACTATAGTTGCTCCTAATCGTACTTCATATGTATAATTAGATGTAATAGGAGTACCATCCACACTTAGTGTGTTATGGTCTGGAAGAACTGCATAGAATGCTGTTGGATTACCTACTGCTCCAGTAGGATCTGGTCCAAAACATTCATTATTCTGAGCTTGTGATATACTAGAGCATAAGATAAGAAATAGGAAACTAAACGTCAATAACTTCAAACTCTGAAATTTCTTTGCGTTTTGGTTCATAAAAGTGGAAGTGGACGTTCTGTCCTCTACGTTCTTTGTTTAATTCTAGTTGTTCCCTTCTAATACTTTCTACAGTCTTGCTAGCGGCTGCAATCACTGATGGAAGTTTATCAGCTCTTACTTCATCTAATTTAGTTCCCAACATCTTTACCGAACTAACTAATACATTTAATGCTTCATTATGTGCATCTGCTAATCGAATCCTATTACTAGCATTATCAATTAAATCATCAGTCCTTGGCTGCTCCTGAATGATTTCCGGCTTCTCTTCAACTACTGCTATGTGATTACCAAAGGGATTCCAATTAGATGGTACCAACTTTTCAGGTTGATTATTACTACCATTATTACTAGTTGTAATCTGTCTGATTATATTACCATTAGACTTAAACAAATCCATCGCACCTGCGCGTCTATTACTGGTAGTCCGTAATCTCTCAACCAAATTACTGGAGGAATGCAATCTTGCTAATGCGTCTTTATCTGATACTAGCATTTGAATACACCTCTCTCGAACATAACATCGTAACACGTCGAGGGCTGGACTGTCAAGTTTCCGTAAAGTCTTGTAGTTGTGTAAGTTAGGGTGATTCCACAACTGAAATGTTCAGAAGTTGAAGTGTTCAGAAATTTTATTATTTTATTTTTATTGCTTTGATTGAGATTTAATATTATAGCATTTCTGTTTAAGTTTGAAATTATAACATCTCGGTTTATGTTTGACACTTCCGCGCCGCGAAGCAGTGTGGATGTTAACCTGTGGACGGGGTATGGGGGTGTGGCATCACCTACGGTGACAGAGAACTAATAATATCAACAATATTGTAATGTTATATTAATAACACTCTTACTGTTATAAACATAACACTAGTGAGCTAGTAGATAGATTGCCGGTAAATGGCTCGAACGAGGCAAGCGAAGATAATACGAAAATCTGGCACCATTCAACGAACGGCAACGAGTCTATATCTCTGGTTCATATTGAGGCTCGCTCTTTACCATGAGGCTACTAGAGCATTCTAGAGGCTATGTAATATTATGAATTATCAATAACTTAGCTTGTGGAAAACTAGCGTAAATTGTCTATATCATTTTTTCTCATAACTTCACACTTATTTTATACTTGACAACGAATATGTAATTCGAGATAATATTCACAAGTGAGGTATTTGATGTGACATACGAATGTGAGATATGCCGCGACATTAACCATGTTAGCCGATTGCATTGTCATACCTGCGGGACTATCCCCCGTGAGTATTCTGGCATTGCTAATCAGCCTAGCAAGCTAGTTATCACTGAACCATTTCATTATCCACGGTTCATTTCCGTGGTAGTAGCATTCGGAGCCGTTCGTCAGACGAGCACCAGAACGACTCGGCGGCTGCTCCGAACAGTCAAGCCTGATTACTACGCGACCATGTAAGAGTTACACAATCAAAAACCCCATAGCCTCTTGTCGATTCTAGTTGACAAGAGGCTATTTTTTTGCTATACTGTCTTTCGTCGGCGGATAGTCTGCCGACACCGTTCTTTGACAATCAGGAGTTAACATCATGGCATCAGTCGCAACGACCGCATCGGAGCTTCGTGAAAAGATGGTTGCTGAAATGCAAACAAAGGTTGACGAGTCTAACAAGGCTCGGACCGGCAAGGGAACGAGGCTTCGAGTTGGTCAGACGCGAGGTAAGAACCCACAGGTCATTACGTGGGAAGCATTCGACGAGAGCGCACCTGATACCCTTCCTAAGACTCTTAGCGAGTTCATGGAAGTGAGTAAGGTTCAAGACGAGCCTCTTATTGTTTCGTATCTCATCGCGGGATACAACGACGCGCAATACACTGCGGCATCAGATCCCATTGCTGAATTCGTAAATCCGGCATGGAGTGATGATGTTCAGAAGCAGTTCCGCCTTGTGGTTCGGAACTACAGCAATGCAACGGGCGTATCAATCGAGGACGCCGTTGCACTCATCAAGCCGGGCATCGAAGCTTCGCAGAAGAGAGGCTAGTCTTACCAACTAGCAAATAGTAGCCTCTAGTTCAGAACATCGAGCTAGAGGCTATTTTTATTTCTGCTTTATTATCTCACCGATAGAAGCCTCAACAAGCCTACGATTATCTAAGACGATTTAAGAACGCCTACGAACGTCTAACGAACGTTTTTCGCACGTCCTGACACGTCCCAAACGACGCCTAAACCCTTGTCTTTGTTGGCGTTAGCCTCACTTTCGGCCCATCCTCGTCTCAGGGAGTCAGGTCGTAGGGGTCGGTATCTTCTAGTCTCTCAGATGACCTATTCTAATTACACTTTCTCTTATATATTTTTTATATATATTATATATTATTATATATATGTAATAAAGAGAGGACACTGACACCAACATAGGACACTTGACAGACCATGCCCTACTGTGCTATACTGTGTCCCGGTGAAGATTTTCCATGCTCACTATCGACCATAACTCGTTGACCCACAAGGCCTTACAGTCTCGCGGAGCATGTCCCGCAGGAACCATAGACGGTCATAGTCGCCCTGAGACGTTCTAGGACAATCATGTTAGAGGATGACATCAAAACAGACATATTAAAATCAATAGCTCTAAAAGGAGCCATTGAAAATCCAACTACTAATCCCATAGTCTATAAGACTAGTGATAATGATTTAGGATTAATATTGGATAGGGCACATGGACTGCCACGAATCAAGCCGCATTTAGTTTCCAAGTTCAAGCTATTACTCTCTCAGCCGTTGTCACTCCAATCTCTCAATCCATTCGAGATTCGTTGTGCGTTATGTAAACGAGTGATATCATATCCTACTTGGCACTATTCAATTAGATACGCAGTGAATGAGTTTCACTATTTCGTGTGTTTCAATCCTCGTAGTCCATTGAATGTGACTGCAAATTGTAATAGGAGGTAATCTATATGTGCGAGACGTAGACAAGCCTAGAAAAGAGGGTAGAGATCATCTCAAAGGGAGAATGTTTAAGTGTCTAGTTACCGTAGTCGTAGGATTCGGCGGCAAGGGAGACAGACTCTCAAGTATGGCAAGGCAGCGAAGCCATGCCATAAGGCTATTTCAGGACGAACAGGTTCGATAGCAAGTAAGCGCCGAGCAACGTTGCGACACAAATAAGAGAGTATCATCAATAAGCTAGTCACCTGAATTAACAGGCCTGAAGAGTATCCTTACTAGCTGATAGTCAGCGAAGTAGGGATACAGAAACTAGAGAGAGGAAGATAAGCACTATGAAATATTGCCCTATCTGTTTAGCATTATGGAACTCTCACAGCGAAGCTGAGTTAGACTCATGCAGAAGGAGTATCAACATGGCATTCCAGAATAAGCCACGT
>Ga0184629_10000591_pt1 | contig 16167 bp, 6 predicted proteins | sample PLM4_32_b1_FD_133158 | JGI IMG/M metagenome (GOLD analysis project Ga0184629, IMG submission 133158) | Groundwater sediment microbial communities from an aquifer in East River, Colorado, USA - PLM4_32_b1 | ecosystem: Environmental > Terrestrial > Soil > Riparian zone | place: USA: East River... | reverse complement strand
AACTTCAAATGAACCCTGACCGGGCGGATGTTATTATTCCTGCCTGTGACATTTATATTAAAGTAATGGAATGGGCTCGTGCATCAACTATTCTTGTACCCGAAGTGGGTCTAAAGGACGGTGTTATGTTTTATCTATATGAGAAGAACCTGAAGCAGACAAGACTGGTATTTTAATAACGCATTACTAGTTCGGCTTTCGCTTATCAATGTTACTCTTACCTTTCTTCCTATCCTCTACTTTTAAATCAACGAGGTAAGCCACCGAAATGCGAAAACCCTGGTTTCGTGATTGAAGTGGATCTTGAAAATACGTATTCAAAAAGATTCCATTTGTTTTGGCCAGATAACTGTGGCCTAGTTCATACCGGAGTGAAACCATAATGCGCTGCCGGGGTGCAGGCTCCAGGACCATTCCGGCAATGAAGTTCAGCCCGAACTGAAACCTGTTTGGCTCCACAATGTTCATCTCATTCGCTTCTTGATTCTCCGGCGATTTCTTGTAGACAACTTTGTAGGACAGCTCGTCCAGATGATTCTCTTCAAAATCCGAATTATAGAGTTTGCCTCTGCCATTCAGCCAATAGCTTACGTTCGGGCCAATTCCCAGGAAGTACTTGAATTCTTTGCTCCGTCCAATTTTTCCTTTGAAATCCACCGTATAACTGATGGGTAAATCGATATAATTATACCGCGCCGAGTTTCTAAGTTTTGTATCCAGTTTACCCTCGAGGTCTCGCCCTTTTGAAGAATATAACAGCGACGTGTGCAGAAAAAAACGCCTGCGCACCAAAAAAGCCAAATGACCCCCAACGTGGAAACCATAAACAGGACTCATCTTGTAAGCATCTTTCAGGTCTTTATTGCTAAAGGACGTCCATGAATAATTGACTCCGCCTACCGGCCCTACCAAGATTTGGGAAAATGCGGATGTACTTAAAAGGAACAATAACAGCAGGAAGGCAATCAAAGAAAATGCTCTCACTTTAGGGTCGTTAAAAAAATCGATTCAAAATTGAATTCAACCCTCAAGTTACTGAAGATACACTATCAATAAAAAGGAAAAAACGACGTATATTCGTAAGTTTTCAGTAAAATGACCTTTACTGGAGGCGGATCACTTTGTGCGGATTACTATTTTTTTAGCTGGTGAAGGTAGTCAATTTGATTTTTTGAGTGACTTTTTTGCTTTTGCCCATATTAATGGACGTGAATGCGCTATTTTTTTAACTGTTTCATCGGCTTACTTTTATGGCTGTGCTGTATTTCTGTACACGCGCAAAATTATCCTGTCTATAATAGTTTTTATATAAATCCTTTTCTTTATAATCCTGCAGAAGCGCTGACAGAATATTCCCAAATTTATGCATTGCACCGGCAGCAATGGCTAAACATCGAGGGTGCCCCGGTTTTATCAACATTGACCTTTACCACACTGATGAACGAATCACGAGCAGGTATCGGCGGCAAAATTTCAACTTACAAACGTGGCTTATTAAGCACGACTGATTTTTCATTGTCTTATGCTTACGCCATTCCTATGGGCCAAAAGAATTGGCTATTCCTGGGACTGTCCGGCGGCGCTATTTCAAATAGTATTGACTTGACAAAAGTAACCGATCCCAACGATCCTGCCATCGCAGGTTACCTGGCTAACAACTTTCAACCCGCTGCCGGCTTTGGGATGTTGTATCGCTCAGGCTCCGGGTTAAACGTCGGTCTGTCGCTACCACAACTTTTTCCACCAGCCTTTAACAGCGATGCAAGCTTTACCAATACAACCGTATCGCCTACAGACAACGTTTTTGTAACGATCTATTACAAACGAAAAGTGGAAGGCAAGATCGTGAGCAGAAACAAAGGCGGTTTGCGTAAAAAAGTGAAAACAGAAGACGCCATTGCCCCGCTCGAAATGTATTTTAATTATAAGTATTCAAAGTTTGGGAACAGTCAATTTGAACTTCTGGCTAAATTAAACCTCACGCAAAATTTTTGGCTCGGCGGCTCTTACCGTTTACCCTATGGTTTTACAGGAAACCTGGGAATCAACATTCAACGATTTGTCTTTGGGTACTCCTATGAACCTGGAAATCAACCGCAGGACGGATTTTCACAAGGAACACATGAGATAATCTTAGGGTTGAAATTAGGGCAGGCGAAGAAATTCAAACGCGCAACCCCGGTGCTCCGCTCTACCTTGACCAAGTCACCGACTGAAAAACATACTGCCCGATTCCAGGAAACCGTCGAAGACCCGGATCAAATTAATCAGCAGGAAGGTGAAGCCAAGAAAAAATACTATGTGGTGATCCGGTTGTTTAACGACTTTACCCAAGCCGATGTATACAAGAGAAAGCTAATAGGTGATAAGTTTAATGCAGAAATATTTTATAATTCTCAGGATAAAAAATATTATGTACACGTATTGGAGACCTTAAAGGCAACTGATGCCCATGAGGAAGTCAGAAACCTGAAAACTTACACAAAACTTAAGGACGCACGCGTACTCATTGTGACGACTCCAAAGTAGAAATTGGGTTACATTCTTAAACACTTGACGCATTTATGATACCATGAACGAAGTTCCATTCAACTTAACAAAACGCGCCAGCATCCTGGCCTTCTCTGTATTGTGTTTTTATTCTGCTTTTGCTCAAAAGCCGGAAATAAAATCTATCGATAAGCTCACAGGGAGTATGGAAGAGGTTGTTACCCTAAAGGGCTCATTTTTTGGAACAGATGCGACTAAACTGGCTGTGACTTTTGGAGCATCGAAGGGAATAATACAATCTGTCAGTGACCAGCTGCTTGAGGTGAAAGTTCCATTTGGTGCCACTTACTATGACATTGGCATCACTAACCTTACGACTGGACTTACGGGCTCCACAAATCAACAGTTCTTACTAAACTTTAGAGGCAAGCCAGGCTTTAATCTAGCCAACCTTCAAGGGCAGTTCGATTTCCCAGCAGGTGTACCGACCTCAGATGGGCTTTACGACCTCTGCATGTGCGATTTCGATGGAGATAAGAAAGTTGATGTCGCAACCGCAAATGACAATACGGCGTTCCTGAACATCTTTCCTAACAACTCCAGCCCGGGCACTGTTTCCTTCCCCAGTAAAATCGCATTAAACATTGCTTCGCGGTCCCTTCATATAAAATGTGGTGACTTAAATGGCGATGGAAAACCGGATTTAATTGCTACAGAAAGTGGAACAACAGACAAAGTATTTGTTCTGAAAAACAACAGCTCGGGGCCATCTAACTTTGCGTTCTCAGCCCCTCTTACAATCACCCTTGCCGGAAAAAGGCCAAAGCGTATAGAAATCGCAGACTTAGACCTTGATGGCAAACCAGAACTTATCATTACTGCGCAGGGAAGCAACACCGTGACGGTATTGGTAAACCAAAGTACGCTGGGCTCCATTTCATTCTCACCAATCGCTCCGATTCAAATTTCAGTTCCGGGCGCCGTTAGCACAGAAGGGCTCGCAGTAGAAGATTTAAACGGTGATGGTCTGCCGGAAATTATAACAAGCCAGTTTCAAACCAACTCGGATATATATATTATTGAAAATAAAAGTTCACCGGGTGCTTATGTGGCCGGTAGTATAAGGACTATTGCGGTGGGAGCTCCTATAAAAAATATACGTGTAGGGGACCTCGATGGTGACCGTAAGGCTGATATCGCTTATACCAAACTCACCGCCTCAGAGGTAGGTTTGTTATTAAACCAAAGCACGGCTACCACCATTAGCTTTAGTGCTGCAACCAGTATCTCAACAGATCTAACACCCTGGGGCATTGACTTTGGTGATCTGGATGGAGATGGGAAAGCCGACATAGTGATCGCTTCCATAACTAAAAAATCAATTACTATTTTAAACAACAAAAGCACACCAGGAAGCCTGGCCTTTGATAAACTAATTCAACCCACGACATACATCAACCGACATGTCAATATTTGTGATGTAGATACGGATGGCAAGCCGGATATTGCCTTTACCAGCATTGATGATAATAACCTAAATGTTCCTGCCTCTAAGGTTTCCATTTTCCGGAACAAAACGTGCATGGTTCCATTACTGACACCTCCTGGTCCGGTAAATGTTTGCAGTGGTTTTGCGCTGAAATTGGTAGCAACAAAAGGCGGTGGCGTTACCTATGATTGGACTAATGCGACCGCCAATACAACCGTAGCAGGAACGAATGAATTTTCGCCCATCGTATTCGGTGATTACTATGTCACAGCCACATCAGAAGGTGGAAGCTGTAAAGAAATTTCTAATACGGTAAGGGTCAATATTTCACCTGGGGCCGCACTCGATCCACTCCCCATTAATAATGGACCAGTTTGTCTGGGCCAAACCCTAAATCTCCAAATATCTAATGACCTTGGGGCTGGGTTTACTTATGAATGGTCGGGACCTGATAATTATCAGAGTACAGGATTGAACCCTGCGCCGATCGCTAATTTTCAACTCAAAAACGCAGGGATCTACTACGTTGATGTTAAAGCCGCCAGTGGATGTGTGGCACGGAGGGAATCAACGCTTGTAGACGCTGTGGATTTGCCTGATTTTAAAGTTTCATTTTCCGGTTCAGCCCTCATCTGCCAGCCTGATTTTAAAACACTTTCTGTATTTCCTGCTGTTTCAGGTTTTACGTTTCAGTGGTATGAGAAAACTGCAGGAATTATTACTGGTGCTACAAGTGCAAGTCTTCTCAGAAATACCTCTGGTGAGTATTACTACGAAGCAACATCCTCAAATCCCAGCTGCCCGGTGACTACCTCTGAAAGCATTGTGCTAACCGTAGTAACACCTCCTGTAGCAGCATTTAACCTACCCCCTACAGCCTGTAGAGGCCAGGAGGTAAGTTTTGCCAATCAATCAACTTCGGATGCGCAGACCACCGCCTCCTATGCCTGGACCTTTGGTGATGGGAATGTTTCGACCGATCAAAACCCGAAACATATTTACGCAACTGCCGGTCCTTATTCCGTGAGTCTGGTCGTGTCGTATGCCAGCAACAGTTGCCCGGTTTCGGTAACAAAACCAATCACCATAACTGATGCGCCCGCCGTGAGTATAATTAACGCCGAGAATAAGTTCGAAATTTGCCCGGATGCGAGTCTTGTCTTGGGCGTAAGCGATACGTTTACGTCCTACCTTTGGAGCACCGGAGCAACAACCCCTACAATAACAGTCAATGAAGCAGGTGAATATAGTGTGGATGTCACAGCCACCAATGGATGCGAACTAAAAGCCCTGAAAGAGATTACCGCGTTGCCGGCGCCAGTCATCACGGTTTCGGCAACCCCGGAACTGATCAACGAAGGGGAGAGTGCTCAACTTTCAGCCTCAGGCCTTTTAACCTACAGCTGGCAGCCTGCAGAATCGTTGTCTACACCAGACCAGGCGGAACCAGTGGCAACTCCACTAGTATCAACTACCTATACAGTTTCAGGAAGCGACGGCAATGGTTGCGAAGGAATAGCGACGATTGAGGTAAAGGTAAAGGGCGAATCCATTGTCAGTAAGCTAAAGCCAAGCAATTTCTTTTCTCCAAATGGAGATGCCGTCGGCCAATATTGGACTGTGGAAAAAATTGATGAATACCAACAGTGTGGCGTTATTATTTATGATGATAAAGGCGTGAAGGTATATGAAGCCAAGCCATATCAAAATAACTGGGAAGGTACCTATAATAATAGTGGCGGGAAGCGCCTGCCCGATGGTGTTTATTACTATATCATACGTTGTGATGGGGAAGAAAATGTGCCCAGAACGGGAAGCATTACACTGCTGCGCTGAGTCTGGAACACCCTAAACCCGGTTTTTTGTTATTGGTACTAATTTTGAGAAGAACCGGCAAGTTGTTAACTTTTTGTAAAAACTTACATCTCAGGTTACGAAAACGATTGATTATCAATAAACATGTTGAATTGCGCTACGTCGCGACTGTTTTTAGAATTGGACTCAAATTTTTTTAACCTATGAAGAGGCTCATATACCTGTTTACGTTGTGTTTAAGTTTATGCGCAACATCAACCTACGCTCAGGAAATTTGTGCCAATGGCATTGACGATGATTTGGATGGTTTCATCGACTGTTTTGATAATGAGTGCTCCAACAATATTGTCTGTGATGGCGGTTACGTGGGAAATGACTTGTTGTGTGAAGCCATACCTTCGGCATTTCCAAAATTTACATTGGCATTGGAGTCCGCATCTCCTGATGGTTCAGCCATTCACCTGGGCAGGACCGTAGTTGGAGATATTGACCGGGATGGTATTCCCGAAATGTTGACAACCAACCGGTATTCCAAAAAAATCTTCGTACTCAACGGAGATAATACCGCTGGCGTTAATACCATTCAAAATCAAATAACCGTTGGCTACTCCCCTGCCTGGGAAGACATTGCGATTGCTAATATTGACGATGATAATTGCGCGGAAATCTTTGTTCTCAGCACGGGTTGGATGCTGTATTCATATGATTGTAACCTGGTCCAGTTGTGGCAGACCCAACTTCCAGGGGATCCTGGAACAATTGCGTTGGCGGATTTCAATGGCGATGGCAAAGTGGAAATAGCGGCACGAAATGCCATCTACAATGCCCATACAGGAGCTGCAATTGTAGCGCCGACAGGTACTTGGGCAACCTTCAACGGTGGGCCTGTTGCCGTGGATATACTAAATGACGCCACCAATAATGCCCACCTGCTAACGGATGCCATTAAGGATGATAATCTTGAATTGGTGGTAGGAGGAACGATCTTTAGCGTAAATATCGGAGCTGGAACCATTAATGCTCAAAAAACAATTCCTAACTACGGAAAAAAAGTTAACGGCGATGCCACCAGCATTGCTGATTTTAATTTGGATGGATCGTTAGATGTTGTCGCAACAGGAAGAAATACCACGGATAATAATACCACCATTTTCTTTTGGGATGTTAAGACCGGTATCGTAAAAACATATTCAGATCCCTTACCCGGGAACTTTACCATCAAAGCCTGTCCGACCAACACTGGAACATATTACCAAAACGGTTGGCACCAGGGAGCTGGCCGGGTCAACATAGCCGATCTTGATGGAGATGGGCAGCTTAATGCAGCCTATGTATCCGGAAAATTTTTGTATGCTCTCAAAGAAGACTTGACGCTGCTGTGGAAAGTTACCGTGAATGAAGAAACCTCCGGTAACACAGGTTGTACGCTTTTTGACTTTAATGGAGATGGTCAGTCTGAAATCGTATACCGGGATGAGAAGTATATCTACATTATTAACGGTACGAATGGATCAATTTTTACCCAACAAACCTGCGTATCGAGAACTAACCGGGAATACCCTATCGTAGCCGATGTGGATGCCGATGGCAACACAGAACTTTGTGTTACTTGCCGAACCGTCGATTTTATCCAAAATGGTGCGATTACCGATCCTACCGACCCTGCCTATTTAACGGCGGACGATGCAAACTTCTGCTCCCTTCCGAATGCTGAATTTTCTCACGTACGGGTGTTCCGGTCAGCGGCCGAACCCTGGGTACCTGCGCGTAGGGTGTGGAATCAACACGGCTACTTTAATGTGAATGTTAATGATAATTTAAGTATTCCCAGAGTCCAACAAAAACATCATTTGGTATTCTCTACAAATGTCTGTACCGTTGGTGCCAATCGCCCTTTGAATAGTTTTCTTAACCAATCACCGTACCTGAATTCATTAGGCTGTCCAAAATATGCTTCACCGGACCTTGCCTATGTTAATAATTCATTGACCGTTAATCCTCCAACTTGTCCCAATGGAAATTTCACTGTATCCTTCCAGATCACGAACCTGGGTGACGTAGCCCTGAGCGGAACGGTGCCAATAACATTTTATAACGGAAACCCTACACTGGTCGGGGCTATTAAATTAAATACAATAAATGTTACCCTTAATTCCTTCGGTGTAGGTAATGTTCAGGGTATTACAAATGCTACGGTCAACGGCCCTGGCTCACCCTTTACGTTGTACATTGTTTTGAATGATGGTGGCACAACAGTACCGACACCAATCAGCCTTCCAAATACCAATTTTATAGAGTGTGATTATGGAAATAATATCATATCCGCTCCGGTCATTCCTTTACCCGTAAGCATAACGGCGCTCAAGGTTCAGGACAATATAAAATGTAACCCCAGCACTACTCCGGATAATGGAGCTGTTCGGGCATTTATTCCTAATGGAGCATTGGAGAATACTATTGACTATAATTTTTATTGGTCTATCGGTGCCGTTGCTAAACCGGTAGCGAGTGCTGATTTTGTTGGGCCTGTTTACAGTGGACGCGCCGCTGGAACATATACTGTTTATGCCATTCATAAAACAGCAAGTTGCAGTTCAGATACTGTACAAGTAGTTGTCGGGCAAGTAAATCAAGCGGTGAACGTAGATATACTGCTGGAAAACCCTTACGACAACTGTAAAAATCCAAACGCAAAACTTCGCGCGGTAGTGAATGATACGGATGGCGACGGCAATGGCGATCCAGTAGGAAATTTCACCTACACATGGTATGAGGGAAATGATATTTTTACTTCCCCGCAAATTGGGGTAAGTCATATAGTCACAGACTTAAGTCCCCTAACATATACTGTGTTGGTAAAGGATAAAGCCACAGGCTGTCAGACTATTGAATCGTATTCTATTCCAGATCAAACTGTAAAACCGGTTCCCACTGTTACTAAAATTGACGCCTTGTGTTCATCGGTCGCTACTGGTAGCGCATCCGCTACTGTAGGTGGAGTCGTCGCCGGATACACCTTCGAATGGTATGATGGAAACACACCAAAACCGGTAGCTGATTTTACTGGAGCAAATTATCAAAACCTGACAACAGGAAACTATACCTTGGTTGTTACCCGAAATTCTTCAAAATGTAGTTCCGATCCGGTTACAGTAACCATTACACAAACGGTCCCCCCTGTGGTGACCGCAGCCGTAGTTTCTGGACAAACTTCTTGTGATCCAACGCAGCCCACTGGTTCAGCGAGTGCTACGGTAGGCGGAGTTACAGCGGGCTATACCTTTGAATGGTTTAAAGGTCAAAATACGTTGCTTGCCAACCGTGTTGCTACGACGAGTACTGCAACCGGATTAACTAATGTAATTTATACTGTAAAAGCCACGGATGCTGTAACCGGCTGTTCAGATACGGAAGTAGTAACCATCAATTTTGCCGTCGTTACACCCGTTCTTTCTTTGGCTTCATCTTCCAACGCTACACGTTGTACACCCCCTGATGGATCGATTACCGTAGCTGTTAACCCGGATACCCCGGCTGACTATACGTTTTCCTGGTATAATGGAAGCAGCGTAAAAGCAACACCTGACTTTCCGGATACTGATGAAAACCTTACTGGTCTGCCCGCCGGAACCTATACCGTGAGGGCAATCAATAATTTGCGACATTGCCAGACAGCACCACTCACCATTACGATCATAAATGTTGCTCCAGTAATAACATTCAATCCTACTAACATTATTCGGCCAAGCACTTGCAATGACAATAGTGGTTCTTTGACGGTAGCAGTAAGTGCAGCCGGTAACATACTTGGATTTGATTTTGAATGGCGAAAAGGACAAGCTCCTTTTTTGGCCCCGGCCATTACCACCACGACCAATACTGCCACAACATCGACTGCATCATCGTTGGTTACGGGAATATATACGCTTATTGTTACGAACCGTGACAATGGCTGCGTTGCTTCGCAGACCTTTGACCTTCCCTTTGACGATGCGCAAGTTTTATCGTTCGAATCGAAGGTAGACATTCAAACCTGTGTTCCCGGAACAGACGGAAGTATTACTGTACGGCTTACCCCCACACCGACGCCAGGATACGTAGAAAGTGATTATCGCATTGATGTGTTTGAAGGTACCAATGACCTGGGGGCTACAGGCACAACATACAGTTCATTCAATGGCATCGATGGGCAGCAATTGTATACCTTGGCAAGCCCCTTGCAACCCGGCTTCTATACTTTCGTAGCTGTTACCACCAATCCTGCACGAAGTACATTTGATTGCCGTTCCGTTCCCGTTACGGTTGAACTTCTGATGAACGTTCAGAATCCTGTCTTTACTGCGAACCCTCCCATCAATAATGTAAATTGTATTGGAGCCCCAGGTACTGGTCAGCTTTCAGTAACCCTTGTTAGTCCAACGGCTAACCCAGCTGATTATTCTTTTGACTGGTTCGAGGGTCCCAATGCTTCCTCACCGCCTCTTGGGACCGCCACAAGTGGTGTTGAAGCTGGAGTAAACGGAGAAATTGCACAGAATCTTTCTACTGGAGTATATACGGTGGTGGTAACGAAAGTAGCCGGTGCATCGGCCGGGTGTTCTACAACAGCGACTTATCAAATTTTTGAAGATGCCCCCGTTATCACAGTAGCGACGGCAGATGTTACCATAGTCGATATCACCCGATGCGACATGATGACGGCTGGATCTGCCACGGTTAATTTCGTTCAGGAAGATGGTGTTCAGTTTCCTCCTGCAAATTACGACTTCGAGTGGTTTACAGATAGTCCTACCGGCCCTCAACCCATCGCCGGCGTGATCATAAACACCATTACGAACCAGCCTGCCGGGAAGTATTACGTACGTCCGACGAGTAAAATCAGCAATTGTAGTACGGGTGTTTTAATTGAGTTAGAAATTCTCAATAAAACATTAAACACCGTCGGAGTTGACCTCGTAGCCTTCACGGTTCCTACACAATGTTTAAAGCCTGTTAACATCACTGGAGAATTAGAAGTGATTGCAACCGGAACAAGCGCGACAGGTTATACCTACGCCTGGTATGCAGGTCAATCAACAGCAGACCCGTTATTGGGTGCAGCCAATATAGGCGGACCTAATGGCGAAATTGCGCAGAACCTGCCAGCTGGCTTCTACACTATTGATGTGCTCAACAATACTACGCAATGTAGTATTTCGGATACTTATGAACTACCGATAGATGTCCGGCCAGTTACGATCACAGCTTCGGCTGAACCGCTGACCGTATGCTTTAACACCCCTAAAGACGGAAGCGTCTTCGCCGCTGTCACCAGTGGTAACAAGAACGATTATACCTACAACTGGTTTGTTGGGACGGTTAAAGCTGTTGCAGACTTTACGAGCACTCCTATTACTCCTGTCACTGACCTGGCAGCCGGCAATTATATTGTTATAGCGGTAGATAATATGGATGCTTCCTGTGTGGTATCAGATACCGTAACCGTTACTGATGATCGCATCTCACCTATTGTGATAGCAGCGGCTTTAAATCCCCTGACGATATGTGACCCTGCAAGACCTGATGGCGTTGCTGCTGCCAATGTTGGCGGTGATGTTATCAATCACACTTTTGACTGGTTCATTAATGCACCCCCCAGCGGCATATCGTTCTACACCGGCTCTCAGGCCTCTAATCTTGGTGCAGGGATCTATTCTGTTATCGCAACGAACCTGGTAAGCGGATGTTCTGACACTACTCAGGTGACCATCGATATGCAACAACTTCCTATCCCCATGCCACAGATTGAAATCCTCTCCATGGTAACGAGTTGTGTTGAAGATAATGGAGCCCTATCCGTTTCTGTTGGCGGGAATACCAGTGATTATGTGTTCAACTGGTATATTGGAAACCTGGAAAAAGCAGTGCCGGATTTTGTGGGGGAAATATATGATAGTCTTGCGGTGGGCTTTTACTCCGTAACAGCCACCAGTCGTATAACGGGATGTAAATCGCCGCTTGCCATTGAGGAAATAATTGAAGATCCCATATTCCCGGAATTTAACTTTACGACAGTGGCCGCGGTTTGTAAGACGAATGACAGTGAACCGGGGACAGGTCTTGCTGCTATCTTCGTGACCAACGGCGTTGATATTGCATCTATTGAGTGGGACGTAAATGGTACGATCGTAACGGGACCGATCCTTTCCGGCGTGGATGCCGGAATATATCCTGTAACCGTTACTACTGCACTGGGTTGTGCCCTCACAAAGGATATTGAGATCAAAACCGAAATTCATCCTTTTAACGGCGTGTCCAGAAATAGCGATGGTCAGAATGATATTTTTTATATCAATTGTATTGAAAGTTTTCCCACTAACCTGGTTAAGATTTTTAACCGCGCCGGAACTTTAGTGTACGAGGCCGAAGGGTATGACAACAATGGTACTTTCTTCGATGGCAAATCGAACAAGGGAATAAGTCTGATGGGAACCACACTTCCGGGTGGAACCTACTTTTACATCATTGACAAACGAGATGGCTCCAAGCCCCTTGCTGGATATCTTGAAATTGTTAACTAACTTGTAACCTCATGAGTACACCTCTCAAGAGATTTTTATCAACGACCTTGCTCTCTCTGATAATTATGTCTTGGAGTATGGCACAACAGTATCCTGTTTTTACGCAATATTACTTTAATGAACTGGTGATCAACCCTGCCTATGCGGGTAATCATGTGCAGTTAAGCCTGACCGCGATGTATCGCAATCAGTGGGTCAATTTTCCAGGTGCTCCCAAGACATTTAGCATTAGTGGTCATACAGCGTTGATGAAAAATAAAGTCGGTGTTGGACTGATGGTAAATCATGATGAAATAGGAAGTTATAAAAATGAGCACATTTATGCCAGCTACGCGTATAAGATTCACTTTCCGAACGCAACGCTTTCCATGGGGCTTCAGGCTGGTATCAATTTGCTTGGCGCCGATTATAGCAAATTGGACCTGCAAAATCCCGGCGATGCTGCCTTCTACAATATAATTAATGTTGTGAAGCCAAACTTTGGAGCGGGTCTCTTTTATACCAAGAAAAATTTCTTTATCGGCTTTTCCGTACCCTTCATCCTGAATAATAAGATTGCCGAATCCGTTGAAGGCTTGTTGGGTCAGTTAAAAGAAGCGCGGTATTATTTCCTCCGGAGTGGTGTTGTATTTCCATTAGACAAAATGCAGAAGGTAAAAATGAATCCTTCCATTTTAGTGCGCACCCAGGAAGGACAACCCTTGAGTGTTGACATTAACAGCGCCTTTATATTTTATGATGTTTTTAGTACGGGTGTCTCCTACCGCTCGGGAGATTCATTCATTACCTTTATCGATTTGAAAATTAGTGAGAAATTCCACTTTGGATATTCCTACGACTGGACACAATCCGATCTGAACCGATATTCCAATGGAACGCATGAATTCATGCTGAATTATCGCACCCGGATCAGAGGTGTACATAAAAATCCGGAGTGCCCTCAATATTATGATTACAGGTAAACCATTTTACTGGCCTAACTCCTCAATTCTCATTTTCTCATCTCCTTACCTGCCGGCAGGCAGGCTCCTCATCTCCTCAAAACAACTTTGCATCCATTACAATCTCTCGTGTGACATGATAAAATTCCTTGTGGATATTAAACGGTGGCTCTCCATCCAGTTCTTTAATGACATAGGTTCCATCTTCTTTCATGGTGTATGAATTGACATTGTCCTTCAAATTGTAGCGAAGATTATTGATGGCCTGTTTTCTTAAAAAATCATCATCCAGTAAGAAAAGAGACTCTATTCTCCGATCAAAACTACGTACCATGGCGTCTGCACTTCCAATGTAAACTTTAGGATGCCCGCCATTGTGAAAATAATAGATACGGGAGTGCTCCAGGTATTCACCCACGATAGAAATCACTTCAATATTTTCACTAACACCCTTTCTCCCCGGGCGAAGGCAGCACATGCCGCGAACAATTAGTTTTATGGTAACCCCCGCCTGTGATGCCGCAAATAATTCATCAATGAACTCCTTATCCTGAAAGGAGTTCAACTTGATCACTATACCCGTTGGCATTCCATTCTTTGCATTTTCCGCTTCTCTTCTGACCAGGTTACAAAGCTGTATCCGCATGTCGCGCGGAGAGGTAATTAGATTCCGGTACGTTGAGGGTTGCGAGTGGCCCGTAATTACATTAAAAAACTCAGATACATCGTTGGCATATACTTCTTTAGTGGTTAAGAGTCCGATGTCTACATAGAACCTCGACGTGGCTTCATTATAGTTGCCACTGGAAAGATGAACATAACGATAAACTTTATCCTCTTCTTCCTTTCGCACAATCAATAATAATTTGGTATGTGTCTTTAAACTGCCCACGCCATAGATCACAAAGCAACCTGCCTTTTGCAATCGCTGCGCCTCGCGTAAATTGTTTTCTTCGTCAAATCGCGCCTTGACTTCAAATAGAACAGCAACGTGCTTCCCGTTTTCAGCAGCTCTGAGTAACGCCGCAGTAATCCGCGATTCCCTGGCGACACGATAAATAGTTATTTTGATAGAAAGTACATAGGGATCATCGGCAGCCTTTTCGACCAACTCAAGCACAGGTTCCATAGAGTTGTAGGGATGATGAAGCAGAATATCCCGTTCCTTCAGGACTTCAAAAAGATCGCGTGTCCCGTGTTCCGGGAAATTTAATGGTTTAATGGGATCTGGCAGATGAACGCGCTTGCTCTTAAACTCCTTGTGTCCAATAATCTGCAACAGCCCCGAGAAGTCAATCATGCTTTCCTGGGGGGCATGAAAAATATTATGCTCGTCCAAATCCCATTGAATTTTAAGCAGTCGCATCATCCATGGATCCGGATTTTCTTCTGTCTCCAGTCTAACGACCCTTCCTGATCTCCTGGTTTTGAGTTTGCGCTTTAGATCCTCTAAGAAATTGGATTCAATGTCTTCGCTTTCTTCCAGCGTAAAATCACCATTGCGGTTGATACGGAATAAATTCGTACTGATAATTTCCACGTTCCGGAAAAGATTATGAACGTTACTCCTGATTATTTCCTCAATGGGTACAAACTGAATTAAGTCGTCTTCCACAAGCTCATAAAATCTTGGAAGGTTCTGTGGCACTTGAATAAACGAAACCTTTTGTTGATTTTGATTCTCATTCGGATTTTTTGTTACTACACCCAGTAAGAGCCTGTTGTTCATCAGTACCGGAAAGGTGTGGTAAGTATCAAAGACCATTGGGGTTAACATCGGGTAGATGGTCTTATTGAAGTAATCGTTTACTTTGTGCGTATTTTCTAATGATAACTCATTGTAGTCAGTAATAGCGAACCCATTTTTAAAAAACAAAGGCTTCAACCTGTTAACGTAGTACTCATTTTGATCCTTGTAAAATTTTTGAGTCTCGGAAAGTAACAACTTACGAAAAGGTTCTTCGCGCAATCCATTATAATCAAATCGTTCCTTGCCGTAGTCGATGTAGTTGTACAAACTCCCCAGGCGGATGGTAAAGAACTCATCCAGGTTGGAAGAGGTAATAGATAGAAATTTTAGCCGATCGAAAATACTCCGGTCAATATGCTTTGCCTGATCAAGCACACGGTAATTAAACTTCAGCCAGCTTAAATCCCGGCTGATGTAATTACTTTCCTCAATCTGTTGAACAATCCTTTCAGTGGTTATTAAAGAATCTTCCATAAACAGGCCCTAAATCATTGCTTAAATATCAATGCGGGCGTACTTCGCATTTTTCTCAATAAATTCTCTTCGTGGCGCTACTTCATCTCCCATTAGCATTGAAAACAAGTGATCCGCCTCTGCTGCAGATTCAATGCTTACTTGCTTGAGGGATCTTCTGGTAGGATCCATGGTGGTGCTCCATAACTGTTCCGGATTCATTTCACCAAGTCCTTTGTAACGTTGAACTCCAACCGAATCCTCTTTTCCAGCGGCCAATTCTTTCACAATAATTTCGCGCTCTTCCTCGGTCCAGCAATAACGTTCTTCCCTGCCCTTCTTTACCAAATACAACGGAGGAAGCGCAATGTAGACATAACCATTTTCTATCAAATCCCGCATGTAACGGAAGAAAAATGTAAGAATCAAGGTCCGGATATGACTGCCATCTACATCGGCATCGGTCATAATAATAACCTTGTGATACCGAAGTTTGTTCATGTTTAGCGCTTTGTCGTCCTCCGGCGTTCCAAAACTAACGCCCAACGCTGTAATCATATTCTTGATTTCTTCGTTGTCGTATATTCTATGTTCCTGGGCTTTCTCGACATTTAGAATCTTACCCCGCAATGGAAGAATGGCCTGGAAATTTCTATCTCTTCCTTGTTT